>OMGQ01000250.1_pt1 | contig 71688 bp, 81 predicted proteins | sample 1646071 | NCBI WGS metagenome assembly OMGQ01 (sample SAMN05578585, study PRJEB25193) | human gut metagenome | biome: Human Microbiome; feature: human-associated habitat; material: feces | host: Homo sapiens | place: USA:Birmingham
CGACCTACTCCCTTTCCAGGGGAGCCCCTTCGGCCAGCTTGGGTACTTCTCCAAAATGCCCGCGTATTATACACGCTATACTTTTCTCACTCATTCCTCGTTTGTCGTCATATGCCTCAATCTTCTCAGTTGTGCATGCGCACCTTCAAGGAAAACAAAAGGAAGTCCATTCAATTCTGAACTTCCCAAGCGGAGAGGGTGGGATTCGAACCCACGCGCCCTCTCGGACAAACGGTTTTCAAGACCGCCTCGTTATGACCACTTCGATACCTCTCCAAACTTCCTGTCATTTCACAGGTTAAATTGTCTTGTTCGCCCTCGCGACAATGTGTATTCTAGCATAATACTATCTGAAATGTCAACACCTTTTTTTCACTTTTTTTATTTTTTTGTGCGATGGCCATTAACTCTTCTTTCGTAACTATCTCTGCACAAATAATTTCTGCCTACAATTAAGAAATGACACTGCGCAAATATAGCGCTTACACAAACACAATTGGAACAGGAATAATCAATGTCGCGGCAGCTGATTGCATCTTTCTTTATTATGGCTGCCGCTATATATTCACTTCTATTTTTCGATAACTGTAATAGTTCCATTTTTCAGCGTTGTAATATCAGAGCTTCTGCCGATCAAACATGGATAATACTCCCCTTTTTCAGTTGCAGACAGTATGCAATTTTGTCTGAGTCCTTCTCGTACATCTTCTGCTTTTTTTAATTCTCCGTTATGGATCAATTTGTATCCGATCATTTGTCCTTCTACCCGAAAATCCTTTGTTTCGTATTCTTCCAGATGAATTTGAATCTCATCACCTTCGCTTAATTCCCATCCACTTCCGTCTTCCTTTGTAAAAATCACAAGCGCTTCACTGGTAAACATCACTTCTGGGATTTGATATTGTGTCCCTCTTTTTTTCACTGGGATTACTGTAAATGTACTCGGAATTGCAGTTTCATCCTCTATTTGTTGAATCATTGGACAATTTTCCCAATCATAGAGCCCTGATACACTTTCCGCATCTTCTTTGTTTATAAGATTTCCTTCCGAATCATAAACCAATGCTGTTCCTTGTATGCTTTCTCCTATCAATTCACGATTTTCCTCCGTTACCAGCTGTGTTCCTCCATCATTTGGAAACTGCCAATATTTCACTGCAAATACAATTGATGAAGCTGATAATATCATTGCCGCTGCAAGTAATATTCGCCATTTCCAGACTTTTCTTTTTTACCGAAGGTACTCTATTCATAATCTTAGAAATTACCACTTTTTCAGTATTAACTGCAGAAAAAACAGTATCTAGCTCGTATTCTTCATATTCATTCAAAATTTCAGCACTTTTATCAGAAATACAGTCAAACATATCACTATAATTCATTTTCATCAATGACGCACTCCTTTATCAAGATTTCCTTCAGCTTTTCCCTGCCTCTTTTTAATTTTGTTTTTACTGTAGACTCTGGGATTCCCTCTTCTGATGCAATTTCCCGAATCAACTTTTCCTGATAATAATATTTCAACAATATAATCTGATATTCTGTTTTCAACTGTTGAAGTGCAGAATATATTACCTCTCGTAACTCAATATCTGCAAATACTTTTGCACTGTTTCCAATCACATTTTCATCCCATTCAACATGCGGACGAATTTTGTTTCTTTCATTGATTGCCTCATGTTTGGCAATCGCAGCCAGATAGCACTTAATGTCTTCACATTTATTTGTATCTATCTGTTCTGCCTTTTCCCAAAGCAAAAAAACACCTGATTGATCACTGCCTGTATATCTATTTCTGTCGAATAAAAAGAAAGAATCGAATATACAATTTTTGCTACATAATTATGATACGTTTGGATAATTTCTTCTAATGCGGCAATTTCTTTTTGTTGCAGTTGAAGTATCAATCTCTTTTTTACCATCTTGCATACCCCCCTTTCTATCTATACATACAGTTCTTTTCGGTCAAAAGTTTCATTTTGCCAAAAGAAAAAGGCCGGAAACTCCCAGCCTCTTGCATACATCATTTACTTTTTTCGTCTTTTCAAAAACACTTCCGCCATCTCCAGATCTTCCGGTGTTGTGATCTTGATATTTTCATACGAACCATACACCAGACGGATGGGATGATTCAGCATCTGTTCCACGACCATGGCATCGTCTGTCACGGAAATCTGTTGTTCCCGCATCAGCATCTCGTAAGCTCCTTTTACGATATCGTAAGAAAATACCTGCGGGGTCTGTATCATCCACACTGTGCTTCTGTCCGGTGTTGTCTGAACGTACTCTTTTTCATCCGCGATTTTGATGGTGTCTTTGACCGGCATACCAACTACACATGCTTTTTCTTTCTGTACCTGCTCATACACACGCTCTATCATCTCCTCATCTACAAACGGCCTGGCGCCATCGTGAATGAAGAGACAGCCTTTATTTTCTGCTGCCTGGATTCCATTCCAGACAGAAAGATAACGCTCTGCCCCTCCGGCAAGTATTTTTCTTACTTTTGTAAGCTGATATTTTTCTACAATCTCTTTCCGGCAGTATTCGATTTCCTGTTCTCCTGTCACTAACAGGATTTCGTCAATAAGAGGAGATTCCTGAAATGCGTGCAGGGAATAATAGAGGACCGGTTTTCCACACAGATCCAGATACTGTTTTTGTATTTTGGTCCCCATCCGCGTTCCTCTGCCTGCTGCCAGAACGATTGCTGTTACAAATTCTTTTTCTTTCATATCCTTTATCTTTCTCCGAGTTTCAGATTCGGAACTGCGTTTAGATCCAGCCCGTGCCTTGTTCCTGCCAGATATTCATAATATGCAGCCACTCCGATCATAGCTGCATTATCTGTACAAAAAATCGGTGACGGGTGATAAAATTTCACACCACGTTTTTCGCAAGCCTCCTGCATTGCCTGGCGAAGGGCGCTGTTGGATGCCACACCGCCTGCAATCGCAAACTTGTTCATTCCATATTTTTCTACTGCATGCATGGAGTTTTCTACCAAAACTTCCACAACCGCTTTCTGGAAGGATGCCGCAATATCTGCCGGATTATAGGACTCTCCTTTCATCTTGCATCCATTGATATAATTCAATACTGAAGATTTCAGACCGCTGAAGCTAAAATCATATTCTGAATCCATATGGGCCTTTGGGAACTGAATGGCATCCGGATTTCCTTCTTTTGCGATCCGGTCGATTTTAGGCCCGCCCGGATAACCAAGTCCGATTGCTCTCGCCACTTTATCGTAGGCTTCTCCCGCCGCATCATCACGGGTACGTCCCAGTATTTCATATTTTCCATATTCTTTCACACAGACCAGATGGGTATGTCCACCGGATACCACAAGACATAAAAATGGCGGCTCCAGATCCGGATTTTCAATGTAATTGGCAGAAATGTGCCCCTCGATATGATGCACCCCTACCAACGGAAGATTTTTGGCATAGGCAATTGCTTTTGCCTCTGCCACACCGACCAGAAGAGCCCCAACAAGTCCAGGACCGTAAGTAACCCCGATGGCATCGATATCGTCCAATGTCACGTTTGCCTCGTTTAAAGCTTCCTCTATCACCTGGTTGATTTTTTCAATATGCTTTCTGGATGCGATCTCAGGCACAACGCCCCCGTACAATTTGTGCAGTTCAATCTGGGAAGAAATAACATTGGAGCGCACTTCTCTTCCGTTGTGGATCACTGCTGCCGCTGTCTCATCACAGGAACTCTCGATCGCTAATATATTGATATCTCTGATTTCTTTCATACTGCAAACCTCTTTCTACTCAAATGCCAGTTCTCTGGACATTCTGTCTTTTCCCGCCTTGGCTTCCGGAAAGATCCGGCGTACTTCATCCATATATTCTTCCGGCCTTGTCAGGGACGGACTGTAATGGGTCAGCCACATTTCTTTCACCTGTGCGTCCTTTGCCAGATGTGCCGCTTCGTAAAATGTCATATGCTTATATTCCACTGCTTTGGCTGCTTTTTCTTTTTCTCCATACATCCCTTCGCAGATAAACAAGTCAGAATCCTTCGCATTTTCCCTGATAGAGTTCGTCGGTCTGGTATCGGTTGTATAGGTAAGCTTTAAGCCTTTTCTCGGCGGTCCAAGCACCATATCCGGAGTCAGGATTCCTGCTTCGGTCTCGATCGTTTCACCTTTTTGCAGATGTTTCCAGTACTGCTGCGGGATTTCCCGGGCTCTTGCTCTCTCTACATCAAATTTCCCGGCACGGTCGATCTCCATTGTATAACCATAGCAGAGAACGTTATGGTTCACCCGAAATGCTTTCAGGCGATATCCGTTTAATTCGAAAGTCTGCTCTGCCCCCTCGATTTCTTTGTAAATGATCGGAAACGGCAATTCCGGTGCGATCACGCGGAGCGCAGATACCACACGTTCCAGCCCTTTGGGTCCGATCAAAGTCAGTGGTTCTTTCCGGTCTGCATTTCCCATGGTGAGAAGAAGCCCCGGAAGACCGCTGATATGATCTCCATGATAATGCGTAAAACAGATCACATCGATGGGCTTAAAACTCCATCCTTTTTCTTTGATCGCAATCTGCGTACCTTCCCCGCAGTCGATCAGCAGGCTGCTGCCGTTGAACCGTGTCATCAGCGCCGTCAGCCAGCGATAAGGAAGCGGCATCATCCCGCCGCTTCCAAGCAAACATACATCTAACATATTATCCCTCTATTTCCACCGGTATCTGAAAAGATCGAAGCAACTTATCATAACACGCTTCGCACAGATCAAAGGAGTGCCTTTCCCCGTCTTTTTCAGAGAAATACCCCCATTCATAATCCACACGGAACACCCCTTCCATCTCATGTCCGCCGGATACCGGAATTTCTTTTCCACATTGATTACAAATCATTTTGCTGATTTCTTTTTGTTCTTTTAATTCATACTGGCGCATAAAATTTCCTCCTGTGATGTTCGGATTTTCTTTTTGCTACGCCTACATTATAGCCGGATATCGCCGCAATTCCTACTGGGAACTGCTTCCGGCACTTCCAGTGATTCTATAAGCATTCTTTTGAAATCCATCAGACATCTGCACCAAGCTGTCTGCTCATCAAAACCGCATCTTCAGACGGGTTTGTATAAAATCCCTGTCGAATGCCATCCTCCACGAATCCGTTTTTCGTATAGAAGCTGCGCGCCGCCTCGTTACTCTCCCTCACATCCAGAAGAAGTTTTTCCATCTTGTGTTCTTCACAATAGTGTTCAAGCGCCTGCATCAGTTTACCGGCAGCCCCTTGTCTGCGTGCTTCTTTCTGCACCGCAATTCTTGCGATCTCCGCTTCGTCCGCCGCATGATATGCAAGCAGATATCCCAGAAGATGTCCAGCTTTTTCCGCCGCAAAGCAAACAGACTGTTTCTGCTGCACAGTCTCCATCACACTTTTTTCACTCCATGGATCCGAAAAAATCTGCTGCTCCATCTCCGCAACTGCCGCAGAATCTTCCACTTTCAACTCTCGTACTATAATCTCTGCTTCTTTCTCACGCTGAGCGCGTTCCCGCTCTGCCTGAGAAACACGCAGATAATCCGGACGATGCTCCTCTGCTGTTTCAAATTTTCCCGCTTTGTAATACTGGATTCCAAGCGTTCCCACAACGGCTGCTCTCTGCCGGTTCATATACGCAGGTGCAAAAGAATACGGAACCGTCAGCTTTTCTGCCAGAATATTCTCATAAACCGGTACGCCGTCTCCTAAAAATACAACAGGACGGCGGTAACGGTTCAAACGCTCTGCCAGTTCTTCGATCGAAACCGCCATCTGCATCTTGATCACCTGAAAGACCGGTTCTACCAGATTGCTCCCCTCTTTTGTTCCCGCCTTTTTTGAAAATGTATAAATCCCTGTATACACCTGATTGCGTCTTGCATCCATGATCGGACAGATGATATCCTCACATCCATATACATTATAAGCCAGTCCGTCCACTGTCGGCACATGAATCAGAGGTTTGTTCAACGCAAACCCCAGACCTTTTGCCGTCGCAGATCCAATGCGAAGCCCAGTAAAGGATCCCGGTCCCCCTGCCACCGCAATGGCATCAATGGTATTCAAATCCAACTCTGTCATCTTCACCACTTCATCGATCATGGGAAGTAAGGTCTGTGAATGTGTCTTTTTATAATTGATCGTATATTCTGCAACAGTCTGAGTGTCTTCTACAACCGCAACAGTCGCAGTCAGCCCGGAACTGTCTATTGCCAATACCCGCATACTCTATTTCCTCTCTTTTTTTTCTTATCGCTTCTATGTTACCGTGTTTTCCGAAATTGTGCAAACAGATTTGCCTAAATCGTTTCCTCCACAGTAATTTTCCGGTAATCAAATCCTTCTTCCAGATTCTTCTCGATGGTGATCTCCGTCCGTTTTTGGGGAAGTATCTCCTCAATTAAGTTTGCCCATTCGATCAGGGAAACTCCTTCCCCCATCACATAATCTTCGAATCCCACTTCATCCATTTCTTCCACATCTCCAATGCGATATACGTCAAAATGATAAAATGGCAGTCTGCCTTCCTCATACACCTGTACGATCGTAAATGTCGGACTATTAACCGGCTCTGTAATTCCAAGACCGGCTGCAAAGCCCTGCGTAAACACGGTTTTCCCAACACCAAGATCTCCGGTCAGCGTAAACACCTGTCCAGGATATGCCTTCTCGCCCAGTTCTTTTCCAAGCTGAAATGTCTCCTGTGCGCTTCTTGTTTCTATTATCATCGCTTCTTCCCTCCATCAGACATCATTTATCTTCTATCATTTCTTATACAAAAAATCCGTATGCCGGGTACTTGAAATTTCCCCGTCATACGGATTTTACCACATTTTAGTGATGGAATAAACGAATTCCTGTAAATGCCATTGCCATTTTGTATTTATTACATGTTTCGATCACATTGTCATCTCTTACAGAACCGCCCGGCTGTGCGATATACTTCACACCGCTTCTGTGCGCGCGCTCGATATTATCTCCAAATGGGAAGAATGCATCGGATCCAAGTGCCACGTCTGTCATCTGATCCAGCCATGCTCTTTTTTCTTCTCTTGTAAATACTTCCGGTTTTACTTTGAAGATATTCTCCCATGCTCCGTCTGCCAGAACATCCATGTAATCTTCTCCAATGTACAAATCGATTGCGTTGTCTCTATCCGCACGTTTGATTTCGTCTACAAACTGCAGCCCCAATACCTGCGGGCTCTGACGCAGAAACCAGTTGTCCGCTTTTGTTCCTGCCAGTCGTGTACAGTGGATTCTGGACTGCTGTCCTGCTCCGATTCCGATGGCCTGTCCGTCTTTTACGTAGCACACAGAATTGGACTGTGTATATTTCAAAGTGATCATAGAAATCGCCAGATCTCTTTTGGCAGCTTCCGGAATCTCTTTGTTCTCTGTCACAACATTTGCAAACAGCGCGTCATCGATCACCAGCTCGTTTCGTCCCTGCTCAAACTGAATGCCAAATACATCTTTGTGCTCGATCGGAGCCGGAACATAGTCTGGATCGATCTGGATCACATTGTAGTTTCCTTTTTTCTTCTCTTTGAGGATCTCCAGCGCCTCCGGCTCATATCCCGGTGCGATCACGCCGTCTGATACCTCTCTTTTGATCAATTTTGCTGTAGAGACATCGCATACGTCGGAAAGTGCAATGAAATCTCCGAAAGAAGACATTCTGTCTGCACCTCTTGCTCTTGCGTAAGCACATGCCAGAGGAGAAAGTTCTCCCAGATCATCCACCCAGTAGATCTTTGCAAGGGTATCGCTCAAAGGAAGTCCTACTGCTGCCCCTGCCGGGGATACGTGCTTGAAAGAAGTGGCTGCCGGAAGTCCGGTTGCTTTTTTCAATTCGGATACCAGCTGCCATCCGTTAAATGCGTCCATAAAGTTGATATATCCCGGTCTTCCGCAGAGAACCTCGATCGGAAGGTCTCTTCCATCATTGACTGCGATCTTTGCCGGTTTCTGGTTCGGGTTACATCCATATTTTAATTCTAATTCTTTCATTTTCTTCTCCTTTATCCACACTCTATCTGTAATTATTGATTTTTATTCACAATCTTTGTCTCGATATCCCCAGTTGCAATATCGATATAGCGAACGAACAGAGAAACCTTGTTCTCTTCATTCAGACTGTTCCACAGAAGATCTGTAAATTCTTCGATTCTGTTCGGTACAGAAATCAGTTTTGGCTCTCCTTCAAAACTCGGAAGCGGATTGCCGTCATGCATATATGTATGAATAAAGTGTCCTTCTCCGGCAACCGGGTTCTCGTATGCAAATGTGTAACGGTTGCAGGCATCCGGATTTCCGTTATTGCTCTTTAAGATGGACATTGCATAGTTGTATGTTCCATTCTCAAGATGCATAATTCCGGAAATACGAGGTGTATAGTTCGGACCATCCGGCTCAAACTCTCTGCTTCTGAGAGACTGTTCAAATGTCATCTGCTTGTCCATGCCCTCGTAGATTGTATCTGTCTGATCTCCGTTTGTCACGATCGTCTTATTGCCCAGTACACGAACCGGTGCATAAATGATCAGGCTCGGATCTGTCAGCTTGGAAGGATCAAATGCCTGTGTGCGGATTCCCTGTCCTTCTTCTACGAAAACACGATTGCGGCTGTTTTCGCTTCTTCCCATGATAAAATAAGCGGCAACCGCTTTTGTTCCATCTTCGCTTTTTCCAAGGATGATTCCTCTTCCCGGATAAGAATTATTTTTCAATTCCTGCTCGATTGATAACATTTTCATATAGATGGTCTCCTTTGATTACGAATTCTATTTATAAATACAGCCTTATTATAACTTTGAATTTATTAGAATTCAATATAAATCCACCTTTTCCAGAGCATCTGTTACTTACTTTTCCTAATAATTACTTATTACTTTTCTGATACATGCCCCAGGCGCCTGGCAACATGTACCCTCGCAATGCGGTTATCTTTCACCTGTTCTACACGCAGCTGCCACTCACCTTCCAAAACAGAGGCCTGCTCATTTTCTTTTGGAATATATCCCAGATTTTCAATCATGTAGCCCGACAGTGTGTCATAGTTTTCCGAGAACAGAGACAACGGCAACTCCTCGTTCAAATCTTCCAGCAGGATGCCTCCGTCCACCAGGTACTCTTCATCCGAAAGCTGTTGGATTTCCGGTTCTTCGACTTCATCTTCTTCATGAATATCTCCCATGATTGCCTCCACCAGATCCTCTACTGTAATGATTCCGGAGAATCCGCCATACTCATCCACCAACACCGCCATATGCCTTCTGGATGCCTGAAGTTCCCGAAACAGATCATCGGCATCTTTTGTATCCGGCACAAAAAACACTTCTCTCAAAAGCCCGCGGATCTCAATTTCTCTGGTCGTTTTTTTCCGCATTTCGATCATCACATCTTTGGCATGAAGAATTCCGATAATATTGTCCACAGTTTCTTCATAAACCGGAATTCTCGAATGTCTGGATTCCAGAACTGCATCCAGAATCTCCTCATCCGGATCCTCAATATCCACAGCAAACACTTCTCTTCTCGGCACCATCAACTCTCTTGCGCTCTTATCGCCGAAAGAAAATACCGAGTTGATCATTTCCCGCTCGCTGTCTTCGACCGTACCGGATTCTGCTCCCATCTTCAGCATTGCTTTGATTTCTTCCTCTGTAACGATCTCTTCCTGATCTTCCGTCTTCATGCGGAGCAATTTTAACACTCCCTTTGTCGAGATAGAAAGCAGTTTGATAAACGGAGACAAAATCTTAGAAATATAATGGATCGGCATCACTGTGATCATACAAAACTGTTCTGCCTTCTGCAGCGCGATCCTCTTTGGCACAAGTTCTCCGAATACCAGATTAAAAAACATCAAAACAAGCGTCACTCCATTTGACGCAATCGCTGTACTATATGGAATTCCTCTTTGTTCCATCCATGCACTCAATACCGGTGAAATGCTCGACGCCGCTGAAGCACTGGAATAGAATCCGGCAAATGTAATTGCTACCTGAATCGTTGAAAGAAACTTCGTGGAATCTTCGAAAAGACCTTGGATAACGACTGCTTTTTTATTGCCCTCTGCGGCAAGACTGCGGATCCGGTTGTGATTCACGGAAACAACTGCCATCTCTGCTCCGGCGAAAAAAGCATTCATCAATGTGAAAAATAATAAGATACATAAGTCAAAAATAATCTTGTTCCCTGCAGGGTCTGCGTCCATAAAAAATACTCCTCCTAAAAATCACTTCAAATTTTTAGGAGAAGTATATCACGAAAAAAATATGAAATCAAGAGGAAAGTTCCTCGTACCATTCCTTCACTTTCCCGGATTCTTCACTGTTGATAAAAACTGTATATTCCGGAAGTTTGATCTTTAAAACCGGTGTCTCTCCACGCCGGATATAAAACATCGCCTTTCCGGACTCTTCGCCTTTGAATTTTCCAAGAAGCTGACGGCTGTCAGAAAGTCCGTTAATCCTCACAAAATCTTCTTCCGGCAAGTTTTCCAAAAGCTCTGCATCTTCTATCTCTTTTCTGTCAAAAGAAATCCCATATTCAGCACTTCTGACTGTCACCTGGTTTCCATCTATAGATAGCTGCGGACGGACAAAATCCATCCCGAAAAACACAACAACCAGCCACAAAACGCCGATGACGATCACACTCCCCAGTGCTCCTGTCAGATAACGTACACCCGGTTTTCCCATATTAAAAGAATAGTTCGAACTGCACATTCTGCTAAGAACCACCCAGCGTCTGTCCCGCGGATTGTTATACCAGCCATTTTTCCAGTAAATATCATCATCCACATAGGAAAGCGGCTCTTCTGTTTTCAAAAGCTCCTGCCGCTTTTTCATCATCCACAGGATTGCCGCAAGTATAAACAGACCGCCTGCCATACTGAATATGACACAAATGATCGTATCCACAACATCCAGATATCCTTTACGGGAAATCTGCCAGAGAACTTCTCCCATACCGATCAGACTTGTATATGTTCCCACAAGCCAGATCCATGCCCACATTCTTCTCTCCCTGACATGGATCGCTGTATTGATCTGCGTATTTTCACTGTATGGCTCACACCGTCTGCGATTGGTCCAGATGTGCAATACCCAGAATAAACCTGCCGTCAGCAGTGCCATTCCCGGAACCAGTATATTTGCTGCCTCTTCCTGTACCCATCTTCGCATCCCCGGCAAAAAGCAAAGCCATGCCAGGATCACAACTGCAGGCAGATGCCAGACTGCCGGAATCCGCTTCTCCTCTGCCTTTGCACTTGCTCCGGTATCGATCACAACGATGTCCGCACCTTCTGCTGCAAACCACTGATGCTTTACTTTGATGTCATAAAGCTTCCGATGATTCATACAGAGAACCCCCATACTTCCGATTGTAAATTCAAAAATCCAGAACATCCATCCAAACATAAAGATGGAAGTATAGCTAAATGCCAGCAGACCTGACAGTACGGCACCTGCCACATTCCACCAGTAAATCTGTTTCATCCGGATGGTATAGCGCTCCATCAATATCTTCACTTCCGGATCCTTCTGTGCTTCTTTTGGCATATGGATCCCAAAAAGCATACCGTTTTCATACTTCATCTTTGTTCCGTAAACCAGCGCAAAACATCCCACGACCAAGAGATTCACAAACAGAGCCATCACACACATCATAATCTCATATCCCATACATCATGCACCGTCCTTCCCCTTATCCAAACCGGAGGCTTCCGGTCTGCCCGGATAAACTCTCAAAAATTGTCTCACACAGCTGCAGAAACTCCTGCTCGTTCATTCCCTTTATTTTTGCCTCTGCACCCAGAAGTGCAAGCTCTCCTTCCAGTTTTTCCCGGAAAACTCCCGCCGTATCCTCCACCGGATTCACAACTGCACCTCTTCTTCTGTCAATCTCAATAAACCCTTCCGCCTTCAACAGCTGATAGGTTTTATTTACCGTCATGGTGTTGACTCCCGCATCTGCCGCCATCTGCCGGACAGTCGGAAGCTTTTCCCCGACCTTCAATGCACCCGTGCCGATTCCCATCACAATCTGATTGCGCAGCTGCACATAAATCGGAGTAGCACTTGCCATATCCAATCGAATCAACATCCCTGTAGTCCCCCTTCTTTCTTTTTATTTTTTCTTCTTTTTATCCAGATTTGCACAATAATCCGCGGCACCACAGTTCGGACACTTTAATTTATATTCTCCCCAGCTGTGTGTGGCAAGAAACAGATTTTTCCACTCTGTCCGAAACGTATGTCCGCAGTGACGACACTGAAATCTGCTGCCCGATTCTCTGACTGCCTGACGGTACAGCGCATAGCCTGTGAGCAATGCGCCTCCTAAAAAGATTACGATCCACATTTTACGTTCCTCCGTTTCATTAAAAAAGTATGGTTTGTATTATCTATTATAATACAAACCATACTTTTGTCAATCTATACGCCGCATCCATTCTAATATTGATTGAAAATATTGCGGATCTGTTTCACATCTTTTGTGATCGTCAGTGCAAGCATCAAAAGAACTCTCGCTTTCTGCCCGGACAACGTATTCGCTCCAATGCAGACATCCATCGGATCAAACACTCTGTCATCAAATACAATTCCCTGTGACACTCTGGATGCCCTGACAAACACTGTTCCTTTTTCTGCCAGTTTCTCCATAGTTTTCATCCATTTTCGGTTATAATTACCGCTGCCGGATCCTACGATCACAATCCCTTCATGGGTCTCTGCCAGATAATCCAGGATTTTCTCATCTGCGCCTGCATAAAAATAAACCACGGCTACTTTCGCCAGACTTTCCAGCCTGCGCAGAGCAAAAATAGACTGCATGGTATGTGTCTTAAAGCTTCTGGAAAAGAAATACGCAGTCTCATCCTGCATATATCCCAGGCAGCCGAATGCGTTCTGATCAAATGCATCTGTCTTGTAATTATTTACTTTCTGAATATCTCTTCCTGAATAGATTGTGTTGGAAAACACAGCCATCACACCCTGTCCTCTGGCATCATCGCTGGCCGCCAGACAGACTGCCTGATACAGATTAAACGGTCCGTCTGCACTGGTGGCTGTGGCCGGACGCATTGCTCCTGTAAGTACTACGGGCTTCTGTGTATATACTGTCAGATTTAAAAAATATGCGGTCTCATCCAGGGTATCTGTTCCATGTGTGACCACAATTCCATCGATATCCGGACGGGCTGCCAGCTCATTGAGCTGATTCGCCAGCGTGATCCACTTCTCTTCATCCATCTCATTGCTGTCCACATTAAACAACTGTACCGTCTCAATATCTGCAACATTCTGAATCATCGGGATTGTCTCCAGAATCGACTCCACATTCATCTCTCCCGCATGATAGACTGCCGTCTTTCCCGCTTCTCCGGTTCCGGCTATGGTCCCGCCGGTTGCTGCTATTGCAATTGTTTTTTTCTGTTTGATCGTCATTCTCTCTTTAGTCCTTCCTCTAGTGAAAATACTTTCTGTTCTGAGTATAACGTCAGTCAGAAAGATTTACAAGGAGGAAACAAAAACTGCAGTTTTAGAATATCACTGCATACGCAATATGAAATACGATTCCTGCTGCAAAAACAACAGATAAGGATCTGTGCAGAAACATCCAGACAGATTTTTTCATCCGGCTTTTCAGGCAGGCCACAAGAAGCAGAACAAGCAATACCATCCATACCAGCTTGCCACTGATCATCCCCGGGTTCTTACCTGCCATAATCCCATGCATAAGTCCTATAACAAGCAGCAACCAGCCATATAACACATGCGGCTTCAGCAGTATCCGAAGTCCTTTTATTTTCTGCCCTGCCTTTGTTTTTTTCAGCGGAGCTGCCAGACACAATATGCACAGTAAAACTGCTGTTGTACTTAATACTTTACCCAATACAAACATTTTTCATCTCCTTGAAATTACTTTCATTTAACTTTTATTAGTTTTGGCTAACTTATTATAACAAAAAATATTTGCTTGTAAAGAAAAATAGAGAAAAAAATGAAATTCACTTCCACTTTTCCTCTATTTCCAAAGTTTCTTTATTTCACAATGTAGCCGAGTTCTCCTAACATCTGCATATCCCGCTCAATGGTGATTCCCGCAGTTGTCAGCATGTCTCCTGAAATTGCAGCATTTGCCCCGGATGTAAAGCAGGATCTTCCTTTATCCGGGAGAAGCCCTCTTCCTCCTGCAAGGCGAATCCATGCATCCGGAAGCAAAAACCGGAAAACTGCAACGATCCGACGCATTTCTTCTGTCGTAAGAACCGGATTATGCTCATAAGGTGTCCCCGGAATTGGATTCAGTAAATTTACAGGCATGGATTTGACTCCTAATTTTCGGACTTCCAATGCAAGATCGATCCGGTCCTCCACGGTCTCTCCCAGTCCCATAATCCCTCCGCTGCATACTTCTATTCCGGCTTTCCAAGCTGCGCGGATCGCTGCGATCTTGTCTTCATAAGTATGAGTGGTACAGACATTCGGAAAATTCTGTCGGGATGTCTCCAGATTATTATGCACTCTTGTGACGCCTGCCTGTTTTAATTTTCGAAACTGAGTTTCATTCAAAAGGCCGCCGGACACACAGACCTTGATCTTTGATTCTTTGTGGATTTCCCGGACGCTTTCGCAGACATGTTCCACTTCCGTGTCATTCAATGCTTTTCCGGAAGTTACGATCGAATAACGCAGGACTCCTCTTTCTTCATTGTATTTCGCCTGCTCTTTGATCTTCTCCACTGCAAGCAGCGGATATTCTTCAATTTCTGTATGGTAACAGGCTGACTGTGCACAATATTTACAGTTTTCTGAACATCTGCCGCTCTTTCCATTAATGATCGTACAAAGATCAAATCGATTTCCACAAAACTGGTAACGGATCTCGTCTGCCGCAAGGCATAATTCCTCCAATGGTTCCCCATATAACTGCAAAGCCTCTGCCTTTGCAATCTGATTTCCCTGCAATACCTGTTCCTTTATTTCCCGTATCAAACTCATTGTTCTTCCTCCATACTGATTTCTTTCTTCAGTATAGTACACGGTCGCTTGATTGTAAACTTGTTTTTAATTTAAGTTTACAATCTTCTCTGCTTTTTTCAAAGAAACACGATATACAGAAAACAATACAAAACAGAAAATTGCAATCAGTAACAGAAGAATTCCAAGCGCTTTGATTTCAATTGCTGTTATCCCCACATCATTTGTATAATCCATCATGAAAGAAAATAAAAAACCTGCTCCACAACCGACAATTCCCGGATAAAAAAAGATTTTTGCCAGCTGTTTTTTCAGTACCATTCTCTGATATGCATGGTCTGCCCCTAATTTAGTAAGGCTTTCAAAAATCCCTTTATTATCTGTTGCCACAGAAATGCTTCGAACATAGGTCAGCACACCGATTGCTGCCAGCGCGATAATACAAATATACATGCAGAGCATACTTCCAATCCTGTATAACTGTCGTATTTTCGGGTGACATATCAAGCTCCTGATCATACCCATATGTCTCCCCTGCATTCTCCGCCTGCTTTTTCTCCCAGATATTCCACAATCCCAACTGCCGATTTGACAGTTCTGTTGTTCTTTCCATATACTGTCCCAATAAATCTTTGGCAAATTCATAGGAACTTTCAATATCAGATGCTCTCTGTATTGATTCTGCAATCCCTGTGACAGGTCCTGATAATCTGCGTCATTCATTATGTAAGCAAACAGATCACTCATAGACAGTTCTGTTTGATAAATCTGCTCAAACGCTGTTTCCAGAAGAAACAAGGATGCTTTTGCCTCTTCTTTGTATATATTCAGATATTTGGTTCCTTGTTCATTGAAATCTCTGCATTCATAAGAAATAACCAGATTTGCTGCGTCTGCTTCTACATAATTCTGTACTTCCATTTTATATTTTCCGCAGTATCCTGAATTTCCCGGGCTCCAATCTGTTTCTCCAAAACTGGATAGTGCATGGAAAATGTCCGGTCTGTTTTACTGTCCATGACAAAATCATTCAATGTATACTGCATTCCATAAAATGCAGATCCACAGCACACGAACAAAAGAAGTACGACCACACACATATTTCTGGTCGTTGCTTTTGCTGTAAAACGCATCAGACTGACAGATACCAGATTCTTATAGTATTTTTTCTTATTGCGCTTTAAATGACTCTGTGCCACTGCCGACAATAAGATCATATAAATTCCAATCAGTGCCAATACATAAATACCATTCCATACTGCTGGCATGCTGACATCTATAGCAAGCCAAAATAATACTGCACACGCTTGACAAGGGGTTTATGATAAAGTTAAGAGGTGATTATTATGTTACACAATGAAGCACGTAAATTACTCATCAAAGCCTGAAACAAGACACACAATGCAAAGGAAATCGCAGAATGCTTTTCGGTCAATACCAGCACTGTTTACCGCCTGGAAAAAAGAATGCGGGAAACCGGCTCTGTGGAAACCAGAACCTCCCAACGTGGCTGTAAACCAGTCCTGAGTCAGAATGACTTCCAAAACATAGACCAGCTAATCCAACAGCAACCGGATATTACAATTCATGAAATCATGGAAAAATTACAACTCCATGTCAGTGATGAAACAGTACGCAAAGCCATCCTGAAGCTTGGGTATGTCTATAAAAAGAAATCTCTGCATGCGTCAGAACAGGAGCGTCCCCGATGTCAAGGAGAAGCGGAAAAGCTGGAGAGAACATCTGTCGGAGAACGACACAAATCATCTGGTATTTCTCGACGAAAGTGGTGTAAACACGGACATGACAAGACATTATGCCCGTTCCAAAAAGAATGAACGTGCTGTAGACAGTACACCGGTTAATACCCCATGCAATACGACGATATTGTCCTCTGTGCGACTGAATGGAAAACATGCCATACGGTTTATTGCGGCGGAACGACCATGGAACAGTTTGCAGAATATCTGAAAACAATGCTGATACCAGCATTGTCCAAAACAGACATCATAGTTATGGACAATATGCGTTCCCATCATGCCAAAATCGTGAAACAGGTGCTGGATGAATCGGAGATAAACGATCTGTATCTGCCACCGTACAGCCCGGACTTAAACCCGATTGAAAAAATGGGGTCAAAACTCAAAGCATATTTAAGGAAGGAAAAAGTCCGAATTGCATCGGAACTTCCACCGGCAATCGAAAGGGCATTTTCCACCGTTCGAGCTTCAGATTGTTTAGGGTGGTTTCGTTCGTGTAATTATGTGCAGTAATTGATTGGATTGCTATAGTCTGGAACTGATCAATTCTAAAATCAATGAAATTGTAGTCCAAAAAAATCAGTATATTTCTGATAAAGAAGACAAATCTGCTCATGGAATCGGAATTTCTTCTATTCGGGATATTGTCGAAAAATATGAGGGGACACTGGATATTTCTTATGATGATACATCATTTAAGGTTGTAATCCTGATTGGAGGATGAGATCGTTTATTGGGGGAAACATATTATTTCCCCTATTTTGCTACCTAAAACGCGCTGATTGGAAAACTATAAAACAGGAATAAATCCCCCATACTTCCTCACCATCTCATATGCCTGCTTATATTGGCGTCTGTCTGTATACCACTCCAGTACATACGGCACATGAAATACCGCAAAACCAACAGGCAGTCTTGCTTTCATTTTCTCAAAACAAGGAAACAAAAGTTTTTCATATTCCTCTTCCTTCAGATAATTCTCATGTTCCAAACGATAGCGGACCAGTCGACACATTTCCACTTCCAACTGCTTCTCATCATCTGGATCATCCCCGAATTCTCCCATCCTCTCTGCGCGTTTTACAGCTTCTATCCCCTCCGCTTTTCTTCCATACGCTTCACAACAGATTGCAAGCTTATGCAAATCTAATATCGCGGGTTCTTCTACTTTTGAAAAATAGTCGTACGCTTTCTTATAGCTTCCAAGCGCCACCCATGTAGATGCCCGATTATAGTTGATCACCTTTAATATTTCTGTCTGATGCAGGTCTCTTGCCAGACGCGAAGCAATTTGATACTCTCTCTCCATATTTTCCAGTTCCTGCTGATTACTGTAGCAATTTCCGATGATAATGCGGCACTGCAGCATCAGCATCGCCATCCCTTCCTGGGCTGCCAGATTATAGCCCATTTGCAGATAAGAAATAGCTGATGCGTAATTCTGGCCTGTCTCATAAAGAATCTCCCCTGCCCGCATATACATAAACGGAATTGGAAGCAATGTGATTGCCTCATCCAGCCTTCCCTGCAGCATACGCAGAACAGCAAGCTGCCTGAAATCCAGGTAACGTTCCAATCCCTCTTCTATTTCATCTTTACGACTCTCATATACTGCTTCCAAAATGCAGGCATCTGCGATCAACGAACTGGAATACAACTTTTCCTTTTTCTCTTGAAATATTTCTTTTTGTTTTAAAAATTCTTGTATAGGATGCGTAAATAGAAATTCATACTGTGCTTCCACAAAACTTTCTAAATCCTTTGTTTCTTTGTCATCAATCCACGGTAACTCTAACCGTTCCAGCAAAAGCTTCAAAATCTCTTCTGATACTTCCATCTTTCCCTGTTCAATTTTGGAAAGATAAGATACTGCACATATCCCATAACACAGACCTGACTGACTCCAGTTTCTTTTGATACGTTCCCGGCGAATTCGCATCCCTATCATTTTCCATACATTTTTTTGTTCGTGCTCTAACATGTTCCTATTCTCCGTTCATTTGCTAGCTCCATTATATCATTCTGTACAAAGAATGGATTCTTTTTTCAACATCTCTTTCTTTTCGTCTTTTACCTGAAAACTTTCATAAAATTTTCTCAATTTTCCCTTATTTTCTTTCTTTCATTCTTCCTGTATACTAAAAAACAGGAGGTGATATCACGATATGAAGAATCCCTTATGGACCAGAAATTTTTCTCTGTTGATTGCAGCTACAACTTTTGGATGTATGGGAGGAATTGTGGGCAATTTCGCATTGTCATTTCTTGTTTTTGATGAAACTGGAAGCACCTTTGCATCTGCTCTTGTAATCGCAATCCAATTGATCCCCAATTTTTTAATCCCACTGTTGGTTGCTCCCTGGATGGACCGCTTTCCCAGAAAACCATTTCTTGTATTTGGAGATTTCATCAATGGATTCTTTTATGCTCTTATGGGAATCTATTTGCTGTTTTTCGACTTTTCATACGTTGGTTATCTTGGATATTCTTTGCTTCTTGCTACACTGGGAAGTCTGGATGAACTGGCATATAACAGTATTTTTCCAAAGATCATACCAAGTGGAATGGAACAAAAAGGATATGCCGTTTCTTCCATGTTATATCCCCTACTGCGTGTGATCATGCTGCCTCTGGCTGCAGTACTTATGGATACGATCGGTATGCCGTGGCTTTTTATCGGACAAGGATTGTTTTCCATATGTGCTGCACTCATTGAAAACACAATTCAGTTGACGGAAGAAACACGTGTGTGTGAAAAAACATTTTCTTTTCAGGTATGGAAAGAAGATCTTCAAGAAGTTCTCCGCTATTTTAAAAAAGAACGTGGATTACAGGCTATTTACTACTATATGGCAGCCACAAATGGGGTCGCTTCCGGATATGCTCCCATTCTGGTCGCATTTTTCCGTACCGCCCCCGGAATGTCCGCCGCACTTTATTCTTTATTTTCCATTGCTGAATTTTTAGGACGCACCATCGGCGGAGTGGTGCAGTACCGGATTGAAATTCCAAAAAAGAAAAATTTCCACGTTACTTTTGCAGTCTATACCTTTTACGAATGCATGGATCTTATTCTGCTTTGGCTTCCATATCCTCTTATGCTCGTAAACCGTGCCTTTGCCGGTTTTCTCGGAACAAACAGTGCCACCTTACGTGTTGCCGCTGTCCAGTCTTACATTCCGGAATCCATGCGCGCCAGAATCAATGCATTTGAAAATATGATTCTGATGGCTGTCAGCAGCATCCTTTCTGTAATTGTAGGAGCTACTGCTGAAATCTTGGATTATCGGCTCTGCATGTCTTTTTTTGCTGCATGCTCTCTTCTCATCTGTTTCTGCACAATTTTCAGATGCCGGGCTGATGTAAAAAAGGTCTATGAAACAGACAAAAACCTCTCAGGAGCCGACTGACTCCCAAGAGGTTCTTTGTTTCGTTTTATTTTAGTATGTAGTAAATCCACCATCACTTGCAACAATGGAACCTGTAATGTGTCTTGCCTCATCACTTGCAAAATACAAAATCGTTGCTGCCTGCTCTTCCGGTGTCGCATTTTTCTTCTGCAACGTCTCTGTCTTTCCAGACAACATAGAATTCTTCAGCCATTCCATCGGATCTTTTCCCTGTGCTGCAATCTCTGCCATTCTCGTCTTAATATCTGCTGAACTTCTCTCTGTAAGCGGAGTATCTGTTCCTGCAGGGCAAATCGCATTACACGTAATTCCTTTTGTAGCATAGTCCACTGCCACTGCTTTTGTCAGTCCACTGACTGCATGCTTACTTGCAACATAAGCTGCTGCGGAAGGGAATCCACGCATTCCCGCAACACTGGACACGTTCACGATGGCTCCACCTGATGGCTGCATCAGCTTTACTTCTTCTCTGCAGCAGAAGAAACAAGAATTCAAATTTGCATCAATTACCTGGAACCAGTCATCATCCTCCAGTTCTTCTACCGTCTTAGAAGCACCAACGATTCCCGCATTATTCACTGCGACATCAAGTTTTCCGTATTTTTCCTGGATTTCTGCAAAAAGTGCCTTTACTGCATCTTTGTTGCTGACGTCACATTTCATGAATTCTCCTTTTCCACCAGCTTCTTCCATTGCTGCTACAACAGCCGCTCCACGCTCTTCGTTGCGCCCCACCGCAATGACTGTTGCACCTTCTTTTGCTGCACGAATTGCAACCGCTCTTCCAATTCCGGAAGTAGCTCCGGTTACCAGCATAATTTTCTCATCAAAACGTCCCATAATAAAACCTCCAAAATTTATTCAATAGTGCTACTATACCACAATTTGGCAACACTTTCTATGAAATTTGTATAAAATTTCGCATTTTTCCGGTTTTTTCCTTTGTCATTTTGACGATTACCATAAATTCAGCAGATGCTGCATACTAAGTGTCACCACTGTAATGCCTAACCAACATGCCATTCCCATTAAGATGGGTTTCCCACCACCTTTGATCAATTTCACTACATCCGTATGAAATCCAATTGCTCCCATTGCCATAATGATGAAAAACTTGGAGAGCTCTTTTAATGGCTGAAAAACTTCTGTCGGTACTCCTGCTGCTGTTGCTGCTGTCGTAATCAGACTTGCCCCGATAAAAAACAGGATAAAAAATGGAAACACTTTCTTCAGAGACACTTTTTCTCCGCTTTCTGTTTCAGCCTTCCGTGCCCTGCGTAATGCAAGTACCAATGTGATTGGGATAATCGCCAATGTTCTGGTGAGCTTTACTGTCACCGCCTTATCCAGTGTCTGGCTTCCCAGATGATACATGCTGTCCCACGTAGAAGCCGCTGCAGTTACAGAAGAGGTATCATTCACCGCAGTCCCTGCAAAAATCCCAAATGCTTCCCCGGATGTTGTTGAAAATCCAAGCGCTGTTCCCAGTACCGGAAAAATCAACGCTGCCAGAATATTAAACAAAAAAATCACCGAAATTGCCTTTGCTACTTCTTCTTCATCCGCATCGATAACCGGAGCTGTTGCTGCGATCGCTGATCCCCCACAAATCGAAGATCCCACCCCAACCAGTGTAGAGATTTTTTCCGGAATGTTCATTGTGCGATGCAAAATATAAGAAATTACCAATGATGTTGTAATGGTACAAACAATAATCGGCAAAGACTGCTTTCCTGTCTCCATCACTACCTCTAAATTAAGTCCGAATCCAAGAAGTACAACTGCATACTGCAATATTTTCTTCGAAGTATATTTTACGCCGCTTTCCAATGAATCCCGTTTTTTAATCACCAATGCGAGTATCATTCCAATTAAAATTGCAAACACTGGTCCTCCGACAACCGGAAACAATTTTCCCAAAACAGCTGAAGGCACTGCCAAAGCCAGACAAAAAAGTAATCCCTTCCCGTTTTTCTTTATAAAGTCCATATTTGCCTCCTATCGTGCTGCATGAATTGCTGCAATCGTTCCATCTGCTACTGCTGTAGATACTTGTCGTACCTGTTTTACACGAATGTCACCAACTGCATATACACCGGGTATTTCCGTCTGCATATTTTCATCTGTCGGAAGAAATCCATTGTCCAAGCTGATCTCATTATATAATTCTGTATTCGGAACCGTACCTGCATACACAAAAATTCCACATCCCGAATCTTCAATTATCTCAATTGCTCCTGTTTTCTCATCCAAGATTTCCAATGACTCTACTTTTTCCACTCCGTACACAGCATGAAGTCTGGCGTGAAGCCGTAATTCAATGTTTGGGGTATGTGCTGCTTTTTCCTGAAATTGTGCAATGCATCCCAACGTTTCTTCAAAATGGATGATTGTTACTTTTTCTGCAACCCCCGCCAGATACAGTGCTTCTTTTACCGCTCCATCTGCACCTCCGATCACATATACATGTTTTCCACGATACTTCATTGCATCTTTTGCTGCATTCATTCCGATTCCTCGTCCTGCCAGTTCTATTTCTCCCGGAATCCCCAGTTTTCTTGGTGATGTACCATTCGCTAAAATTACCTTCTTCGCACAATAACATTCTTTCTCTGTATAAATCCTTTTTTCCACCCCGGTCAATTCTACTTTTTTCACCTCGGTCTTCAGGATTTCTACCCCTGCATTTTCCGCCTGTTTCCTCAGGCGCTTTGCAAAGCTTTCCCCGGTTTCTCCCTCTACAATTGCCGCATAATGTGTGACAGCGGACACTTTTCGAATCAGTCCTCCGACCTGATTTTTTTCTAAAATTAGTGTTTTTTGTCCTCTGCTCACTGCATAAATTCCTGCACTGATTCCTGCCGGTCCTGCTCCTATGATTATAACATCATACATTTTCATATCCTCCTGTTTTTCGCCTTCCTCATTTTACTTTTCCCTGTTTTCATATATACTATAAATCGCTCCTATTATTTTGTAAAATTATAAGTATTGATTATATGATAAATATTTGTTATGGTTTAAGTATAAACACATCTGAAAAAGGAGAAACAATTATGTTGGATTTTCGCATGGAAACATTTCTGACTGTATGCAACGATATGAACTTTACACATGCTGCCGAGCACCTGAATCTGACACAGCCCGCAGTTTCCCAGCATATCAAACATCTGGAAAAGACCTACGGTACCGAGCTTTTTATAAGAGATAAGAAAAAACTCCGGCTGACTCCTGCCGGAGAAATCTTACGCTCTGCTCTGGAAACCATGAGAAACGATGAAAATACATTAAAAAAACGAATGCAGGAGAGTCTGAAAGGGAAAAAAGTGCTGACCTTTGGCGTAACCATGACCATTGGAGAATATGCGATCGTACCTGCTCTTTCCCGTTTTGTCAAAACACATCCGGACATGGATTTTCACATCCGATATGGCAACACCCAGACTCTGCTCACCTATCTTTGTGAGGGAACGATCGATTTTGCAATTGTGGAAGGATATTTTAGCGGGGATCATTACGAAACACGTATCTACAAAGCAGAAGAATACATTGCTGTTGCCTCTGCTGACCATACGTTTGAAAACTCTGTTCACAGCCTGAAAGACCTGACATCCGAACGTCTTTTGATTCGGGAACACGGTTCCGGAACCAGGGCAATCCTGACCAAGACACTGGCATTGAAAAATATGTCTGTCAAAGACTTCCGACATCTTGTGGAAATCGAAAACATCCACACGATCGTCACTCTGCTAAAAGAAGACTGTGGAATATCCTTCCTCTACAAAGCTGCTGTCGAGCAGGAATTAAAAAAAGGAACCTTGGTACAGATTCCTCTTTCCGACTTTATGGTCATGCATGATTTTACATTTTTATGGAATAAAGACAGTGTTTTTTCTCAGGAATACGAGTCTATTTTTCATGAATTGTGTGAGAATTAGCATTTTGTATGCTTTTTTAACTCCATTTCAAAATATTCCTCTACCCCTCATCTTCTAATGCTTCTATGGATTCTACATATTCTGGAAACCGAATCTTTTGCATAAGACCAATGATCTGACCTGATAAAACAACTGTCAGAAGTGAGTATGTAATTCTGCTCACCGGAATATAGGTAAGAGAAATCAGCAATACAACCAGATCACTGATCAAATAAATCCATTGAATATCCAATGGAAGTACTCGTTCCAGACTCATTGCAAGCGCATCATCTCCTGTCGGCGCTCCACCGACTCGAACACACAAACCTACACTGATCCCTACAAACAGCGCTCCCACAACTGCTGCCAAAAGTGGTTTTTCGCCAATGTTTGGAAATAGTGAATCAAACTGTTCAAAGATTCTATAAAAAACAGAAAATCCAATAGAAGAAATAAAAGAATATATAAGAAAACGTTTTCCCAACAATTTCCACCCCAAAAAGTAGCACAATATCGTCAGCACAAAACCGGAAACAGATGGAGAAATGCCAAACCAATATTCCAGAAGGAGTGTTAATCCTAGGATTCCTCCCTCTGTAACATTCGACATTGAATGAATATTGTAAAGTCCAAACGCTAGTATTGCACTTCCTAATAATAAAAGTAATACGGATGACAATTTAATTTCCTTCAAAATTGAGCGCATTTTAAAAATCCTTTCTACACTTTTTTATTAAATCTATAAATTGACTATAAACTCTGGTATAATACTAGAGTCAAGGAGGGAAGTTAGGTATATGAAAAAATTTTTTAAAATCGGTGAAATTTCCAAACTATATGGAATTGGTGTAGATTCTATTCGTTATTACGAAGAAATTGGAATTATCAAACCGGAACGATCTGAATCCGGATATCGACATTATAGTATCCACGATATCTGGAGACTCAATGTGATCCGTGATCTGCGCTCTATTGGATTTACAATGGAACAAATCCGCGAATATCTGGAGCATCACACAGTTTCCTCTTCACTTTCTATGTTAGAAGACGAAAAAGAAGCTATTACCAAACAAATGCAACACTTACAAAAACTGCAAAAAAACGTAGAGCACAGACTAAACACCATTCATTCGGCATTCTCTCTGCCCCTGGATGAAATCCACTTAATGACACTTCCCCCTCGTCATTGTCATCGCCTCTTCGAAGGATACAAACACGAAGAAGAAATGGATTTTCTGATGAAACAACTTATCAACTTAAATCAAAATCGATTGTATATCATTGGCAGCAATCAAATGGGAACTATGATTTCGCTCCCCTCTCTACTAAAGAAAAAAACACTTTCCTATCAATCTGTTTTTCTTATTGACGAAGAAGGATCCGATCTCATTGATGGTGGTGATTATCTCTGCGTAACATATCGTGGAAATTATGAACAAAGTGCTTACTGGGGACAACAGCTCGCACAGTATGCACACGCCCACAAATTCAAGATACGTGGAGATCTGTTAGAAATTCTTTGGATTGATATCCACACAACTTCTGATGAATCCGAATATATCACACAATTACAACTTCCCATTGCATAAAATGCATTTCTCATTTTTGCATTCTTTATTCTTATATTCCTCATCAGTAACCAGTTCACACCATTCATTTGAAGTATCTTCTCCCGATACTTCGATCGCCAAATCAATCTTATAATGTTCCTACCCATTCAGCGATTTGCTGTTTGACTACATTATGAAATATCTTTCCTTCTGTAATCACGCTGTCCGGTGCAGAAGTCTGCAATTCTCTTGCCGTATTTCCAAATCCACTTCCACCGGAAGTAGCAAACAAAATGATCTTTTTACCTGAAAAATTATATTTTTCCAAAAAAGTATTTACGATTGTCGGTGCTACATACCACCAGATTGGAAATCCTAAAATGATTTCATCATAGGCATTGATTTCTTCTATCATCTTATTTACTGCCTGCGAATAAGGAATATTTCTTCTCCAGGCAATCACGCAGTTTGCAGTAATTTCCGGATAAAGCCTTCCCTGCACAAGAGCAAGCGGGTCATCAGGACAAACTCCTACTACCCAATGGTCACTGTCTTTCATCCTGATATAATCAAATCCTTCTTATTGTATGCATTGTAACAAAAACTCCCCAGAACCGAAGTCCTGAGGAGTTGAAAAATCTTTTGAAATTGTATGTTCTGAAACGTATGATTAACGTTTAGATAATTTACACACTTGTATTTACAAGGTATTTCAGCCTTTTTGTAAGCAACGTGTAAGAAGTCCAGTTTATATGAATTATTATGCACTCTGAACTATATTCAATACATTTTATCTTCATCATACCGGGGGGCTTTTTGTTTTCTTCCGGTCTTGATGCACTTCTGTATCTCTTCAATAATTTCCTGATCTGTTTTGGTAAATCCCATATAGAAGAAATAGTTTTCTCCAAAACAATCTTCATAGACTTTCAATGCTTCCTCAAATTCCATAACTATCCCTGAACTTTCTATTGAACACTCTGAACAATCGTGTTATATTATAGATGTAAAGAGAACAACCGCCCACTGGGTGAGTTGACCGGATAAATTAAGAAGCAAAGCCACCCAACCGACCAAAGTATCAGGGTGGTTTTGCTATGTATTGCTACTTACAAAACGTAAAAACGAATGTAAGCAATGCAAGAATGAACATTCCGAAGGCAATTAAGTCTTTGAAATCAAAATGATTTTTGTTGTCCATCAGCATCACCCACATTCTTCAAGAATGAGGTCAAGCCACCCTGTAACACGATTGTTCCCTAGTAGCATTTTATCACGTTTAGATACCGCTGACAACTCATATAATCGTCATATAAGCATTAAAAAAGCACCAAATCTGATCTAACGGGTTATTCTTATAAAATTTACTTTTCATGATACACCTCAACTTTCTGTAACTTATTATAATTATTTTTTATTGTTCTTGCAATCTCATATATTCAAAAAGGTGACAGCCTTTCGACCATCACCTTGTAAATATGCCATTTTATTTGATTCCATACTTTTCTTTCAGTTCTTGTATCTGATAATGCGGTACACCTGCATAATATGATAATGAAATAATCTGATTTTTCAATTCAATGATTGTTTTCCCTGTCTTATACGCTGATGCCATCCAACCACAAAATACTAAACCTGCTACAATCCAACCTAACATAACCGTTCCCCCGTTTCTGCCTGTGACCTCAATCTTTTCTGTTTTGGGTTCTGGAAGTGACAAGTCTTTCTTCTGAAGCACAAGCCCAAAATCATCATAACTGTGTTTTGTGCCAAATCTCACACCACTCAAACTCTGTTTTGCTTTTTCTTCATCTGCCATGACTTATTTCAGTCCCCTTCTTTTATCCCTCAAAATTTTACCAAATGCTTCACCCATCTTATCAGCAGTTGCCCCTACCAGTTCACCGCTGTCTAATACAATCGGTCTGTCTATCCTATTTAACATCTCCGGAAAATATTCACTTGCTAAAGCAAGGAATAAATCTAATTTTTCAAGCAGCGCTGCAAGATATGAAGTACCTGAGGCTTGTGAAATCATGTTCAGCATGGTTTCCTTACCAATCATCAGTTCGTCACCTGCTTCACCTGCACATCTTGCCTGACCCGTTGCCGGATTCATGCTGAAAATAGTAGGTTTAGTGAACATGACCGGATTGTCCATAGCCTTTTTATACCAAGACACACTAAAATGCGGTATGCTCAGACCACCTTTGCAGATGTATTTGAAAAGTGGTCAGCAGAGCATTTTCTGAAAAGATTGTTCCATTCTTTGAGCATTGGCTGACCAAAGACAATGAATATGTATTTACCAACAGACAAGGTAGAAAATTCCTTGACCGCAATTTCAGGGATTCTTATTGGAAACATATGATGGAATTATTGAACATGGAACATAAGCCACATGACACCCGGCACACCTGCGTTTCACTTCTGACCGAAGCAGGAGTTGACGAAAGAATCATAAAGAAAATTGTTGGACACAAAGGAAAAAGTGTTACAGAAACCGTATATACTCACTTAGATTTAGAAATCAAACTTGAAGCAATCAATAAAATATAGGCATAAAGAAACCCCGGAAACTTTCATTTCCGGGGTATTTATATAGTTCTCTTTGTAAGCAACGTGTAAGAAACTGTGCATATCTTGTGCAAGATGCACAAGGCTGAACACGCTGAACTTCTGTGGTTTTTGCTCTCTCTGATAACCTTGAAATTAACGTTTAGAGAACTGTGGTGCTCTACGAGCAGCTTTGAGACCGTATTTCTTACGTTCTTTCATACGTGGATCACGTGTCAGGTATCCAGCGCTCTTTAATACTGGTCTGTAATCAGCATCAGCTTCAAGAAGTGCTCTTGAAATTCCGTGACGGATTGCTCCAGCCTGTCCTGTGTATCCACCACCATGTACGTTTACGATTACATCAAATTTATCTGTTGTTCCTGTAGCAACGAGTGGCTGACGAACAACAACTTTTAATGTTTCCAGTCCAAGATACTCATCGATATCTCTTTTATTAATTGTGATCTTTCCTGTTCCCGGTACAAGATATACTCTTGCAACAGATTTTTTTCTTCTTCCTGTTCCGTAATATTTTGCGTTAGCCAATGTAATGTCCTCCTTTCAACCTTTCCTTAAAATGTCAGTACTTCTGGTTTCTGAGCCTGATTGTTGTGCTCTGCTCCAGCGTATACATGAAGTTTCTTGATCATTGCTCTTCCCAAAGGTCCTTTTGGAAGCATTCCTTTTACAGCAAGTTCAACAACTTTTTCTGGTTTCTTTGCAAGCATCTCAGCCAGTGTTGTCTCTCTCATTCCACCTACATAATCAGAGTGATTGTAGTAGATTTTCTGCTGTAATTTCTTTCCTGTTACTTTCACTTTATCAGCGTTTACAACAATTACGTAATCTCCTGTATCAACGTGTGGTGTGTACTCTGGTTTATTTTTTCCTCTTAACACTTTAGCAATCTCTGAAGACAGACGTCCTAATGTACATCCTTCAGCATCAACCACATACCATTTTCTTTCGATCTTGTCTGGGTTAGCCATATAAGTTTTCATGGGTGTTCCTCCTGTTTACTAATTATCATAGATTATTTACTTTAACTCTTCTATATGAAATCAGCATACTCCGGGGCTTTGGTGTAAGCTGTTTCTCCTTATGTCATACTGCTTTATTATATTCTTTTTGTCCTTGATTGTCAATGTTTTTTTCTCCAAAAACAACAGTAAAAATCTCTCTGCAACTGTACACAGTAACATACTCCGGACATAAAAATAAGACAGCCTTTATGACTGTCTTACAAGCTACGGATAGAGGACTCGAACCTCTACTAACAGAGTCAGAGTCTGCTGTGCTGCCATTACACCAATCCGCATCATTTCTTTTTCTGTCAGACTCAACATTTACATTATATCGCAATTTTTCAAAAAGTCAAGCACTTTTTTTATTTTTTAAGCAAAGTTCGTTACCGTTCATCTCAGGTATTGATAGTAACCGGAGATAAACCGTAACGAACGCCCTGCCTCTTTTTCTATTATGCCTTCCACACTCCGTCAAAAACAACCTCTGCCGGTCCTGTCATATAGATTTTATTCTGTTCACGATCCCATTCGATCAGCAGATCTCCTCCGAGCAGCTTAACCGTCACTTTGTTTTCTGTATATCCTCCGAGAATACATGCCACTGCCACTGCACAGGCTCCGGTTCCACAGGCAAGTGTCTCCCCGGATCCCCGCTCCCAGACACGCATACTTGCCGTGTGTCTGTCTAAGACTTTCACGAATTCTGTATTCACTCTGTTCGGAAATCGTTCATGATGCTCGAATTTCGGTCCGATCTTCTCAATCTCCAGATGTTCGATATCATCCATAAATATGACTGCATGAGGATTTCCCATAGAAACACAAGTCATCTGGTATTCTGTTTCATCCACAAGGATCGGAACAGCAACCGCTTCCGACTCATCTGCGATGACCGGAATCTGCGCCGGTGTCAGGATCGGACTTCCCATGTCCACTCTTACCAGAACCACTTTTCCATCCTCTACAGTCAGATCCAGATATTTAATCCCGCCCAGTGTCTCCACAGAAATATGTGTCTTATCGGTAAGCCCATAATCATAGACATATTTTGCCACACAACGAATTCCGTTTCCACACATCTCTCCCCTGGAACCGTCTGCATTATACATCTCCATCTCAAAATCTGCTTTCTCGGACGGATTGATCAGAATCAATCCATCCGAACCGACTCCAAAATTCCGGTTGCTCACTTTTACAGCCATTTCAGAAGGATTTTCAATCCGTTCTTCAAAACCATTCACATAGACATAATCATTGCCCAACCCCTGCATTTTTGTAAATTTCATCCTGCTCTCTCCTTTCTTTTTCGAAAAAGGGTATCTCCCATCCACTGGAAAATACCCTTATGTTATCGATGTATACATACTTTAAACAAGAAATTTCTTGATCAATTCTTTCAATTCTTCTGCATCCCCATTAAACACCTGCAGTTCCATCTCTTCCTCTATATTCATACTGCAGATTCCCAGAAGAGACTTCGCATCAATCGTAATTCTCCCCTGTTTCAGATCAACATCTCCATCAAACTGATTCACTGCTTTTGCAAATCCCTGTATTTCATCGATGTTTCTAAACTTCACACACAATTCTTCTGCTACTGCTTCCGGCATTGTATATTCCTCCCATATCTTCATGTACTGCGCTTCATTGTACACTATTTATCGGGAAAAAGAAAGCAGTTTTTTATTTTTGCAGAAATTCCAGAACCTCTTCCTTCTCCGGCATGGAACGGATCGCTCCTTTTCTGGTTGTGATCAGCGCTGCTGCTGCATTGGCAAATGTGAGCATTTCTCCCAGCTGTTCTTCCGTCAGATTTTCAAAATCATGCTCCAGAATATAATTTAAAGAGCTTCCGCAGAATGTATCTCCGGCTCCTGTCGTTTCGATCGCCTTCACTGATTTTCCGGCTCTTTCTACACGCATTCCCTTGTAGTACGCACGGCTTCCGTCTTTCCCCATTGTCAGAAGAATCAACGGAATCTGATATTTCTCCTGAAGATACCGGATTCCCTCATCGTAATCTTCTTTTCCTGATACAAACTGAATCTCATTATCAGAAATTTTCAGAATATCACAGTACTGGAATCCGTACTCCATCTGTTCTTTCGCCAGATCCAGAGAACTCCACAGCGGCGGGCGCAGATTCGGATCAAAGGATACTAAAAGTCCATTGTCCTTCGCTGCCTTAAGCGCTTTTTTTGTTGCCTTTCTGACTTCTTCATGTGTCATGGACAGAGTTCCGAAATGGAACAGTCTTGCCTGACGGATAAAGTCTTCCTCAACTTCCTCCTCACGAAGCATCATATCTGCCCCCGGATTTCTATAGAAAGAAAATTCTCGGTCTCCATCCGGGAAAGTATGTACAAATGCAAGCGTCGTGTTCACTTCATCATCCGTCAGAAGATTCGATGCATCAATCCCTGCACTGCTGATCGTATCCCGCAGCAGTCTTCCAAACTGATCATCTCCTACTTTTCCCAGAAATGCAGTCTTTTTACCAAGCTTGTTCAGCATTGCCAGCACATTACACGGTGCTCCGCCCGGGCAGGCTTCGAACAGGTTATTTCCCTGTTCACTCTGTCCGTTCATTGTAAAATCAATCAAAAGTTCTCCCATTGCGATTACGTCAAAATTTTTTTCCATCTTGTCTCTCCCTCACTCTTTTTAGTTAAAGTAAACCAGCTCTTCGATCGGCTCTGCTTCTTCAATATGCTCTGCCTCCAGAATCGGTCCGGTACCTTTATACACTGATACATGTCCATACTGCACTTTTGCGCGCACTTTCACCCATTCTCCTGCCTGCAGCTTCGGTGCGTAGGCGCTCTTGCAGATATATCCTAAAAATGTAGTGTCATCCGCACAACAGGTCATCGCCATCCGTCCCGGAAGAAATACCTTGGACGGAAATCCTTTCGGCTTTAATACTTTTGCGGTAAATTCAATCACTTTTCCCTTGTATCTGTCCGGATTTTCCATGACGTCCACATACCAGATTCCATAATCCTCTCTTGGAATCTCAATCACAGGCGCGTTCAGATCATACGGCACATCATCCCCGAAAATATTCTCGATTTCACCCTTTTCATCCTCAAAAATCACTTCTGCCTGCGGGCTGACTACTTTCACACTTCTGCGGTATCCTGCCAGAGGTTCAATATCTGTACAACGATTAAACAGCACCAGTTCCGCCCCGCGTACCATTTCCACAAACAACGGCTTCAGGTTGTTCAGATACATCTGGAATGTACTGGCATCCACTGTTGTCAGCTTCTGTTCGATCTCCCATCCTTCAGGAAGATTTAACGCTTCAAAGTCACTGACTTTCCACATTCCGTTGTATTCGATCACCACACGCTCCGGCGAATATTTTTCATGCAGTTCATTTAAGAATGCTTCTGTCAACTCTTCCTGTTCTTCTATTTTGATGATCTTCACACCATGCTTTGCCATTTCCAGCGGATCAAACTCTTCCTCACCTTCCTCGCAGAGAATCAGAAGCGTTGTTCCATCAATCTGAAAATAATCCTGTGTCAGTGTGAACTTTAAAAACTGGGATTTTCCACTGTCTAAAAATCCAGTCATCAGATAAACCATTACATCCGGTTCATTCATTGTTCTCTCTCCTGTCTGTAGTTTCTATTTTTTCAGTCCAAATAATTCTTCCAGCTTGTCTTCTTCCAGCCTGGAACCGATCACACAGATTCTTCCCGTATATTCCGCTGCCCCGCTTCTGACTTCATGCTCCTGCGGAACCATATCAAAATAAATCCACTCTCCGTCTGCACCTGCCACCATTCCTTTTGCACGAAGAACAGTTCCATATGTCCCATCCTCTTCCAGCGTCTTTAAGATCCTGCTGATATCTTCTCTGCTGTAGGTTTTGATCGTCTCTCGTCCCCAGCTTGTAAACACTTCATCTGCATGATGATGGTGATGATGTTCATGGTCATGATCGTGTCCGCAGCCACAACCGCACTCCCCATCATGATGATGTTCATGCTCGTGATGGTGCTCATGGTGATGGCCATGTCCGCAGCCACACTCCTCTCCATGATGATGGTGATGCTCATGATGATCGTGTTCTTCATGGCAATGGTGATGGTGTTCGTGTTCATGCACATGTCCGCATTCCGGGCAGATTTCCTCTTCCAGGAGCAGCTCTTCTTCCAGAGATTTGCTGTGCTCCATTGTCTCCAGAAGCTTCTCTCCTGACAACTGCTCGATTGGAGTTGTGATGATCGGAGCCTTTTCATTTAACTCACGAAGCAGCTCAACACTTTCTTCCACTTTCTCCGGTTTCGCCTTATCTGTACGGCTTAAGATGATCGCACCTGCATATTCAATTTGATTGCTGAAAAATTCTCCGAAATTCTTCTTATATAATCTGCATTTTGTCACGTCTACAACTGTTGTAAAACTGTTCAGCTCTGCTTCGATCTCATCCTGCACATCCTGCACTGCTTTGATCACGTCGGAAAGTTTTCCAACACCGGATGGCTCGATCAGAATCCGATCCGGATGATACGTATCTACCACTTCTTTTAAGGATTTTCCAAAGTCTCCGACTAACGAACAACAGATACATCCTGAATTCATCTCCCTGATTTCAATTCCCGCTTCCTTAAGAAATCCTCCGTCAATCCCGATCTCTCCGAATTCGTTCTCGATAAGCACAACCTGCTCTCCCGAAAATGCTTCTTTGAGCATCTTTTTAATAAATGTTGTTTTTCCAGCTCCTAAAAATCCGGAAATAATATCAATCTTTGTCATGTTCATTCTCTCCTTTTTATTTTAAATCCAGCTCGATCGGACAATGGTCAGATCCCATGACATCTGTCAGGATCTTTGCATCCGCAAGCCGGTCTTTCAAACATTCTGAAACACAAAAATAATCGATCCGCCACCCTGCATTCTTTGCTCTGGCACTGAACCGATAAGACCACCAGGAATAAATCCCTTCCTGATCCGGATAGAAATACCGGAATGTATCAATAAATCCCGCATCTAACATCTCGGTAAACTTTCCTCTTTCTTCATCCGTAAATCCGGCGTTTTTCCGGTTCGTCTTCGGATTTTTCAAGTCAATTTCTTTGTGTGCCACGTTCAGATCACCACAAAAAATCACAGGCTTTTTCTCTTCCAGTTTCTTCAAATACGCCAGAAAATCAGATTCCCACTTCATGCGGTAATCCAGCCTGGCAAGCTCGTTCTGAGAATTCGGCGTGTACACAGTCACAAAATAAAATTCTTCAAATTCCAGTGTGATGACACGACCTTCCTGATCGTGCTCCTCGATTCCGATTCCATAAGTCATATTCAATGGTTTCTTTTTTGTAAATACAGCCGTTCCGGAATATCCTTTTTTCACGGCATAATTCCAGTACTGCTCATATCCTTCCAGATCCAGCTCGATCTGACCTGCCTGCAGTTTTGTCTCCTGCAAACAGAAAATATCTGCATCTGCTTCCCGAAAGAATTCCAGAAACCCTTTCTGTACGCAGGCACGGATTCCATTTACATTCCATGATATCAGCTTCATAAATCCTCCTGTTTTCTTTAGAAAAACCCAAAAAGGGACCGTCTACTTTCGTACCCGCCCCCAATCTAATAATACACTTCTTTTAATGTCAGCCCTCTTGCAGGTGCAAGAAATCCGGCATCTGCCCTATCTCTGCCTGCCAGTGCAGCCTTCACCGATTCCGGCGTCCTTCTTCCGTCTCCTACTTCCAACAGAGTTCCTGTCAGGATCCTCACCATATGATACATAAAACCGCTGCCCCGGTATTCGATCCTCAACTTGTCCCCCTGTACCTCCACGATTATAGCATAAATTGTGCGAATTGTGGACTTTTCCTCTTTTTTGTCCGTAAATGCGGCAAAATCATACCGTCCAATCAGATCATCCGCTGCTCTTTGCATCGCCTCTATATTCAGCTCTTTCGGATAATGATAGGTATACTTTCGCATAAACACATCTGGTTTTTCCCGCATATCGATCCAGTATTCATAACATTTTCCAACTGCACTGAGTCTCGCGTGAAACCCGTTCTTTACCAGTTCCATTTCGATCACCCGGATATCCAAAGGAAGCAGCCGGTTCATATTTTGTAAAAACTCAGACTCCTGTACTTTTCCGCGCAGGATCACACTGGCCGTCTGCCCCTTCGCATGGACACCTCCATCGGTACGGCCGGATCCCTGTACCTCCAGCGGATATCCGGCAGTCTCAGATGCTGCCTGTTCTAAAAGCCCCTGGACCGTCTTGTCTGTATTGCTCTGTCTCTGCCAGCCCTGATACCGGCTTCCATCATAAGCGATCGTCAATTTATAGGTTCGCATACGGCTACTCCAGGATCTTCTTCAGTTCGGACATAAATGTATTGACATCCTTAAACTCTCTGTATACAGATGCAAAACGGACATATGCGACCGGATCCAGATCTTTGAGACGGTCCATCACGATCTCCCCGATCAATTTACTTGGGATCTCTTTGTCCTCTCTTTTAAATATCTGGAGCTCGATATCATCGATCGTCTGCTGGATCTGCTGTGCTGAAACCGGACGCTTATAGCATGCCCGCAAAACTCCGGCTTCAATCTTGGATCTGTCATACTGCTCTCTGTTATTGTCTTTTTTGATCACGATCAAGGGAATCGTCTCTACCTTTTCATAGGTTGTAAATCGTTTCCCGCATTCATCGCAGGATCTTCTTCTTCGGATGGCGTTGTTGTCTTCCGCCGGTCTGGAATCGATCACCCGCGTATCCGGATGACCACAATACGGACATTTCATACTTGTTTCCGCCTTTCTTTTTCCTTTGCATTTGGTTTCTTTTCCCCATTATAACCAACATCTAGTACTTTTGCAAAAACTTTTCTTCACAGATTTCCACCAAAATGATATCCGGCCCGATTTTTTTAATACAACCGAACGGAATCACATATTCTCCGTCACTGCCAAGTATCCCGCAGATCTTCCCGGGAACCGGAATGATGATCGCCAGAACCTTTCCATCGCAGACATCAATATCCACATCCACCACACAGCCAAGTCTTCTGCAGTTACATATATTGATTACTTCTTTCTCTCTCAGTTCACAGAGCCTCACACCTCACACCCGCTTCCCGAAATCCGTTCTGCCGCTATAAAAAGTGCCTGCATACAGCAACAGCCTTCTTACTGTTACTATATGCAGGCACCTTCTCTTTGTGAAATGCTCTGTCTGAAACAATCTCTATTTTGCCATTACCTTTTCACTTTCAAATGCTTTTGCGATTACCGTAATCAGTATCATTCCCAGGATCAATGTCTCTGCCAGTGTCACCGCATACTGCATCACACTCACATCTCCTGTAAGAATTCCCTGTAACGCCAGCGCTGTATTAAACACCGGTACTGCATAATACCAGTTTTCAATATTCTGCGTCGTAAACATTGTCGCGATCCCCAAAATCAGGATCAGCATATAAACCGGCATAATATAGCTGCTTGCCTCTTTTGTATCTTTTGCAAAGACAGAAATCAGAACGATGATTCCGGAATACAGAAATGCGATCGCGATCAGCAAAAATGCCATCATCAGCACCTGCCCGACTTCCAGACTCAGTCCCAGACCTTCACTTCCATAGGCCCCCGTCATCTGTGGCAGGAAGCCTACCATAACCGCAACATATACAACCGAACTGATTCCTGAAATAATCATCAGTGCAAATACTTTTCCGAGTACGATCGAGCTTCTTTTAATCGGCGCTACCAGCATACTTGCCATGGTACCGCGCTCTTTTTCTCCTGCCACCATATCGGTTCCGAGTCCCATTGCCCCCGCAAAAAGCAAGATCGTCACAAAATACGGAAGCATCATACCCAGCGCTTTTCCACCGGCTTTCTGTTCATCCTGGATCACCATGTCCGGATTGTCTGAATTCACTGTAAATACTGTCAAAGACTGCATATCTCCGACACGCTCTGACAACAGTGCCTGTCGGTAAACCTCCAGACATCCGCCTGCCACGCCTTCATAGGCAGCCTGTGAATACTCTTCGGACGGATTGTAATAAACTTTGATCTGGGGAATCTCATCCCCGATCTTATAAACTTCTATCTGCTCCAGAAAATCCTGTGGAAAAGCAATCCACAAATCGGCTGATCCATCTCGGATTTCCTCTGTCACTTTCTGTTCGTCATCCATCGTGCGCAGATCCATCTTCTCATTATACGCCTTCAAGTACTGCTCCACACCCTCCGGGGCACTCTGCAGATAAACGATGGGAGCATGAGATTTGACATCATTCTCCAAATTTTCCGAAAAACTGGTCATTACATTCATTACAACCACCATGATGATCGCCGGCAGAAGAAATATGGAAAATAACATCTTTCTGTCTGTCAGCACTCTGGATAATTCTTTTTTACAGATCAATCGAATCTCACGCATCTTCCCCGCCTCCTTTTACCTGACTGTACAATTCAAAAAACGCATCCTCCAGATCTTCTGTCTGTGTCTCTCTTAAGATATCCTCCAGATGCCCTTCCATCACTTTTCTTCCGTCAATGATCACTCCGATCCGGTCACACAGCTTCTCTGCCTCTGACATGATATGTGTAGAAATAATGACCAGCTTTCCCTCCTCTTTCAGGCGCTTCAGATAGTCTGTCACACTCCTTGCCGTCACGACATCCAGACCGTTTGTCGGTTCATCAAAAATAACAATATCCGGATCATGTACCAGGCTGACTGCGATTGCAGCCTTCTGCCCCATTCCGGTTGACAGCTCTTTCATCTTTTTGTGCGCAAAATCCTTGATCCCAAAATAAGTAAACAGTTCCTCTTTTCGTTCTTTGAGCCTCTCCGGCTTCACTCCATGGATCTTCCCGAAAAAGTCAAACATATAATCCGGGGAAAACTGTGGATCCAGCTTGATATCTCCGGTCAGAAATCCGATCTTTTCCCGCACTTTCTCCGGCTCTTTGCGCACCTCATGTCCATCCACATAGATCTCACCCTTTGTCGGCCTGATGATCGTGGAAATACAGCGCAGCGTAGTCGTCTTCCCTGCTCCATTAGGTCCCAGAAGGCCATAAATCTCGCCTTTTCTCGCAGTCAGCATAAGATCATTGACTGCCGTCTTGATCGGATTTGTGGTTCTGGACTCTTTCATCTGCTTTTTATTCAACTTATACGTCTTTGTCAGATTCTTAATCTCAATCATACTTTTCCTCCCGGCTGTGCCTGGTGTGCTGTACACCTGTCGTATTATTGTATTATTTTCTTAATACAGCCATTATATTTCTTTTCCCTGCATCCGTCAATAGATTTTTTATAATCTGCCCTTTCCTTACAAGATAAAATCTATTACAATAAATACAAAAAGAGAGATAGGAGATTTCATCTGTATGAGAGAAAGCATTTTATTATTCCATATATCAGACAAAGAAGTAAAAAAGAAAGTGGAACGTGCACTGCTTCCGCTTCGTGTGCGCATCCGTCATATCGCACTTAAAGATTACAGCCAACCCCTTGGGGTGCTGGCAAATCTGCCGGACATGACACCTTCTGAAGAAATTTATAACGGAGAAGAGCTCTCCGATACAATGATTGTATTCTGCGGACTTTCCAACCAGAAGCTGGATCAGGCGCTTCTTGCTTTGAAAAAAAGCGGTGCGGGACCGTTTCCGTACAAAGCGATCCTCACACCGACCAATCAGCACTGGCTCGCAAAAGACTGTCTTGCAGAATTAAAACGCGAGCATGAATATATGACCGCCCGGGGAAATGCATGATCTCCCCGGGCTTTTTTCTAAGACGCAAACTGGCTTTCATACAGATTTTTATAAAATCCGCCTTTTTCTAACAACTCCTCATGGCTGCCCTGTTCAATAATATTTCCATCCTTCATCACAAGGATCACATCTGCCTCCCGAATAGTAGAAAGCCGATGTGCCACAATAAAGCTGGTGCGTCCCTTCATCATACTCTGGAACGCTTCCTGAATCTTCATTTCTGTACGGGTATCGATCGAAGAGGTTGCCTCATCCAGAATCAACATATCCGGAATTCTCAACATGACTCGAGCAATACACAAAAGCTGCTTCTGCCCCTGTGACAGGTTGCCGCCCTCTTCCTGGATCTCCGTATCGTATCCCTGCTCCATTCTCCGGATAAATCCATGTGCATGAGCAGCCTTTGCCGCTGCAATAATTTCTCCCCTTGTAGCATCCTCTTTTCCATACGCAATATTTTCTGCGATCGTTCCTGCTTTCAGCCAGGTCTCCTGCAGAACCATTCCAAAGTTGGCCCGCAAACTGTCTCTTGTAATATTCTGAATTCCAGTATTGCTGACACGGATCTCTCCACTTTGAATATCATAAAAACGCATCAGAAGATTGATCAGCGTCGTCTTTCCGCATCCCGTCGGTCCTACAATCGCAATTTTCTGACCCAGCTTTACATTCAGGTTCAGATCCTGTAAAAGCTTAATCTCCGGATTATAAGAAAAACTGACATGTTCCAGTGTCATACTGCCGTCCGGATTTTTCAGTTCGATCGCCGATGCCGCATCCGGCTCTTCCGGTTGTTCCTCAATAAAGTCAAATACCCGCCGTGCACATGCCAGTGCATTCTGAAGCTCTGTGACCACACTTGAGATTTCGTTAAACGGCTTTGTATACTGGTTCGCATAGCTTAAAAAACAGGACAACTGCCCCACCGTGATCCCGCCTCCGATTGCAGTAAACGCACCTGCAATACTGACCCCTGTATACACCAGTCCGTTGACAAACCGGGTACTCGGATTCGTAATGGACGAAAAGAAAATCGCCTGCAGGCTGACTTTCTGGAGCTTTTTGTTGATCGTATCAAGCCTCTCCACTGCCCGGTCACCGTATCCAAATGCCTGCACAACCTTCTGATTTCCCACCATTTCATCGACAAGGGATGTCATCTGTGCTCTTGTCTCTGACTGTGCTTTAAAAAACACGTAGGTCCTCTTCGCAATAAAGCTTGCCACAAACAAAGATACCGGCGTGATCAGGATCACAACCAACGCAATCTTCACATTGATCAACAGCATAAATACCAGGGTTCCCAGAATCGTCACCACACCGGTAAAGAACTGAGTAAATCCCATGAGGAGCCCGTCCGAAAACTGCTCCACATCGGTGATGATCCGACTGATGGTCTCTCCATATGCATGGCTGTCTACATATTTCAGAGGAAGCTTCTGCAGCTTTGCAAATGCCTTTGTACGGACATCCTTAACTACCCGATACGTAATGTGGTTGTTGCACAGATTCATCAGCCACTGCGCAGCGCTTGTTATAACAATAATCCCTGCCAGCCTGAACAGAATCCTGCCGATCGCGTCAAAATCCACACTTCCTTTTCCAATAATCAGATCCACAGCATTACCGATCAGAATTGGAGCATACAATGTCAGCAACGCAGAAATACCCGCAAATACGAATGATAGCATCAAAAAATGCAGATAGGGCCGAATCAGCCAGAGTATCTTTTTCCATACACTTTTTTTCTTTTTATGCATACTGAACCCCCTCCTCTTTCGAAAACTGAGACCGACAGATTTCCTGATAGACACCGCACGCTCCAAGCAGCTCTTCATGATTGCCGTATCCCACCATCTTTCCGTCATCCAATACCAGGATCTTATCGGCATGCATAACAGAAGAAGCCCTCTGCGATACCAGAAATACGGTCATATTTTCCGTATCCTGGGACAACGCTTTTCGAAGTGCCGCATCTGTAGCGAAATCAAGCGCAGATGCACTGTCATCCAGAATCAGGATCTGTGGATTTTTCACCAGTGCTCTTGCGATCGTCAGCCTCTGTCTCTGCCCTCCCGACAGGTTTTTTCCGCCTTCGCTGACAGGAGCATTCAGCCTTCCCGGCTTCTCCTCCACAAACTCCAAAGCCTGTGCGGTTTTTAATGCCGCATACATCTCCTGTTCAGATGCCTGCTCATTTCCCATTTGAAGATTACTCTTTATGGTACCGGAAAACAGCACTGCCTTCTGCGGAACCACTCCGATCTGTTTTCGCAGAGCCTCTGTCCGGTATTTTGAAATCTCCAGTCCATCGATTTCGGCTTTTCCCTCTGTCACATCATAAAACCGGGGAATGAGATTGACCAGAGTTGTCTTGCCGGAACCTGTCCCTCCAATGATTCCAATCGTCTCTCCTGCTTTCGCGGTAAAAGAAATATCCTCCAGCGCCGACTCCCGACTGCCCGGATAGCAGAATGTCACGTGTTCCATCTTTACTTTCACGGCTTCCGCTTTCGCCTCTGCTTTCTCCCACTCTCCGTCCACAAGCTCGGATCTGAGTGCAAACACCTCATTCAGACGGGCTGCAGATGCTACTGCTTTTGTAAAGGAAACAATCAGATTCGCCAGCGCCACCAGCGCCAGAAGAATCTGGGACATATAATTGACCAGGGCGATTACCTCTCCCTGTGTCAGCAGCCCTTCATATACCTGTCCGCCCCCATACCAGACAACCGCAATAATCCCGGCGTTGACGATAATATATGTCATCGGATTCAGCAGCGCCGAAATCCGCCCGGTCAGAAACTGCAGCTTCATCAGTATCTCACTCTTTGTATCAAACTCTTCCTGCTCTTTCTTCTGTGTACAAAACGCACGGATCACACGGATTCCCGCCAGATTTTCTCTGGTAGAGACAAGCACCTGATCCAGTGCTTTCTGCACTTTTTTATACAGAGGGATCGTCACGATCATAATACCGTAGATCACAAGCGCCAGAAGCGGAACTGTCACGACAAAGATCAATGCGATCTTTACATTGATCGTAAATGCCATAACCATTGCGCCTACCACAATAAACGGCGATCGCAGAAACAGACGAAGCACCAGATTGACGCCGGACTGTACCTGATTGATATCACTTGTGATCCTGACAACCAGCGTGGCGCTGCCAGCCTTATCCACTGCAGCATAAGAAAGCTGTTCAATGTGGCAGAACAGATCATGCCGAAGTTCTGTTCCGAAACCGACAGCTGCTTTTGCCGCGAAATACTGTGCCAGCAGGGAACACAAAAGTCCCATTACACCAAACGCCACCAGCAATGCCGCCATCTTCCAGATATACGGAATATCCTGGTTCTGAATTCCGATATCAATAATTCTTGCAGTGACTAATGGCACAATCAATTCAAATACCGCCTCTAAAAGTTTAAACAGCGGTCCGATAATACTTTCCTTTTTATAGTTTTTCAAATAAGGAATCAATTTTCTCAACTTTTCATCCTCCTTGTTCTATGGTTACTGTTCACAGCAATCTAAATTTTAGCAGATTTCAGGTTCTGTTGACAAGGTGCAAATCTTCTTTGACAGTCTGCCGTGAAGCAACTATAATAGGTCTATCATCAGAATCGGAGGAATCCTGTTATGTGGACAAGAAAACATCTGAAACATCAGGCAAAAAAATCACTAAAGAGCAACTATCAGAAAATGGTATCTGTCTGTTTTCTGATCGCATTTTTAACGACCTCATTTGCATCTTCCACTTTTATTTTCCGGCAGTTTCGCCCGGGACTGCAAACAATTTTTGTTCAGACACATATGAATTTTCCAGATGCCTCCAATTCCTCGATCGCAACAGACACGCTGCGGCACGTATTTCAGATTTCGTTTTCCGGTACACCACTGGCAAGTCTGTTCGAACACATCCTCAATATGTATACCAGCGGAAGATCTTTTCTCTTTGCCGCTTTAAAGACAGTCAACGAGGCCTTTCATGATCCCTTTTCCACCTCGTTTTTTCTGCTTCTCCTGGGGGTATTGCTGTCTTTTCTCTACACTGTCTTCATTCAAAACGTGCTGCTTGTCGGAGAAGCCCGTTTCTTTCTGGAGGCACGCACTTATCAGCAGACAACGATCAGTAAGCTTTTCTTTCTTTACAAAGTGAACTTCTTTTCCCACCCTGCATGGATCATGACCTGCCGTTGTGTTTTTCAGACTTTCTGGAACCTGACGGTCATCGGCGGAATCATCAAAAAGTACGAATATAGCATGATTCCTTATATACTGGCTGAGAACCCGACGATGGGACGAAAGGATGCATTCTTTTTATCCAGACAGCTGATGCGCGGAAACAAATGGCGGATGTTTCTTCTGCATCTGTCTTTTATCGGATGGAGCATTCTTTCTCTCCTTACATTCGGTATTCTGGATTTTCTGTTTGTCAATCCTTATCAGACAGCCACCGATGCTGAATTATATATGACCCTGCGAAAAAATTATATCCGGTCCCGCGCTCCCCGTTACGAGCTGTTTAATGATCCACTTCTGGAACAGGAGCTTTCTGATGACGAGCTACTGATCCGCAAAGCGCTTTATGACGATTCCGAAGGACCTTATACAAAGATTGCCTATTTTGAGCCACATCAGTATCCGGCCTTTCTGTTTTCTGTCCAGCCGCCGGTCCGTGCTGTGCATCAGCCTATGGCTCCGACCGGTTCCTATCACCCGCTGACACTGGCCTCGCTGTTCTTTCTGTTTTCCATTCTTGGATGGATTCTGGAAACACTGAGCTATCTCACAATGGAAGGGGTCTTTTTGAACCGTAGTATTCTGCTTGGTCCATGGATTCCTCTTTATGGAATTTGCGGTGTTCTCAGCGTAACGATGCTGCACCGATTTGCAAAAAATCCGATTCTGGCATTCTGTATGAACGGGTTATTATACTCTGTGATTGGATACCTTTCAGATTTTACAGTCCAGATGATCTGGCACGCAGACCTGCACAAAATTTCTCAATACTTTTGTCCTTCTCTGCTGCCTCCGTTTTTTGCGGATACCATGTTCCTTGGACTAATCGGATGCGCCTGCCAGTACTTCATCGCACCAAAATGGAAGCAGATTACGAGAAAAATCCCCCTCTGGTTCCTGCTTTGCGTATGTGTTCTGCTGGGAATGCTGATGTTGCTGGATGTCTTCTTTGCCTTTTATCGATAATCCACAACTTCTGCGTGGAATAACGTTGCTTTTTTGTACGAAAAATAATATAATTTATTCATCACAATTATTTAACGAAAGGGATATGACTATGAAGAAAAGAGTTGTCGTTGCACTGGGACACCGTGCTCTTGGAACTACATTGCCGGAGCAGAAAGTCGCAGTAAAAAATACATCAAAAGTAATCGCAGATTTGATCGAAGCCGGATTTCAGGTTGCGATCACACACAGCAATGCTCCACAGGTAGGGATGATCCACACTGCCATGAATGAATTCGGACAGCGTCATGAAAATTATACAGCTGCACCGATGTCTGTATGTTCTGCCATGAGCCAGGGCTATATCGGATACGATCTCCAGAACGGAATCCGGGAAGAACTGATGAACCGCGGAATCTACCGTACAGTCAGCACTGTATTGACACAGGTTATCGTAGATCCTTATGACGAGGCTTTCTATACACCAACCAAAGTTCTCGGACGTTACATGAGCGCAGAAGAAGCCAACGAAGAGCGTAAAAAAGGAAATTATGTGATCGAAGAAGCCGGAAAAGGATTCCGACGAGTCGTTTCCGCTCCGCATCCTGTGAAGATCGTGGAACTGGATGCAGTCAACGCACTTCTGGATGCTGATCAGGTCGTAATCGCTGCCGGTGGAGGCGGAATCCCTGTACTGGAACAGGATAATCACTTAAAAGGCGCCAGCGCAGTCATTGAAAAAGACCTGACTGCCGGAAAACTTGCAGAAGGTGTGGATGCCGATCAGTTGATCATCCTGACAAGTGTAGAGCAGGTATGTATCAATCTCGGAAAAGACAACGAAGAAAAACTGGGAGAAATCTCAGCTGCACAGGCAAAAGAATATATGGAGCAGGGACATTTCGGAGTCTACAACATGCTCCCGAAATTCCAGGCTGCCGTTGAATTTGTAGAAGAAAGAGAAGGACGTACCGCTCTGATCACATCTTATGACAAGATCAATGATGCACTCAAGGGTAAGACCGGAACTACGATTCATGCTTAAGTAAAATAAACCACAGGCGAATCATGTTGATTGAGATTCTCCTGTGGTTTTCACATTTCTCTATTTCAAATTTTGACTTCTTCTGCTTTTCTTACAATCTGCAGCATCCCGCTTTTTAACAACACCGGACGCAGTGCATTATACAGAACTGCCACCAGAATCGTAGATACCACTGCATTCACAAATGTGGTTGCTGTACTCCATTTTGCAAGTACTTCTGCCATCTGCTGCGGCTGTCCTAAAATATACTGCTTGTAGAAATATCCTACCAATGGATCCGCGATCACGTTAAATCCCAGTCCTGCAACGGATGCAAGGACACTCCAGCGGAATACATATTTCTTATCTGTACTTTCATTAATTTTCCCGATACGATGTGCCACAAGTCCTACGATCAGACCAATACAGAGCTTCAACACAAATGTCTTTGGTGCTCCTACGATATAAATCGGATCCAGAACATCTGCGATCGTCATCCCGATTGCGCCGGCCAGTCCGCCGTACCAACCGCCTAAGAGCAATGCTCCCAGAACACAAAATGCATTCCCGATATGAAGGGATGTGGCATCTCCACCCGGCATCGGGATCTTAATCTGCAAAAATGTAAATGATACAAAGCAAAGTGCCGCCAAAAGTGCTGTCTGTGCCAGTTTTACTACTGTCTGCTTTCTCTTTTCCATCGTTTTCCCTCTTTTCATTTTTGATGGTCTTATCCTACCACCAGAGTGGATAGATGAAAATGTCCAGTTATTGTATTTTTAACCAGTCCAGTTTGATTATTTCTGATTTGCCGGCTCTACCGCAACAGATTTTCCTTTGATTTTCGTATGATTCATTGCATTGAGTACATCTCGTGCATATTCTCTCGGAACTTCTACAAATGTATACTTATCAAACATATCGATCGTTCCGATCAGTTTTCCCGGAATTCCACTTTCACCGGCAATTGCGCCCACGATATCTCCCGGTTTTGCTTTGTTTTTCTTACCGATATTAATAAATAGACGAACCATTCCGGCTTCTTCTGCCCCGGTATCACCAAATTCCATATCTTTTTCTTCTGTCTCCTGCTGTCCGGAACAGTATTTCAAAAATGCTGCTGCCAGATCCATTGCAGTATAATCGGATTCATTGACACGTTCTTCAATGATCTGAAGGAATTTTGTCAGATCTTCATTTTCGATGATCTGTTCGATCTCTTCCAGCACATTTTCCATCTTTGTGTTGGCAACATCGTTCAAAGACGGAACCTTCTGCGCATAGATCTTCGTCTTGCAGTACCGCTGGATCTCCTTCAGCTTATAGACTTCTCTTCCGGAAACAAAAGAGAACGAACGTCCCACGCGTCCGGCACGTCCGGTTCTTCCGATACGGTGCACATAATATTCATCATCCTGCGGAAGATCATAATTAAATACCGCTTCCACATCATCCACATCGATTCCTCTTGCTGCTACATCTGTACACACAAGAATATCTGTCTTTCCAGAACGGAATCCCTGCATCACACGGTCTCTCTGTGCCTGCTTCATGTCTCCATGAAGTCCTGCCGCAAAATATCCTCTTCCTAGCAGTCCATTCACAAGCAGATCTACCTGTTTCTTCGTATTACAAAATACAACGGAGAGTTTCGGTGTATAAATATCCAGAAGACGGGAAAGCACTTCCTCTTTATTCTTCGGTTTCACTTCATAGTAAAACTGTTCAATGTTCGGAACGGTGAGCTCTTTCTTCGTCACCTTCACCAGTTCCGCATTTGTCTGGAACTGTTTTGTGATCTCTAAGATTGCCTTTGGCATTGTCGCAGAAAAAAGTACTGTCTGGTGTTCCTGTGGAATTCCTTCCAAAATTGTCTCAATATCCTCACGGAATCCCATGTTGAGCATCTCATCCGCCTCATCCAGCACAATCGTATGCACATGATCCATTTTCATAGTTTTGCGGCGCATATGATCCATCACACGTCCCGGTGTTCCGATCACAAGCTGTGTGCCGCTTTTCAGAGAACGGATCTGTTTTACAATCTCCTGTCCTCCATAGATTGGCAGAACTTTTATCCCATGCATATATTTTGCAAGATTTCTGATTTCTTCTGCAACCTGGATTGCCAGCTCTCTTGTCGGACAAAGAACAATCGCCTGAAGTTTTTTATTCTTCGGATCAATCTTTTCCAGAAGCGGGATTCCAAAGGCTGCTGTTTTTCCGGTTCCTGTCTGCGCCTGTCCGATCACATCTTTTCCGCTCATGATCACAGGAATTGCTTTGGACTGAATCGGTGATGCCTCTTCAAATCCCATATGTTTTACTGCTTTTAATATTTCAGGACACAACTCTAACTCTTCAAATTTTAATTCTTCCATAAATCTCCTTTTCTCAAAACAAAAATAGGGGACTGTATAACAGTCCCACAATACAATCTGAATTATCATATCAGAATTTTCTTTTTCTGTCAAAATTTCTTTGATTATAAAAATTTTTTAAAATCACTTGCATTCAAGGAATACAAGGTGTAATATACACATATACTTAATGTAGTTTTAAAAACTACATGTGATTTTCAAGTTTTAAGGAGGAAGATATCAATGAACAAAACACAACATTTAAAAGACCCCGGCAGCGCGATCACACATTTTATTGGTATGCTTATGGCAATCTGCGGCGCGATTCCTCTGTTGATAAAGGCAGCCCATGAACCGGGCAAGGTATCTCTCATTTCCCTTGCCGTATATGCGATCAGCCTGATCCTGCTGTATGCTGCCAGCACGACCTACCATACATTTGATATTTCTGCAAAAGTAAATACGATATTGAAAAAGATCGATCATATGATGATCTTTATCCTTATTGCCGGAAGCTATACTCCAATCTGTCTGATCACTTTGAAAGGACGTACCGGACTGATTCTGCTTTCCATTGTTTGGGGGATCGCTATTGTAGGAATTCTGATCAAGGCCTTCTGGGTCTATTGCCCGAAATGGGTATCTTCCATTCTCTATATCGGAATGGGATGGACCTGCGTACTGGCTTTCACACAGATTTTCCACTCATTATCGCCGGCGGCATTTGGCTGGCTTTTAGCAGGGGGAATCATCTACACGATCGGCGGTATTATCTACGCATTAAAGCTTCCGATCTTCAATAGTAAACATAAGAATTTCGGAAGCCACGAGATTTTTCATCTTTTTGTTATGGCCGGAAGTGCCTGCCACTTTATTGTCATGTATTGCTACCTGATCTAATTCATCGGTTTTCCATTCAGCATCGCTTTCAATAGCTTTCCGTTTCCATCATAGATCAGTTTCAGAGAAAAGAATTCTTCCGATTCCTCCAGGAGTCGGAAGAATATTTTATCCCCTTCCCAGAGATTGAGTCGGTCAATTTCTTTTTTATCTACCCACCTAAGTTCTCCCTCGTCACAGGCAATCTGTTCTCCTGTAAATCCATCTGCTGTAAATAAGGACATATACTCTGTCACACCGTCACCTGACACAAATGTCACGATCGCACGATATTTCCAGGAAGTCAGAGTGTATCCTGTCTCCTCTTTCACTTCCCGCAACAGACATTCCTCCGGACTTTCGTCTGCCTCAAAATGTCCACCCACACCGATCCATTTATCTTTATTGACATCATTCTTTTTTACTGTGCGATGCAGCATCAGATATTTTCCGTCTTTTTCGATATAACATAGTGTACTTAATCCTGTCATTTCTTTTTATCCTTTCCCTTATCCAACCCGTTCTTCACTCCATTCCAGAAATGTTCCGGTGTTGGCGTCAATTTCAAAATCATATTCTTTTCCGTCATAAATAATGTCGCCTTCGTATTTCTGGACTCCATCGTCAAACTCCAGCTGAATTCTCAAATCCTGTGCAGATGCCCCCGGCACTCTTTCCAACGCAAGGTTTGTTGCTTCTTCCTCTGAAATTGCTACCTCTGTCTGATTTGCTGTGTTACTGCTTCCCTGCTGTGTGGAATTTTCAGAAGCGTTCTGATCCTGATTCTGCGTCGTACTCACACTTCCCTTGTCCATCTCTTTGTCAACCTGAAGTATGCTTCCATCTTCTGCTGAAATCTCATAATCATATTCTTCCCCTGTGGATGCAACTGTAAAATCAACCTCATAAATACTTCTTCCGTCATCGTGATCCTTGCTTACTTTCAGCCTTGTGATTTCGTCTTCTGTTACACCTGCATCTGAAAATGCTGCTGTTTTCGCTGCATCTTTTCCGATATCCTTTCCATCATTTCCTGCACATCCTGTAAACATGCTCATTGCCATTACACATACTGCTGCCGCTGCAAAATATCTTTTCTTCATCATATTTTAATTCCTCTCTTTCTATCAACTGCATTTCTACACTGTTATTCTTTGTCTGTAAGGATAATATATTCCATGAAGATTAAAATAAGATTAGAATTTTAACTCAAATGTAAAGCAGCTTCCTTTTCCGAGCTCACTCTCCACCCGGACATTCCCTCCATGTGCCTGTGCGATCCATTTTACCATGGAAAGTCCAAGGCCGGAGTGCGAACCTTCTTCCTTTCCAGTCCGTGAGGCATCCACCCGGTAAAACCGCTCCCATATATGCACCTGATCATCTCTGCTGATTCCGATTCCGTCATCTTCTACCGTTCCCTGTACCCCTGACGGAATCTGATGAAGTGTCACTTTAATATTCCCACCTTCTTTTCCGTAAGAAACTGCATTCGAAATCAGATTATCCAACATACGGATATAAAAGGATTCATCCAGATAGCCTGTGATGTCTGGTTCTATCTCTGTATGAACCTCAATTTTACGCCTCTGCGCCAGCATCTTTTGTTCTTCCACAATTATTTCTGTCAATTCACTAATATTGATCTCTTCTTTATTTAACTGCTGCCGCCCCTGATCTGCCCGTGACAATAACAGAAGCTGAGAGATCATCTGAGACATTTCTCCTGCTTTTTTCCGGATCAGAAGAATTTCTTTCCTCTGCTCTTCTGACAAATCTGTGCGATTCAGAGATGCCTCGCACTGTGCCAGAATCACACTGACCGGTGTTCGCAGCTCATGGGAAACGTCCGATGTAAACTGCCGTTCCCTGAGAAACGCCTGTTCCAGACTTTCCAGCATACCGTCAAATGTTCCTGCCAGCTGATAAAATTCATCTTTCCCGGTATCCTGACTGACTCCGATCCTGCGGCTTAAATCTCCGTCTTTTTGAATCTCCTGTACGGTCTCTGTCATCTGCCGTACCGGAAGAAGCGTTCGCCTGATCAAACGATACCCGATCAGCGCCGTTAAAATCACAGTCAAAGGCAGTAAAATCACCGCAAATCGGACTGCGATCAAAAACTCCTTCTGTGTCTCTGTAACAGAAACTACACCCCGGATATAGAATTCCTGACCATTTTCCATTTCATACTGCACATCATACACATACCACTGCTCTGTTCCACTTTTCACCGTCTGAATCTTTCCATCCTCGAATTGCGGAGCCTGTTCCAGTCCCGGCGGAACCTTTCCATATAAGAAGTTTCCACCTGTATCATAAAGCGCCAGATATACATTGTTATCCAGTGAATAAAAAACCGAATCAATTTCGAATTCCCCGTCTTCCAGCTCGATTTCATCTGCACTTTCCTGCACACGTTCTCTTAAGTGCATCTGTGCAGACGTCAGGATTTCATTTCCGCTCAGAGAAAAAAGGACTGCAAGGCAGAGACAGGTCACCAGTACCATAAAAAAGGAATACATCGCTGTCAATTTTAATTTCAAAGAAAATCGTTTCATGGTTCCGCCCTCATAACATATCCGGCACCCCGCACAGTATGGATCAGCTTCGTCTGTGACCCTTCGTCAATCTTCTTACGCAGATAACGGATATATACATCAATTACATTCGAGCTGCCTGCATAATCATAATTCCACAAATGCTGCTCCAGACGGTCTCTGGAGAGCACAATTCCCGTATTCTGGATTAGATAGCGCAGCAGCGCAAACTCCTTTCCGGAAAGCTTGATCTCATGCCCTGCACGCAGCACCTGATGGGTATCCAGATGTACTTCCAGATCATCCAGTTTGCAGACTGTCTGCGGCGCCTCCTTTGGTTTGCGCAGAAGCACCCGGATGCGCGCTAAAAGTTCTTCAAACGCGAACGGTTTCACCAGATAATCATTCGCTCCCGCATCCAGCCCGCGGACACGATCCTCCACACTGTCCTTCGCCGTCAAAAGCAAGACCGGAGTCTGACTCCCCTTTTGTCTCATCGTCTTTAAGACACTCAGACCGTCCAGAACCGGCATCATAATATCAAGGACCACCGCATCATATGGCGCCCCTTCCAGATAATCTAACGCCTCCTGTCCGTCAAAACAGGAGTCCACACTGTAATGCTCTGCTTTCAATCTGGTGCTCAGCAGACGGTTCAGGTCTTTTTCATCTTCTGCTACTAAAATCCGCATTGTTCTCACCTTCTTCTTTCTCTGAAAATCGTTTTACCTATTCCTTATGGTAACAGAATCACCGGCTCTTTTCAACGCCGCAGCCTCGTGCTAAAATAGACATTAGTTATGAATGTAGGAGGAAACAAAATATGTCAAATAAAATTACAACAGATTTACTGGAATTTATAGAGAACAGTCCCAGCTGCTTTCATGCAGTGCAGACTACGAAAGAGATTCTGACAAAACATGGATTTACAGAGCTGTCAGAAGATCAGACATGGAATTTAACACCTGGTAATGATTATTTTGTTACAAGAAACGGATCTTCTATCATTGCGTTCTCCATTCCGGAATCTGTAGTTCTTCAAAATGGATTCCGTATCATTGCAAGCCACAGTGATTCGCCTTCCTTTAAGATCAAAGAAAATCCGGAGATGGCCGTAGAGGATCATTACATCAAATTAAACGTAGAACGCTATGGCGGTATGCTCTGTGCCCCATGGTTTGATCGTCCGCTTTCTGTTGCCGGACGGGTGATCGTAAAAGAAAACGGTACCTACTGTGCGAAACTGATCAACGCAGACCGGGATCTCCTTCTGATCCCGAATCTTGCCATTCATATGAACCGGGATGCCAACAGCGGATACGCTTATAATGCACAGAAAGACTTGCTTCCATTATACGGGGATATTTCTGCAAAAGATACGTTCTTAGATACGATTTCAAAGTATGCCGGTGTCGAAAAAGAGGAAATTTTGAGTCACGACCTCTTCCTCTACAATCGTCAGAAGGGAACTCTCTGGGGAGCAAACGAGGAATTTCTCTCTGCTACACGTCTGGATGATCTCCAGTGTGCCTGTGCTTCTCTTTACGGACTGCTTGGCGCAGACCGCAAACAGGCGGTTTCCGTTCACTGCGTTCTGGATAACGAAGAAGTCGGAAGTACAACAAAACAGGGTGCTGCATCTACGTTCCTTAGAGATACGCTGTTCCGTATCTGTACGGTATTCGGCATGGATACACAGGATTACTTTATCGCACTGTCCAAGAGTTTTATGATCTCTGCGGACAATGCCCATGCAGTTCATCCAAACCATACAGATAAAGCGGATCCTGTCAACCGCCCGTATTTAAATGAAGGAATCGTCATCAAATATAACGCCAACCAGAAATACTGCACAGACGGCATTTCTGCCGCTATGTTCAAGGATATCTGCAAGCAGGTAGACGTTCCGTATCAGACATTTACCAACCGTTCCGACATGGCAGGCGGCTCCACACTGGGCAATATTTCCAACACGCAGGTCGCACTTAATACCGTAGATATCGGACTTCCTCAACTGGCAATGCATTCTCCATATGAAACTGCCGGAGTCAAGGATACCGAATATCTGCTCAAAGCTGCAAAAGCATTTTTTGCATAGATCACTGACCCAATCCAGGCTGCTGAAAAAGTACGCCTGGATTTTCTTGTTCTTCCTCGCTTTTTTCTGTTTTGTCCGCTTTCAAAAACAAGAAAAAGCCTGCCAGAAACATCACAGAAAGCGCTCCTACTCCCAGATTTACACTGCCTGTAATCTGGCTCACTGCAGACACCAGAATGGTTCCCATAAAAGAAGCTCCTTTTCCGCAAATATCATAAATTCCGAAGTATTCTCCGGATTTTTCTGCCGGAATGATCTTCGCATAGTAGGAACGGGACATGGACTGAACTGCTCCCTGAAAACATCCCACACAGACTGCCAGGATCCAGAACTGATACTGCCTGTGAAGTCCGATCCCATACAGAGCGATCAGAAAATACGCAGAAATACATACCAGAATCAGTCTCGATGCACTTACTTTTCTGGAAATCTTTCCAAACAACAGAGCCGCCGGAAACGCAACAATTTGTGTCAAAAGGAGTGCAAGCAAAAGACCTGTGGTATCCAGCCCCAAAGCAGTACCATATGCAGTTGCCATGTCAATGATCGTATATACCCCATCAATATAGAAGAAAAATGCTGCCAGAAAAAACAGCACTTTTTTGTCTTTTCTTAATTCAGAAACGATCTGTCCCAATCTTTGCACACCGGACTGTCCTGCGTGTACTGTCGGTTTCCGACTGTGTGTCTGACGGTATGATTTCAGAAGCGGAACCGTCAGTGCAATCCACCAGACCGCTACCAGAAAAAACGAAATCCCCATCGCTGTCTGCATCGAAATTCCCACTTTATCATAAAACAATACCAGCAACAGACTGCAAATAAACGGAACACAGCTTCCGATATACCCCCAGGCATATCCCTGCGCAGAGACTTCATCCATCCGTTCTTCCGATGTAATATCGGTAAGCATCGAATCGTAGATCACAAGACTTAAAGAATACGCTGATTTTGCAAATACAAACAACAACAAAAACCAAATCCAGGACTGCATAAATCCAAGAAATACACAGCCAAATGCTCCCGCTAACAGTGCGATCATGAAGATTTTCTTTTTTCTTCCCGCTACATCAGAGACCGTTCCAAGGAGCGGCCCCAACACAGCTACGATTACGGTTGCCGCTGAGGTTGCATATCCCCAGTACGCCAGATAATTCACTTCTGAAATTCCGGCATCACCCGCCAGATAATTAAAATAAATCGGTATGATCGTAGAGATCAGAAGCGCAAATGCTGAATTCCCGATATCATAAAGAATCCATTTTTTCTCTATTGGCTTTAGTTTAAACTTCATTGCTCAAATCCTCCTGTCATGAGTCTGACGGAATAAAATTCCAATCGTTTTTTCCTGAGCAAGTTTAGCATAAACAATTTCTGGTTATGATCAAGTTTGCTTTAAAAGTTTGTAAAATTTATTTTTAAGGTAGCTTTGGTTTCTGCTGTTAGGTTTATCCGCTGTCATCCGGAAGAAACAATCCATCCTGAAGAAACTTATAATCTATCTGCATAACGGTTTCAGAATTTCCAGGCAAAGCCTCCTGATCCCGTCCATCTATCACCGGCATTCCTGCCTCTAATCTTCCGTCCTGCCGGTATTGTACTTTATATCTTTCAAAATCCAATGCTTTCATTTGCGCAATAAATGGAATACGTTTCATCTGGCTGTCCAGATAATCTACTTCTGCATTGGGATCATACTGGGTTTTTGTGATACGCTTGCTGGTTTGCTTTGATTTCCTACTACCACTCCAGGGGGTATTTTTACTGTGACACAACAAAAAACCTCAGAAACATAAGTTTCTGAGGTTTCCCAAGAGGCGCAGACCGGATTTGAACCGGTGAATCAGGGTGTTGCAGACCCACGCCTTACCGCTTGGCTACTGCGCCGTATTCGATTTCTATAAACTTGCTCTAAGAGATACAAGACTGTTGTCAATATAGTATATTCCGACAACAGCTTTATTATAACAAACCGCTTTCATTCCGTCAATCTTTCTGGATTTTTTATATTATTTTATATTAATTTCCTTAAAATAAATCTTCCAATTTTATCAATATCCAGAAGTTTTTTCCTGCTTTATAATTTTCACCATTCTGCTTGTTCCAAGCCGATCGGCTCCTAATGCCAGAAATTCCTCCGCATCTTCCAGCGATGCAATCCCGCCGGCAGCCTTAATCTTCACATCCGCTCCAACATGCTCTGCCATAAGCCTGATATCATCCACCGTTGCGCCACCTGTTGAAAATCCGGTAGATGTCTTAATATAATCTGCCCCGGCTTCTGTCACGATTTCACACATTTTTATCTTCTCTTCTTTTGTCAGCAAACAAGTTTCGATAATAACCTTTAATACCTTATCACCACATGCTTTTTTCAAAAGTTGGATTTCTTCTTTTATCTGAACATATTTCTTATCTTTCAGCCAACCGACATTAATTACCATATCGATTTCTGAGGCACCGTTTTCAATTGCTTCCTTCGTTTCAAATTCTTTTGTCCCGGAAGTCATATATCCATTCGGAAATCCAATCACTGTACAGACCGGAATCCTTCCCTGCAAATATTCACTCGCCTGTTTTACATAACTCGGTGGTATACATACAGATGCCGTACCATATACGACTGCATCATCACAAATTTGTTTAATCTCTTCCCATGTCGCAGTCTGCGTCAATAATGTATGATCTACATGCTGCATAAGTGTTTCCATTTTCATTTTCAGGCTCCTTCTAAATTATAATTCTTGTTACTATATCTGCTTTCTGACAATCAAATATTCATCCCCACACCGATAATACGGACAATCCCGGAATTCCCCATGCACAAACCGGAACATTTCATCCTCATCCAAATTCTGTGTACAGGTATAACATTCATATTCTTCATCATATTCATAATTCATGCAGTCCTCACAATTCGCTGCTTTTTTCTTCCCGATCATCTCTTCAGCCTCCATTCTTGATGCTTTATCATAACACGTATTCCTTATTTCTACAAATACCTGCCAAAATAAAGCTCTTGCTCTTCCTGTTTTTGTCTGTTACACTCAAAACAGTCTGCCGGATGATTTCACCGGATAATTTGATTGCATGTATCATTATAAAAAAAGTTTAATTTGAGGTATCACTTATGTCTGAACATCCATTTCCTTACAAAATTATATACAGCGCCCGCAAAACACTCGCCATCCAGATTACTGCTGATGGCGCTGTCTGCGTACGTGCCCCTCGTACCATTGCCCCTTCTGTCATCGATTCCTTTTTGACGGAAAAAGAGAGTTGGATTTTAAAACATTTACAGAAAAAGAAAGAAGCAAAAGAAAATGGATATTTCCAAAATCGGATACTTTCAGATTCTGACCGGCGCCGTTACCGTCAGATCGCCCGAGATATTTTTACCCAGAAGACAGCATACTATGCCAATCTTCTGGGCGTAACTTATGGGCGTATTTCCATTCGGGAACAAAAGACCCGTTGGGGAAGCTGCTCCAGTGACGGCAATCTCAACTTCAACTGGAGACTCATCTTCGCCCCGGAAGACGTTTTAGATTATATTGTAGTCCACGAACTGGCACATCGAAAGGAAATGAATCATTCTGCTGAATTTTATAAAATCGTTGCTCAAATTCTGCCAGACTATAAAAAGCAGCAGCGCTGGCTGCGTGATAACGGACAAAAACTTTGGAATTAAACTCCCAGTATCTTTAATTGCTGATACAGATATGCTACCGGAAGTCCGACTACATTATAGTAATCTCCTTCTATCCGATCAATGTATGCCGCAAATCTTCCCTGAATCCCGTAACCACCTGCTTTGTCCATCGGCTCTCCGGTGGAAATATACTGTCGGATTTCCGTATCTGTCATAGCATGTACAAACACCTCCGTACGTTCGGCATGCCGGATTACGTTCTTCGTTCCCTCTGTATCATAATCCAAAAGCGCCGTTCCTGTATAAACCTGATGTGCTCTTCCCTGCAAACTCTTCAGCATCCGAAAAGCATCCTCTTCATCTTTTGGTTTTCCTAAGATTTCTCCATCCAATACGACAATCGTGTCTGCTCCGATTACCAGACAGGACTCTTTCTCTTCCAAAACAGCCGATACATTTTCTGCTTTTGCCAAGGCAAGCTCTTTGACAATTTCTTCCGGTTCTGTACTTGTATACCGCTCTTCACCGCCACTGACCAGCACATCAAAGTTTATCCCAATCTGTGCCAGCAGCTCTCTTCGTCTCGGTGATGCAGAACCTAAGATCACACGTTTCGTCATAATCCATATCCTCCAGCGCCTGCTTAAACGCTTCTTTAAAAATGCTTTTTTCTTTTACAAACAATTTCTGAAATGCATTTCGAACTCAATATCTTCACACTTCTGAATCGTTGTCATACATTTCTTTCTCACTCATATATCATATGCTGAATGGATTCTGACTCCAGATTTTCCTTCGTCACCCATGTATAACCTACATTTACAACCGCTTCATTTCCTATCTGCAGCACTGTTCTTGCAGACGCGATCACCGACGCATAACCGATGGCAAATGGATTCTGTACAACTAATCCGGCAATCTTTCCATCCCGCAGATCCTGAATCTGATCCTTTCCTGCATCAAATCCCATCACGACCAGCTCCTCGCTCTTTTCAGCCTGTTCCAATGCAGACACTGCCAGCTGTGTCGTTACGTTATTAGTTCCGAAAATTCCCTTTACTTCCGGATATTTTTCGAGATAATAGACGATCACATCTTCATCTGTCATCGCATCTACCGCCGCTGTTCGTTCTTCATCAGACAACTCTGCCTGCTCCTCTTCTACAATGGCTTTCTTCCGTTCCTGGAGCTTATCACAGTAGATCACTTCTGCCACCTGACTATTCGGGTAATTCTCCTGTATCTCTGTCTGGAAACTAGCTGCGCGCTCCTTCGCTGTCTCTGACTTGGAATCATGTACCAGCAATAAAATCTTACCATCACGTCCCATCTCATCTGCCAGCTTGTATGCCCCGGTCCTTGCCGCATCCTGATTATCTGTCTTCACTGTACACTGAATTCCCGGATAATTATTGCCGGAATCCAACGCTACGATCGGAATGCCATTCTCCGTAGCAAGATCAAACTGAACCGTACATGCATCTTCATCAATGCTGGCAATCCCAACTACATCCGGATAGCGTGCAAGTTCTTCATCTAAAATATTTACCTGCTCGTCTATATCCTCCGTCTCCGCCGGAGCATTATATGTTACTTTAATCTTATCGCCGCCTGTATATCCCAGTTCCGCATTCAAGTCCTCTGCTGCCTGCATCGCGCCTTTTTTAACATTTTTCCAAAAAGCGGATGATTCATCTTTCCCTATGATAGAAATATAAGTTCCCGGTTCCAGATTCAGATCACGCACTTCACTGTACGCTGCCGGCGAGATCTCATTCAGATTGATCTGGTATGCCGGTTCTTCTGTTGTATCTCCGGTAAATGTTGGTTTTTCTTCTTCCTTCGAACATCCCACAGCAGCCAAGATCATTGACAATGCCGCTGCTGACGCCAATACTCTCTTCATCAAAGAATTTTTCATCATATTCCCTCGCTTTGAATTATAGATACTCCCTTGTATCACATTTCAGAAAATAATAACTTACGATTAATATCTTTATATCGACCTTAATCTTACCACATTTCCTACTATAAAAAAATGATGAATTTCTTAATTTTCTGTGACCTCAGAAAAATCCTTGTATATTTCCTATGTTTGTATTAAAATTAATGTAGCAATTTAGATTGATATTTTTATCGGTTTATCATCTTATTTGCAATATGAAAAAGGAGGATACATACTATGGCACACGTAATTAGTGATGAATGTGTAAGCTGTGGTTCTTGCGAAAGCGAATGCCCAGTAGGCGCTATCTCTGAAGGCGATGGCAAATACGAAATCGATGCTGATGCTTGCGTTGACTGTGGAGCATGTGAGGCAGCTTGCCCAACAGGCGCTATCTCAGCTGAGTAATCTTTTTTAAATATAAAGAGCTCATAAAGCAAAGTGATCACAAACAAAAATACCGTCTATACAGGCGGTATTTTTTTGTCCGAATTTGGCGAACGATTCCCGGCGTATTTCTGCATCCCCTATGCTATAATGTGTTTAACATCTTAAGGAGGTAATACATAATATGGGTGAAGTCAGATATATGATTTCTGAAGCTGCCAAAAAGGTTCATGTGGAATCCCACGTTCTTCGTTACTGGGAAGAAGAACTGAACTTAAAAATCGGACGCACAGAAATGGGACATCGATATTATACCGAAGATGATATACAATTATTTTGCTGTATTAAGAAACTAAAGAATGAAGGAATGTTATTAAAGGACCTCAAGCCTCTGATTCCAAAATTACAAGAGACCCGCAGCAGGCTTGCAGCGCCTCCTGCGCCAAAGCCTTCGGCGCCGGTTCAGAAAGAGGAAGAAGACACCCAGCTTTCTGCTGTATCTACTTCACTTACTCCAGCCCCCGCCGAAGTAATTCCTGTTACACAGCTTGAACAGGTACGCGGACTGATCGGTGATGTTTTAACCGAAGTTGTCACTACAAACAACACCGCTCTGGAACAATCCATTAGTAAAAAAGTCACCAATGATGTCATCCGCGAAATGGATTTTCTTTTTCAGGCAAGAGAACGACAGGAAGAAGAACATTATCGAAAATTGGACTGTCTGATCCGCCAACAACAGGCTGCCCGGAAAGAACTCGCAGAAAAAGCAACTCCATTTGGAAAGCTCAGACGCATATTGACATAAACTTGAAAACAGCAAACAGGAACACGATGCGATCAAACTTGATTCCTCCGGTTCCTGTTTTTTCTCTTTTTTCTCTTCTTTTTTCTAATTAGTTTTCCGGTGTTCCTCCCAGGCTTTCTCTATGATCTCCGGATTTTCCAGCAATTCCTTTGCTCCCAGCGCCATGCATTCTGCCACATAAAACATTGCCTTACTTCCGATGCTCATTCCCACCTGGGCTGTTGCCGCCCAATGATGAAGCGCTGTTCCCCGGCACATTGCCGCCGCACTCAACATAATGGTCGGTACTGTATGACTCATATCCGACACATCCGTTCCAATGGCAAGTTTTACCGGTGTCTCTTCCAGCGGTTCCAGTCCTTTGAAGTAAATGCCCTGGTTCTCCAGCCCTGCTGCCTCCGTAATTGCCTTCGCATACGCCTCTTCCTCAGCTGTATGCTCAGGAGCCGGGACCTGTTCCATCGCATGATAAAATACTTCTGCCAACACTCTGTTGACTTTCATTTCTTTATGTTTGATTACAGTCTCAATCTCCACGCGTGTTCCTGTCATCAGCGCCGCACCTTTTGCACAATTATCCACCCGCTCAGATGCATCTTCGGTCCGTTTCCAATCCGCTGACCGAATATAATAATTTGTCGCCGCATAATCCGGTACAATGTTCGCCGGTCCATCCGTATTAATATATGTATAATGCATTCTTACATCATCTGCCACATGTTCCCGCAGATAATTCACTCCAACATTCATCAACTCTGCCGCATCCAGCGCACTTCGCCCCATCTCCGGATGCTTAGAGGCATGTGCCGTCTTTCCGTAAAATTTATAATTCTTTACTTCCTGCGCCTGCCAAATATCATAACTCACCCGATTTCGGTCAAACGGATGCCATGTAATTGCTGCCGATAAATCATCAAACACTCCGTCTTGATTCATCTTAATCTTTCCAACCACTGTTTCTTCCGCCGGACAGCCATAAACTCTAATTGTACCTTCCATTTGTTCCGACTCCATCCAATATTTTAACGCACAAGCTGCTGCCACACATGCAGTTCCCAATAAATTATGTCCACATCCATGTCCTGCTCCTCCGGTTGATTTCTGTTCCGGACACAATTCCTGTCCAAGTCCCGGAAGGGCATCATACTCTGCTAAAAATCCTAAAATAGGAGTTCCCGTTCCCCATTCTGCTAAAAACGCAGTCTCAAAACCGGAGATTCCCCACGTAACAGAAAATCCATTCTGCGAAAGAAAATCTGCCAGACATCGGGAAGATTTTTTCTCTTCTTCTGCCAGTTCCGGATGATTAAAAATAAAATCCGCCGTACTCTGAATAACCACCTTATTTTTCTGGATCCACTGCTGTATTCTTTCATTTCTATGCATATTGTCTGCCGCCCCTTTTCTCTTCTGCTTCTAATATACTACCCTATTCCTTTTAGAAATAGATGTCAACCGCTTCACAATATCTTTTTCTAATACTATTTTTTTAGGTTTCTAAACTGTCTTTTATTTGAAATGGCATTTCATCATTTTTCAACAAAGATATTTATTCATAACAAAAAGGTGCGCCGTTAAAACTGCTCTATCAGTTTCAACAACGCACCTTTTCTCAATCATTCATAATAAACAAATCTGTAGGAACTTTCCTCTTCTTATGTAATTATTTTGTCGGACCATCGTATTCACGAATGATCTGTCTTACCGGGTAAATGAAGGTCGGAGATACCGATAACTCATCCACACCCATTGCCATAAACCGCTCCGTCAATTCCATATCAGCGCCAAGTTCTCCACAGATACCGGCCCAAATACCAGCCTTATGTGCATTATCCACAACCATCTCGATCATACGAAGTACTGCTTCATGATGCGGATTGTAGAACTCATCTAATTTTGCATTCTGACGGTCGATTGCAAGTGTATACTGTGTCAGATCGTTTGTTCCAATACTAAAGAAATCTACTTCCTGAGCCAGCAGATCACTGATGATTACAGATGCAGGAGTCTCAATCATGATTCCCTGTTCTACATCTCCATACTGGATTCCTGCTTCATCCAGCTCAGCCTTCACTTCTTCCATAATTGCCTTGATCTTCCGAACTTCCTCAACAGAAATAATCATTGGATACATCACTGCAATATTTCCATACGCACTTGCACGCAAAATCGCACGCAGCTGCGTTTTAAAGATTTCCGGTCTGGTCAGGCAAATACGAATCGCACGAACTCCCATTGCCGGATTCTCTTCTTTATCCAGATTAAAATAATCCACCTGCTTATCAGCGCCGATATCCAGCGTACGGATAATCACTTTCTTACCGGCCATCGTTTCTGCTACCATCTTATAAGCCTTGAACTGCTCGTCTTCTGTCGGATAATCTCCGGACTCCAGATACAAGAACTCACTTCTGAACAATCCAATACCACCGGCATCGTTGCTCATTGCTGCCGGAAGGTCTGATACAGAACCGATATTTGCAAACAATTTAATCGCCTTACCGCTCTTTGTTACAGTTGGTTTTCCCTTCTGCTCTGCAAGCAGTTTTCTGCGTTCTTCCTGTTCCGCCTTCTTTGCCTTGTATTTTTCAAGCACTTCCGGTTCCGGATCAATATAAAACTCTCCTGTAAATCCATCGATGATTCCCAGCTTACCATTCCACTCTTCCTGAATGTCAATCTGAATCAATGCCGGAATATTCATTGTTCTTGCAAGAATCGCAGTATGAGAGTTAGAAGAACCAAGTCTTGTTACAAATCCAAGCAATTTGCTCTTATCAAACTGAACAGTTTCACTCGGAGCCAGATCTTCTGCCACAATAATCGACGGCTCGTCCCAGCCCTTTGCTTCACCAACACCCATCAGAACATTGATCACACGCTCTGAAATATCCTTCATATCTACAGCTCTTGCCTGAAAATATTCATCATCCATGGATGCAAACATCGATGCAAAGTTATCACCGGTTGTAGCAACTGCATACTCTGCATTTACCATCTGTGTCTCGATAATACTTTTTACTGAATCGTTATAATCATCATCTTCCAACATCATCTGATGTACTTCAAAGATCTGTGCACCAGATTCTCCGACTTCCTTAAGAGCCTTTTCATACAAGCCGCCCAACTGCTCCTGTGCAGAAACTACTGCTGCTTCATATCTTGCAACTTCTGCTGCTACATCTTCAACCTTTGTTCGCTTTACCTGATTCTGTTCTTTTGCAAAAAATGTAATCGGACCAATTGCGATTCCACCGAAAATAGATTTTCCTTGAATCACCTGCATAGCCTGCCTCCTATAAATTTTCTTTGAAAAATGTTTCCAGATCAGCTGCTACAGCATCTGCATTGTCACCTTCTACATCTACTTCAACTTCCATACCTTTTTTAACGCCCATACCCATAACAGCCATCAACTTTGTTGCATCAGCGCTTTTGCCGTTACAGCTCAGAGTGATTTTTGCACCTGTTGCTTTTGCCTGCTTTACAAGTAATCCTGCCGGTCTTGCGTGAAGACCTACTTCATCTGTAATTACATAATTAAACTTTGCCATTGTTTTATCCTCCTTAAACTTAAACATAAAAAATCCATACTAATAATTTAACACATATTTGTTAAAATATCTACTATAAATGGAACTGAGTTCCGCAATGAATCCTTATCAGCTGATCCTGCATAATCTCTTCCATAAGCTCCATTGCTTCCTCGCCGGTACAATGCCCCGTGTAAAACTGAACCGGAAGTTTTGCAAGTTCTTCCGCAATTGACCGAATCGTCGCTTTCTCTTCTGTAGTATAGCCTTCTTTTTTATACATGTGAAAACCACTGATCACCACATCCGGCAAGCCTCCATATAATGCCTGATACCGATCCAGTATGTTCAGAATCCCATTATGTGCACATCCCGAAACAAGTACCTTTTTCTCTCCCCGGATGACCAGACATTGCTCATGTTGAAAATCATCCTGCCCAAACACACCATTTCGTTTTTCTGTTAAAGCAAGATTACTCTGCGGCCAGTGTCTTCTTCCACTGATTCCGGAAAAAAGTTCCAGTTCCGAATCAATTGTAAAATTCCCCTCCAAAAGATGCAAATTTGTCAACTTCGTAATTTCTTTATCAATTCCTATATATCGTTCCCCATGATAATAGTCCCCGAAGGCGCTCTTCTGTAAATATATATCCGCATGTTCATTTAACTTTGCAAAATCCAGCAAGCCCCCGGAATGATCATAATGTCCATGACTCAGAATGACCGTATCGACATCCTGCAGCTGGATTCCCAATTGCCTTGCATTTACAATCGTCTTCGAACTTGCCCCGGTATCTGCCAGAATTTTATGTTTTTTCGTCTCTATATAAATACACAGACCATGTTCATATTCACAACATGGATTTCCACAAGTATCTTCCATTAAAACTGTAAATTTCATATTCTTCTCACAGCCTTTCATCACTTTTTTCGATACACTGCCCAGTTCTGCTCTCCATCATCCCTGATCTGAATATACTGGAAACTCTGAATATACTGTTTGAACTGAGAATAGCCATAATCCCGCACCTTAAAATCACCAAATTTGCTTCGAATCCGATTTCCTAAAGTTCCAAGGGAAATTCCCTGACTTCCTGCATTTTGTACCTGACCTACGATAAACTCCTCCAGCATTTCCTTCTTACTTTTATCTTCATACAACATTACCGTAACCTGTGTTCCGTCCTGTTTTAATTTCAACTTCGGAAACGTCTCCAAAAACTTCGACAACAGACTATATCCGTACCGTCTGACATCAAAATCCGGATACAGCTTAACCAAACGACTTCCCACTTCTCCAAGTCCGGTCTCTTTATCATTATTTTGATTTTCTGTGATGATCTTAACTACAGCCTCTTCAATCTGATTCTTAGATACCGTATGAACACCAGCCTTCTTACTGCTTTTGCTCTCCTTCTCAGCGCCATTTCCTGAACCGCCGGAAGAAGACGAAGAAGTTAAAACAGCTTTCTCACTTTTGGAATTGGCATTTCCCATCGTATTATCTTCTAACAAAAGCTCCAGTTCTGTAAAAATATCACAAGCCTTTCGGAAAGGAACCGGAGTTTTACTCTCGCCCATTCCGATAACCATTCGTCCACTTTCGCGCAGCCGGCTGGCAAGTTTCGTAAAATCGCTGTCACTGGATACCAGACAAAAGCCTTCCAGCTCGCTTGTATACAACATGTCCATCGCATCTATGATCATCGCGGAATCCGTTGCATTCTTTCCCTGTGTATAACTAAACTGCTGGATCGGAGTAATACTATTCTGCAGCAATTCTTCTTTCCAACTGGAGTTATAAGAACTGGTCCAATCCCCATATATTCTCTTATATGTTACATTTCCGTATTTGGACAGCTCGTCCAATATCGGTTTGATATATTTTGCAGATACATTATCCGCATCAATCAACAGTGCAAATCTGTCTTCCATGTACGATATCCCTCTCCATCTATATTTTTCCATTCAAACAGAATCCCTCTGTTTTCTGCTGTTTCAACTGTCATATAGCTGTGCGCAGAGTCTTCCTTTGGAATCGAAACAGAGCCCGGATTCAAATACATAAATGTTGTTCCATCCTCAAGCGGAACAGTTTCACACGCCGGAACATGTGTGTGTCCGTTGAGTAAAATATCTCCCTGTTTCAACATCGGCGGATGCTGCGGATTGTGCTGATGTCCATGCGTCACATAAAGCAATTGTCCGCCCAATTCCAATAAACAATACTCTGCCATCATCGGAAATTCCAGTACCATCTGATCCACCTCTGTGTCGCAATTTCCACGTACACAAAGGATGTCCTTCTTCCTCGCATTTAACATTGCAAGAACTTCCTTTGGCGCATAATCCTTTGGCAGATCATTTCTCGGTCCATGATATAAAATATCTCCCAGCAGCAATAATCTATTTGCGCCTTCCCGGTCATAGGCTTCCAGCATTTTTCTGCAATAAAATGCTGATCCATGAATATCTGATGCAATCATATATTTCATATACTTTTTTCCTCCTGAATAAAACACCAACTCAACGATTCCATTTTTTCTATCTGATTTTATTTTCCCTGGAAACACCTACTATTTTACGGTCTTTTTCTCCTATTGTAAACGGTCTTTTCCCTTTCCTTTCCGCATACAATATAACATCTGTTCTACAGGAGGTGACTACTTTTGAACTATTTATGGGCAGGTATGATTTTTATTGGAATCCTCTTCGGTGCATTTAACGGCAAAATGCCGGAGCTCACAAACGCGGCGCTGGATTCCGCCAAAGAAGCAGTGACTCTTTGTATTACCATGATGGGAGTCATGTCTTTCTGGGTTGGAATGATGGAAATTGCTTCCCGCGCCGGAATTATCAAAATTGCTTCCGCAAAAATGCAGCCGCTCATCCACTTCTTGTTCCCGGAGATCCCGCCCGGACACAAAGCAAATGAACATATTACAACAAACTTTATTGCCAATTTTTTAGGTCTGGGATGGGCAGCCACACCCGCAGGATTGCAGGCAATGTCAGAATTGGAGAAACTAGAAGAAGAACGCGGACGTCCGAAAGGAATTGCAAGCAACGAAATGTGTACTTTCTTAATTTTAAATATTTCTTCTCTTCAACTGATTCCGGTAAATATAATCGCCTATCGAAGTCAGTATGGAAGTGTCAATCCTGCTGCCATCATCGGCGCCGGAATCCTTTCCACAACATTCAGCACCCTAACAGCAATTATTTTTTGTAAATTTGCCGGAGCAAAAAGAAAGCGGAGACCATAACATCCTCCGCTTTCCTTTTGTATTTATTATTGTTATATTACGCAAAAAATCCGTTCCCGGCATTGTCTCAAATTGAAGTATACAGAACCGAAGCGGAATCAGATCCACTATCTGATTTTCCACATATATTCTTCCACGAGTTCGAATGGTGCCGGTCCAACGGCCAGCACCGCCTCGTGGAACTCTTCTTGAGAGAATGCCCCCGCTTTCTCCTGCTGCCATTCTTTTTTCAATTCCAAAAACTCCAGATATCCAATATAATATTTTAAATAATTTCCAGGCGATCCAAGAATCAAATCATAGATGCGGTCCGCTGTCCCCCTGTCTTTTAATCCGTAACTGGCTAAAAATTTCCCCAGTTCGTCTCTGCTCCATCCATCATAATGAATCCCGATATCCGCAAGTGTATACATTCCAAGTATCATAGAGCTGTTACGCTGCAAAATTACCGCCTGTTCTTTCTTCAACGGCGCTAACGAATAACTTGCCATTTCCGCATACGTTGCCCACCCCTCTACATATCCTCCAAACTGAAATATATTTCGAATCGGATCAGGATTGGTGCCTGCATAATACGTTGTTTGATACAAATGCCCCGGATAGCCTTCATGAGCCAGCGTGGTAAATAATGTTAAATGATTCCCCATATGTGCCTCATTTACATAGATTACATTGTTCTCATAATCATCAATCGCCGGGATCATATAAAATGCCGGACTTAGGTGCTCCTGCATCGCTTCCGGCACATATTTTACCTGTACATTCGTTTTCGGCGGACTAGGAAAATTTTTCTCAATTCCCTTTTCCAACGTTTTTAGTATGGACACCGGATTCGGAGCCACTTCTGCTGTTACCTGCAAAGATGCGGTCTCACGCACTTCTTCAACCTTAGTTTCTGCGGTTCCGGAATGCTGTTTCAACTCCGCAAAAGCCTGCTCCATTCTCTGCATATCTTCCACCATCTGCTTCTTTGTCAACTCCTGCATCTCACGCACTGTCCGTCTGGAACCAACCGCATTCTGTACCACATGTTCATAGTATTCTTTACCTTCCGGATAATAACAAAGACCTGCTTCATTTGAACCTGCGCCTTTTAGCTGTTCAATTGCCATTAGAAGTTTATGATACGACGGAAGTACATAACTGTTAAGCATCAAAGCATTTTTCTTGATATAGTCACTTTTTTCTTTCTGCGACAACTCTTTTATCTTTTCAATTCTTTCCACAAAGGTAGAAATCAAATAATTCTGATCTCCCATATTCATGAATGCCTGACACTGTGCCATTACCTGTTCCGCCGCATCATCAGACATAAACAATCCCATTTCTGCCTTTCTTTTTTCAAACCCAATCACCGACTCAAAATATTCCGGCGTTGTTTTTAACAACTTCAGATATGTCTCAATCTCCTCTCTGCACTCCAATGGATATTCCGAAAGCACAACCGGGAGCTGTGTCTGCACTCCACTGATTAGCCCAAGAGGTTCTGCATACATGATAAACTCTGCATCCTCCTTCACCCCTTCTAAATAATATTTCAACACATCATACGTCAATTGATTCTGCACATTTAGTTTCGCATAAGAGAACCTCCCCATTGCCTGTTCCAGATTTTCTACGGCTGCCAACCGCTGCTCGGCATTCAGTGCCAATGTTCCAAATGTTGGATCCGCTTCCTCTATCCCATAGTCTTCCGGATTTTTCAAAGTATAATGGATGCTGATTGTATTCGAAGAAACTTCCTGACAAAAGATCTCTTTTGTAAACTTTCGAAAGGATCTATTTTCCCCTTCCGCATCCTTTCCCCGACATGCTGTCAAACTAAAACTTACCGTAAAAAGACAGATTACAAGAACTGTCCGCAGTAATTGACATATCTTCCTGCGACTTTTGCATTTACTCCTAAAAAAAGACATAGAAACGCCCCTCATAAACTTTGTTTCTATCTTATGATTCATTTAGAAATGTTATTCAACGCAAAGCAATCCTATTTTTCATATCCCCTCGTTCTATCTATAACTGCTCTGCATATATATAAATTATACTTCTGTTTTGGAGTGCATCATGAACCTACTCTTATATATTTCTAACTTTATTGTTCCCTTCATCATCCTGTCAATTATTACCTATGGGGTTCTAATGGGGACCAATGTATATCAACATTTTGTATGCGGTGCACGAAAAGGATTTTTTACAGTAATCAAGATTATGCCAACTATGATCGGTCTGATGGTCGCCGTAGGCATCCTGCGCGCCTCCGGTTTTCTGGACTTTATTTCCCGCATTATCGGACATTTTACAGATGCCATCGGATTTCCGGGCGCTCTTGTTCCTCTTACGATTGTAAAAATGTTTTCCTCCTCGGCCGCTTCCGGACTGCTTCTGGATCTCTTCAAAGAATACGGAACCGATTCCCGGATTGGATTAATCGCCTCCATCTCTATGTCCTGCACAGAGACAATCTTCTATACAATGAGCGTCTATTTTATGACTGCAAAAGTCACAAAAACCCGCTACACATTGCCGGGAGCACTTCTGGCAACATGCGCGGGTCTTGTCGCAAGCGTTATACTTGCCGGAATGATGTAAAAACAGCCGGCACTTTCATTCATGCCGACTGTCCTTTACCGTGATTCCAACACTCTTCTTTATAAGACACTTACTTCATGGCTATCGCACTTCCGTAATCTGTCCGTCTTTCATAAATACAACTTTTGTAGCCAATGTAATCGCTTCATCATAATCATTCGTAACATAAAGAACAGTAAGTCCCATTTTACGATTGATCTTCTTCACATCCCTGAGCATCTCTGCACGTAATTTCTCATCACCATGTGCAAAATCTTCATCCAGCAGCAATACCTTCGGACGAAATACGATTGCTCTTCCCAGCGCTACTTTTTGTCTCTGAGAATCCGTAATCGCCTTGATCTTCTTATCCAGAATATTTCCGACTCCTAAAAATTCTGCTGCCATCTTCACCCGCGTATCAATCACATTCCTCGGCAAATTTCGTAGTTTCAATCCAATCGCCATATTATCATATACGTTAAAATGCTTGTACAACGCATAATTTTGGAAAGCCATTGCCAACTGCCTGTCCCGAGGTAAAATATCATTGAGCAGTTCCTCTCCCAGATACATCTCTCCGGAAGTAATATCTTCCAAACCACCAATCATACGAAGAATCGTAGATTTTCCACAGCCACTCGGACCATGAAACGTTACAAACTCACCGTCTTCGATATAAAGCGATACATCCTTGACCGATACAAATCCATTTGGATATATTTTATTGATACTTTTTAATGTCAGACTTGCCATAACCAGACACCTCACATTCTTTTTACTGTCTCTATTCTATCATATCCAATTCTGTAAAACAATTCTCATTTGGTCATACCATATTCATAATCATCTGTCTCTTTCGCCTTCATTAGCTCAATACAGAATACTTTTGGATAGGGCGCTTCTGGATTCTGATTCAAGCTTAATGTCCCGCCATGCATCTCTATAATCTTCGAAGCAATACTCAAACCAAGCCCACTGCCTGCTCTGCTGCTTCTAGACGCATCTCCCATCACAAATGGTTCGAATAAATGCTCTGCCAATGCTTCCTCTATCCGATTTCCTGTATCCGCAATCTGTACCTTCCATCCTTCCTTATATCCACAAGATTCCTCCAACGATATCCGTATCTTTGTCCCCTTCGGATTATGCCGTATGGCATTCGTCAGCAGATTTATAACTACACGTGCAAGCTGCGCTTTATCTGCCATGACATTACACTCTTTATCCGGCAGTTCCACCAACAACTCCATTTCTGTCTGTTCTATATCCGAATACATTTCTGCACTGATTTCCCGCAAAAATTCTGCTAAGTCAATTCGTTCTTTTTTCAGTTCAAATCCTTCACTATCCAATTTCACATAATCAAACATTACAGTGATCAGTTGATTCATCTGCAATGATTTTTTATAAATAATCTGCAGATATTCTCTCTGTTTTTCCGGAGATTCCACCATTCCTTCATTTAGCGCCTGCGCATATCCACTAATCGTCGCGATCGGTGTCTTTAAATCATGTGCAACATCTGAAAGTAAAAGGTTCCTCTTTCGAATATATTGTTCTCGCTGTTCTTTATCATAACCCCTGATTTCTTCTACCTTTTTTATCACAATCCAACTATACAGCGCAATTCCTATCACATAAGGAAGTACATAGAGAAGCAGTGCTGCGAGAACAATTAGAAACAGCCATCCATTTAACTTCTCCGACGTTGGAAACCAATTTTCTATTTTAAAATTTTGTAAAATGCTCAGTTTTTCCTCCCCAAATTCTACCCCAAACATGTTGTATAATACCGGAAAAACCTCCTGTGCAATGAACAGATTGACCAAACTTTCGCATATTAAAATAAATAGCATTACAAACAGAAGGCGCACAATAAAATATTCTTTGAGATTCTCCGTTTTTTTTGACATGACGCTCCTCCTTACTTTTCAAATCGATATCCAAGTCCCCGGATCGTCTTAATATAATGGTTTGCATCATCATCTAACTTCGCTCTCAACTTACTGATGCAGACCATAACATTAGATTCCGCGCCTCCAAAGTTCTACCTCTTCCGCATTCCCTTGCCCCCAGGGCATAAAAACGACGAATATTGGAATTCACTCTTGCTACTGCTTCTAATGGGTTAATCGGCTTAGTCAAATAATCATCCGCACCTAAATCCAGTCCCAGAATCTTGTCTGCATCCGTATAGAGCCGGAACAACTCCCGAATTTCTGGCTCATCATCTGCAATCAATATCGTATATCCCATCGTAAATATCCTCACAGGTATTGCCCTGGTATTTGCCGCAGGAGGGAGCGCTATGGCAGCAATCTCCATAGGAGCCCATGAAAAAAAACAAGCGGGACAGGCATTTTCTATCTGCATGGTGCTCGCACTCGGAGCAGGTGCTGCAGTTTCTTTGCTGATG
>OMGQ01000272.1_pt1 | contig 65198 bp, 52 predicted proteins | sample 1646071 | NCBI WGS metagenome assembly OMGQ01 (sample SAMN05578585, study PRJEB25193) | human gut metagenome | biome: Human Microbiome; feature: human-associated habitat; material: feces | host: Homo sapiens | place: USA:Birmingham
GAATAACACAAGGGGTAGAAAATAAAAATAACTTTTCCGGTTTATCCGGGTTAGGATGTGGATATGAAACTGAAAAGAAGCTTTTGAGAAAGGTCAGAAATTGTCGTTGACTAGGATAATTCGCTATTTTATACTAAAAGTAGTTCTTAATTTTTATACTATAAGGAGGAGGAAAAATGAGGAAATTATGGAAGAAAGGTTTAATTTTTGTAATGATATTTTCTTTTGTGTTTTTTTCAATTGCACCACCTCAAAAAGTGCAAGCAGTAGAAAAATCAGAAGATTATGTTGAACAATTAATTTCTTATTATAAGAACTATCAAGAAGCAGCTGCAACAGATTTTGAACGAGTTTTATCAGAATTTAAAGCATCTGATGAAAAGCAAGGAAACGCATGGGAAAAAATTATTAATTTTTGGCGTAATTGTAACAAAGAAGGATTTGTTAATGTAGGGAAAGTACCAGAAAATCTTCCCAATGATGATAGTGTTGCCATTGTTATTTTGGGGTTTGCTTTAAACCCTGATGGAACAATGAAAGACGAATTAATAGGTAGACTTGAAACAGGTTTAAATATCGCAAAAGCCTATCCAAACAGTTATGTAGTTGTTACTGGTGGTGGAACTGCTGCTAATAATCCGAATGTAACTGAGGGAGGATTAATGGGAGAATGGTTATTGAAACAAGGATTACCACAAGAACGTTTAATTGTGGAAAATCGTGCGCCTGATACTGTTGGAAATGCAAAATATACGTATGAAATTTTAAAAGAGAAATATCCACAAGTAAAATCTGTAGTATTAGTAACAAGTGATTATCATGTGCCAAGAGGGTGTTTGTTATATTATTCTAAATTCGTTTTAGAAGCGTTAAAAACAGGTGGAGAACCATTAGAGATCATTTCTAATTCAGGATATGAAACAGGTTCACAAGGATATGAGTCCATTTCACTTCAAGCGAATGGGTTATGTTCAGTTGCGGGTATTAGTTCATCAAGATTACCTAAGGTAGAATTATCTAAGTTAGAGAACTTAAATTTTAAACTATTAAAACCGCATGTTGCAGGAGAAACACTTCAATTTCAAGCAACAGCTACTTATGATACAGGATATCAAAGAGATGTGAGTCAACTTGTAAATATTACAGGTTTTGATAGTAGCAAAGATGATACACAAAAAATTCATATAAGTTATCAAGAAAATGGTACTATTCTTCAAGGTACTATGATGTTGAGTCAAATGGAGATGGAGTATAATAATTATCTTGATAGATTATTGAAATTAGTGGAGAAAGCAGATGGTTTAGAAGCTGCTATTTATGTAAAGGAAACGTATGATAATGTGCAATATGCAAGTGCACATGCGAAAGGAATATTAAATGATGTTTCAGCAAATCAACAAGATATTTTAGAATGTATCACTTTATTAGAAAAAGCATTTGGAGCATTAAAACAAAAAGAAAATATTGCTCTGAATAAAACAGTTGAGGTGTCTCATAATAGTAATGAAGCAAATTCTATAGTTGATGGTTCAAAAGAGACCTATTGGGCAAGTTATGAAAATGGCAATATTCCAATTGAAGATACAGAAGTAGTGATTGATTTACAAGGTATTTATGATTTAGAAAGTGTAAATGTTGTACCGTTCTATAGTCGAAATGATCGCTATTATTTTTACGACGTATATGCAAGTGAAGATAAAATAAATTGGGAAAAGATAGGTAGTCAACGCGACCCAAGTATTACAACAGAAAAAGGGGCATATTTTAATTTAGATACAAGTAATCGTACACGATATATTAAAATTGTGGGAGTAGATGTACATGTTGATGGGCGTGATGACATTAATAATTTTCATATTTGTGAAATTCTGGCTTATGGAAAGCAATTGGAAGAAATACAAGAAAATCAAGTTGAAAATTTAGCGCTTCATAGTCGTGTCGATGTAGATAGTGGAGATAATTCATATTATTTAACGAATGGAAACACGTCAAATCAATATTGGGGCAGTACGAATGGCATTCATAACGCTAGCGTTGTTATCGAATTGCCTAATACTGCATTGGTTGAAGAAATTAAAGTGATTACTTATTATAATAATATGAGTAAATGGTATACATATGATGTGTTAGTTAGTGATGATCAAATTAATTGGACTCCTGTAGGAGAATATACAAAACAAGAAAATGCAGGAAAAGCGGGATCTTCATTTAAACTAGATACGCCAATTAATGCAAGATATGTAAAAGTGCAAGGAACAGATACTAATAATTCAAATCTTCATTTAGTAGAGATTGAAGTTTATGGAAGTTATGCAAATATCGCATTAAACAAAAATGTGGAAACGAATTATTTGAGGAGTTCGGATGAAAATTATGCTGCGTCCAATGTAACAGATGGTAAACTAAATACAATGTGGGATACAGGAGATGTTGGGGATTGGAACAACATGGAAGTTGAAAAACAACCATGGGTAATCATTGACTTAGAAAACCAATATTCTTTAAATACGATTAATGTTTTGACATATGTAAATCATAGCAGATATTATCATTATGAAGTATATGTGAGCGAAGATGGAAAAGAGTATCGAAAGGTTGGGGAAAAAGTAACTGACGATTCCGCAGACTTTAGTAATACATTCCAAACAGAAGGAATTCAAGCACGATATCTTAAAGTACAGGGAACATATAATTCTGCGAATCCGGGATTCCACTTATATGAAGTTCGAGCAACAGGGACTCCTATGGAGAATGAATTAGCAAATTATCACGCAGTTGTTGATGCAAAATCCAAAGTGCCAAGTGATTTATCTATCTATACATTTGCTTCAGTAATGGAATTAAAATTCGCATTGGCAAATGTTCAAGAAGGATTACCGATTAGTCGTCAAGATGAAGTAGATGCAATGGCTCAGGCGATTAATGATGCAATAGATGCATTAGTCTTTAAAGCAGCAGACTACTCTAAGGTAGATGAAGCGATTAAAAAAGCAGAATCATTAAATAAAGAGGAATATGTAGACTTTAGCAAAGTAGAAGAAGCAATCAAAGCTGTAAAAAGAGATTTGGACATTACAAAACAAGATGAAGTAGATGCAATGGCTCAAGCGATTAATGATGCGATAGATGCATTAGAAAAGAAACCAGTAGATAAAGATGAATCAACGAATGATCAAAATAATATCGATAAAACCAATGATAAAACGAATGACAAAACGAACGATAAAGAAGAAGCAATAAAAACTGGAGATACAACAAATGTTGCTGGTTTACTAGCGTTACTGAGTTTTGCAGGAGTGGGGATTATTTATACGACAAGAAAAAGTAAAAAAATTTGAAAAATCAAAAAAAAATACTAGAATTATGATAAAAGAGTTTTTATAATAGTAAACAAAAACGGAAGTATACGGTTGCTTGTATTGCAATATCAATATAAAGATGAAAAGGGAATCCGGTGTAAAACCGGAGCAGTCACCTCTACTGTAATGCGGACGAAGAGATCAGAAACCATTGACAGAATATGTTGAGAAGGGATCTTTGAGGAAGATGCAAAGCCAGGAAACCTGCCGTATATGAGAAAAGAATATTTTTAGGTTGGAAAGAATATCTTTTTGAAATATACAGGATTCTAGGGTAAGAGAATATAATTGTATTATTTTTTAGAGAACAGTTCTTTCATTTTGTATTTGAAAGAGCTGTTTTTTTGTTATGTAGAATTAAAATTTGTTTAAGGATGGGAAGGAGTAATGGAACATAACACAGTGAAAAAATTAAGTTATTGTAAAAAAAGACTAGCTTTGCTTATTATAATTGGCAGTTTAATACTTCTTCTATTAGGAGTGAAAAAGATATGGAATAAAGAAAAATCGCCGGAGGATGTTTCGGAAAAGCAAGGTAAAGTTACCTTGGAAATACAGTGTAAGCAATTGTCGGATGATATTTTACAGTTAAAGAAAGCAGAAAAAGCCCAATGGGTTCCCGAAGACGGAATAATATTAGAAAAGACAGAGTATGTGGTGGAAAAAGGAGATACAGTCTTTGATATTTTACAGAAGGCATGCAGGGAAAACAAAATACAGATGGAATATTCATATATTCCGGTATATGAGTCAGCTTATGTGGAAGGGATACATCAGATTTATGAATTTGATGCAGGAAAAAACAGTGGCTGGACATATTATGTAGATGGTAAAAAGGCAGAGTACGGGTGTTCTCAGTACGAGCTAGAAGGCGGAGAGAACATTCTATGGGAATATGTATGTAATTATAAAATAAAGGAAGAAGAGGGAATAGAATGAATTCAAAAATGACAGAGGTACAACAGGAAATTGAAAAAGTAATTGTAGGAAAGGAAGAAATTATAGAAAAAGTTTTAGTTGCGTTTTTGGCAGGGGGGCATATTTTGTTAGAGGATGTTCCGGGTGTTGGAAAAACAACATTAGCCTTGGCAGTTAGTAAAGTAATGGGATTGGATTTTAAGAGAGTGCAATTTACACCAGATGTAGTCCCTTCAGATATTACAGGGTTTACGATGTACGATAAGCAGAAGAATAAGTTTGTTTACCATAGAGGTGCGGTTATATGTCATTTTTTTCTTGCAGATGAGATTAATCGAACATCAAGTAAGACACAATCGGCCTTATTGGAAGTTATGCAGGAAGGTAAGGTGACCGTTGATGGTGAAACGCATGAACTTCCAGATCCATTTATCGTAATGGCAACACAGAATCCGTTAGGTACAGCAGGAACACAGATGCTGCCAGAGGCACAATTAGACAGATTTATGGTGAAATTAACTATGGGATATCCCAATTTTGAAGCACAGGTAAATATTTTGAAAGATAGAGAGCATGCGGATCCGTTAGACATTGTAAAGGAAGTTGTTACAGTGGAAGAAGTGCGAGAAATGAAACAAAGAGTTAAATCAGTTTATGTAGATGACAAAATTTATACATATATTACAACACTTACAGAAGCTACAAGAGCTCATGAATATATCCGATTAGGTATTAGTCCACGTGGAGCACTGGCTATATGTAATATGGCAAAAGCATCGGCATATATGAAAGGAAGAGATTATGTTATTCCAGAAGATATTAAGTCTCATTTTATTGATGTGTGCAGTCATCGTATTATTCTGCATCCAAAGGCAGTGTTATCATCTTTAGAGCAAAAAAAGATTTTAACAGAAATATTGGAAAAAAATACAGCACCAAAAATGTAGAATAGCGGGGAGAAAGAGTGAGCAATTTGAAAAAGGAGAAAATTATTTGGAGCAGCTTATTTATAAGCAGTATTTTCTTGTATGTATTAACCGAGATTCCAAATATGTTTTTTATGATTATTATTCTGCTTATATATGGTGGAATGGCTCTTGGACTGACAAAATTGACAGGAAGAAATCTTACTGTACAGTTTATGGGAGTATTGCAAGGGCAGAAAAAAGAAGTTTTAAAGGTAGAAGTTTCGGTAAAAAATGAGGACAAATTACCAGTGTGTTGTGGTGCGCTTATTTTTAAAGTAAAAAACAAATTGACAGAAGAATGTATTTTTATAAAGAAACAAATTTCTCTTTTGGCAAAAAGTGAAAAGACATTGAGGTTTGCCTTGGAATCGGAATTTTCCGGTGGTATAGAAATAAGCTTGTATAAAATAGAAGTCTTTGATCCTTTTCGGCTTTTTGTACATGTGGAGAAACAAGATATATGTGCCATTTCTTATATTTTTCCATCTATAGCAAAGATTGATGTAGGAGAAGAAATATTGGAACAGTATGATATGGAAAGTTATAACTATTCATTGTCGCAAAAGGGAGATGACAGTAGCGAAATATTTGGAATCAGAAGTTATATTCCTGGAGATAGCATGAAATTGATCCATTGGAAATTATCAGGAAAATTAGGTGAAATAATGGTACGTGAGAGTAGTTTACCGGTGGAAAATAATTTAATGATTCTTATGGATAAGAGAGTGAAAAAGGGAGAAAAGATTGCAATAGAGACAATTGATAAGATGACAGAATTATTTCTTTCGTTGTCACATGCAATCTTGAAACAAGGAGTTCCACATACGATAGGCTGGTACAATTATGAGAGATCCTTATTTGAAGCATATCAGATAAGTTCTGTAGATCATATATATAGTTCCCTTCAAGAATTATTGTGCAGTCCTGTTCGTGAAAATATGTTGTCTTCAGTTGACCAATTTATAGAATCTGATCATAAAAAAAATTATGCGTTATACCTGTATGTAACAGAAGATGATGAAGCTGAGAAGGATGCGGAGAAGTTAAGAATTTATGGAAACGTTAAAATTTACAGAACAAAAGAATGCTTCTAAATGGAAATGTAAAATCGAAGAGGTTTTGGTTGCTGTTTTTTTGGCGAGCGGCCTGTTTTGCTGCATAACTGATATGTTCGAAGTGCATATAACAATAGAGAAACAGAATTGGGGAAGTTTAGGAAATGGTCTGATTGTCACTTGGAATCAGATAGCACGTATAATTGGGGAAAAAAATTATATTTTGCTACCACAGTTTGAAGAGCAGGGACAAGGGAATACCTTGTTTTTGGGATTGTGCTTTGGTTTGATAACCTGCCTTTTTTTCTTATTGTTGAAGGCACGATGCTCTTGGATCGTTCCGGTAATTATGATAGCAGTGCTGGGATTTGGCAAAATCTTTCGGCTAAAGATTCAAGAAACTACGTTGTTGGTATTTGGAGTGGCTGTGCTATTTTTTTTATTGTATTTGTGTAGGGGGAGCGAAGCATTTTGGAAAAATGTAGTATTTCTGCTTATTGTAATAGGGATTTCTGTGAGTATATATCAAGTGCCGTTCGTTCAGCAGTTTGCGGGAAAGCCAGAGTTAGTGCAGCGCATCAGCGGAGTGGTGAAAAAGGAGATACAGCAGATTTATTATGGTGAAAATCCATTGCAAAATGGGAACCTGAAACAAAGAAAAAGACTAGAAAAAGTGGGGACTGCATTTGAAATTAAGATGTCTGATCCACAATCAATGTATCTTAGAGGTTTTGTGGGAGAACAGTGTCAAAAGGATGGTTGGAAAGCATTATCTGAACAAAGCTACTATGAAGCAAAAGATTTATTTTATTGGTTGGAACAAGATGGTTTTTATTCGATCGGTCAATTAGGAAAGGCAAATGAACTGATAAGTGAGGAACAAAAGGACAATGTTATTAGTATCAAAATGAAAGATGCAGATAGTCGTTATGCGTATATTCCATATGAAATTAAAAGTAATGTGACGAATGGAAAAGTTTGGGGCGGCAGTTTTATTACACCGACTAAAATGAGGCGACTTAAGAATTATGAATATCTTTCGGGATTGCCGGCAGTAAAAAGTTGGACAGATATTGCAGCAAAAATATTTATAAAATCTGAAAGTACAGAAGATTTTACTAGGTATTTAATAGATGAAAGTTACTATAACAAATATGTATATGAAAAGAACACGTATCTTTCGAAAGAAGATCGTCTTTTATTAAAAAAATATATCGGAGAATCAGGAAATCAATCACGTGGGCATATTGATTATAAAATGGCAATTGAGGGGATTCGGAAGTATCTGGATGAACAGTTTATTTATACAGAAAATCTGGGTCCGAAAGTTGAAAAAAATCAAAGTGCATTAGAAGAATTTTTGGTTTCAAAAAAGGGATATGATGTTCAGTTTGCGACTGCTGCGACATTGATGTTTCGATATTATGGAATTCCAGCAAGATATGTGGAAGGATATTTGATCACACCGCAAGATATAGAACAAATGAAATCAGAAGAAAACATACAGATTCCATCCCAAAATGCACATGCGTGGACAGAAATTTATATAGATGGAAGTGGATTTGTGCCAATTGAAGTTTGTTCTGATTATCGAGAACTGATGGGAGAGGCGGATATGACTGTTGGAATTTCAAATAATACACTTTTAAGACCTTTTGAAAATAATTCAGGCGGTGGAAATCAAAAAGATACATTAGAAGCAGGGGATGATGATCAGCATACACCATTTTTGTATCGAATTTTGGTGATTGTGATAGTAAGTATCCTATTGATATTTTTGTTATGTCGAATTGGATATAAAGTGATACGGAAAATAGGTGAAACATGGAAAAGACAGAGATTGTTTCAGAAGGAAGCATGCAAGGTTGCGGTTAGTGCAATATATTCATATATGGAATCTTGTGGGTATCCAATCAAAGAAGAAGCCAAAATATTAGGAAATAAAGCGGCGTATAGTCTTATGGAGATTACGGAGGAAGAGCGGCAGTGGATGCTTAGAGAATGGAAAAGGGCTAAACGGGAGAATAGAGAGAATGAAAAGAAAAAACGGAATTGCTGTAAGCATAGTATTGGTGCTCCTATTTATCGGTGGATGCAACGCGGGCACATTAAGTGATAGTTTAGATAAGAAAACAAAAGAAACAGCAGAATATTTAATGGAAAAATCACCGTCGCCGGGGATCAGTCCCGTAGGTGGTGACTGGACTGTAAAAGGAATTGCAGAAAGTGGACAGAATGGAATTTCAGAATATATGCAGATTTATTATGACAATGTCAGAGCAAAAGTAAAGTCATCGAAAGGCGAAATCCACGATGCATATTATTCAGATTATGCCAGAGTCGTAATTGGGCTGGAGTCGATAGGAAAAGATGCGACAGATGTTGAGGGGTATGATTTAACAAATCCTTTGAATGAGTATGATGAATTGACGGAACAAGGATGCAACGCAGTGAGTTATGCTTTGGTTGCGGCAAATGTAGCAGGAGTTGAGCTAAAGCAAGAAAAGGCATATGTATCATTTCTTATTTCTGAATTAGAGAATCTGCTCAGCATAGAAGAAAATAGTGTAAATGACTATGTTTCTATGGCTTTATTGGGGTTATCTTTTTATCAGGAAGAGGAGTCGGTATCAGAGGTTATAGAAAAAGGAATTTTGTATTTATCAAAATATCAGAATGATGATGGAAGTATGGGAAATTGCGAGTCAACAGCGGAAGCTATTGTTGCATTATCACAGCTTGGGATAGATGTGTTTGAAGATGACAGATTTGTAAAAAATAAGAATAGTTTAGGGGAGAGCATTATGGAATATGAAGTAGGAGAGGGGGCGTTTTCTCATACAGAAGAAAAGAAGAAGGAAAATTTGATGGCTAGTGAAAAAGCGATGTTAGCTTTGGATAGTATAAAAAAACAACAAGAGGGATCAAAGCTTTATTAGGGGGCAGAGGAAATGAAGAATAAGAGGTATTTAAAGAAAGTTTTTCTATGGTGTGGAGTACTTGGAATGATACTCATTTTCTTTGCTGGTTCTGTTCTGTTTTTGTATGCACAAAAACAAATCGTTGGAGAAAATCCGATAAAAGGAATGAATGAGAATTTTTCGCATATGCCGGTGACAGGCAAAAATCATACGCTGAATTATCAACAAGAGCAAGAATATATAAAAGAGGAAGAGCAGAGGGAGTCTTTAATAGAACAAGAAGCAGAGTTGCCGTTAGAAAGTGTTGATCTGAAAGAAACTGATAAAAATCAAAATATTATTGCATCAAATCCAGGGGTGGAGAGCGGAAATAATGAGAATGGAAATAGTGAGAATGGGAATAGTGAGAATGGAAATGGTCAGTCGTCCGGCGGAGGGGAAGGAAACGGTGATTTAGATAATGGATCTGGAGAAGGAGAACAGGGAGAAAATACAGGAGGAGACGATGAATATTCTAAATTACCGACGATTATCTGCAGTTTGACAGATGGACAAGAGATAAGTGGTGCATTTTTAAGTTTTACAGTAGAGGCGATTAGTTATAAACAGGTACAGTTAAATTCGTTTTGCCTAAATGTAACAGTAAATGGAAATCAATTATATAGTTCGGGAGAACAGAATGGAGTCATTAGTTATCGAACATCGGAAGAACTTCAGGAAGGAAGTAATGAGGTTATTATTACAGCAGTAGATAAGGAGGGGTATACGTCAACAAAGAATTATTATGTTAATGTAAATTCCGGTGGGGAGCGGCCTGAAGGTGGAACGATGCGTGTGAGTCTTCGTGCTGATGTGCTAGGATTGGGAACTATTATGGATGAAACTGTTACTTTTTATGAAGGAGAAAATTTGCCATATGTAGTAGATCGTGCGTTTCAGCAATCGGGGATTTCATATAGCCACAGTGGAACCTTTGACTATGGATTCTATTTGCAGAGAATATATTTGGCAGGAATTACAAATGGATATCAGATTCCGCAGCCAATTCAGCAAAAATTGGAGGAAGAAAACTGTTCATTTATGGGGTATGAAAGTGATTCTCTTGGAGAAAGGGATTTTTATGCATGGGCCGGATGGGTGTATCGATTAGATGGATATTTTCCAGATGGTTTTTCTACATTGCCGGCAGGTGATGGTTCGGAAATCGAGATTTTATTTACATTAAATAATGGTGCAGAGTATAACGGTACGTGGTTTACAGGAAACTGGTAGATTGTTTTAAGGAAGGAGAAGAGATGCGTGAGAAAATTAGGGGGCAGCCTTTTCGATAGAGTGGAATATAAATTATATAAAACGGAGGAAATAAGATGAAAAGAGTGAAGAAAATAGTTTCAGCATTTGTGGTTGCAGCATTAATGGTAACCACAATTCCGACAATGGCATTTGCTGAGGAACAAGGCACATATGAAGTAGATGCTGAATGGTATAATTTTAGAAATAACCCGGAAAATAATGGAGTTACAGATAGACCAACGCCGACAGAGACAGTAGAAACGGTACAAAAGTGGGCTAATAAATATGGTAAAGGATGGTCAGCGGCACCAACTCCGCCACTTGTACTAAATGGAAAATTATATATAGGATCTGGAAATCAAGTAATTGAGTTGGATAAAGAGAACGGAAATGAGCTTCGTAGAAGTGATGCGATGATAGGAAATGTTGGTTTTGCTATGAATCCCCTTACTTATGCGGATGGAAAATTATTTGCCCAGGTTGGAAATGGAGTCATTCAGGCTATAGATTTGGAGACACTAAAATGTGTGTGGTATACAGAAAAGCTGGGTGGTCAGACGCTTTGCCCGATTAGTCATACAACCATTGATGGAAAAGGCTATATTTACAGTGGAACATGGAAAAGTGAAAAAAGAGAAGGCAGCTATTTTTGCGTGACCACAGACGATGAAGAACTTGTTTCAGTTGATAATCAAAAAGGTGGAGGAAAGCAGAAAAAGTTAACGTGGACGTTTACACCAACCAAAGATGATCCGGAAGTACATGGAAGCAAGAAAGGATTTTACTGGGCAGGTGCTTATGCAACTGCTAAATATGTTGCGGTTGGGTCTGACGATGGGACAGATGAAGGGGAATATACTGCAAATGCAGTTTTTTATACATTGAATCCAAAGACCGGTGAGATTATTGATGCGATACGAGGAATTAAAGGAGATATCCGTACAACAACGGTATATGATAATGGATATTTATATTTCGGGACAAAAGGTGGAGTGCTCTATAAGACAAAAGTAGATGAAAGTGGACATTTGTCAGAAACAAGTTCTATTGATATCGGTGCTGTAAAAAACGAATCTGTAATGATGACTGCGGCTCCGGTTGTATATGGAAATAAAATATATGTAGGAGTTTCTGGAAAAGGAGGTCAGTTTGATCCGGATGGTGGGCATGGTTTCCGAGTAATTGATAATCGTGGTGATTTAACACAGGATTCTATTCTTTATAATATCCCGATTCCAGGGTATCCGCAAGCAGCCGCGTTGGCATCGACTGCACATGTAAATGAAGATTTTGACGGAGATGGACAAGCTGATGGAAGAGTTTATCTCTATTTTACATATAATGCGCCACCGGGAGGAATTTATTATTGCTATGATACTGCAGATCAGACAGAATCAAAAGAAGGGCAGTCAGGAGAATTATTTGTACCTCCATCAGGGCAGCAGCAGTATTGTATCAGCACAATTTGTGCAGACAGAGAAGGAACACTATATTATAAGAATGACAGCTGTTATTTAATGGCGGTAGAAAGGAATCCTGCATATATTAACAATATTATAGTTTCTGGCACAGCTGGAGAAACAATTTCTTGGAATACATCTTTTGACAGTACAGTATCAGAGTATACATTAAAGATTCCAGAAACATTGGAAAAAATTAAGCTAGAGTTGGATGTAAATGAAGGTAATTCTGTTACAGTAAATGGAAATGCATATCAGCAAAATGTAGAAATTTCAGTAGAACCTGGCGATTCAGACCTGCGAATTGTGGTAAGTAAACAAGAAGCAAATAGAACGTATACAAGCACATATATTTTACATCAAAATAGAGTAAAGACGATATGTACGTTAGAAAGTATGAAAGTAGGAACATCGAATGCTTTTTCCAACTTTTTGGAATTAAAACCACAATTTTCACCGGAGACAATAGAGTATACAATAGATACAAGTAAAAGTGAAGCATTTTGGAGAGTTTGGCTGAAAGCGACAGATGCTAATTCAGCAATTAAAGTAAGTCCTGTTGAAAATATAAAGAAAATAGATGCTGTTGCCGGAACACCTGTAACAGAAGGACATAATCGTTGGAATGTATATAAAGAAGACACGAGTAAAACAGCAGAAATAAGAGTTGATGTACTTTCAGAAGACGGAAAACAGACCACAAGCTATCATTTAACATTATTAGTACCTATCAAGGTAATGGAAATTACTTTGGATAAAACAGAGGCAAGTATAGATGTAACAAATACTCTTCAATTACAGGCAAAAATTCTTCCGGAGAATGCAACGATTCAAACCGTAAAATGGTATTCTTCAGATGATAAAGTGGCTGTTGTAAATGAATCTGGTTTGGTAACACCTAAAAAAGCAGGTACGGTGGATATTACAGTTATTTCTGATGATGGGGCCAGCAAGAATGCAAAATGCACATTACAGATTACGGATAAAGCAGCTGATGTAGATGTACTTATTGAAAAAATTGGTACAGTAACATTAGAAAGTAAAGCGGTGATAGACATTGCAAGAGATGCATATGAAAAATTAAACGATGCACAAAAAGCACGAGTTCAAAAACCGCAAATTTTAGAAAAAGCGGAAGAAGAATATGCAAAATTGCAAGCAGAGGCAGAAAAAGAAGAGGCGGATGAAAAGGCAGCAGAAGCAGTAGATGCTCTAATAGATGCAATTGGCGAGGTTAGCTTGGAAAGTAAAGAAGCAATTGAAAAAGCCAGAACAGCATACGATAAGCTTACTCTTGAACAAAAAGAAAAAGTAACAAAAATTGAAGAGTTGGAAAATGCAGAGAAATTATATCATGCATTGAACTTTGAAAAACAGAAAGAAGAATTGAAAAAAGAGTTGGCATTGTATAAAGATTTAAATGCTTATCGCAGTGAACAACAGGAGGAAATCAAAGCAATTTTAGATGAGGCGGAAAAGGCAATCCAAGCAGCTGAAACAGAACAGAAAATAAATGAAATTGCAGAGGATACAAGAGAAAAACTAGATCAAGTCAAAACAGATGTGCAGTTAACAGAGGAAGAAAAAATAGAAAAGGAAGTATCTTATGTAGAAGAACAAATTTCAAACATTGGAGATGTGCAGTTTAATCTGAAGAGCAGAAATGCAATTGCATTTGCCAGAGTAGCTTATGATAAATTAGAGGATTCTTCAAAATCAAAAGTAAAGAATGTTCAGATGCTGATAGATGCTGAGGAAAAATGGAAAAATATTGTTGAAAATGCTTCACTTAAAACAGTAAAAGATGAAAAAACAGGAATTACAATATCTGGTAAACTAATGGATGATTTTGCTTTTTATGTGAAAGATGTTAGCGATGAGGAAAAAGAGAAGTTAAGAACCGCTTTTGAAAATGATACAGTTTCAGTTGAAAAAATCTTTACATCTTATGCAATATTGAATGAAGGTGGTTATATCGGTGATCTTATAATTAAATTCCCTGTTGACAAAAAGTATGAGGGAAGAGAAATTGTAGGAAAACAATTATTAGAAGATGACATAATAAAAACGCAAGTTGTAAATGTCAGAGATCATGTTGCAGAGTATAAAGTAAATAAGTTAGGTGCCTTTATGATAGCCGTGAAAGAAGTAAAACATATGAATCAGGAAGAGTTGAATACAGACAATTCGAATGAGAACAACAATCAAGGCGGAAAAGGATATTCAACTGTACCAAAAACAGGAGATAATGCGAACATAAGGTTTTTATTGAGTGCTATTTTGGGAGGAACTGTACTTTTAACATTATATAGAAGAAAAAAAAGAAGATACTAATATTATAGTAGAAATATGAAAATGGAGCTGATGCGTCACACATAAGGGCATACAGCTCCTTTTCATTATAATGAAAAGATTTCACAAAATTCAATCAAGGTATTGACATATAATAAAAGTTAGAATATACTAACAAAAGTAAGAAAAAGGTAATTCTAAGGAAAGAAGGTGGAATATGATGCCTTTATCAATGGTGGGAACAGGTCAGGAAATGCAGATTCGAAAGATTAATGGAAAAGACGACACAAAGCGTTTTTTAGAAAGTTTGGGATTTGTAGTTGGAGGGAGTATACATGTGGTATCGGAGAATCAGGGGAATTTGATTGTAAGTGTAAAAGATTCACGTGTGGCAATCAGCAGAGAAATGGCAAATAAAATTATGGTATAAAGATAATTGCATCAGGAGGGTGAAATGGGAACATTAAGAGAAATTAGCTGTGGTCAGTCGGCAAAAGTAGTGAAAGTTCATGGCGAAGGGGCGGTTCGGCGCCGGATCATGGATATGGGAATTACAAAAAATACAGAGATTTATATTCGCAAGGTAGCGCCATTGGGAGATCCAATAGAAGTTACAGTACGTGGATATGAACTATCGCTAAGGAAAGCGGATGCAGAAATGATAGAAGTGCAGTAATGATTGCATTTTATTTTTTTAATGATTGGTTAGATATAACTAATAAAAGAAAGTTTCGAATAATTCTTTCTAATATAAAAAAGTAAATCAGGAGAGATAAAAATATGAAAGTAAAAATTGCACTTGCAGGAAATCCTAATAGTGGAAAAACAACATTATTTAATGCCTTGACTGGAGCGAATCAGTTTGTTGGAAACTGGCCGGGAGTAACAGTTGAAAAAAAAGAAGGAAAGATCAAAGGATATACGACAAAAGGTGAGGAGGCGATTCTGGTAGACCTTCCGGGAGTATATTCGTTATCGCCATATACATTGGAAGAAGTAGTATCCAGAAACTTTTTGATTGAGGAAAAACCAGATGCTATTATCAATATAATTGATGGAACAAATCTGGAGCGGAATCTATATTTGACTACACAGTTGACAGAACTGGGAATCCCAGTGATCATTGCAGTCAATATGATGGATTTGGTGAGAAGAAACGGAGAAGAACTGGATGTTGAGAGATTGGGGAAAGACATCGGTTGTAAAGTTGTTCAAATTTCAGCATTAAAAGGTGAAGGGATTGACCAGTTAGCTCAACGTGCAGTGGCAATTGCAAAAAGTAAAAAACAAAATCAACCGGTACATCGTTTTGCGGGAAGTGTAGAACATACTATTGCTCATATAGAAGAGGCAATCTCAGGTTATGTAGATGAGAGTATGGAGAGGTGGTATGCAGTAAAATTATTTGAAAGAGATGAAAAAGTACAGGAAAGTTTAAAACTTAGTCGTGATGTATTGGAACACATCGAACAGGATATCGTTTCTTGTGAACAAGAACTGGATGATGATTCTGAAAGTATTGTTACGGGAGAAAGATATAACTATATAAGTAGTATTATTGAAGATTGCTATAAAAAGCGTGTAAAAAAGGCAATGACTGTATCAGATAAAATCGATAGAATTGTTACAAATCGTTTTTTGGCACTTCCGATTTTTGCACTTGTTATGTGGGCGGTTTATTATGTATCCGTGACAACGGTGGGTACATATCTGACAGATTGGACCAATGATACCTTGTTTGGCGCATGGATTATTCCGGCGGCTCAAAGTGGATTGGAAACAATCGGCTGCGCCCCATGGCTTACCGGTCTTTTGGTGGATGGAATCATCAGTGGTGTGGGAGCTGTATTAGGATTTGTTCCGCAGATGCTGGTACTGTTTTTGTTCCTTGCATTTCTGGAAGGCTGCGGCTATATGGCACGTATTGCATTTATTATGGACCGTATCTTTCGAAAATTTGGATTATCAGGAAAATCTTTTATTCCAATGTTGATTGGAACTGGCTGTGGAGTTCCGGGAATTATGGCCTCTAGAACAATTGAAAATGACAGAGACCGAAAAATGACAATTATGACAACAACATTTATTCCTTGCAGTGCGAAATTGCCGATTATAGCATTGATAGCAGGTGCACTGTTTGGTGGAGCTTCCTGGGTTGCGCCAAGTGCATATTTTGTAGGAATAGCTGCAATTATCTGTTCCGGTATTATTTTGAAAAAAACAAAAATGTTTTCAGGAGATCCGGCTCCGTTTGTTATGGAACTTCCGGCATATCATCTTCCAACAGTAGGCAATGTTTTGAGAAGTATGTGGGAGAGAGGATGGTCCTTTATTAAAAAAGCAGGAACAATTATCTTATTATCTACTATTGTAATCTGGTTTGCACAGAGCTTTGGAATAGAAGGCGGAAGTTTTGGTATGGTAGAAGATATGGAACATAGCATTCTTGCAGTAATAGGAAATGCAATCGCCTGGATTTTTGTTCCGCTTGGATGGGGAGAGTGGAAATCAGCAGTGGCTGCAATCACCGGCTTGGTTGCAAAAGAAAATGTAGTTGGAACTTTTGGAATTCTGTATGGATTTGGTGAAGTTGCAGAAGATGGAGCTGAAATTTGGGGAGTTCTTGCCGGTTCTATGACTCAGGTAGCAGCATACTCATTTCTTGTATTTAATTTATTGTGTGCACCTTGCTTTGCTGCGATGGGGGCGATTAAGAGAGAGATGAATAATGTAAAATGGTTCTGGCTTGCCATTGGCTATCAGACTGGTTTAGCATATTTTACAGCTTTATGTATATATCAGATTGGAACTTGGGTTACAGCAGGTACATTTGGTATAGGAACAATCGTGGCGTTCGTACTTGTAATCGCATTTGTTTATCTGTTGTTTAGACCGTATAAAGAAAGTCAGAGTTTAAATGTACCGAAAAGCATTGCAGGAAAAGTCAATATTACAGATTGACAAGACTAAGGGAACTGTATATGATGAAGACAGAAACGATGGAGGTGAAGCTGGATGGGAACAGCAATTGTTTTAGTACTATTAGCAGTTGTGGTCGGTATAATTATCCGCAGCATGGTAAAAGATAAAAAGGCAGGAAAGTCACTTCATTGTGGTGGAGATTGCAAGCATTGTGGCGGAGGATGCCATTCATAAATAGAAGAGACGCCCGTAAGGGCGTTTTCTTTTCAATGAGAGTTAGAGAAAACTAACATAAAGGAGGATAAAAATGTCTGATGAATTTATTATACGACATTGTTCCCCGACTCTTGCGGGATTAAAAACTGGAAATTTATTCAATTGCCCGTTTCAGGATAAAGAAGAACTGTTATTGTCAATTCGTTCCTTAAATCAGAGGTTAGTTCCGAAAGGGGTGCGCGTCATACCGATGAAAGTATTTGAACAGAAGGTATTGCTATACATTTATCGTCCGGCTCACCTGGCAAATGATTTTGCAGAAAAGGATATTGCTGATTTACTGAAGAACTGCGGTTATTGCATCGAAAAACCGGGGAAATGTATTGTGCAGTTGATTCGGAAAATCTGCGAATCCAATGAATTTCCACATGAAATCGGTCTGTTTTTAAGTTATCCTCCGGAAGATGTAACCGGATTTATGAGAAGTCCGGAGGAAGGGTGTAAATGCACCGGATACTGGAAAGTATACGGAGATGAGCAGAGGGCAAAGAAAATCTTTGCGGAATATGAAAAATGTACAATGCGGTATTGCGAACAGGCTGCAAAAGGGCAAAGTATAGAACAGCTTACGGTTGTTGGGGAAAGAGTTCCTTCTTTTTAAATTCAGACACCGTCATATGATAATAGTTTTTAAACGCTGTATGAAAATGATTGGGATAAGAATATCCTAATCGATCAGAAATTTCGGAAATTGATAATTTACCTTCTTTTAAAAAGGTAATTGCCGCAGCCATCCGAGCCTCTGTTCTTTTTTGAAGAAAGTTTTGTCCATATCGCTTAAAAAGAATCCTGCTTGTCTGCCGGGTACTCAGTCCCAGACGTTTGGATAATTCTTTGAGTGTAATGGTATCATATTCGAGCAAAAAACTATCTTCAATTAGGATATATGCTTTGATTAGAGGGATAGGAATATAGGTAATGGCAGCATTGGAGGCAGGCTCATAATTTCGCAGCATCTTAACTAAAAATTGCATGAAAAGAGCTTGCAGCATGACAGTGGCAGCAGGTCCGGGGAAGAAGAGTTCTTGATAGATCTGTTCCAACGTAAGCTGCAAATTGGTACAATCTTTTCCATACCAGAATGGATACTGTAAAAAGGGTTCGATGACTTCTTTCTCAGCAGCTTTCTTTTTCGTGTTATGCAATTCTTCGATTCTTAAATATATGCAGTATTCATAGGTAGGATCGTCGGAATCAGAATACTGTTCATGTTCTATGTGGGGGCCGGTTGTATAAAGGATATTCGGATATAATTCATAGGGGCATTGATTGCTGATCAATGTCCCTTTTCCCTTTGGAATATAATGTATCTCATAGCTGTTTGAGCTGTGAGCATGTGAAGGCGTATTCCATGTCTGGCATTCAAATGTGAATTTTAATATATTGATCTGATAATTTCCTATTGTAAACATAATATTTAGGTTGTCATTTTTCATTTCATACCCCCATTAAGTACGCTAATCAGACATAAATATGACGTTAGTGTCGTTTGTTCCTGTATATTCATCGTACTATAGTATCTATAATAAAATCAACAAGAAAATAAAAATAGAAGGAGGATGCGTATGATTATTGACGCACATTTACATCTTTGGGAAAAGCAGATGGGGCGTGTGGATGGAAAACCGGTATATGCGCTTAGTGAGGGGAAAAGTAATTTCGGCGGCGAAATCCGTCAAATGATGCCCCCATATATGCTGGATGGGCGAAATACGGTAGAAATCCTGATTGCAAATATGAATTATGCAAGGGTAAGCGGGTGTGTAGTGACACAAGAGTACATTGATGGAAATCAGGATGACTATTTACTTCGGTGCAAACAGAAATATCCCACAAGAATCAAGATTTGCTGTTTATATGAGGAACAGGAGATCGCGGATGAATGGGTTGAGAAATTTGATGGCATAAAAATTTGTGCCGGAAGGTTAAAAGACAAAAACTTATTGCATCATAAAGATATCTTTGAAAAAGCGAATCGGTTAAATAAATTTATTTCAATAGATCTTGCAGAGGGAGCAGTTCAAGTTCCTGAGATGGAAACGTTCATTGAAATGTATCCGGATTTGCGTATTGCCATCGGACATTTCGGAATGGTTACAGTGAACGGCTGGGAAGAACAAATCGCACTTGCCAAACATAAGAATGTTTATATTGAAAGTGGTGGAATTACCTGGTTGTTTCATAAAGAGTTTTATCCATATCCATCGGCAGTTCAAGCGATTGCCAGAGCAATCCGGATTTGCGGGGCTGAAAAACTAATGTGGGGAAGTGATTATCCACGAACGATGACTGCGATAACGTATGGAATGAGTAAGGATTTTATAGAGAAATCAGATATTCTGACAGAAGAACAGAAGAAAAAAATATTTGGAGAAAATGCAAAGAGATTTTATGGATTCTCAGAATTAGAGATTCCGGAAAGAATCATCAATATGGTTGAATAGGAGGGAAATATTATGGTTGTAAAAGGTACATATTTTCAGAATAGCGAACAGAATCCATTGGTATACGGAGATGTTGAAATTAGCAATATCCCGAGAAGAAGATTAAGGGGAGAGGAAGAAAAGGAAGGAATCCTTGCAGAAAGTGTTTTGGTTGGATTTTGTGGAACAGATTATACATTGATGAACATGGGGCGTGAAGGAAAATTGGCGGCAAAATTTCCAGAGGGCACAAATCGGCTGATCAATGGGCATGAGGGAATCGTGTGGGTTCCATCGGAAAACCGTTTTGCTATCGTATTGATTCGAGGCGGCAATAGCTATGACCCGACAAGATATACCGAAGAAGAAACGTATTTTGAATATGGATGCGATCAGGCGGATGGGCTATTTTCAGATAAAAATTATTATAACCCGGATATGCTGTTAAAGATACCGGATGGGTATGTGAAGGATGGAAAAATCTCCTTGCAATTGTCGAAGAAATTGGTATTTAGCGACCCTTACGCTTGTATGATTTTCCAGAGAGAACGAATGGAAGATTTGGGAGAGGCACAAAATTTCAGAGTAAAAATGGCGGAACATAAATGTACAGAAGAAGAGGCGAGAGAGATTGCCAAGAAAGAAACCTTCAATCGTGTATGTATTTTTGGACTTGGTACAACCGGGATGTTTATTGGAGATTTGATTCGACAGAAATATCCGGAGGCAAAGATTGTTTTTGTGGCAAGAAGTGAAGAAAGCAGCCCGAAAGTTTCATTTGCTTTAAAACAGGCAGGGGCATCCTATGTGAGAAGTGCTTTTGATACAAAAGAAGAACTTGCAAATGCGATAAAAGAAAAATTAGGTGGTACAGCAACGGTGTTTATTGGTTCTAGCGGAGCGGCGATCGAACATGAAATTGCATTCAAATATGGTGTGCTGGGGTGCAATGGAATCTATAATTCGTTCTCATTAGGACCTGAGATTACAGTCGATACGATGCCATTTGGATTTCAGAATCAGTTGATCTTTGGTTCCATTAATTTCCGACAGGATCATATGGAAGAGGCAATTCGGATTCTCCAGAATAGCTGTTATGATGAAATCGTGGAACTGATTGATAAGGACGAATTTACAGGAAATCCGATGGATGCGTATGAGAATAAAATTTATTCAAAGAGCGCACCGATGAAGACGGCAGTTATCTGGAATGAAAAATACATTGATAGAACGTGTTGATTCAAGAACCAAAGGAGAATGATAGATATGAAAACAATTATGATACCTGAGCCGGGGAAGGTGACAGTAGTCGAAACAAAGATGCCGGAGTTAAAAGAGGGACACGCATTATTAAAAATTTTATACGGAGGAATCTGCGGCAGTGATTTAGGAACCTATCGTGGAACCTTTGCCTATGCAAGTTATCCGAGAATACCGGGACATGAGTTTTCCGCACAGATTATAAAAATCGGAGCAAATGACAGAGGTTTAAAAGAGGGGATGATTGTAACCTGCAATCCATATTTTAATTGTGGGAAATGCTATTCCTGTGAAAGAGGATTGGTAAATTGCTGCGAATCGAATGAAACAATGGGAGCGCAAAGGGACGGAGCATTTTCGGAATATATTACGATGCCGATAGAACGTATTTATGACGGAAAAGGATTGAATCCGAAACAACTTGCTTTGATTGAGCCTTTTTGCATTAGTTATCATGGCGTATCAAGGGCTGAGATAAAAAAGGACGATAAGGTACTTGTTGTCGGTGCAGGAACAATCGGCGTTCTTGCAGCGATTGCAGCGAAGGCGAAGGGCGGAGAAGTATATATTGCAGATATTGCAGCGGAAAAACTTCGATATGCATATGAAACATTTGGATTAGCCGGCATGATCAAGAATGACAGTGAGGAAAATTTTGCGAAATGTGTAGAAGAAATTACAGGCAATCATCATGGGTTTGATGTGTGTATAGAGGCGGTTGGACTGCCATCAACTTTTCAAAACTGTATTGATGCGGCAGCTTTTGGCGGTCGTGTTGTCTTGATAGGGGTAGGCAAGAAAAATTTGGATTTCAACTTTACAATGATTCAAAAGAAAGAATTGAATATATTTGGTTCTCGAAATGCCTTGAAATTTGATTTTACGGAACTGATTGATTTGGTAAAAGAAGGCGGAATTGACTTGGAAAAAATTGTAATGAATCCGACTTCAACAGACGCAGCCAAGAAATCGGAATACGAGTTGGAAGAGGCAGAAGCGGCATTTGAGGAATTTAGCAAATACGGAGGTAGTAAGTTAAAAGTATTGATTCATTTTTCGGATCCAGAGTAAACAGTTATATCAATTTAAGGAAGGTAAGATGATGAAAGATTTTTTGAAAATTCATTCAGAAGATACGGTTGCGGTTGCTCTTAGAACATTAAACAAAGGTCAGATTGTTGAAATAAATGGAGAAAAAATTGAATTACAGGAAGAAATTCCACAGGGGCATAAATTTTCTTTAATCAGAATTCTGGAAGGGGAACAAGTAATTAAGTATGGAAATAGCATAGGAATCGCCCAAAAAGAGATATTACCGGGGAGTTGGGTTCATGTTCATAATGTAAAAACAGGGCTGGGCGAACTTTTGGACTACCAATATGAGAAACAAAGTATTCGTCTTGACAATACGGAAAGCGCATTTTTCAAAGGATATCGCAGAAAAGATGGAAAAGTAGGAGTACGCAATGAAATATGGATCATTCCGACAGTTGGATGTGTGAATAACGTAGCAGAGGCAATTGAAAAAAATGCAAAAAAATATGTAAAAGGTTCTGTAGAGGAAGTTGTTGCCTTTCCACATCCGTATGGATGTTCCCAAATGGGAGAAGATCAGGATAATACAAGGCAGATACTTGCAAATCTGATCAATCATCCAAATGCAGGCGGTGTATTGGTCTTAGGGCTTGGCTGTGAGAATAGTAACATTGAAGAATTAAAAAAATATATCGGGGATTATGACGAGGAGAGAGTAAAATTTCTCGTAGCCCAAGAATGTGAAGATGAAATCAAAGAAGGAACGAAACTCATTGAAAAACTTGCAGAATATACACAGAGTTTTCAAAGAGAAACAATTTCAGCAAGTGAGCTTGTAATAGGAATGAAATGTGGCGGTTCAGATGGGATGTCTGGAATTACTGCAAATCCAGTCGTGGGAGTGTTTTCTGATGAATTGATTTCGAAAGGGGGAACGACCATTCTGACCGAAGTTCCGGAAATGTTCGGTGCAGAAACACTTCTAATGAATCGTTGTGAAAATGAGGCTGTATTTCATAAAACGGTAAAACTGATCAACGATTTTAAAAGTTATTATACAAGACATAATCAAACGATATACGAGAATCCCTCTCCGGGAAATAAAGCGGGAGGAATTACTACTCTGGAAGATAAATCGCTGGGGTGCGTTCAAAAATCGGGGAAAGCAATGGTTCGGGATGTGCTGGCATATGGTGAGACCGTTAGGAAAAAGGGATTAAATCTGTTGAGTGCGCCTGGAAATGATTTGGTTGCATCTACAGCGCTTGCGGCAGCAGGAGCACATATTATTTTATTTACGACAGGAAGAGGAACTCCATTTGCATCTCCGGTTCCTACGGTGAAAATATCAAGCAACTCAATACTTGCAGGTAAAAAAGAAAAATGGATTGATTTTAATTGTGGTGTAGTGGCGGAAGAGAGCACCGTAGAAGAAAACGCAAAGGAACTTTTTACGTATGTTTTGGAGGTTGCTTCTGGGAAAAAAGTAAAATCCGAAGAGGCAGGCTTTCATGATATGGCAATATTTAAACAAGGAGTTACGTTGTAAAAAAGAGAAAGAACAAGGAGAATATTGATATGAAAAGGCTTTCTTACAAAACATTAAAAGAATTAGATTATAACGGATATCTATTAGAAAAGGCACCGGAAAGAATGATTCAATTTGGAGAAGGAAATTTTTTGCGTGCATTTGTGGATTATTTTGTGGATGTAATGAACGAAAAAGCAGGATTTGATGCAAAAGTGGTTCTTTGTCAGCCGATTGCAACAGGTCTTGCAGACGTAATAAACGAACAGGAGGGACTGTATACATTATTTCTTCGAGGATTTGAAAATGGGCAGAAAGTAAATAGAAAACGGCTTATTTCATGCGTAAGCCGCTGTTTGGATCCTTATCGTGATTACGAAAGTGTATTGGAATGTGCCGAGAATCCGGATTTAAGATTTATAGCATGCAATACGACAGAGGCAGGAATTGTCTATGATGATTCTTGTCAGTTTACAGATATTCCGGCAAATTCCTATCCGGGAAAATTGACACAGTTCTTGTATCGCCGGTTTGAAAAATTTGGAAAAGAACATGGCAAGGGTTTTGTAATTCTTTCGTGCGAATTGATAGATAATAATGGACAAGAGTTGAAAAATTGTGTGTTAAAATATGCAGAACAATGGAACCTTGGAGAACCGTTTATGCAGTGGATTCAAAATGAAAATGTGTTCTGTTCCACTTTGGTAGACCGTATTGTAACAGGATATCCAAAAGGAGAGGCAGAAAGTATTTGCAAGGAATTGGGATATGAAGACCATCTCATTGACACTGGAGAAGTATTTGGTTTTTGGGTGATTGAAGGACCGGAAAGTCTGAAAAAAGAACTTCCATTTGAAAAAGCGGGACTTCCTGTTTTGATTACAGATAATCACAAACCATATAAACAAAGAAAGGTTCGGATTCTAAACGGTGCACACACCTCTATGGTATTGGGCGCTTATTTATCCGGGCAGAACATCGTCAGAGAGTGTATGGAGGACGATGTCATTCAGCAATTTATGAATAAGACAATTTATGATGAAATAATTCCGACATTGACCTTGCCAAAAGAAGAACTGGAAGACTTTGCGGCATCTGTGACAGAACGTTTTAAAAATCCGTTTATCGATCATTCATTGCTTGCAATTTCTTTAAATTCCACATCCAAATGGAGGGCGCGCGTGATGCCGTCACTGAAAGGTTATGTTGAGAAATATGGTGCTCTTCCGAAATGCATTACCGTTTCTTTTGCATTCTATGCAGCATTTTATCGTGGAGTTCGAAGAGAAGAGAATGCAATGATTGGAATCCGAAATAGGACAAATGAATATGAAATAAAAGATGATAAATCTGTCCTTGATTTCATGTATGAACATAAAAATGATGATTGTGAAACGTATATGAAAGCAATTTGTTCCAATACTGCATTGTGGGGAGAGGATTTGACGCAGATTCCCGGATTTGTATCTGCTGCCAAAGACGCACTGAAGAAGATAGAAATGGAAGGCGCATATGAAGTGATGAAGCAGTGTTTGTAAACGTTCACAAAAACTTCACAAAAATATTAGCAGTCGCTATTGACGAGTGCTAAAACAAGTGTTATATTACAGGTAGAACAAAAGAGAGGAAGAAAATAGAATCTTAATTGTTCGAGTAACAAACACCGGAATGGAAGTTATTCTAGGTGCAGGATGAGTTTTTAGTCATTATATAATATGGAAGGAGATATGACTTATGTTGATGCCTAGTATTTTTGGAGAAAGTTTATTTGATGATTTTATGAAAGATTTCCCGTTCTACGATGACAGAGATTCGAGAAGAGTGGAGAAGAAACTGTATGGTCACAATGCAGGTAATTTAATGAAGACAGATATACGTGAATTGGAGAATGGATATGAGATCATGACGGATCTGCCGGGATTTAAGAAAGATGAGGTGAAGGCTTCGTTGAAGGATGGTTATCTTACCATTTCCGCTGCAAAAGGATTGGATGAGGACGAACAGGATGAGAAGAGCGGTAAATATATCCGTCGTGAGAGATTTGCAGGTGCATGCCAGAGAACATTCTACGTTGGCGAGGATGTAACAGAGGCGGATATCAAAGGCGAGTTTAAGCATGGCATTTTGAAGCTGTTTGTTCCGAAGATTGTAAAACAGCCGGAAGTACCGGAAGAGAAATTCATTGCGATTGAATAAAGGTATCTCTGCTGCATGAAGCAATTAGGGAAAAAGGTGTGAAAGAGGAGGTCGGAGATTCCGGTCTCCTCTTTTTCAAGCAGTAATGATTTTTAACTATTTGATCACATTGGTGACAAGCGGTATGTAAGACTACACGAGTAATTGATAGATTGAAAGAGGGTGAGAAGATGGCAAAGAAAAGGGATTATTATGAAGTACTGGGGCTGAATAAAAGGGCAGATCAGAATGCAATCAAGAAAGCATATCGAAAACTTGCTAAAAAGTATCATCCGGATACAAATGCCGGGAATGCAGACGCCGAAGAGAAATTTAAAGAAGTGACGGAAGCGTATAATGTGCTGAGTGATGAGGAAAAACGAAAACTCTATGATCAGTTTGGACACGCTGCATTTGACGGTAGCATGGGAAATGCTGGAAACGGCGACACATATGGCAGCGGAGCATATGGCGGCGGTTTTGGAGCAAATGGCACATGGCGTGCAAGAGGAACAGACGGCGGTTATCAGGAATTTCATTTCGAGGGAGATGCCGGAAATATGGATGACATCTTCGAACAGTTTTTTGGAAATGGATTTCATGGACAGAGAACATCTTACGGACAGGGGGCGTTTCGGAGTAGGGGATCCGACCTTCATGCGGAGGTGACGGTTGGGTTTGATGATGCTGCATTTGGAAGTAAAAAAGTCATTCGGCTGCAGTCTGAGAACGGAACTGTGCAGTCGCTGGAAGTGAAGATTCCGGCGGGAATTGAAGAGGGAAAAACCATCAGACTTCGTGGAAAAGGCAATCCGGGAAACGGTGGCGGAGCAGCCGGCGATTTGCTTTTGAAGGTGCATGTTTGCGAGAAACCAGGATTCACCAGAAAGGGAAGAGATGTATATACAACTCTTTTAGTTCCATTTACAACGGCAGTTTTTGGAGGCGAAGTGCCAATACGAACAATTGATGGAAATGTAGTGTGTAAGATTAAGCCGGGGACTCAGTCAGGAACCAAAATACGTTTGAAAGGAAAAGGAATTGTTGCAATGAATCAACCTTCTGTGCGTGGAGATCAATATGTAGAAGTGGAAATAGAAGTGCCCAAAAATCTTAGCGCAGAGGCAAAACAAAAACTAAAAGAATTTGAACGTATTTGTAAAAAAGGAAATACACAAAGTGTAGCTTAAACATAAAAAGATAAGAAAAGCATACAGGTGTTTTTCTTATCTTTTTTTCTCATTTAATTGTAATCGGAGGCGGATATAGATATAATAACAATGAATGGGTGTTGATAAATATGGTTGATGCCCCAAAGAGATTTGAGGAGATAGTAAAAGATGATTTACGAGATGCTTGTTCTTGATCTGGATGGAACATTGACAAATTCTAGAAAAGAAATTACAGAGCCGACGAAGAAAGCGTTGATTGAAATTCAGGAGGCTGGAAAAAAGGTTGTGCTTGCCAGTGGACGGCCGATCAATGGAGTACAGCCTTTGGCGGATATTTTAGAACTTGGAAGATTTGGAAGTTATATTTTATCATTTAATGGGGCGAGGATTACCCAGTGTTCTACAGGTAAAATAATTTATAACAAGACAATTCCAGACGAAGTCATTGAACCGATTTATCACATTGCAAAGGAATATCAAGGAGTGGATATTATTACGTATGAGGGGGATAATATCATTTCCGGATTGAAACCAAACCAATATACGGAAAAGGAAAAGATGATTAATCAAATGCAGATTCAGTCAGTGGATAATTTTGTGAAGTATATTGATTTCCCGGTAAATAAACTCTTGATTCCTGGAGAGCCAAAAGTATTGGAACAAATGATGGGAGTTTTAAAAGAAAAATTTCATTCATTATTAAATATATATCGTTCGGAACCGTTCTTTTTGGAAATTATGCCGCAAAAGATTGATAAGGCATATACATTGCAAAAACTATTAAGCAGCATTGGTCTTTCCGCAGATCAGATGATCTGTTGTGGAGATGGGTATAATGATTTATCCATGATTGAATATGCTGGTTTAGGCGTTGCAATGGAAAATGCGCAATCCATTGTAAAGGAAAAAGCAGATTATATTACACGTTCCAATGATGAGGATGGCGTGTTATATGTAATTAACCAATTCATGAGAAATTGACAGTTTAAAGAGAAAGCAGGATGGAGGCAAGAGAAAATGAAAGTATTGATGTTAAATGGAAGTGCAAATGCGAAGGGAAATACATATACGGCGTTGGAGGAAATTGGAAAACAATTGGAAAACGAAGGAATCGAATATGAGATTTTCCAGATAGGTGCTGAGCCGGTGCGGGATTGCATCGGATGTGGACAGTGTACAGAGAATGGCTGTACCTTTACGGATGACAAGGTAAATGCATTTATTGCAAAAGCAAAAGAGGCGGATGGATTTGTCTTTGGAACTCCGGTTTATTATGCACATCCAAGCGGACGCATCCAGGCGTTTCTGGATCGGGTATTTTACAGCAGTGGCAGGGCGTTTTCCTTTAAACCGGGGGCGTCTGTTGCAGTGGCAAGACGCGGGGGGACGACTTCATCTTTCGATGTGCTGAATAAGTATTTTGGAATCTCTCAGATGCCGGTTGTCGGTTCTACGTATTGGAACAATGTGCATGGAGCAGCGAAAGGTGAAGCAGCACAAGATGCGGAGGGATTGCAGACAATGCGGAATCTGGCGAGAAATATGGCTTGGATGCTAAAATGTTTTGAGGCGGGAAGAGAAAAGGGCGTTGCACTTCCGGAGACAGAACGTGTGTATAAGACGAGTTATATTCGCTAACATTTCCTTGTTATTATAGGAAAATTGTTTTATAATGACGAAAGGAGTCTTTGTTATTCTTATGACAAGGTACTTAGAAACTAAGGAAATGATTCCGTTATAAGAGAGGATACACTGATGATAAACGTGCAGGAATACAGAGGACATATTCGCAATTGGGAAGAACTTTGCGAACGTCTGGGAATTGCGTTGAATCTGTCAAGAGAAGAGCGGGAAGAAGCGATTCTGATAAAAGCATACGAGACATGGGGATATGAGATGGCGGACCATCTGCATGGTATGTTTGCGTTTGCATTGTGGGATGATCAAGAGAAGAAACTGTTTTGTCTGCGAGACCAGTTTGGAACAAAGCCTTTTTATTATTATGAGACTGCAGATGGCGATCTCCTTTATGGAACAACGATTCGGCAGATTATAGAACAGCCGGGCTTTGTAAAAGAATTGAATGAGGAGATGCTGCAGATTTATCTGAGTCTGACCTATGTTGCCGGAGAGGATACCTTTTTCCGGGGATTGAAGAAATTACTTCCGGGACGGTATCTGGTATGGCAGAATGGAAAAATGGAGATTGTACGTTACTGGAAACCGGAATTTCATCCGGATGACAGCAGGACGTTGGATGATTGGGCAGAGGAGATCCATACTACTGTTCAGGAAATCATGCCGGAGCTGCGAGCGAAGGACGAGTATGCAGAGGCATTTTTGTCCGGAGGTGTGGATTCTTCCTATGTGGTGGCAGTATCTGATGTTGAGGCGACGGATTCCTGCGGTTATGATGAGGAACGCTTTGATGAGTCTGGAATGGCAAAAGAGACAGCAGATTTATTGAAGAGAGAGAATCACAGATGCAGGATTACACCGGAGGAATATTTTGAAATCGTGCCTTGGGTGATGTACAATATGGAGCAGCCGCTCGGAGATGCTTCTGCTATAGCATTTGCACTGGGCTGTAAGGCAACGGCAGAACATACGAAGATATGTTATTCCGGAGAAGGTTCCGATGAGTTCTTCGGTGGATATAATATGTATCGCAATGCAGAGCGGTACGGAGAGAATCTGAAGACTTTTTATGTAGGAAATACCAATATCATGAAGGAAGAGGAAAAACAGCGGATTTTGAAACACTATGATCCGGATGTACTTCCGATTGAGATTGCAGCTCCGATTTATGAAGAGACAGAAGGGTTAGATCCGCTGACTAAGATGTCTGATGTGGACATTCAAATCTGGCTGGAAGGCGATATTTATCTGAATGTGGATAAGATGAGTCATGCAGCAGGGCTGGAAGTACGGATGCCTCTGACGGATCGACGAATCTTTGATATTGCATCCAGAATGCCATCGAAATATAAGGTCAATGAAGAGCAGAATAAAGTTGCTTTTCGTACTGCGGCTGCAAAAGTGCTGCCGGAGGAAATTGCATTTCGTAAAAAACTTGGATTTATCGTTCCGATTCGAATCTGGATGGCGGATGACAGATACAATGGAGATGTCAGAGAAAAGTTCCACAGCGATTATGCAGAGAAGTTCTTTCATATGGATGAGATTAATGCGATCTTTGACGAGTATGTAGGCGGCAACTCAGATAATTGGAGAAAGGTCTGGACGATTTATACATTTCTTGTATGGTATGAGGAATACTTTATAAAACGGTAATACAGGTAAAAATATAAAGAAAAATATAAAGAAAAATATAAAGAAAGAAAGTGAGCAGAGAATCATGCAGATTACAAACGACATCCTTTATGTAGGTGTGAATGATCACAAAGTTGATTTATTTGAGGGACAGTATGTTGTTCCAAATGGAATGTCATACAATTCTTATGTGATCAAGGACGAAAAAATTGCAGTAGTAGATACGGTTGATGCCAAATTTACTCATGAGTGGCTGGATAATTTGGAGAAGGCATTGGCAGGCGCCAAACCGGATTATCTGATCGTTCAGCATATGGAGCCGGATCACTCCGCGAATATTGAGAATTTCATGAAGATTTATCCGGAGACAAAGATTGTTGCAAATGTGAAGACATTTACAATGATGGAGAATTTCTTCCGTAATATGGATTTTGAAGGAAGAAAGGTGGAAGTGAAGAATAAAGAGACACTTTCTCTTGGTAAACATGAGTTGACATTCGTATTTGCACCGATGGTACACTGGCCGGAAGTAATGGTAACTTATGACAGTACTGACAAGGTTCTCTTCTCCGCAGATGGATTTGGTAAATTTGGCGCATTGGATGTAGAGGAAGACTGGGATTGTGAAGCACGCCGCTACTATATTGGAATTGTAGGAAAGTACGGTATGCAGGTGCAGAATCTGTTGAAAGTTGCGGCTACACTGGATATTCAGGCTATCTGCCCGCTGCATGGACCGGTTCTGAAGGAAAATCTTGCACATTATATTGAGAAATATAATATCTGGTCTTCTTATGCAGTAGAGTCAGAAGGTGTGATGATTGCATATACTTCCATATATGGAAATACAAAAAAAGCAGTAGAACTTCTTGCAAATAAGTTGAAAGAAAAAGGATGCCCGAAGGTGGTAACGTTTGATCTTGCTCGCGACGATATGTCAGAGGCAGTGGAAGACGCATTTCGATATGGTAAGCTGGTTCTTGCAACTACCACATATAATGCAGATATCTTCCCGTTTATGAAAACATTTATTGAGCATCTGACAGAGCGGAATTATCAGAAACGTACAATCGGTCTGATTGAGAATGGTTCTTGGGCGCCGATGGCACTTCGTACTATGAAGGGATTGTTTGAGAAGAGCAAGGATATTACTTGGCTGCATAATGAAGTTAAGATCATGTCTTCTTTGAGTGAGGAGAATTTAGAACAGATTGATAAAATGGCAGAAGAACTGTGTAAAGAATATGTTGCACAGTCCAGTGAGACTGCAAATAAAAATGATATGACTGCGTTGTTCCGCATCGGATATGGTCTGTATGTTGTAACATCCAATGATGGCACAAGAGACAATGGTTTGATTGTGAATACCGTTTCACAGCTGACAGATACTCCGAATCGTGTGGCAGTAAATATTAATAAGGCAAATTATTCTCATCACGTTATCAAGCAGACTGGTGTGTTGAATGTAAACTGTCTGTCCGTAGAGGCTCCGTTTAGCGTATTCGAGCGGTTTGGTTTCCAGAGCGGACGTCAGGTAGATAAGTTTGCAGGACAGGAAGTGCTGCGTTCTGATAACGGTTTGGTATTCCTTCCAAAATATATCAATGCATTCATGTCTCTGAAAGTAGAGCAGTATGTAGATCTGGATACACATGGTATGTTTATCTGTACAGTAACAGAGGCTCGTGTAATGAACGATAAGGATACGATGACATATACGTATTATCAGAACAACGTAAAACCAAAACCGCAGACAGATGGCAAAAAAGGTTTTGTATGTAAGGTTTGCGGATATATTTACGAGGGAGATGTTCTTCCGGATGACTATATTTGTCCATTGTGTAAGCATGGTGTGGCAGATTTTGAACCGATCGGATAAGAAAAAGATACAAAATAGTATATAGAAGATAAGAAAAGAAGGCTTGGAATAGGGAGAAATATTCTAAGCCTTCTTTTCTTGATTAATAAGCCGTCAATTGATTAATTATGTCATTGCTTGATTTAATTTAATATTTATTGATTATATTTAATGTTATATCCGGAAATGCTTGACAAAATATAAGATGCACGATATTATTTCAGAAAAGAAATTACAGAGTGCGCTCTGTAATTCGTAATCTGGGAGGATGATTGAATATGAAACAATGGAAAAAAATAATGTCAGCTGCAGTTGTTACTGCAATGACAGTAGGAATGCTTGCAGGATGCGGCGGAAATGATAAGAAGGCAGAAGGCGGTGAGGATGTATTTAAGATTGGCTCTATCGGACCGGTGACCGGTGCGGCTGCGATTTATGGAGAGGCTGTGAAAAATGGTGCAGAACTGGCAGTAAAAGAAATCAACGAAGCAGGCGGAATCAACGGAGTGAAGATTGAATTTGATTTTCAGGATGATGAGAATGACCCGGAAAAATCAATCAATGCATACAATACATTAAAAGACTGGGGAATGCAGGCGCTGCTTGGAACAGTAACTTCGGCTCCATGTGTGGCAGTTGGAAATGAAGCACAGGCAGACAATATGTTCTTACTTACACCGTCAGGTACAGCAGTTGAATGTGTGCAGTATGATAATGCATTTCGTGTATGTTTTTCAGATCCGATGCAAGGTCTGGAATGTGCAAAATATATCAGCGATAACGCACTGGCTAAGAAAGTGGCTGTGATTTACGATAGTTCAGATGTTTATTCTACAGGAATTTATAATGCATTTGCGGCAGAAGCAAAGAAAGATGGTTTGGAAATTGTAGCTGCCGAGGCATTTACAGCAGAGAGTAAGACAGACTTTTCCGTACAGCTTCAGAAAGCAAAAGATAAGGGCGCTGAGCTGGTATTCCTGCCATTTTACTATTCAGAGGCGGCTTTGGTACTTCAGCAGGCAGCAGGCATGAATTATGCACCGATCTTCTTCGGATGTGACGGTATGGACGGTATTCTTGGTGTCGAAGGCTTTGATGCTGCAAATGCACAGAATCTGATGTTCTTAAGCCCGTTTACACCAACATCTACAGATGAGATGGTTGTTGAGTTTGTTAAGAACTTTGAAGAAGAGTTTGGTCATACACCGATCCAGTTTGCAGCAGACGCTTATGATGGTGTCTATGCATTGAAAGCAGCGATGGAAAAGGCAGAGGTAACACCAGATATGAGCGCTTCCGATATTTGTGATGCATTGAAGGGAGCCATGACAGAGATTACAATAGATGGTGTGACAGCAAAAAATCTGACTTGGGAAGCAAGCGGAGAACCAAGTAAAGAGCCTATGGTTGTTAAGATCGAAAATGGAGAATATACAGTAGTTGAATAATTAAGAATGATAGAGGGTTATCCTTCGGGATAACCTTCTTTGCAAATTCGTTGAAAAAAATGAGAGACAGGTGGGTGGATATGAGTTTTATATCTTATTTAATTAATGGTGTCAGTCTGGGAAGCGTATATGCGATTATTGCCTTAGGCTATACAATGGTATATGGAATTGCCAAGATGCTGAACTTTGCGCATGGTGATGTCATTATGATTGGTGCGTATATAGCGCTGACGGCTATGACAGGAATGGGACTTCCGCCGGTTGCGGCAGTCCTGATCGCAGTTGTATTTTGTACCGTACTCGGTATGTTGATTGAGCGGGTGGCGTATAAACCTCTTCGAAATGCGTCTTCTCCTTTGGCAGTGCTGATCACTGCAATCGGTGTCAGCTACTTACTGCAGAATATTGCGTTACTTGTGTTTGGTGCAAACACAAAGACATTTACATCCGTTGTTTCGATCCCGTCTTTGACACTGGCAGGAGGGAAACTGACTATTTCAGGAGAAACTATGATGACGATTGCAGCTTGTATTGTCATCATGATCGGACTGACTTTGTTCATCAACAAGTCAAAAGCAGGTCAGGCAATGCTTGCGGTGTCAGAAGATAAGGGCGCTGCACAGCTGATGGGAATCAATGTAAATGGAACGATTGCGCTGACGTTTGCTATTGGTTCTGCTCTGGCTGCTATTGCAGGTGTGCTCTTATGCTCTGCTTATCCGACTTTGACTCCGTATACTGGAGCAATGCCGGGAATCAAAGCCTTTGTGGCAGCTGTGTTTGGCGGGATCGGGTCCATTCCGGGAGCAATGGTTGGCGGCATTTTGCTGGGAATCATAGAGATTTTCGGGAAAGCATATATTTCTTCGCAGATGGCAGATGCCATTGTGTTCGGCGTATTGATCATTGTACTTCTTGTGAAACCTGCCGGCATTTTCGGTAAAAATATTCAGGAGAAAGTGTAGGTGGGAACGATGAAAAAGATGAACAAAACAACAAAAAACAATCTGATCACCTATTTGATTGTGATTGTAATCTATATAGTGGTGCAGGCGCTTGTAATGTCCGGAAGTGTTTCCAGTCTGCTGCAAGGCTTGCTGGTTCCGCTGTGTGCCTATGTGATTCTGGCGGTTTCCTTGAATCTGACAGTTGGAATCCTGGGAGAATTGAGTCTGGGGCATGCAGGATTTATGTGTGTGGGAGCGTTTACCAGCGCATTTTTCTCTAAATGTGTGGCAGATGTCATTCCGGTGGCAGGGCTGCGTTTCTTCTTTGCACTTTTGATCGGTGCAGTATCTGCCGGAATTTTTGGAATATTGATTGGAATTCCGGTACTGCGTTTGAAAGGAGATTACCTTGCAATCGTAACTTTGGCATTTGGAGAGATTATTAAAAATATCGTCAATATTCTTTTTATTGGAAAAGATAAAAATGGATTTCATTTCTCTACAAAGGATATGATTTCATTGAACATGGAGCCGGATGGGGTGGTACTTGTAAATGGTCCTCAGGGAATTACAGGAACACCGAAGGATTCTACATTTACAATTGGTGTGATCCTGATTCTGATCACGTTGTTTATTGTATTGAATCTGATTCATTCCAGAAGTGGGCGTGCAATTATGGCAATTCGTGATAACCGGATTGCGGCAGAGTCTGTGGGAATTAATGTAACAAAATACAAATTGATGGCATTTTCGATTTCAGCGGCTCTGGCAGGTGTTGCCGGTGTAATTTATGCACATAATCTTGCGACAGTGACTGCACAGCCAAAGAATTTCGGTTATAATATGTCTATCATGATCTTGGTATTTGTCGTGCTTGGAGGAATCGGAAATATTCGCGGCTCGATTATCGCAGCCATTGTTTTGACAATTCTTCCGGAAATGCTTCGTGGACTGAGTGATTATCGTATGCTGATCTATGCGATCGTGCTGATTGTGATGATGTTATATAACTGGAGTCCAAAGGCGATTGCCTGGAGAGAAAAGTATTTCTCCAGATTTAAAATGAAAAAGAAAATAAAAGAGGAGGTTTAAGCGTTATGGCATTATTAGAAGTAACCAATTTAGGAATCTCCTTTGGCGGACTTCGCGCGGTAAATGAGTTTCATCTGAATATCGAAAAGGGCTGTCTGTATGGCTTGATTGGACCAAACGGTGCCGGAAAAACAACAGTGTTTAACTTGCTGACAGGAGTGTATAAGCCGGATGAAGGAATCATCAAGCTGGACGGAGAAAATATTGTTGGAAAGAAGACGATCGACATCAATAAAGCCGGAATTGCAAGAACTTTTCAAAATATCCGTCTGTTTAAGGATTTGACAGTGCTGGATAATGTAAAGGCGGGGCTGCATAATCATTATAAATATACGACGCTGGAGGGAATTCTGCGGCTGCCGAATTATCGGAAAATGGAAAAGGCAATGGATGAGAAGGCGCTGGAACTGTTAAAGGTATTTGATCTGGATGGAGAGGCGCAGACTTTGGCGTCCAATCTTCCTTACGGAAAGCAAAGAAAACTGGAGATTACACGTGCATTGGCAACAGAGCCGAAATTATTGCTTTTGGATGAGCCTGCGGCGGGTATGAATCCGAATGAAACAAGGGAACTGATGGAGACAATCCGGTTCGTGCGTGATCATTTCGATATGACAATTCTTCTGATAGAGCATGATATGAAACTGGTGTCGGGAATCTGCGAAAAGCTGACAGTGCTGAACTTTGGGCAGGTGCTTGCAGAGGGCAGTACCGCAGAGGTATTGAACAATCCAGAAGTAATCAAAGCATATTTAGGAGAATAAGGGGGTGACGTCATGGCAATGCTTGAGGTAAAAGATATTGAGGTATATTATGGAGTGATTCAGGCGATCAAAGGGATTTCTTTTGAGGTAAATGAAGGAGAGGTCATCGCTTTGATCGGGGCGAATGGAGCGGGAAAAACAACAACGCTGCATACCATTACCGGATTGTTATCTCCAAAAAAGGGTTCTGTTACGTTTGAGGGGCAGGATATTACAAAGGTTCCGGCACACAAGATTGTATCCCTCGGAATGGCGCATGTTCCGGAAGGACGTCGTGTGTTCGCAGAATTGACTGTGTATCAGAATCTGAAAATGGGCGCATATACAAGAAAGGATAAGGCGGAGATTGAAGAAACGCTGCAGATGGTGTATAAGCGCTTTCCGAGACTGGAAGAACGAAAGAACCAGCTTGCAGGAACATTGAGCGGAGGAGAGCAGCAGATGCTGGCGATGGGGCGCGCACTGATGTCTCATCCAAAAATCATCGTGATGGATGAACCGTCTATGGGATTGTCTCCGATTCTGGTCAATGAAATTTTTGATATCATCAAGGAAGTCAGCGCCAGTGGTACTACGGTGCTTCTGGTAGAGCAGAATGCGAAAAAGGCATTATCCATTGCGGATCGTGCATATGTATTAGAAACCGGTAAGATTGTGCTGGAAGGCGATGCAAAAGAAATGATGAACGATGATTCTATCAAGAAAGCGTATCTTGGAGAATAGGGGGATTCGGATATGGAAAATATTGTAGTAACGATTGCAAGACAGTATGGAAGTGGTGGGAAAACCATTGGAGAAATGTATGCAAAAGAAATGGGAATCCCATGTTATGGAAGTAATCTGCTGCAGATGGCATCAGAGGAGAGTGGAATCAATGAAACATTATTCCGACAGTTGGATGAAAAACTTCGAAACAGTCCGTTGCTTCGTATGACAACAGATGTGTATGACGGCAAGGTGATCCCGCCGGGAAACAAAGATTTTGTTTCCGCAAAAAATCTGTTTAATTATCAGGCTGAGGTCATTAAGCGTCTGGCAAAGACAGAAACCTGTGTGATCGTGGGGCGTGCGGCAGATTTTGTATTAAAGGATTATCCAAACGTGGTCAGTGTGTTTGTGCATGCGTCAGAGGAATTTAATCTGGCAAGAGCGATGGAGCGCAATAGTATGACGACCGAGGAGATGAAGAAATTCATTGCAACGACGGACAAATATCGTTCGGAGTATTACAAGCATTATACCGGAAGAGAATGGTCAGATGCAAGAAACTATGACTTGTGTCTGAACAGTGGAAAACTGGGATTTGAAAAATGTGTAGAAGAAATCAAGGCATATATTAAAGTGCGTTTTGCATAATCACGACCGAAAAGGACGGAGCAGAAACAGAAGGAATCGTTCTGTGTTCTGCCCGTCTTTTTTCGGTTGTGATTCACATTTAAAAGAAAGAAATTCTGTGGTATGATTACATAGATACATGTTAAATGGTTCAACAGGAGGATATGTATGTCGCTGCAGTTTATTTTTGGAAATTCAGGGGCGGGAAAGTCCCATTATTTATATAAATATATAGTACAGGAGTCGATGGCGCATCCGGATACGAATTATCTGGTGCTGGTACCGGAACAATTTACCATGCAGACACAGAAGGATTTGTGTATGGCTCATCCACGTCATGGGATTATGAATATTGATGTTCTGAGTTTTGTGCGCCTTTCGCATCGTATTTTTGAAGAAACCGGAAGAGAGACAAAACGGGTGCTGGATGATGAGGGTAAGAATCTGATCCTTCGGAAAATTGCAGGAAGATATGAAGAGGAACTGAAGGTGCTGAGAGGCAATTTGAAAAAGCAAGGATACATCAGTGAGGTAAAGTCTGTTATTTCCGAGTTTACTCAGTATGGGATCGGGTTCGAGGAGCTGGATCGTTTTTTGGATACCCTGGATCCGGAAAGTTATCTGGCATACAAGCTGCGTGATATTCGCACCGTGTACGAAGGGTTTGAAAATTACCTTGCAGATCGTTATATCACAAAGGAAGAACTTCTGGATCTGTTAAGTGATGCGGTTCCGGAGTCTGCAATTTTAAAGGACAGTGTTGTGGCATTGGATGGATTTACAGGCTTTACACCGGTGCAGAATCGTCTGTTAGGGGAGTTGTTAAAGGTATGCCGCCAGGTGATTGTCACAGTGGAGCTGGATCCGAGGGAGGATGCATTTACCTATCGTCATCCATATCAGCTGTTTGCAATCAGTAAGCAGATGGTTACGTCGCTTGTTAAGATTGCAGAAGACTACAGGGTGCCGATAGAAGAACCGGTTTCATTGTATGAAAAACCGGTTGCGAGATTTCGGAACAATCCGATGATGGGATTTCTGGAGGAGGAAATCTTTCGTTATACAGGAAATAAATATACACAGACCGGAGCGATTTCCATACATGCTGCACGAACTCCGCGGGAAGAGGCGGCGTTTGTGGCATCCGAAATCCGGCGGCTGGTGAGAAAAAGCGGATATCGTTTCCGGGATATCGCAGTGATTGTAAGCGATATGAATGCCTACGCAGATGCGTTGGAAAAGCATTGCAAAGACTATGAGGTTCCGTTTTTTATGGATTATAAAAAAAGTATTTTGCTGAATGCGTTTGTAGAGTATGTGCGGAGCCTTCTGGCGATGGCGGAACAGAATTTTTCTTACGAAAGTGTGTTTCGATTCCTCCGTACAGGCATGAGTGGATTTTCGCATGAAGAAGTTGATAAGCTGGAGAATTACGTGCTTGCGCTGGGCGTGAAAGGATATAAAAGCTGGCAGGCAGTCTGGGTGCGGAGAACGGCAGGGGTGAAGGAAGAGGAACTGGCGGAACTGAATCATCTGCGGGTTTGTTTTGTGGAAAAAATCGATGCCCTTGTTACTATTTTGAAAAAAAGAAACAAAACAGTAAAAGATGTTACGATGGCAGTGTATGAATTTTTCCGGAAGGAACAGCTTCAGGAGCAGATCCGGCGAATGGAACTGCAATTTCAGGAAAAGGGAGAGCTGGCGCTGGCAAAGGAATATGCACAGATTTATCGAATTGTGATTGAGTTGTTTGACAAGTTTGTGGAACTGCTGGGGGAGGAACGTATTTCGTTAAAGGAATATTGCGAGCTTTTGGATGCCGGATTGGAAGAGGCGAAGGTAGGAGTGATTCCGCCGGGATTGGATCAGGTGGTGATCGGGGATATGCAGAGAACCCGTCTGAATAATTTGAAAGTTTTGTTTTTTGTGGGAGCAAATGATACCTTTCTTCCGGGAAAACTGGGACAGGGAGGGCTGCTTTCGGAGCGGGACAGAGAGAAGTTTTCAGGACAGAAACTGGCGCTGTCTCCGGGAATGAAGGAAAAGACGTATATTCAGAAGTTTTATTTGTATATGAATCTGACCAAACCATCGGAACAGCTAATTCTTTCTTTTGCTAAGACTTCGAGTGATGGAAAGGCACTTCGGCCCGCTTATTTGATCCAGGATCTGCAACGGATGTTTCCGGCGCTTCGGATTCGAGAAGAAGAGAAAAAGACATTGACAGAGCGGGAACTGAATCGTACACAGGGCGCCAGAGAACTGGCTGCGGGACTGCGTGACAGGGAGTCCGGGCTGTCGGATGAATGGAAAGAATTGTATACCTGGTACCGGGAAACGGAAGAGCGGCGCAACCAGGCGGACCGGATTCTGGAGGCGGCATTTTATCGGCAAAAGGCAGATGGCCTGGCGGCGGATACGGCACTGGAATTATACGGGGATTTGACTAGGGCAAGCGTTACCCGGCTGGAGCGGTTTGCTTCTTGTTCGTATGCACACTTTCTGGCGTATGGTCTGCGTCTTTCGGAACGGGAATACTATCAGTTTGAATCGATCGACCTGGGGAATATTGCGCATCAGGCAATGGAGAGGTATGCCCGCCGGATCGAAAAAGATGATTTGGATTGGGTTCAGATTCCGGAGGAGGTACGCAGCACGCTGATTGAAGAAAGCGTTGAAGAAAGTATTGTAGATTATGGCAATACAGTGCTTTATAGTACTGCCCGTAACGAATATATCATTACGCGAATCAAACAGCTTTTGAAACGATCCGTTTGGGCGTTGACAAAACAGTTGGAAAACAGTGATTTTCGGCCGAGTAAATTTGAGATGAAATTTGGCAGCGGAAAGATTGACAGGGTGGATTTGTGTGAAGATGATGGAACCGTGTATGTGAAGGTGATTGATTATAAAACCGGAAGTCGTAAGTTTGATATTACAGCGTTATATTACGGGTTGCAGATGCAGCTCCCGGTTTACATGAATGCTGCAATGGACATTATGCAGAAACAGTATCCACAGGAAGAGGTCGTGCCGGCTGGTATTTTTTATTATCGGATTCAGGATCCGTTTGTGGAGAAAGTGAAAAATGAGTCTATGCTGGAAGAAAGCATGCTGGAAAAATTAAAACTGGACGGCATTGTCAATGCGGATAAAGTTGTGTTAGAGCATCTGGAACGAAACCTGGAAGGAAGTTCTAAACTGCTCCCAATCAGCCGAAACAAAAGCGGCAGTCTGAGCGCGGCGTCTAAGGCGTTGGATCCGGCAACGTTTTTGTCACTTTTGGATTATATCAAGGTGAAAGAGGTGGAATTGAAAGAGGAAATTGCATCCGGGCGGACAGAGGCGGCACCTTATGTTTTGGGAAATCACAGTGGATGCGAATACTGCGCATATCGTGATATTTGCAGATTCGATACAGAGATTGAAGGTTTTGAATATCGAAATCTGGAGAAACATTCACTGGAAGTGGTTATGAGCCTTATTCAAGGAAAGTTAGAGGAAGAGTAAATGGGTGTAAAATGGACAAAAGAACAGCAGAAAGTCATTGAATTGAGAAACCGGAATATTTTGGTTTCTGCAGCGGCCGGTTCCGGAAAAACAGCGGTTCTGGTTGAGCGGATCATCGGAATGCTGACAGACGAAGAACATCCGATCGATGTGGATCGGTTGCTGATCGTTACGTTTACAGACGCAGCGGCATCGGAAATGAAGGAGAGGATTCGCAGCGCCATCGATACAACGCTTGAGGAACAGCCGGGGAATGCACATCTGCAGAGGCAGTCTACGCTGATTCACAGCGCACAGATTACGACGATCCACAGTTTCTGTTTATCGGTTATACGGGAACATTTTCACCTGATTGATATAGATCCCGGCTTTCGGATAGCGGAAGAGGGCGAGCTGCGTCTGATGAAACAGGATGTTTTGGCAGAATTATTAGAAGAATGTTATGCCGGTGGGGAAGAGGCGTTTTTGGAACTGGTGGAAAAACTGGGGAATGGTAAGAACGATAAGAATCTGGAACAGATGATTTTGCAGTTGTATGAGTATTCCAGAAGTTACCCGCAGCCACAAAAGTGGCTGGAGCATTGTGTGGAACAATACCGGGAGTGCGAGGATTATGTGTCAGGCGATTGTGAGGAAGAACCGGCTTTTCTTGGTCAGGTGCAGAAGTGGGTACAAAATTACATGAAGGCTCTTGTAAAACTTGTGGACCAGTGTGTGAAAATCTGTGAGGAACCGGACGGACCGTATATGTATGTTCCAATGCTGGAGGAGGATCGGGCTTTTCTGGAGAAACTGGCGAAAGCAGAAAGTTTTCAGGAGATGTATCAGAGCGTTTCAGAGGTGAAATGGAAAGCTCTTTCTCGAAAAAAAGATGAGACTGTAGATCCGGAGAAACGGCAGGAGATTCAGGATAAGAGAAAGCGGATCAAAAATCTGATAGAAGGATTGCAGAAAAGCTACTTTTATGAAGAAACACACGAGTTGCTTTTGGATATGGCAAAGACGAAAAATACGATGGAATTGCTAGTGAAACTGGTGAATCAATTTTCGGAAATGTTTACAGTGCAAAAACAGAAAAAACATCTCATAGATTATGCAGATATGGAGCAATTTGCTCTGAAAATCTTAACCGTAGAGGAAGATGGAAGACTGATCCCTTCCCAGACTGCAAAAGAATATCAGGAGCAGTTTGTTGAAGTGATGATCGATGAGTATCAGGACAGCAACCTGATCCAGGAAACTATTTTGACCAGTGTATCTACGGTGAGCCGGGGAATTTATAATATCTTCATGGTAGGAGATGTGAAACAGAGTATTTATCGGTTTCGTCTGTCCAGACCGGAGTTATTTATGGAGAAATACGATCAGTATTCTTCGGAAGAAAGTGAAACGCAGAAAATAGATCTTCATAAAAATTTCCGCAGCAGGATGGAAGTGATTGATGGGGTGAATTATATTTTCCGGCGGATCATGTGCAGAGAATTGGGTGGAATTGAATACGATGATCAGGCAGCGCTGTATTCCGGGGCAGAATTTGAACCGGAGTATGGAGCGGATGGAAAATCTTCATATGAGATGGAACTTCTTCTGGTCAATGCACAGAAAAGTGATGAGGAATTAATCTTAAAAAAGAATAAAAAAGAGCTGGAAGTCCAGATCATTGCAAAAAGAATTAAGGAACTGATCCGCACAGCAAAGGTTACTGATAAAGAGAGCGGACAGCTGAGACCGGCAGAGTACCGGGATATCGTGATTCTGATGAGAAGTGTAAAAGGCTGGGGGGATACGGTGTCTTCCGTATTGGCAGAGGAAGGAATCCCGGCATATATCGGAAGTTCGGAAGGCTATTTTGGCGCTTATGAGATCAGCGTTCTTCTGGATTATCTGCAATTACTTGATAATCAGCGACAGGATCTGCCGCTTGCCGCAGTTCTGGCATCTCCGTTTGTTGGATTGGAGCCGCAACAGTTGGCGGAGATTCGTTTGGCAGCAAAAGAAGGATTCTTTTATGAGGCTGCGGAACGGCTGGCTCGGGCAGAAGAGGAGGAGAATGATCTTACAAATAAGCTGCGGATATTTTACCGGCAGCTGATGCGGTTTCGGGAAATGGTTCCCTATACGGCAATCCATGAACTGCTGCAGAAAATCATAGAAGAAACCGGATATGGTCTATATGTTGCAGCGATGCCGGGCGGGGAGCGCCGGAGCGCAAATGTGGAAATGCTCGTGGAAAAAGCAGCGGCGTTTGAAGGAACCAGTTATAAGGGGTTATTTAATTTTATCAGATATATTGAGCAGCTGCAGAAATATGATGTGGACTATGGAGAAGCAAATGTTGCGGATGAGTTGGAAAATACAGTAAGGATCATGAGTATCCACAAAAGTAAGGGACTGGAATTTCCGATTGTATTTGTTGCGGGGCTGGGAAAGCGTTTCAATACAACAGATCTGACGGGAAGTATGATCATCCACCCGGAATGGGGCGTTGGTTTGGATGCAGTGGATTTGGTACGAAGAACAAAGAGTGCTACCTTCTTAAAAAGGATCATTCAGCAGGAAGTGAAGATGGAAAATCTGGGAGAGGAATTGCGTGTTCTTTATGTGGCGTTGACTCGTGCGAAGGAGAAATTGATTCTGGTGGGAAGTCCCAGTCAGAAAAGTCTGCAGGAGATGGAAAAAGAAAAAGAGGTACGGAAGAGTACGGAGGAACGGGAAGATGGAACCCTTCCTTTCTATGAACTTGTCAGTGCAGGAAATTATATGCACTGGGTTCTGCCGGTACTCAGGAATCCGGATGCTCCTGTCCAAATAGAGGTGATTGATCGTTCAGATGTGGATGAAGAGGGCAGGATTGAGTTTCAGAGTGAATATCTGGCGAAAGAGGTACTGGAGCATTGGAAACCGCAGAAAGTATATGCCCCAAAATTGAGAGAACATCTGGAAAGTCAGGAGCAGTATCAATATCCTTACGCCGAAGAGCAAAAGTTGAAATTAAAATTTACCGTTTCAGAATTGAAAAAACGTGCCTACCTGCAGGAAGAAGGCGGAGAGGAAATCTTTGAAGAGCCGGAAGTGGTTCCGTTGATTCCACAGTTTTTACAGGAAGAGGAAACGTTGACAGGAGCGTCCAGAGGAAGTGCCTATCATAAAGTATTGGAATTGCTGGACTATGAGCAGACGTACGATGAACAGACACTTTGTCTGGAGATAGAGAAACTGCATACCGAAGGAAAATTATCGAGGGAAATGGCACAGTGTATCCGGGCTGTTGATATCCTGAGGTTTTTGAATTCGGATGCCGGACAGCGTATGCAGGCAGCGGCAAGACAGAAAAAACTGTCAAAAGAACAGCCATTTGTACTTGGTGTAGATGCGAGAGAAATCTATCCGGATACAAAGGGGGAAGAAATGATACTGGTGCAGGGAATCATCGATGTCTATTTTGAAGAGGATGGAGAATTGGTCGTACTGGATTATAAAACTGACCGGGTACGCACTGCAAGAGAGCTGAAGGAGAGGTATCATGCACAGCTGGATTATTATGCACAGGCTTTGGAACAGCTTCTTCAAAAGAAGGTAAAAGAAAAAATTATTTATTCCTTTACATTGGGGGAGGAGATTATCCTGTGATACAGGGGCGGCAGATTATGCCGCCCTTTTTCTTAAGAAAATCTTCTCTATTTTTTAATTGACAAATAATATTATACAAAATATAATATAGTCAAGAAAATAATATTAATAGATTTACAATATTATAAGAAAAAAGCAGAAGAGGTGGTCCTATGGTATTTAACACAGGCGCAGCACTATTGGATGCAATTGTTTTAGCAGTCGTTTCACATGAGGCGGAAGGAACATATGGGTATAAGATTACGCAGGATGTAAGAAAAGCGATTGATGTATCAGAATCTACGCTTTATCCGGTACTTAGAAGATTGCAGAAAGATGAGTGTCTGGAGGTTTATGACAAGCAATTTGATGGAAGAAACAGAAGATATTACAAGACAACAGAAAAAGGAATGGCACAGTTGAATTTATATAAGGTAGAGTGGAAGAACTATTCAAAGAAGATACAGGAGATATTCGAGGGAGGTGTGGCAATATGAACCGGAATGAATTTTTGAGAAGACTGGAGGTTCTCTTATCTGATATTTCAAAGGAAGAGAGAGAAGAGGCGCTTCAATATTATAGAGATTATTTTGAGGATGCAGGAGCGGAACATGAGGCGGATGTTATTCGCGAACTGGGAAGTCCGGAAAAGGTTGCCGAGACAATCAAAGCGGATTTAACCCGGGATGCTTATACGGAGGATGCGGCACAGTCATTTCCGGCGCAAACCGGAACGACCCAGAATACACAGAGCGCACCGAAGAGCAGCAATGGGCTGAAGGTATTACTGATCGTGTTGATTGTGTTGGTTGGCGCTCCGATCATTCTTCCGATTGGGTTTGTATTAGTGTTGGCAGTAATCGGAATCGTAATTGCAGCATTTTCATTTTTTGCAGGACTTGTATTAGGGGCGCTTGCAATCATCTGCGCCGGTCTTGTCATCATTGCAGTTGGTATACCGCTGTTAGTGGCGGCACTTCCGGCAGGACTGTTATCTATCGGCAGTGGGCTTGTGGTTCTGGTTGTTGGGCTGATCGGAACGGTGGCAACGGTAAAACTTTGTATCGTAATGTATCCGGCAATGTTCCGGATTATGGTAAATATCTGCAGATGGCCATTTTATCATAAGAAAAAGGCAAATGTATGAAAAAGGACACCGGGAGTAATGCTATGGTAAAGAAAGGTGGTTGAGAAGAGATGAAAAAGGGATGGAAGATATTTTGGATTGTTTGTGCAAGTGTAGCCGGAATCGGAGTAGTTCTGGCAGTGGTCGGAGTCATAATGGGGGCGACGTTTGGAAGTATCCAGGCAGCGTTTTGGAATTATGGACATCGTGCGGAACAGCGCTTTGAGGCGATTGAAGAAACAGTGGAAGTAGAGGATGATTTTGACGAAGACGAGTTTTTGGATGGTGCAGATTGGGATGATCGAGCTTCTAATGCAGAAGTGATCTCAAATGGAAGTACCGTTCATCTGGATGGAATCCGCCAGCTGGATGTAGAGCTTTCACATTTGCGGATTGTTCTTGAGGAAAGTACGGGAACTGAACTGGAGTTTCAAACCAGTAATATTCCGGAAGACGCAGCAGGGGAACTGGTGATGAAACAAGAAGGCGAGGAGCTGGATGTTTTCATTCGTAATGAGCAGAACTGGAAAGCGATTATGAAAAATCGTGGAGAAGTTGGTACGCTGACGTTGCAGATTCCAAAGGATCAGTTGACACAGATGAGTTTTTCTATCGCAGGAGGCGGAGTTCTGGAGGCAGCGCAGGTTCAGACCGGTGAATTGGATATAGAAGTGGGAGCTGGTTTGATTCAACTGCAGAATGTACAGGTGGATGCATTAGGTCTGGAGGTGGGAGCCGGGGATGCGAGTGTAACAGGAACAATCAATCGTGGGGCAAGTATCGACTGTGGAATCGGTACAGTAGATCTGCAGCTGACCGGAACGCAGCAGGATTACAGTTACTCTATGGAATGTGGGGCAGGTGTCGTTCAGATTGGAAATGATGTATATAGTGGTATTTCAAATGGAAAAACAATTATGAACGGTGGAGCAATGATAGAGATGGAGTGCGGAGCCGGAGAAGTAACAGTTGGTTTTAGTGGAAGATAAATCAGTTTAAAAAGGAGAAGAGGAAGATGAAAAAAGTATATCGTTCAAAAGAAAACCGGATGGTTTGCGGTGTGTGTGGAGGAATTGCGGAATATTTTAATATTGATCCTACGTTGGTGAGACTGGGCTGGGTATTGGTTACTGTATGTAGTTTTGGAACTGGAGTTTTGGCATACTTTATCGCAGCAGTTATTATACCGGATATACAATAAGAGAGAGTGAGAAAAAGAATATGGAAAGTAAAAAAGCAGTTCCATCAATGGATGTTTGGATGAAAGAGGCAAAGGCAGATGCAGGTGCTCCGGCTTGTGGAATGTATTTGTTTCACAATGGAGTGGTCCGGCAGAGTGCAAAGGCAAAGGTACGTCAGGGAGATGAGAATGTTTCAGAAGTAAAGGGCATGATCTTTTCCTATGATGCAGAGCAGGTAGAGCGGGCAGTGGAAGATGCCCGCCGGATGCCCGGCATCGGCTATGTCAGAGTGTGGCTGAATGAGGGAAAGCTGAATGTCGGTGACGATATCATGTTTGTGTTGATCGGCGGAGATATTCGGCCTCATGTGGTAGACGCACTGCAAGCTCTGGTAGGAGAATTGAAAAATCATTGTGTCAAAGAAGAAGAGTTGTTTTTGTAAGCTGTTTTGAAAAGTTTTTACTTTTAAAATATCCGAATTGGGTGTAATATGAGAATAACATTTGAAATGATGGAGGGTAAGAACGATGAAAGCAGCACTTGTAATTATGGCTGCCGGGATTGGTTCCAGATTCGGCGGAGGGATTAAGCAGTTGGAACCGGTTGGGCCAAATGGCGAGATTATCATGGACTATTCCATTCACGATGCAGTAGAGGCGGGCTTTGATAAGATCGTTTTTATTATTCGCCGGGATATTAAGGCGGATTTTCGTGAGGCGATTGGAAATCGCATGGAACAGCTGTGTGCTCTGAAAGGTGTGGAGATAGCATATGCTTTTCAGGAGATGGATGACCTGCCGGAGGGAATTACGGTACCGGAAGGCCGGAAGAAACCATGGGGTACAGGACAGGCTGTATTGGCGTGTAGAGAGATCATCAAAGAGCCATTTGCTGTAATCAACGCGGATGATTATTATGGAAAAGAGGCATTTGTGAAACTGCATGATTTTCTGCAGGGATATACGCCGGACAAGGCAGCAGAATTCTGTATGGCAGGATTTATTTTGAAAAATACATTAAGTGAAAACGGCGGTGTTACGAGAGGAGTCTGCCAGCTGGATGCAGATGAGTATCTGACCGGAGTTCATGAGACTTCAAATATTGTCAAGACTGCTGACGGAGCAGCTGTTGAAGAGGAAAATGGTCTGCGTCCGATTGACCCGATGTCTTACGTATCGATGAATATGTGGGGATTGACACCGGAGTTTATTCAGATGCTGGAAAAGGGATTCGTGGAATTCTTTGAAAAAATAGATGGAAATGAGGAGAAGGCAGAATATCTGCTTCCGATTTATATTGATGAATTGCTTCAGGCAGGAAAGGTCAGTGTAAAGGTATTGGAAACAACAGACAAGTGGTTTGGCGTTACATATAAGGAGGATAAACCGGTTGTTGTGGAATCTTTCCAGAATCTGATTAAGACCGGAGTATATGAGCCGGATCTGTTTGCAGATTGGAAATAGATACGAAATCTTAAGTTTCCCTAAACTCCTTGACAAATCATTACTTGAAAGATATTATAATCAGTAGTTAATTTATTGTTAACAATTTGTAATGGTTTTGCGAGACAGCAGACGATTACAACATATTTGAAGATATAACAGGTGATGAGGAAGAGGAGTACATAAGGACTTCTGACAGAGAGAGCAGTTCATTGGCTGGAAGGCTGCTTCAGAGTAAGAATTGTGGAAGGTAGCTTCTGAACCGAATATCCGAATGCGTATGCGGGAGGGTATTCCGGAGTGGTTCCCGTTACAGAACCAAGAGCTGTATGCAGAGGAAGATCAGGAAGACTCTGTTGCAGAAAAAAGGTGGTACCGCGGATATATTTCGCCCTTTACAATTTTGTAAAGGGCGTTTTTCAATGTAAGAATTGTGAAAATCTCGTGAACTGCCATTGGGAATGAGAGGAAAGAGGAGAGCACAAGGAGGCAACAATGAGTAAGGAATTAGCAAAAACTTATAATCCAAAAGAGATTGAAGAAAAGTTGTATGAGAGATGGTGTGAAAATAAGTATTTTCACGCAGAAGTAGACAGAAGTAAAAAACCGTTTACAACGGTGATGCCGCCACCGAATATTACCGGAAAACTGCATATGGGACATGCCCTTGACAATACCCTGCAGGATATTCTGATTCGTTATAAGAGAATGGAAGGATACAATGCACTGTGGATTCCGGGAACAGACCATGCGGCAATTTCTACAGAAGTAAAGGTTACCAATCAGTTAAAAGAAGAAGGCATTGACAAGAAGGAGCTTGGTCGTGAAGGTTTTCTTGCGCGTACATGGCAGTGGAAGGAAGAATATGCCGGAACCATCGAAGGACAGCTGAAAAAGCTGGGTGTATCTTGTGATTGGGACAGAGAGCGTTTCACAATGGACGAAGGATGCTCCAAAGCAGTAGAAGAAGTATTTATCAAATTATATGAAAAAGGATATATCTACAAAGGATCCAGAATCATCAACTGGTGTCCGGTATGTAAGACATCTCTTTCTGATGCAGAGGTTGAACATGAGGAACAGGCAGGACATTTCTGGCACATCAAATATCCGATCGTAGGAACAGATCAGTTCCTTGAGATTGCGACCACACGTCCGGAGACAATGCTTGGTGATACTGCAATTGCAGTACATCCGGATGATGAGAGATACAAAGATATTGTCGGCAAGAATGTTTTACTCCCGTTGGTGAATAAAGAAATCCCAATCGTTGCAGATTATTATGTAGACAAAGAGTTTGGAACCGGAGCAGTGAAGATTACACCGGCTCATGACCCGAACGACTTTGAAGTTGGCAAACGTCACAACCTGCCGGAAATCAATATTATGAATGATGATGCTACCATCAATGAAAAGGGTGGTAAGTATGCAGGAATGGATCGCTATGAGGCGAGAAAAGCCATTGTCAAAGATCTGGAAGAACAGGGATATCTGGTGAAGATTGAACCACATTCTCATAATGTAGGAACGCATGACCGCTGTGGTACAACGGTAGAACCATTGATTAAACAACAGTGGTTCGTAAAGATGGAAGAGCTGGCAAAACCGGCGATCGAGGCGTTGAAAACAGGGGAATTAAAATTTGTTCCGGAGCGTTTTAACAAGATTTACCTGCATTGGCTGGAAAATATCAAAGACTGGTGTATTTCCCGTCAGATCTGGTGGGGACACCGGATTCCGGCTTATTACTGTGATGAGTGCGGTGAGTTTGTAGTAGCAAGAGAGATGCCGGAGAAATGTCCGCATTGTGGATGCACACATTTCACACAGGATGAAGATACATTGGATACGTGGTTCAGTTCCGCACTGTGGCCGTTCTCTACTTTGGGATGGCCGGAGAAAACAGAGGATCTGGATTACTTCTATCCGACAGACGTATTGGTAACCGGATATGACATTATATTCTTCTGGGTAATCCGTATGGTATTCTCCGGATTGGAACATACAGGAAAATCACCGTTCCATACAGTTTTGATTCATGGACTGGTTCGTGATTCTCAGGGACGTAAGATGAGCAAGTCTCTTGGAAACGGAATTGACCCATTGGAGATCATCGATCAGTATGGTGCAGATGCGCTCCGTCTGACGCTGGTTACAGGAAACGCACCGGGAAATGATATGCGTTTCTACAATGAAAGAGTGGAGGCAAGCCGTAACTTTGCAAATAAAGTATGGAATGCATCTCGTTTCATTCTGATGAACATGAAGGAAAATGTGATCGAAGAGCCGAAACAGCAGCTCTTTACGGCGGCAGATCGTTGGATTTTATCCAGAGTCAATACATTGGCAAAAGATGTAACAGAGAATATGGATAAATTCGAACTCGGAATTGCAGTACAGAAGGTGTATGACTTTGTTTGGGATGAGTTCTGTGACTGGTATGTAGAGATGGCAAAATATCGTATTTACCATGCAGAGGAGAAACCGGAAGAGGCAAATTGTGCACTGTGGGTATTGAAAACAGTTCTTGGAAATGCATTGAAACTCCTTCATCCGTTTATGCCGTTTATTACGGAGGAAATCTACGGAGCACTTGTTCCGGAAGAGGAATCTTTGATGATGTCTTCCTGGCCGGTATACAAAGAGGAGTGGAACTTCCCGGCAGACGAGGCAACGGTGGAGCATGTAAAGGATATTACAAGAGGAATCCGTAATGTGCGTGCAGAGATGAACGTGCCGAATAATCGTCGTACAAAAGTATTTGTAATCAGTGAAGACCAGAGCCTTCTGGAAGGTGTGGACAGCTTGAAAGACTCTGCAATGCCGTTGATGCTGGCAAATGAGATTCTTGTAAATACAGAAAAGAAAGAAATTGCAGAAGACGCCGTATCAATTGTAGTTCCGGGAGCAACGGTATATCTTCCGCTGGAAGACCTGGTTGATTTTGAACAGGAACTGGAGCGTCTGCAAAAAGAAGAAGAAAAACTGACAAAAGAAATTGCGAGAGCAAAAGGAATGTTGTCGAACGAGCGGTTTGTAAGCAAAGCTCCGGCAGCAAAGGTACAGGAGGAAAAAGAGAAACTGGAGAAATATACCCAGATGCTTTCTCAGGTACAGGAGCGTATCGCAGGATTAAAAAGAGGTCTTGAATGAAACAAATTCATATAAAAAAGCCAAATATCATAGGCTTTTTTCAGAAGATTAAAAATTTGAATAAAGAAGAGATCAAAGCGTCATGGCAGGCCAGAAAGGCAAGGCGGGAGTATATTCTGGAGCAGAGACGAAACAGCAAGTTTGCAAAGAAAATGCAGCCGGTATACCGGATAATGAATCTTCTTTCGCCACTGTTTCATTTCCTGCTTGCCTGTGTATTGAATTTCTTTATAGAGGTAGTTTCACGTCATTCGTTGTTTGAGGCATGGGATTATATGGTGGGTACACCACTGCCGTTTTTGTTTAATGCATTTTTGATCACTGCTACATTTTCAATTGTGTATCTGGTGCGGCGGCGGGTGTTTGCCCGGATTCTGCTCAGTGTGTTCTGGCTGTTCCTGGGCACCTGCAACGGATATCTTTTGCTGAAACGAGTGACACCGTTTAATGCGCAGGATTTGAAAGTGTTGTCAGATGCACTTTCGTTGACCGGAAATTATTTCTCTACATTGGAGTTGATTCTTTTGATCGTGGGAATCGGCGCAGTTGTAATCTGGGTCATTTCCATGTGGAGACGAGGCGGTCAGTATACGGGAAAGATGCATCGGTTCCTTGCGTTGATCGGAGTGGGCTGCTGGATTGGAGCATACATGCTGTTGACCAATATTGCAATTGACCAGCGTGTAGTATCAAATTATTTTGGAAATATTGCTTTTGCATATGAGGACTATGGATTTCCTTATTGTTTTACGGCAAGTTTGTTTAACACAGGAATCTCGGAGCCGTCCGGTTACAGCGAAGAGAGTATGGCGGCGATTGACAACAATGGCGCCCTGAATGTGAGCGAGACCGGAAGAAGTGAAGAGGAACTTCCGAATATCATTGTTGTGCAGCTGGAGTCTTATTTCGATCCTACAGAAGTAGAGTGGCTGCAGTTTTCAGAAGATCCGATTCCGAATCTGAGAAAAATGTATCAGGAATATTCGTCAGGATATTTTAAAGTGCCGTCTGTAGGAGCCGGAACTGCAAATACAGAGTTTGAAGTGCTTACCGGAATGAGTATGCGATTCTTTGGACCCGGAGAATATCCTTATAAGACGTATGGCAAGACAAAGGTGATCGAAAGCGCGGCGACTGCATTGGGAGAACTGGGATATGGTTCCGAAGCACTTCATAACAACGGCGGTAATTTTTACAGCCGGGCACAGGTGTTTAATCACATGGGCTTTGATCATTTTACGAGTAAGGAATTTATGAATATTCTTCGTACCACACCAAATGGCTGGGCAACAGATGATATTCTGATTCCGAATATTCTGGAATCGATGGATACAACTGAGAATCAGGATTTTGTATTTACAATCAGTGTGCAGGGACATGGAGAATACCCAACAGAACAGATCATAGAAAATCCGGCGATTACAGTCAGTGGCGTAGAAGACGAAGAAAAGCGTAACGCCTGGGAGTATTATGTTAATCAGGTATATGAGATGGACAAATTCGCAGGAGATCTGGTTGCGGCGCTGGAAATGCGTGGAGAACCGACAGTTATTGTATTTTACGGGGATCATTTGCCGACAATGGATTTGCAGGCAAAAGATATGAAGAGCAAATATTTGTACAATACCAATTATGTGATCTGGGATAACATCGGTCTGGAGAAAAAGGACGGCAATTATCCGGCATATCAGATTATGGCTGAGGTGTTGGAACGTCTTGATATTCATACCGGTACGGTGTTTAATTATCATCAGCAGCGGCACCAGAGTAAAAATTATCTGGCGGATTTGGAATTGCTGCAGTATGACATTCTCTATGGAGACCGTTATGTATATGAAGAAAGCGGAGCGCCGATTACAGAGGGTCATATGGTGATGGGAGTAAAAGATACTTCGATTACAAATCTCATAGAACAGATTGATGGAAGTTACAGCATTTATGGTGAGAACTTTACAAAGCAGACGAAGATTTATATCAACGATGAGAAACAGGCAACCACGTTTTTGAATAATACGAGAGTAGATCTGAAAAAATCAGAGTTGAAGGATGGGGATATCGTGCAGGCGGCTCAGGTGGGCTCCAGCAATACGATTTTCCGTACGTCTGTCAAGTATGAGTATCGAGGCGGAAAGTTGACAGAACTTCCGAAAGAAGAGACGGAAGCAGAGGTTGGACGAAATGCCTTTGTAACAGAAGAAACAAAAGAAGATAAGTAGTAGACAGGAGAGTTATGACATATCAGGAAGCAACCGAGTATATTTTAAGCATTCCGAAATTTACCAGTAAAAATAAACCAGAGCATACCCGATTGTTTTTGCAGTATCTGGGGCATCCGGAACAGCAGTTTCAAGTGATTCATGTGGCCGGAACCAATGGAAAAGGTTCTGTATGTGCATATCTGGATGCGATGCTCCGGGCGCAGGGAAAGAGCGTAGGGCTTTTTACATCTCCACATCTGGTAAGAATAAACGAACGGATTGTTGTGAATGGAGAGATGCTTTCGGATGAGCAGTTTCTGTCCGTATTTGAAAAGGTTCAGGCAGCAGTAGGGCGGATGCAGGAAGTAAATCTTCCACATCCGACCTTCTTTGAATTTTTATTCGGAATGGCGGTGACTGCTTTCGCAGAAGCAAAAGTAGAATACGCAGTGTTGGAAACCGGACTGGGCGGACGACTGGATGCGACAAATTCTGTGGAAAAGCCGGTGTGTTCAGTGATCACGTCGATTGGATTTGACCATACAGAACTATTGGGAGATACATTGGAGAAGATTGCCGCTGAGAAAGCCGGAATCATCAAAAAAGGTACGCCGGTCGTATATATAGAAGGCGCAGAAGAGAGCAATCGTGTGATTGGAGAGACTGCGAAAAACCTCGGAAACCGGTGTAAAAAAATCGGGAAAAATGCGTTCAAAATTCTGGGAATTCAGAATAAATCTATTGCATTTTCCTGTGTGAGTGCGTATTATGAAGATGTTACCTGGAAACTTCATAATACCGGAATCTATCAGCCGGAAAATGCCTGTCTGGCATTAGAAGTAATGCGGTTGTTGTTTCCGGAAAAGAAACAGCTAAGGGCATGGCAGGAAGCATTGGAACAGGTAATCTGGCAGGGGCGTATGGAAGAAGTGCAGCCGGATATTTACATAGATGGAGCACACAATATCAGTGCGGTTGAACGATTTGCAGAGAGCGTGAAGAGGAATCCATCCGGTCAGGGAACGATCTTGCTGTTTTCGGCAGTACAGGATAAGGATTATGAACAGATGATTGCATATTTGTGCAGGCAGGTTGATGCAGAATTATACCTGGTAACACAGATTCAGGACAAGCGTGCGGAAGACCGGGGAACACTGACAGAAACGTTCCGCAGATTTACGGACAGACCTGTATTGGAGATGGAAACACTCGCAGATGCATGGAAGTATATAATGAACAACCAGAATGGAAGAAGGGTGTATTGCCTGGGTTCTTTATATCTGGTAGGAATGATCAAGGAATTGATGGAACAACGTGAAAAGTAGCTGTAAGTAAGGAGGATTCGTGATGCTGGATTATGAAGAAGAGTTAAAAAAGTTCAAGCCGAGTCTGGAAGTGGAAGATATAGAAGATGCTGTTTATCAAGAGGATTTGTCTGATATGACAGACCTTTTGAAACAGGTGATGGAACAAAAATAAGTAGGTGGATGTAAATGGATTATACGAAAAAAATCATCACGCAGTCCAATTACTGGTACAATGATGGTCTGAGGAAGGCTCAGATTCGTGATATGTCCGGTGCGATTACATCTCTTCGGCGCAGTCTGCAATATAACAGGGGAAATATTGCTGCGCGGAATCTTCTGGGACTTGTGTATTATGGAAGAGGGGAAGTGGCAGAGGCGCTGGTAGAGTGGATCATCAGTAAGAATCTGCGCCCCAGAGACAATATTGCAAATGATTATATTAAAAATATACAGAATTCTGCAAAGGAATTAGAGAGAATCAATCAGGCAGTCAAGATGTATAACCAGTGTCTTGTATATTGCGAACAGGATGGCGAGGATATGGCGATTATCCAGTTAAAAAAAGTGATCGCATCGCATCATACTTTTTTAAAGGCATATCAGTTATTGGCGCTGCTTTATCTGCATACAGAACAGTATGCAAAAGCTCAGCAGGCGCTGCGTACTGCACGTAAGCTGGATACGACAAATGAAATGACACTGCGTTATATCCATGAACTGACATCTGTGCGTGAAAAAAAGAACCGTAAAGGTGGAAAAAATCAGGCGAAAAATGCAGTTGAATATAATCTTGGAAATGAAACCATTATCCAGCCGGCACAAAGTGCACTGAAACTTTTGGCAGGAAAATTTACGGTACTGAATATTATCATTGGTATTCTGATCGGGGCGGCAGTTGTCTGGTTTTTAATTGCTCCGGCCGCTGAGGAAAAGCGGAACGATAAGATCAATAAACAGATGATCGAGTCCAGTGAGCGGATCAATGCGCTGGAGGCACAGGTCAGCGCTCAGACAAGAACATTGGATCAGTATCGCAGCGCCAATGAGGATTCGGAGGCAGCTGCGCAGACCGCTGCAAGTACAGCAGATAGTTATGAGAATTTAATGACGGCTTACGAAGAATTTCAAACAGAAGATTATGCGGCAGAAACATTGTCGGATACACTTCTGAATATTAGCAGGGATTCTTTGGGCAGTAAGGGACAGGCAAAATATGATGAGATGACAGCGGCAGTCTTTCCGGAAGCATGTCAGATTCGATATGAGGCCGGTGTGGAATCGTTGAATGCAGCCAATTATGAGTATGCAATTGACTATTTGTCAAAGGTTGTACGGATGGATGAATCTTATGAATCCGGCGCAGCGCTGCTTAATCTGGGACTGGCTTATCTGCGAAATGGAGACAGTGAAACGGCAACGACATATTTTACAAAATGTAATAAGTTGTTTGCCGGGTCTGAGTATGCGGCAGAGGCTAAGACAAATCTTGATGCGATTGCTCAGGCAAATGCGGATGCAAATACAGAAGGCGCCGCACAATAAAGAATAGAAAACAGAATAAAAGGAATTTACAAAAGAGAAGGAGAAATCCCAAAAAAGGATTTGTCTTTCTCTTTTTTCGCTTTTTTGGAACAAATCAATCACAAGGAGGAACAATATGAAGTATCAGGTACAGGAAAACTGTCTGACGATTTATCTGCCGAGAGAGGTGGATCATCATCAGGCGGAGGAAATCCGGAAAAATGCAGATATGGTAATTGAAAAAAATCATATCAAGTACGTTATTTTTGATTTTGAAAAGACGGAGTTTATGGATAGCTCCGGAATCGGGGCGATTATGGGGCGGTATCGCCTGATCCGCCTGATCGGAGGCGAAGTGTGGGCAGTACATGCCAATCCTAGAATGAAAAAAGTGCTGACTTTGTCAGGCGTGACAAAAATTATGCAGATATATGAGGAGGAAAGAGAATGAAGAATACAAACGAAATGGAAGTGATTTTTGACAGTCGTTCAGAGAACGAACGGTTTGCACGTGTGGCAGTAGCTGCATTTCTGACGCAGTTAAATCCTACGGTGGAAGAGGTATCAGATGTAAAAACAGCAGTCTCAGAGGCTGTGACCAATGCGATTATTCATGGATATGAAGATACATATCATAAGGTGTCGGTGCGCTGCAAGATTGAGGAAAACCTGTTTTCTGTACAGGTAAAAGACAGCGGATGCGGAATCGAAGATGTGGAGCAGGCACTTCTTCCAATGTATACGACCAAACCGGAAATGGACCGCTCCGGGATGGGGTTTGCATTTATGGAGGCATTTATGGATAAGGTAGAAGTGGAATCTTCTCCCGGCGAGGGAACCATTGTAAAAATGGAAAAAAGAATTGGAAAAGGAAGAGATCTATGGACCACACAATCGCTTTGATCAGACAGGCGCACGATGGAGATAAAAAAGCGAGAGAACAACTGGTAGAAGAAAATGTGGGGCTCATCTGGTGTGTGGTAAAACGGTTTTACGGACGCGGAACAGATACGGAAGACTTGTTTCAGATTGGCAGTATCGGCCTGTTGAAAGCAATTGATAAATTTGATTTATCCTTTGATGTAAAATTTTCTACGTATGCCATTCCGATGATCAGCGGGGAAATCAAGCGATATCTTCGAGATGACGGCATGATTAAAGTAAGCCGTTCCTTAAAAGAACTGTCCTATAAAATATTTCAGGCAAGAGAAGAACTGATAAATCAATATGGAAGAGAGCCGACAATTGAGGAACTTTCAGAGAAACTACAGGTAGAAAAAGAAGAGATTGTTGAGGCGATGGAGGCGGGGAGTGAAGTGGAATCCATTTACAAACCAATCCATCAGAGTGAAGGACAGGAAATCCAGCTTGTGGACAAGATAGAAGAAGAAGAAAAACGAGAAGAAAAAGTATTGGATATTCTTGTATTGCAGCAGCTTTTAGAAACATTGAGCGCGGAAGAAAGGGAAGTGATTTATTTGCGATATTTTGCAGACCGGACACAAACAGAAGTGGGAAAATTGTTGAAAACTTCGCAGGTACAGGTGTCGCGTATGGAAAAACGAATCTTGGAGAAAATGAGGAAGATGGTATAGTTTATAACTGTTGTGCACTATATATGAAAAAAAGGGTGAATTTAAGGGGAAAGTTGAAAGAATTTAGTGTTTATGTAGAAAAAGAACTGGATTTAGGAATACAATTGTTTTGGGGGAAAAGAAATGGTAAAATACAACAGAATATGATGTAGATATGGGATTGTATCTGTCTCCTTGGGATATTCATGATGACAGTTACGGTTATAAGGATAAGGACGGAAACCCTTTAGTACAGCCGATTTATAATAGTCAGGGACAAGTTACCGGACAGAAACCTTTGGATGGAATGACTTGGGATGAAGTAAAGGAAAAAGATGCAAAAGAATCCAGAGATTATAATGAATATTATAACAATCAGCTGATTGAGATTCTAAGCGATGATAAGTATGGAAACGGCGGTCATTTTAAAGAAGTCTGGATGGACGGTGCGAAGGGAAGCGGAGCCGGATATCAGGAGTATACTTTTGAAAAATGGTTTGAGACAATTCAAACGTATGAGGGAAAGGCTGCCGGTTATGAATCAGATTGTATGCTCTTTGGAGCAGAAGCATACACAACTGTTCGTTGGATCGGAAATGAAAATGGATATGCAAATGAGCAAACCTGGTCTAAGTCAAAAGTAGATTATAAGACAAATAAAATCGACAGCAATAATGTAGGCGGTTTTACTGCCGGTTATGAAGATGGAAATCAGTGGACAGTACCGGAAAGTGATGCACGTATTACTTCAGGCTGGTTTTGGGGGACACAGAAGAATACACCAAAGAGTGTTGCAGATCTTGCAGGTATGTATTTTAATTCTGTAGGACATAATTCCCCGCTGCTTTTAAATATACCGCCGAATACGCAGGGAAAAATAGATGATGCAATCTTAAATCGAGTAACTGAATTTGGGCAGAATATCAAAGAGACCTTTAAATCAAATCTTGCAGCACATGGTATTGCCAAAGCGACAGAGGTTCGGGGAAATGATCTGGCATTTTCACCTGAAAATGTTCTGGACGGGCAGGATGATACATACTGGACAGTGGAAGATGGAACAACAACTGGTTCACTGGTGATAGATCTGGGTGAAACAAAAACATTTGATGTTGTTTCAATTGAAGAAGCAATTCGGTTCGGACAGCGTATCAAACAGTTTAAAGTGGAATATAGCAATGGCGACAGCGACTGGAAAGTTTTTGATCAGGGAACAACAATCGGAGCAAAAAGACTCTGTAGAAAAGGCGCTGTAAAAGCAGATAAGATTCGGATTACAGTGACTACAACCAGTGCTGTTCCAATGCTTACAGAAGTGGGCGTGTACAAAGCAACAGTTGATTTTGAACTTCCGTCAGCAGCGCCGGAAGGCATGCAGGTGATCGATGAACGTGATAAGGAATTTTCTTTTAGTTCCTCCGGCTGGACGATGGAAAGCGGTACACAGTATTTGAATGGAACAAATGCATGGGCGAAAAAGGGCGCGTCATTTGAAATTAACTTTACCGGATCTAAGATTTATCTTGTCGGTACATTGGATTCCGGACATGGAACAGCAAGTGTCACGATAGATGGCAAAGATGCGAAAGAAATCAATACGAATGCCGGAAAGAGAGCAGTTGGACAGATCATATATACTTCCGAGGATTTAGAGGATGGAGCGCATACCCTCCGGTTAGAAGTTACAGATAACAGCAAAGCAATCGGAATTGAAGGCGCTTATGTAATTAATAATGGCGGTCTTGGAATGATCGGAGTGGAAAAAGCAGAGTATACAATGAAAGAAGACTCTGAGATGAAGATGAAGCTGGTACGTATCGGAGGAAGTAAAGGAGAGGCAACTGTAACAGTATCTCCGAATCCGGGAACGGCAATACAGGATGATTTCGATACAGAAGGAACTGCAACGATCACATTCAAAGACGGAGAAAAAGAAAAAGACTTTGTTGTGATTACAAGACGAAATACAAATACAACAGGAGAGCAGTATTTTACAGAAGAATTATCTACAAAGGATGAAAATCTGATACTTGGATTTCATTCAAAAGCAAAAATTATCATTCAGGATCAGGAGGGACAGCCGGAAGAACTTTCTACAGAGAAGCTGGAAAAATCCGCATATGGAACACCGACGGCAACTTCTGAGGAGACAGCACATCAACAAGGTATTGAAAAAGCCTTTGATGAAAATAATAGTACATTCTGGCATGCAAACTGGGCAAACGGAAAATTAAAAGATAATCCGGATGGAATTTCTGTGGAAATACCATTAAAAGAAGTGACAGAATTAGGTAAAATGACGTATTTACCAAGATTAGACGTTGCAGATGCAGGAACAATCGGCGAATATGTAATAGAAGCGGCTGTGATTCCGGAAGGCGATACAGAGGCGACAGATCCGGTACAATGGAAAACGGTCTGCACAGGAACATTCAAACGACATGGAGTTTCTACAACTCCGCAGGAAGTAGTGTTCCCGGAAAAGGTTACAACAAACAGGATTCGTTTTACAGCTAAGACAATGGCAGGCGGGGATCATCCGACGGCGGCAGAAATCGCACTTTATAAAGTTGTTGAGCCGAAGAAAATCACAATTACTACAAAACCAGGCGCAAATGGCACAATTGCACCGGTCACAGGAACGTTGTCAGAAGACGGAACAATGCAGATTATTGCAGGCAAGATGAAAACATTTGCAATAAAAGCGAATCAAGGTTACACAATTGAGGATGTCAAGGTGAATGGAACTTCTGTAGGGGCGGTCAATCGTTATACGGTTGAATCAAATGAAAATGTAGAAATCTCAGCAACCTTTAAGGCATGTGAACATCAGAATACAGAAATACAAGGGAAAAAAGAACCAACATGTACAGAACCGGGAGCAACAGGCAAAGAAGTGTGTACAGATTGTGGCTTGACTATACAGGAAAGCACAGAGATTGCTCCGCTTGGACATAAGTTTGGACAGTGGGAAGTTGTAAAAGAGCCGACACAGGCAGAAGAAGGTCTTGAAAGAAGAACTTGTCAGGCATGTGGAGCAACAGAGGAGCAGGCAATCGCAAAATTGCCTGTGTCTGTAGACAAGTCAAAACTTCAGAAATATTACGATGCATGCTTATCCAAGTACAAACAAGCAGATTATACAGCAGAAAGCTGGGCTGTATATGAAACGGCTTTAAAAAATGCAGAAGCAGTCTTGAAGAAAGCAGATGCTTCACAGGAACAAGTAGATGCTGCATTAAATGCATTGACAGATGCAGTGAAAAAACTTGATAAAAAAGCCGGTCAGGTACAGAACCAGACAAATACAAATGGAAAAGTACCGGTGACAGGAGATACAGCTCCATTCTTTATCATCTTATTTGTGGCGGTAATTGCCCTTGCACAGATTATTTTACAGATGAATAAGAGAAGAAGATAGTACAATTCAAAGACAAAAAGCAACATTTCATGTCCATGTAGGTGCATGAAATGTTGCTTTTTGTTATAATAACTAAAATAGTGTGGTGTGGATATAAGAGGGGAAATATGACAGAGATTGCGATTCTTGACGATGATAAAAGTATTTGTGAAAAAGTACGGCAGTGTGTACTGGCGGCAATACCGGAAGGGTGTCATGTGCATATAGAAATATGTACATCACCATCTGAATTATGGAAATATATAGAAGAAAAGTTAGTAGATATTTTGATTACAGATATTGAGATGCCGGAAATGAGCGGAATGGAGCTTGGGAGAAAAGTTCGGGAAAAACACGAGAAGATGTATTTGATTTTTCTTACTGCGCACCCGGAATATGCATACGAAAGTTATCGAATCAGCGCCTATCAATATATAGATAAATCCGATATGGAAGAACGACTCCCGGGGATCATAGAGACGCTGGCAACCAGGTTGGAAAGGGAAAAAAACCAGTTTCGCTGGATTGGTACGGGAGAGCGGAAACAGAAGATATATTATGCAGATATTATTTATCTATATAAAGCAAAGGGCGAAAAATATGTAGAATATGTGACCGAAAAGGAAATCTATCGGGAACGTATCAATATCAGAGAGATTGAGAAGGAAGTGATAGAACGCGGATTTCTGACAATAGAGCGTGGGTATATTGCAAATATAAGACATATTGCAGGAATCGGAAAAACAACAATTCGAATGGATAATGGGGATGAGTTGGCAGTCAGCAGGGCAAGACGGGTAAAGGTAAAAGAAGAATTGAATCATAGATGGAGAGAGTTGGAATGATGAATACGGTATATATAGTTCTGCTGTCTGTATTAACTTGCTGGGAAATCTGGTTATGTTATCGTCTGATGTATGAGACAGTGCTGGAAAAGGAATATTTGACAAAGTGGAATTATGCGGTGATTTACTTGTCTATATTCCTTTTGGGAATACTGCTGGGATGGAATCGTTCCATGTTGTTTTTTTCACTTCCGGCATCATACACAATAATTGTATTAGTTGTGCTATGCTCATGGATGATTCAGAGAAATCAACTGGTATTAAAGTTTGAAATTGCATCTGCCTATTTTGTTCTGGTCGCTGTTATGGATTATATTTTAGCCTTTTTGAGTACTGTATGGTGTGAAGAAGAATTTGGAGAAAAGATTTATTTTGATTCATCATTTCAGCAGATAGCACTCTTTTTTTGTACGCGTTTGCTTGTTGCAATTATAGTAGAGAAAATTAGAAAGTGGAGAAAAACAAGCGATATTGAGATTCGAGATTTTCGAAAAATTCTGATAGCAGTAGTTTTTATTGGCAGTATTATCTTATATGTATATCAGTTTGGCTTGGTAATGATTGCAATGGGAATATCAAAATATAAAGGTAGTATATGGCTATTATCGTTGGGGTGTATTTTATTTATATTTGTGATTATTGCGTGGTTATTTGTAAAGGAAAGGCTGATAAGACAGGAAAAATTATATTTACATCAAAAGGAACAGATGCTCCATTCCTATTATCAGGAACTTATGAGCAGTCAGCAGAGAAATCGGGAGCTGTTACATGATATGAAAAACCATCTGTTGATATTAAAAGAATATCAGGCGCAGGGAAACCTACAAGGAATTGGAACGTATCTGGACGAACTCAGTGAAGAATTGAAGAATGGAAAAACAGAGGTGTGGACAGGAAATCAAGTCACAGATATTGTCTTAAATCAGAAGATAGGGATTGCGAAAGAGAAAAATATTCAGATGAATATCAAAACAGAGATTGTAGAACGATGGATTTTATCAGATAGAGAAAGCTGTTCTTTATTTGGAAATCTTCTGGATAATGCGATTGAGGCGTGTGAACAGGTAGAATATGACCGTTGGATCAAGGTGAATATACATTGTCAGCAGTCGATAGTATTTCTTGAAATATCAAATAGCATAAAAGGAAAGCCTGTCATAGAGCGAGGACATTTTCTTACACATAAGAAAGAGACAGAACACCATGGCTTGGGATTAGAAAGTGTGAAACGGATTGTAGAAAGATACGATGGAGATATTGCGTATCAGATGGATCATAAAAAATTTTGTGTGAAAATTACAATGTATGGTGAAGAAAAAATATAACTTATGAATAAGTAGAAGGGGGGAGAGCGGATGGAATGCAAAGAAGAAAGTGTTTGTGCTGTAGAGTTATTGAAAGAAGTGTGACAGAAATTTTCTATATGATTTAAAACGCAGAGAATACCTCAAGATATAATGCCGTTGCTGAATGGTCGGCAAGAATCTTATGGGACAAATACATATCTGAGATAAAATCTAATGCACGAAACAAGAAAATGAAACAGTAGAACAAAAAAGTGAGCAACCTGAATTGGTGTAGGAAGTTTATAAGGGGGAAACATGAAATATTTATCAGGAATAATAGTATCTTTTTTGTATTTTTTTCTTCTTATTTTAGCTAAGAGTTTTGGAAGAATGGGCGACATTTTTCTATCTGTAATTCTTATAACATGCTATGTTATCTATTATTATAAGAAGAAAATAACAGTACGGGATAAAAAAAACATAAATTATTTGTCTTACATATTAGCTATTTTTTTAGGAATCGGAATTGCATTTATGCATAGTTTTAATAGTTTGATTCCTATGTCACCAGAAGATATGAAAGTTTTTTCTAATGTAAAGTATGATATGTTTGATTATATATATATGTTTATTATGCCCTATTACTGAAGAAATAATATATAGGGGAATTATTTTTAAAAGTTATATTAATGTTTCTACAGTAAGAAAAGCTATTGTTTTGTCAGCTATTCTATTTAGTATAACTCATATGAATATCTGGCAAATGAGTACTACTTTAATAACAGGCGGTATTCTGGCATATTTATATTACATTGCAGATAATATTAAATTGCCAATTATAGTTCATATTACTATAAGTACATGTGCTGTGTCAGGATTTATAAATACGATGTATTTAAATGTTCATAAACACATGGGAGAATATTTAAGTGTATTTGTAATAGGAACTTTTGGGTGTTTATTAACTATTGCTATGTTATATATTGTTAAAAAAATGTACGATAATTATGATCAATAATTAAAAGAAAAGAGATATGTGGTTGTTTTAGAATAGCTTGATATTATTATAAAAAACAAATTTAAGATTGGAGGACAAAAGTATAGCTAATATTATGGCTTTATACGTAATGCATCTACTGAACCAGTTACAGTTGTGTTTGCAAAATTTACAACGCCATACATTTTGTGAATAATTATAAGGTATATTTTTGAATAATATGATGTGGGTGTCAAAAGTACACCAACATCTGATTTTAGTTCCTTGACAACTGA
>OMGQ01000273.1_pt1 | contig 64789 bp, 56 predicted proteins | sample 1646071 | NCBI WGS metagenome assembly OMGQ01 (sample SAMN05578585, study PRJEB25193) | human gut metagenome | biome: Human Microbiome; feature: human-associated habitat; material: feces | host: Homo sapiens | place: USA:Birmingham
CGGACGTAAACAGGCCTAATGCGACATTACGAATGTGATAGTTGCAAAGCCTGCGACATTAGTCGCGGGTTGTTTACTAACGTGAGGCTATGGATTGGATCTTTTGTCGTTTTATTTAAAAATTTCCATAACCATACTTGGAAAATTTTGCTAAATTTCCCAAGTATGGTTATCCAACTTAAGAAAAATATAATCCCGCGTGACCTTGCCAATTTAATCCTGCCGGCGATGCCGCCCAAAGCTGTTGTGATTTACGGACCTCGTCGTGCCGGAAAAACAACGCTGGTGAAATCCTTACTCGGGCCGGAAGCAGGAAAGCTTCGACTGCTCAATGCAGATCGAGCTGCCGATGTTCGTATTCTTTAGGGACTGGAGTCCGGTGGGGACATTGATGTTTTTCTGAACAGTGCAGATACCATCGTCATTGATGAAGCTCAGCGCGTACCGAACATTGGGCTGATTACCAAAATACTGGTTGATGCCAACCAGCGCACAAAACTCTTTTTGACAGGTTCGTCTTCATTCGACCTTGCGAGAGGCGTTCGAGAATCGGCTGTTGGTCGCCTTGTAAATCGACAGCTTTGGCCTTTTTCAGCGAGTGAACTTGCTCGGGAGTTTGGCTGGGGTTATGTTCAGGATCATTTGGAACAATTCCTTGTTTACGGAATGTTTCCTGATAATGTGCTGAACCCGGACGATGCTGTCGAAATGTTGATGGATTTTGTCGGAGATCTGATGTACAAGGATGCTTTTGCGCTTACCCAGATCAGAAGCCCGATGAATCTCCACAATCTCGTCTATTGGTTAGCTCAGAACGTAGGTCAGGAGGTTTCGTATGACAATCTGGCGCGCGAAACAAAATTGAGCAGTCCGACGATTGAACGGTACTTGGATATTCTTGAAAAGTGCTTCATCATCCGGCGCGTACCTTCGTTTGCTCGTAATTTGGGTAATGAACTGAAAAAAGGCAAGAAAATCTACTTTTGTGACGTTGGCATCCGCAATGCCATCTTGAACGACTTCACGCCTTTTTCGGCCCGTGAGGACGCCGGTGCGCTTTGGGAGAACTTCTTCTTCATGGAGCGGCTCAAGAAGCATGATCTCGAAAGAACTTTCACTCGTCAGTTCTTCTGGCGAATCCGTGGAACGCGCCAGGTAGCCGGCAAAGAAAAGGCTGTTGAATACAGTCGAGAAATTGATTTTATTGAAGCAAAAGATAACAAGCTCGAAGCTTTCGAGTGCAAACTAAATCCTCACAAGAAAGACAGTGGCGGCAAGGACTTTCGAGAAGCGTATCCGAATTGCCCGATTCACGTCGTGTCGCCGTCGAATTGTCTGCCGTTCTTTGAGACAATCAGTCCGTAACGCTTTCTCAGCAGGTTTGGGGGCGGGCAAAAGGCGGATGTGCTAAAAAATCAAGGAAAAACAAGCACAAAGTCAAACGTCTCTGTACAATGCGGGCTCCTTATCAATTTCTAATTTCTGGCCGGTAAAGCCAAAATGACAGTCGATTTACATCCTTCCTATCTCAACGGACAACATCTGTCCGACTACGACTTCGATCTCCCGCTTGAACTGATCGCTCAGTTTCCGCTTGCCGAACGCACGGCTTCCCGCTTGCTGCATGTGAGCGACGACGTGATCGAAGACCTTGTTTTTACGGATCTCAAGCATTTGCTTCGCCCCGGTGATTTGCTCGTGATGAACAACACGCGCGTAATCAAGGCTCGTCTGCGCGGCGTCAAGGAAACTGGCGGCGCCATTGAAGCCATGATCGAACGAGTGACCGGCGAAAACACCGTCATCAGCATGCTGCGCGCAAGCAAAAAGCCCAAGCCCGGTTCCCGCCTGATCTTCACGGGTGAAAACGCAGTTTCCTATGAAGCCGTTGTGGGCGGACGTCAAGGCGAATTTTTTGAGCTCACATTCAATGCGCCGGCGCTGACCGTCCTCGATGCCGTGGGCAAGGTTCCGTTGCCTCCTTATATCGAGCGCGATGCGCAGGCTGCCGACGAAGGTCGCTATCAGACGGTGTACGCCAAGTATCCGGGAGCCGTTGCGGCACCGACCGCTGGGTTGCATTTTTCCGAGGAGCTTCTTAAAGATCTGCGCGACATGGGTGTGCAGGAAACCTTCGTGACGCTGCACGTGGGCGCGGGCACATTCCAGCCGGTGCGTGAGGAGGATCTCTCCAAGCATCAGATGCACGCCGAGTGGTTTGAAATGAGCCAAGAGTGTGCAGATGCGATCAATCAGGCCAAGCGCGAAGGTCGCCGTGTGGTTGCCGTGGGCACCACCAGTCTACGCGCGATCGAATCGGCGGCTCGAGATGACGGAACGGTTGAAGCCGGGACGATGGACACGCGGCTTTTCATTGCGCCGGGCTATCGCTTCAAGGTCATTGACGCCATGGTGACGAACTTTCATCTGCCCAAGTCGACGCTGGTGATGCTTGTGTCGGCTTTGGTCGGCAAGGAGCGCATCATGCAGGCTTATCGACACGCCATCGACGAAAAATATCGGTTCTTCAGTTACGGCGATGCCTGTTTCCTGGAAAGAACCCGCCATCACAACACAACGGAGAGCAACAATGGCGCTGCAGTTTGAAGCCTTGAAAACGGAAGGGGCGGCGCGCCGCGGCGTGATGACGCTCAACCACGGTGTGGTGCAAACGCCGGTGTTCATGCCCGTGGGTACCTACGGTACCGTCAAGGCGATGACGCCTGACGAGCTCGAAGGCATGGGCAGTCAGATCATCCTCGGCAATACGTTCCACCTTTGGCTTCGCCCGGGGCTTGATGTCATTGCCACGCACGGCGGGCTGCATCGCTTCATGAACTGGAATCGCCCGATTCTCACCGACTCGGGCGGTTTCCAGGTGTTTAGCCTTGGTCAATTGCGCAAGATTTCTGAGGAAGGCGTGCGCTTTGCTTCGCCCATCAACGGCGACAAGCTCTTTTTGACGCCTGAAGTCTCGATGCAGATTCAGAAGGTTCTGAATTCCGATATCGTGATGCAGTTTGATGAATGTACGCCCTACATGATCGGCGATCGTCCGGCCACCGAAAAGGAAGCGGCCGATTCGATGCGTCTGTCTCTTCGTTGGGCCAAGCGCAGCCGTGAGGAATTCGATCGCCTCGAAAATCCCAATGCGCTTTTCGGCATTGTGCAGGGCGGCATGTTCCCGAAGCTGCGCGAAGAGTCGCTTGCAGGCCTGAAGGAAATCGGTTTCCACGGTTACGCCTTGGGTGGCTTGTCTGTTGGTGAACCGAAAGAAAAGATGCTTGCCATCATGGATGCTATCGTGCACCAGATGCCCGAAGACAAGCCTCGTTATTTGATGGGGGTGGGAACGCCCGAGGATTTGGGTGAAGGCGTTTCGCGCGGCATCGACATGTTTGACTGCGTGATGCCTACGCGTAATGCCCGCAACGGTTGGCTCTTTACCCGTTACGGCGACATCAAGATCCGCAACGCCAAGCACAAGAACGACACCCGTCCGCTCGATCCCTCCTGCACTTGCGCAACGTGTCGCGGTTACACCCGCGCTTATCTGCATCATTTGCAGAAGGTGAACGAAATTCTGGGGGCACGCCTCAATTCCATCCACAATCTGCATTTCTACGCCACGATCATGGCGGAAATGCGAAAGGCTCTGGAAGAAGGCACGTTTGCCGCCTGGAAGAAGAAGTTCTACGAAGACCGCGCCAAGGGAACCGACTAACGAAAGAAAAAAATCCCCCGATCAGAATCGAAAGCTGGCCGGGGGAATTTTTTTTCGGACGTACCGATTACTGGAGACGGCTGCGGCGATCGCGGACGGCGTGAGCCAGGTTATTGAGCAAAACGACCGTGTCGTCCCAGCCGAGACAGGCGTCCGTGACGCTCTGGCCGTAGACGAGGGGCTTGTCGGGTTCGATCTTCTGGTTGCCTTCGACGAGGTTCGACTCGATCATGACGCCGATGATCGAACTGTTGCCGCCGGAAACTTGCTCGCATATGTTGTTGACCACATTGATCTGTTCGCGGCAGATTTTGTGGGAATTGCTGTGAGAAGCGTCAATCATTACGATTTCGCGGTGGCCGTTGGCCTTGAGCATCTCACAAGCTTTGGCAACGCTTTGGGCGTCGTAATTGGGCTCTTTTCCGCCTCTGAGAATGATGTGACAGTCTTCGTTTCCGGTCGTGGTGACAATGGCCGAGATGCCGCCCTTGGTAACCGACAGGAATGAGTGGGAGTGTTCGGCGGCGCCGATGGCGTCGACGGCGACCTTGATGTTGCCGTCGGTGCCGTTTTTGAAACCGACAGGGCAGGACAGACCGCTGGCAAGCTGGCGATGCGACTGAGATTCGGTTGTGCGTGCGCCGATGGCTCCCCAACTCACCAGATCGGCAATGTACTGCGGCGTGATCATATCCAGGTATTCGACGCCGGTGGGAAGGCCGAGAGCCACAATGTCGCACAGCAGTTCACGGGCGATGCGCAATCCGTGATTGATGCGGCAGCTGCCGTCCATATCCGGGTCGTTCATCAGACCTTTCCAACCGACGGTTGTACGGGGCTTCTCGAAATAAACGCGCATGATGATTTCAAGGTCGCCTGCCAAGCGTCGACGCTCTTCGTTGAGCTTTTGCGCATATTCCATTGCAGCCTTGGGATCATGGATCGAGCAGGGGCCGACGATTACAAGAAGTCGATCGTCGTGACCGTGCAGAATTTCGTGAGCGGCCATTCGGGCGCCGTGAACGGTTCTTGCGAACGGCTCTTCGCAGGGGAATTCACGAATGAGATGAGCCGGAGGCGTCAGTTCGCGAATCTCTTTGATGCGAAGGTCGTCGGTTGTGTAGCGCATGATGTCTATCTCCCTTGGTATCGGATTTTGTCGTTCGGTCTGTGCCGGCGAGCCTGAGGCTTGATTACGCAGAACCCGGTACGAAAAAGCCGCCGGATTTTGCGTTCCCGGCGGCTGGCAGTACCTTTCAAATGCTTGCGTTACGCGTGCGCACGTACTCCTTCCGCCGAGGGGGCGAAATAAAAGGAGAAGAAATAAAATCGTGCCGTGTAAAGCATTTGAAAAAGGCAGTTCCAGATTTTCTAAGCAGAGCCTGATTCGTATTTCAGGCCGACTCAGGGACTTACTCTACTCGATCTTGTGACGAAGTGCAAACGCAAAAACACCAATAAGATCAGGTGTTTTGCTTAGATTGTCACATTTTTTCTCTGAGTCGAAACGAAAATTCGAAATGCTCGATTCAACCTTTGTGTCAGCGCGTGTTAAGTTTTCTCCTCGGTGCGACTGAGGACGAAAAATAATTTCGCCAGTCGCGTTGTTGAGTCCATTTTTTTTGCGTTTGTTTGCGCGATGCCGTTGCTTCAATCCGACTACAAGGCTCCCCGCTGGTTGCCCGGAGCGCATCTTCAGACCATCGTTCCCGCCCGTTTTTTCCCGCGACCCGACGTGCAGTATCGAAGAGAAATTGTGGATATGCCCGACGGAGACTTCATCGTGTTGGATTGGTCGGAACCGGAGCCGATGGAGCTCAACGCGCCGGTGTTGGTGCATTTCCATGGATTGGAGGGTGATTCTCACAGCCATTACGCAGAAGCGCTGATGCACGAGTGTGTCAAATGCGGTTGGCGAGGCGTCGTTGCGCATTTCAGAGGATGCGGCGGTCTGCCCAATCGTTTGCCGCGGGCGTACTTTGCCGGCGACAGCGACGATTGCGACTGGATACTGAGGACGGTTCACGAACGTTTCATCACGGCGCCGATTTATGCGGTCGGCGTGAGCCTCGGCGGTAATTACATTGCCAAATACATGGGCGAACGCCCGCAGGAAGCGTCCTTCCTGACGGCGGCCGTCTCGATCGGTGCGCCGGTGGATTTGGTGGCCGGAAGCGAAATCATGAGCCGCGGCGCCAACAAGCTCTACGAAGAGATGTTTTTGTCGACGCTCAAGGAAAAGCTCATTGACAAGGCCAAGCGTTTCCCGGATCTCATTGACATCAACAAGGTCAAGAGCTGCAAAACGCTCTACGACTTTGACAGTGTCTACACGGCGCCGATCCATCACTTCAAGAGCGCGATGGAGTATTGGACCTTGTGCTCGGCCAAGCGCTATCTCAAAAACGTCACCAGACCGCTGTTGCTTTTAAACGCCAAAAACGATCCCTTCCTGCCGCGCTGGGCGCTGCCGACGGAAAAGGACGTGAGCGACTGTGTCTATCTTGAGCAACCGGAAGAGGGCGGTCACATCGGCTTTCCCCGCGGCAATCCGCCCGGAGACCTGGGTTACCTGCCCGAGCGCGTCATGCGGTTTTTCTCGGCGTTTGAACCCAAGATCGAAAGCGTTTGAGCGGTCAAAAACGCCGCGATGCCATTTTTTGTCAACTGAATCTGCGAATTCTTGCGTATTTTCGAAGGTGCAATTTACGAATTCTTGCTGAGTGGCGGCGATCTGACCTTGCCTGAAATTGGTTGACAGTTTTCCGCGGTGTGACATCGAGACTACGCGCGCATTTACTTCTGGAGAACGTCTAGACGACAACCTCGGGAAATTGACTTTGTTGAGGTGATTGATAACAAAATGAGAGCGTTCGAATGCAAGCTTTCAGAAAAGGCTAAATCTCGATCGCATGAGATTTTTACGAAGGCTTATCCTGATTGCACGGTTGACGTGGTGTCTCCGCAAGATCTGATGCGCGTCAGGCAAGCGTAGATAACGCTCACCCTAAAATTACGAGGAGTATCTCGTAAATTTACGAGTTCTATTGAGTGAATTCTTGTTCAAGTCCTGAAATCATGTTTCGACGGCATGAATACGACGTTTTGAGAAAGCGACCGAATGTCGCCTTGATCGTGGACAGTGGCGGACTACCGCTTGAAACGTTCCTGGGAACACCGATTACTGATTTGTTCTGAGAACATTGGTGAAAGATAAGGAAGCCCAATGACCGACAATGCGCAACATGCAGACGTCAGACGAATGTGGAGCGGATGGATTTCGCTCGTGCTGTTTGTGCTGCTGATTCCGTTGAGCAACTGGGTGATCGTGAACCTTGGTGTCGTCTGCCCGCCCGGCGAACCTTGTCTTGTGCCGGTGTTGCCGGGGTTGTGGGCGCCGTCGACCGTGTTGTTGGCTGGTTTCAGCTTGGTGCTTCGCGACGTTGTGCACCACTGTTTGGGCTGGCGTTGGGCTTTGTCGTCCATTTTCTTCGGCGCCATCATTTCCGGCTTTATCTCTGACTCGGCACTCGTGGTGGCATCGGTGAGTGCCTTTCTCTTTGCGGAATTGGCTGACTTTGCGGTGTACGCGCCGATGAGAAAGCGTTATCCGGCGACAGCAGTCATTGTTTCCGGTCTTGTCGGCTCTGCGGTGGACTCCGCCATTTTCCTGACACTTGCCTTCGGCTCTGTCGAATACTTGTTTGGGCAGGTTTTGGGCAAGTTCTGGATCAATCTGCTGGCGGGCGTGGCGATTGCCGTGTGGCGGCGTCGCAAACAGAGCGCCATTGCGATTTCGGCTTGAGTCGGTTGATTTGAAAGGGAAATTCAACGTTTGCCTGAGCGGCAGTCTTTGCTACAATCTCGCACCACTTTCAAAAACATCTGCGCCGGATTGTTCTGCCGGTGGCGGTCACAAGGAAACCATATGTCCCATATCGGTGAGCTGGGCGACATGAAGCGCCCGTTGAGCGGTTGGCTCTCGCTCGTTTTGTTTGTTCTGATGATCCCCTTGACGAACTGGGTGATCATGAACGTCGGCCTCGTTTGCCCGGCTGACGGTCCTTGTCTGATTCCCGTTTGGCCCGGATTGTGGGCGCCCTCCGGCGTGCTGCTTGCCGGTTTCAGTCTGGTGCTGCGTGACGTCGTGCATCACTGCTTGGGCTGGCGCTGGGCGCTGATTTCGATTTTTGCCGGCGCCGCGCTCTCGGGCTTGATTTCGGAACCCGCTCTGGTCATTGCTTCGGTCTGTGCTTTCTTGTTTGCGGAGCTCGCTGACTTTGCCGTTTATGCTCCCATGAAGAAGCGCTACCCGGCCATGGCCGTGATTGCGTCGGGACTGGCGGGTTCCGTGGTTGACTCCGCGATTTTCCTGTCTCTGGCTTTCGGCTCCATTGAGTTTTTGGCCGGACAGGTGCTCGGGAAGTTCTGGATGAGTCTGATTGCAGGCGCCTTGATCGTAGTTTGGAGACGACTCAAGACACATACGGTCCACGAACACCTGCAGATGCAATAACTCGGACGCATTCTCAAGAAAAGCGGCGGTTAAGACAGTTCGTGCACAATTGCTCGAACTTGATCTAACCGCCTTTTTTGTATCCGATGACCGCGCAAAACAACACACCCAAGACCGCCGTTCTCATCTGCAACACCGGTTCGCCTGCCGCTCCGACCAAAGAAGCAGTGGCGAAGTATCTTGCGGAATTCCTCGGTGATCGGCGTGTGGTGGAAATGAATCCGCTCATTTGGCAGCCGATTCTGCGCGGCATCATTATTCCCCGTCGCGCGCAGGCTTCTGCCGATCGCTACAAGACGGTGTGGACGCAAAAAGGGTCTCCTTTGGTGGCGGTGACCTCCGACACGGCGCAAGGCCTGCAGAAGGTGCTGGGCGACGAATTCATCGTGTCCTGGGCGATGTGTTACGGCGTGCAGCGAATCGATGAAGAACTCCGTCGGATTGCTGAACAAAAACCCGAGCGCATCGTTGTTCTGCCGCTATATGCGCAGTACGCCACGCAGACGACGGAGTCCGTTTTTGATGCAGTTCGACGCGTACAAAAGAAGATCCGGGATTTGCCGCCTGTTGTCACGATTCCGCACTACTTTGAAGAGGACGCCTACATTGAGGCGCTTGCTGCTCGCGTGCGCGCGCATTGGGAAAAAGTGGGTGATCTCGGAGACGAAGGCAAGCTCATGATGAGCTTTCACAGTATTCCGGCGGTTTCGAGCGAACGCGGCGATCCGTACGAAGCACAGTGCAAGCAGACGGCGGAAAAGCTGCGCCTTGCGTTGGGTTTGAAGAAAGATCAGGTTGTCCAGGTATTCCAGAGCAAATTTGGGAAAGCGAAGTGGTTGGAGCCTTTTGCCGTTGATACGGCTCCCGAACTGGGCCGACAGGGCTTGAAGCGCCTTGATGTGATTTGTCCGGGATTTGCCGCGGATTGTCTGGAGACGCTTGAAGAAATCGCCACGGAACTGAGCTCGATTTATGAGAAGGCAGGGGGCAGCGGATTTCACTACATTGAGTGCCTCAACGCGCAGGACGATGCGGTGGCCCTTTACGCCGAGATCATTCGCAAGGCTCTGTCGAAGGCCTGAAAATCCGCTTCAGCTGAACTTTTTGCCTCCGATGGCTTGAAAAGAGCAAACCCAATCCCCATATAAGAGCCATCTTTCAAGCATTTTTTTTGCAAGAACATCTCTATGGCCCAAGAAGACATCAAGCAGGAGCAGGTAAATCCTGCCGACGAATTGAAGAAAGCAGCCGAAGCCGCTGAACAGGTTCAGGGTTCAGAATTGCCTCCGGAACTCGGCATCGAACCCGAAGGCGCAGAAGCCTCGCTCGAAGATCAGCTTGCCGCGGCAACGGCCAAAGCGGCTGAGAATTTTGATCTTTACGTGCGTGCGGTTGCCGAAATGGAAAACGTGCGTCGCCGTGCTGCCGAAGACGTTTCCAAGGCGCAGAAGTTCAGCATCGAGAAGTTTGCCAAGAACCTGCTTCCGGTGATGGATTCGCTTGAAAAGGCGATCGAAATGACCGCCGAAATCGAAGGCCCGATGCGAGAGGGCATTCTCGCGACGCACCGTCAGCTCGTGCATGCGCTTGAAATGAGCGGCATGACCGTCATCGATCCGAAGGACGCCAAGTTTGATCCCAACACGCAGCAGGCCATTGCCATGGTGCCTGCCGTCGAAGGCAAGAGCGCGGGTGACGTTGCTCAGGTCTTTCAGCACGGCTGGAAGATTCACGAACGCGTGCTTCGTCCGGCCATGGTGAGCGTGGTTCAAGGCTAGAAACTTCATCGACACAAAATTTTTCAGACGCCCCGTTGAATTTTCTCGGGGCGTCCCCATATAGGGGGGTATGGCGCGGCAGGGACACCCCAAAAAAGAGTTCTCTGCCCGACGCGTAAGAGTTTCAGATCACGGTCGAATCCTTCCGAGGTCGGTTGACGCGGAAAAGGAATACGGCCCAACAGAGAATCAAGAGGAAAAAGAACAATGTCTAAGATCATCGGTATTGACCTTGGCACCACCAACTCGGCTGTGGCCATCATGGAAGGCGACAAGGTTCGTGTGATCGAAAATTCCGAAGGCGCTCGTACGACGCCTTCCATCGTTGCCTACATGGAAAACGGCGAGATTCTTGTCGGCGCAACCGCCAAGCGTCAGGCCGTGACCAACCCGAAGAACACGCTGTTTGCCGTCAAGCGCTTGATCGGCCGTCGTTACGAAGACGCCGAAGTGCAGAAGGACGTGCAGCGCGCTCCGTTTAAGATCGTTCGCGCCGACAACGGCGACGCCTGGGTGCAGGTGCTGGGCGACAAGAAGCTTGCTCCGCAGCAGGTTTCCGCCGAAGTGCTCCGCAAGATGAAGAAGACCGCCGAAGACTACCTCGGCGAACCCGTGACCGAAGCCGTGATCACGGTTCCGGCTTACTTCAACGACAGTCAGCGTCAGGCCACGAAGGATGCCGGCCGCATCGCCGGTCTCGAAGTCAAACGCATCATCAACGAACCGACGGCCGCAGCTCTGGCTTTCGGTCTTGACAAGATGGGCAACGAAGACCGCAAGATCTGCGTCTACGACTTGGGCGGCGGCACGTTCGATATTTCCGTGATCGACATCGCCAACATCGACGGCGACAAGCAGTTTGAAGTGCTCTCCACCAACGGCGACACGTTCTTGGGCGGCGAAGACTTTGACCGTCGCTTGGTCGAATACCTGATTGCCGAATTCAAGAAGGACAACGGCATTGACCTCGGCGGCGACGTGCTTGCTCTGCAGCGCCTGAAGGACGCCGCTGAAAAGGCCAAGATCGAACTTTCGAGCCGTCAGGAAACCGAAGTGAACCTGCCCTACATTTCGGCTGACCAGACCGGTCCGAAGCACATGAACATCACGATCACGCGCGCTAAGTTCGAAAGCATGGTCGAAGACCTCGTGCAGCGTACGATCGAACCCTGCCGCAAGGCTTTGAAGGACGCCGGCCTGTCGACGTCCGATATTACCGACGTGATCCTCGTGGGTGGCCAGAGCCGTATGCCGCGCGTTCAGGAAGTGGTGCGCGAATTCTTCGGCAAGGAGCCCCGCAAGGACGTCAACCCGGATGAAGCCGTGGCTATCGGTGCCGCCATTCAGGGGCAGGTGCTCTCGGGCGGCCGCAAGGACGTGCTGCTGCTCGACGTTACCCCGCTGACGCTGGGCATTGAGACCCTAGGCGGCGTGATGACCGCGATGATCAAGCGCAACACCACGATCCCGACCAAGCACTCGCAGGTGTTCTCGACGGCGGAAGACAATCAGCCGGCTGTGACCATCAAGGTCTATCAGGGCGAACACGAAATGGCGGCTTCCAACAAGTTGCTCGGTGAGTTCAACCTCGAAGGCATCCCGCCCTCTCCGCGTGGTCTGCCGCAGATTGAAGTGACGTTCGATATCGACGCCAACGGCATCCTGCACGTGACCGCCAAGGACAAGGCCACCGGCAAGGAAAACAAGATCACGATCAAGGCAAGCTCGGGCTTGTCCGAAGAAGAGATCAAGAGCATGGTTGCCGCTGCCGAAGCCAACAAGGAAGAGGATCACCGCCGCTTCGAGCTGGCTCAGGCCCGCAACATGGCTGACGCTTCGATCGCTCAGGTTCAGAAGACTCTGAAGGATCTCGGCGACAAGGTCGAAAGCGCTGATCGCGCTGCTTGCGAAAACGCCATCAAGGATGTGGAAGAACGCATCAAGGGTGAAGACAAGGCTGCGATTGAAAAGAGCGTGGAAGCGCTGATGGCCGCCGCTCAGAAGATCGGCGAAAAGCTCAACCAGCAGGCTGCTCAGAGTCAGCAGGCTCAGGCAGGCGCCCAGCAGCAGGCGGGCGGTGCCGGTCAGCAGCAGGCCAACAAGGGCGATGACGACGTGGTCGATGCCGACTACACTGAAGTCAAGCACTGATTTGGCTCAAGAGCAAAACCCGAGCCCGGCGCGGCTTCCGAACTTTAAGGATGCCGAGTCGGCCGTATGAGACACGGGGCCGGGCCGCCATTTGGCGATTCGGCCCTTGGCATGTTTTTTGGTAACGATTGAAACACTATGGCTGACCAGGATTATTACGAGGTACTGGGAGTCTCGCGAGACGCAAGTGACGACGAGATCAAAAAGGCGTATCGACGCCTGGCGATGAAGTACCATCCCGATCGCAACAACGGCGACAAAGCGGCTGAGGAAAAGTTCAAGCAGGTGGGCGAGGCCTACTCGATTCTGAGCGATCCCCAAAAGCGCGCGGCCTATGACCGCTACGGCAAGGCAGGGGTTGATCCGAGTGCGGCCGGTGCTGGCGGTTTCGGAGGTTTCGGCGGCTTCGGTCAGGGTCAGGGCGGTTTCGGCGACTTCAGCGACATCTTCTCAGAGATTTTCGGAGGCGGTGCGGGCGGCGGTCGTCGCGGCGGTCCCAAGGTGTTCCGCGGTGCCGATGTGAGTTATTCGCTGGAAATCACGCTTGAACAAGCGGTGGCGGGTGCCAAGACCGACATCCGTGTGCCGGTTTGGGAAGAGTGTGAAACCTGTCACGGCTCCGGCTGCAAGTCGGGGACTTCGAAGAAGACCTGCCCGCATTGCGGCGGCAGCGGCATGATCAACATCAACCGCGGCTTCCTGCAAGTGCAACAGACCTGTCCGTATTGCCACGGCACGGGTGAAATCATTGCCGATCCGTGTCCGGATTGCCAGGGACGCGGTCGTAACCGCAAGACGAAGACGCTGGAAATCAACATTCCGGCGGGCATCAACGACGGCCAGCGCATCCGCATTCAGGGCAAGGGCGAACCCGGTCCCAACGGCGGTCCCTGCGGCGATTTGTTTGTGCAGGTGTTCATCAAGCAGCACGAAATTTTCCAGCGCGACGGCGACGATTTGCATGCCGATTTGCCGCTGAGCTTTGCGACGGCCGCTTTGGGCGGCGAAGTGAGCGTGCCGACGATGGGAACTGAAGCGCGCATCACGATTCCGGAAGGCACGCAAACGGGCAAGATCTTCCGTCTGCGCGGAAAAGGTGTGCCGCATCTGCACGGCGGCGGCAACGGCGATCTGTACGTACACGCTTTCGTTGAGACGCCGGTCAATCTCACGAGCAAGCAAAAGAAGATGCTCAAAGAGTTTGACGAGTCGATCAAGGAAGGCGGCACCAAGCATTCGCCTCAGAGCACGAGCTTTTTGGACAAGATGAAGAAATTCTTCTCTTAATGGACACGACTGATGGCGCTTTGCGCTACAGTGGTAGCAGAGAAAACCCCGAATACACAACAAGGAGATATTCCAATGACAAATAAGTTTGCAGGCACCCAGACTGAAAAGAACCTTTGGGCTGCCTTTGCCGGCGAGTCTCAGGCCCGCAACAAGTACGATTACTTTGCTGGCGTGGCTCGCAAGGAAGGCTATCAGCAGATCGCCGAGCTCTTTGACGAAACGGCCGCCAACGAACGCCAGCACGCCAAGATCTGGTTTAAGCACCTGCAGGGCATCGGCAACACGGCCGAAAACCTCAAGGCTGCTGCCAGCGGTGAAAACTACGAATGGACGGATATGTACGAAGGCTTCGCGAAGACGGCCGAAGCCGAAGGCTTTGCCGAACTCGCGGCACAGTTCCGTGCCGTCGGCGCCATTGAAAAGGCGCATGAAGAACGCTTCCTGAAACTTCTCAACAACGTTGAGATGAAGCAGGTCTTCGAAAAGAGCGAAGAAGTGATGTGGCAGTGCCGCGAATGCGGTCACTTGGTGATCGGCAAGACGGCTCCTGAAGTGTGCCCCGTTTGCGCACATCCGCAGAGCTTCCAGCAGATTCGCGCCGAAAACTATTGATGCACGCCGCGCGAACAGCGCAACTTCAGTAGAATCCGCAGGCCTCCCGCCGCAACAGTGTAGCTTCCAGCTGACGCGGTAAGGGAGGCTTCTTTTTGCGGGCCAAAATGAAAAAAAGGAGATTTCTTGCGAAATCTCCTTTTTGGAATCTGGTCGGGGTGAGAGGATTCGAACCTCCGACTCCTACGTCCCGAACGTAGTACTCTACCAGGCTGAGCTACACCCCGAATTTCCCGACTGTCGGCGCGTTATTTGTTGCGCTGAACTGTCAAGGCGAGGAACTGTAGCAGAGATTCTTTGAAATGTCCAGAGGGAAGTGCAGATAATTTTTGTTTTCCCATTTCAACTTCCTGTTGGGCACGCTCCAGGCACTTCGGCAAGGCGCCGCTTTGCATGACAATCCGAGAGATTTCCTCGAAGTCGCCGTCTCCGTTGCGAACCGCTTCACGGATGCGTTCACGATTCTCAGGCGTTGTCATCTGCATGGCGTAAAGCAAGGGCAGCGTCACTTTGCCTTCACGCAGGTCGGCACCTAAATTCTTGCCGATGGTCGCGGCTTCTCCCTTGTAGTCGAGAATGTCGTCGGCAATCTGGAAGGCATTGCCCAGATGCAACGCGTAGGCGGCACACGCTTCTTCCATTTCCGGAGAGGCTTCGGCGATGGCGGCGGCCATGTGAGCGGCTGCTTTGAATAAACAAGCCGTTTTGCGCTCAATCACGCCGAAGTAATCCGCTTCGGTGATGTCGGGGTTGTGCGCGTTGTTCATCTGCAGCACTTCGCCTTCGCTCAGACGGTTGGCGGCGTCGGCGAGCGCTTGCATGACTTTTAGGTTGCCCGCGCGAACCATCATTTGAAAAGAGCGGGTATAGAAAAAGTCGCCCACAAGGACGGCCGTGCCGTTGCCCCAACGAGCATTGGCCGTTTCACGGCCGCGTCGCATTTTGCCCTCGTCGACGACATCGTCGTGCATGAGCGTGGCCGTGTGAAGAATTTCAATGACGGCACCGAGATAGGCGGCTTTGGCGGGGTCAGCTCCCATGGCGCGGGCCATCAGGATGAGTAGCGCCGGGCGCATGCGTTTGCCGCCGGCGGCGGTGATGTAGTGCCCCACTTCGTCGACGCGGGAAACGGCGCTGGAGACTTCGCGCATGATGATGCGTTCAACCTCAAGCATGTCTTCGGCGATGGGGGCCAGAGCGCGGCGGGCGGCCGCTTTGATGTCTTCGGATTGGGACATTGTTGTCGTGAATCCCTTAAGGAGTGTTCTGAAACGAGAGGGGCCGGAATAAAGTGCGAACTAACGGCTCAGTCATCGGCCGGCATCTCGCGGGGTTCGATCATTTTAGCGAGTCTCAGAGAAGTTTCATCTGCTGAGCGCGGCAGACGGCCTGGCTGCGGGAGTGGGCATCGAGCTTTCGATAGATGTTTTTGGCATGCGTACTCACCGTGGATTTCGACAGAGCCAGAATGTGGCCGATCTGGGAAAAAGAAATGCCTTTGGCAAGCAGCCTCAGGATGTCGAGTTCTCGAGCCGAGAGGGGGTGTTCTTCGGGCATGCGGTGACGCTGATTTTCCCGACTTTGCAGCGAGCGCAAAACCGTGCGGGCCACAAGCGGACTGACCGGAGAGCCTCCCGCTTGCAAAACACGCAGGCAAGAGCACAGATTGGCCGTCGTATCGGAAAAAAGAACGTAGCCGTTGGCGCCGCTTGTGATCGTGTGCATCACAATGTTGGCGTCGTCGCACCCCGAGGCGGCAAGCACCAGACAATCCGGGTTGCGTTTGTGCGCGGCGCGGATAATGTCGGCGGGACTGCCGTCGGGCAGCATGCTGTTGGTGACGATGAAGTCGACGGGCCGTTGGACCAGATACGACAGAGCCTCACGTTTGCCGGCGACGGCACAGACAACATCCAAGGTCTTGTCGCGGGAGAGTTCAAGCACATGCCGCTGGCGCCGATACGACTCGGGCTCCACGATGAGCACGGTTCGTCTCGGCGCAGCGGGGGCTGCGACTAAAGAGCGATCGGTCACGTCAGACAAGGTGTGCCTGAAGTTTTTCGGTGTCGACGGCAAAACTGCGGATGCCGGCGGCCAGTTTTTCGCTTGCGACGGCGCTCATGGTGAGCGCAAGCAGAAAGTCCGGTTCCGAAATTGAGATCGGAGCGGTGGCTTCAAGCCCCTCGGTCGTGAGAGCAGGCTGCACAACCGCGAAGGATGAGTCGAGTTCGGTGAGCAGCTTGGGCGAGATCGTGAGCAGATCGCAGCCGGCCAGCGCAAGAATTTCTCCTTTGTTGCGAAAGGAAGCCCCCATGATTTGCGTTTTGCTTCCGGCCGCCTTGAGGCGCTTATAGATGGCGGTGACGGATTGAACGCCCGGATCTTTGAGGCCGCTGTTGGCCGCTTCGTCCCAGCACGCGCCCTCGGAGGCTTTGAACCAGTCATAAATGCGGCCGACGAAGGGGCTGATCAGCGTGGCATGAGCTTGTGCGGCTGCTTCGGCCTGCGCCGTGCAGAAAATAAGCGTCATGTTGCAATGAATGCCTTCGGCTTCAAGCACGCGGGCCGCTTCGCAGCCCTGCCAGGTTGCTGCGATCTTGATGAGAATGCGTTCGCGGGAAATGCCCATGGCTTCGTAAAGTCCGATGATGCGACGCGCTTTGGCAATCGTTGCGTTGGTGTCAAAACTCAGGCGTGCGTCGACTTCGGTCGAGACGCGTCCGGGAATGTGTTCGAGAATGGCTGCGCCAAACCCAGTGAGTACACGATCAATTCTTTCTTGAGCCGGCTCGTTGACACTGCGGGCGGCTTCAAGAATGTGACCGTACTTGCCGCCCGTAGCCGCCTTCAGAATCAAGGACGGATTGGTGGTGGCTTCGGTGGGTTTGAGCTGCGCGATGGCATCAATGTCGCCCGTATCGGCAACCACGACCGTCATGGATTTCAATTGTTCGAGTTCACTTGCTTGCTGCATCGTTGTGCTCTTTTTTTGAAAAAAGTCGGAATTCGGTTGAGCGCGGAGACGAAAACGCCACCGACTGATAAGACGCAAAACCGGCGAGCCGACGCGTCTGAGCCGATGATTTTGCAGGAGGATTTCGTCCGATACGGCCCAGCCTCCAAGGTATAATGGATCAATTTTAGCCTGAGCTCGGAGAGCTCTGATTCTCAGGCAAAATGTTTTGTCGAGGGAAATCCACGATCTGCTCGCAAGAGCCTGTGAATTTTCCGAACAAAGCTCAAACCAATCGAGTCAGTTCAAGAACAAAGATAGGGAGGAACCTTGAGTCTGATTATCACAGATACGCGTCCGCAAGCAGCCCTCGTGCTTGCCGACGGCGAAGTCTTTCTCGGTCGCGGATTCGGTGCGTCGGGAAGCGTGACGGCCGAAGTGGTATTCAATACGGCCATGACAGGCTATCAGGAAATTGTGACCGACCCGAGCTATACGGGACAGATTGTGACACTGACGTACCCGCACATCGGCAATGTCGGCGTCAATGCGCAGGATGAGGAAAGCGGTGCCGTTTGTGCCGCAGGTCTGATCATTCGCAGCGAAAGTCCGGTGGTGAGCAACTTCCGCTCGGAACAAAGCCTTTCGGATTACCTGCGTCAGGCAGGTGTTGTCGGTCTTTGCGATATCGATACCCGTAAGCTCACTCGTATTCTGCGAACCAAGGGTGCGCAAGCCGGCACGATTGTGGTGGCCGCTAACGGCACGCTTACGCCTGAAGAAATCCAAGCGGCCGGCCGAGCTGCAGCGCAGTGGGGCTCCATGGTCGGTCGTGACCTTGCGTCCGAAGTGACCTGCAAGGCACCGTATGAATTCAAGGAAGGCACCTGGACGCTTACCGCCAACGACGGAACGCCCGGATTCAAGAAACTTCAGAACCCGACCTACAAGGTTGTCGCTTACGACTTCGGCGTCAAGCGCAACATTCTGCGCCTGATGGTCGATCGAGGTATTGAGCTCACCGTTGTGCCGGCTCGTACGCCCGTGCAAGATGTGCTTGCCATGAACCCCGACGGCGTCTTCCTTTCAAACGGCCCGGGCGACCCCGAACCCTGCACGTACGCCATTGAAGCGGCCCGCGAGTGCCTGAAGCGCCGCATTCCGCTTTTCGGCATCTGCCTGGGTCATCAGATCATGGGACTGGCAGCCGGCGGCAAAACTCTCAAGATGAAGTTTGGTCATCACGGCGCCAACCATCCGGTGCTCGACAAGCACAGCGGCCGCGTGCACATCACGAGCCAGAACCACGGCTTTGCGGTGGATGCGGACACATTGCCCGAGAACGTCGAAGTCACGCACGTGAGTCTTTTCGACGGTTCGCTGCAGGGGATGCGCTTTATCGACGCTCCTGCCATGAGTTTTCAGGGACACCCGGAAGCTTCGCCCGGTCCGCACGACATCGAGACGCTTTTTGACAAGTTTGTTGAATTGATGAAAAGCGCTCACGCATAAAGAAGCAGACGCTATAAAGAAACGAAGTAGCAACATGAACGCAGTTGATCACGTCAAGGCCGCTCTGACGGACGCGCAAAACGCGCTTGCCGCCCTGATTGAAAACGAAGCCATGCTTGAGACCATCGCTCAGGCCGCGCATGTCATTGCCCAAAGCCAGCGTCAGGGAGGCGCTGTTTACTCCTGCGGCAACGGCGGCAGCTTGTGCGACGCCATGCACTTTGCCGAAGAAATGACGGGGCGTTACCGTCAAGACCGCAAACCCTATCGGGCGGCGGCCATTTCCGACGTCTCTCACATGGCCTGCGTCGGCAACGACTACGGTTACGAGCACGTGTTCTCACGCTGGATCGAAGCGATGGGTACCGACAAGGACGTGCTGATTGCCATTACCACCTCGGGGACGAGCAAAAACATTGTGGCGGCAGCCAAGGCCGCCAAAGCCAAGGGTGTGACCGTGGTGGCGCTGACCGGCAAGTCCGGCTCTCCGATCACGGAATTGGCCGACATTGCCGTGGTGACGCCTGCGGGCCGATGGGCCGACCGCGTTCAGGAACTGCACATCAAAGTGATTCATATTCTGATCGAACTCATCGAGCGTGAGCTCGACGCTCAGAACTACAACGAAGGCGCGTAAAACATGCCTAAACGTACAGACATCAAAACCATCATGATTCTCGGGGCCGGTCCGATCATCATCGGGCAGGCCTGCGAGTTCGACTACTCGGGTGCACAGGCTTGCAAGGCTCTCAAGGAAGAGGGCTACCGCGTGGTTCTTGTCAACTCCAACCCGGCCACCATCATGACCGATCCGGTGATGGCCGATGCGACCTATATCGAGCCTCTGAACTGGAAAGTGCTCGAGCGCATCATTGCCAAGGAAAAGCCGGACGCCATTTTGCCGACCATGGGTGGTCAGACGGCTTTGAACCTCGCCATGGACTTGAACCGCGAAGGCATCCTTGAAAAATACGGCGTGGAGTTGATCGGTGCCAAGCCCGACGTGATCGACAAGGCTGAAGACCGCCAGCGCTTTAAAGAAGCCATGGAAAAGATCGGTCTGGAGTCGGCTCGTTCCGGCATTGCCTATTCCATGGCCGAAGCTCTGGAAGTGCAGCAGCGCGTGGGGTTCCCTGCCGTGATTCGTCCATCCTTTACGCTGGGCGGCTCAGGCGGCGGCATTGCCTACAACATGCAGGAATTCGTGGAAATCTGCGAGCGAGGTCTGGCGCTTTCGCCCACCCATGAGTTGCTCATTGAAGAGTCTCTCTTGGGCTGGAAAGAGTACGAGATGGAAGTCGTGCGCGACAAGGCAGACAACTGCATCATCATCTGCTCGATCGAAAACCTTGACCCGATGGGGATTCACACGGGCGATTCGATCACGGTGGCGCCGGCTCAGACGCTTACGGATCGCGAGTACCAATTGTTGCGTGATGCTTCCATTGCCGTGTTGCGCGAAATTGGCGTGGATACGGGCGGCTCCAATGTGCAGTTTGCGGTCAATCCGAAAAATGGCCGTCTGATCGTCATCGAAATGAATCCGCGCGTGTCGCGTTCCTCGGCACTGGCTTCGAAGGCAACGGGGTTCCCGATTGCCAAGATTGCCGCCAAGCTTGCCGTGGGTTATACGCTTGACGAGCTCAAAAACGACATCACGGGCGGCGCAACCCCCGCGTCGTTTGAGCCCACCATTGACTACGTAGTCACCAAGGTACCGCGTTTTGCCTTCGAGAAATTCCCGCAGGCCAACGATCGACTGACGACGCAGATGAAGTCCGTGGGCGAAGTGATGGCCATCGGCTCGACTTTCCAGGAATCCATCCAGAAGGCCCTGCGCGGTTTGGAAACCGGTAAGGACGGCTTTACGCCGATTTCGAACGATCGTGAAGAAATCGTTCACGAAATCAGCGAAGCCGGTCCCGAGCGCATCTTCTATGTGGCAGACGCTTTCCGCATCGGCATGACGCTCGATGAAGTGCATCAGATGACCGACATCGACATGTGGTTCCTTGTGCAGATCAAGGAACTCATTGATATTGAAAAGCGCGTGGCACAGGTCAAGTTGGAAGACATCACCAAGGAAGAAATGCTCTTTCTCAAGAAGAAGGGCTTTTCGGACAAGCGATTGGCGAGCGTCCTCGGCGTAAAGGAAGCCGATGTTCGCTGTCGTCGCCACGCACTGGATGTGCATCCGGTCTATAAGCGCGTCGATACGTGCGCGGCTGAATTCGAAACCCGTACAGCCTACATGTATTCGACCTATCAGGACGAGTGCGAGGCCATGCCCACCGATCGCAGGAAGATCATGGTTTTGGGCGGCGGTCCCAATCGCATCGGGCAGGGCATCGAGTTTGACTACTGTTGCGTGCATGCCGCCATGGCCCTGCGCGAAGACGGCTACGAAACGATCATGGTCAATTGCAACCCCGAGACGGTTTCGACCGACTACGACACGTCCGATCGTCTGTATTTCGAACCGGTGACGCTCGAAGACGTGCTCGAAATCTGCCGCATCGAAAAGCCAGAAGGCGTGATCGTGCAGTACGGCGGCCAGACGCCCCTGAAGATTTGCCGTGCGCTCGAAGCCGAAGGCGTGAGAATCGTCGGCACGAGTACCGACGCCATTGATTGCGCCGAGGACCGCGAGCGCTTCCAGAAGCTCATCAACGAACTCGGTCTGCGTCAGCCGCCCAACGCCACCTGCCATACGCAGGAGGCGGCTCTGGAAGCGGCCGAACGTATCGGCTATCCGATCGTGGTGCGTCCGAGTTATGTGCTCGGCGGCCGCGCGATGGACATCGTGCACAATGCCAAGGAATTGACGCGCTACATGCACGAAGCCATCGTGGTGAGTGAAGACAGCCCCGTGCTGCTCGATCACTTCCTCGACGATGCCGTGGAAATGGACGTTGACGCCGTGTGCGACGGCAACGAAGTGCGTATCGGCGGCCTGATGCAGCACGTGGAAGCTGCGGGTGTGCATTCGGGTGACTCGGCCTGTTCGCTGCCGCCCTACAGTCTGCGTAAGGATATTCTCGACGAAGTGCGCCGCGAAACGACGCTGATGGCCAAGGCCCTGGGCGTTGTGGGCCTGATGAACGTGCAGTTTGCCATCAAGGGGGCCGTGACGGAAAACCCGCTTGTGTACGTGCTCGAAGTCAATCCGCGTGCTTCGCGTACGGTGCCGTTTGTGTCGAAAGCCACGGGCGAGCCGCTTGCAAAGATTGCTGCGCGCTGCATGGTGGGCAAAACTTTTGCCGAACAGGGGGCCAAGGTGGAAGTGACGCCGTCTCGCATCTGCGTGAAGGAAGCGGTGTTCCCGTTTGCCAAGTTCCTGGGCGTGGATCCGGTCTTGGGACCGGAAATGCGTTCCACGGGCGAAGTGATGGGCGTGGGTAAGACTTTCGGTGAAGCGCTCTTTAAGAGCCAGTTGGGTTCCGGATCGATCCTGCCGCCTGCGGGCACCGTCTTTATTTCCGTTCGCGATGAAGACAAGCCGCGCGCCATTGTGGTCGCTTCCGAACTGCTCGACAAGGGCTACAGTCTGGTGGCAACGCGCGGCACCGCTGCCGCGCTTGCCAAGGCCGGCATTCCCTGCAAGGTCGTCAACAAGGTCTCCGAAGGCCGTCCGAGCGTGATCGACAAGATCAAGAACCATGAGATTCAGCTGGTGATCACCACGAGCAACGAATCCCGCGGCGAAATCAGCGACGCGCGCGACATCCGTATGGCGGCCTTGGCCAATCGCGTGACTTATTACACGACGATTGCGGGCGGCCGCGCTGCCGTTGAGGGCATCAAGCACTTGACGGACGCTCAGGTTTGCTCGCTACAGGAAATGTACGCTGAAGCTGCCAAAGCCTAAAGCGGTTTCTCCAAACGTAACAAAGCCTGTCCAGAGTGCCGGACTCTTCACCGAAGAGCCCGGCACAATGTAAAATTGCGCCCTTCTAAGAAGGGCAAAATTCTTTTTTCAAGTCAAAACAAAGATATGCAACAGCGAATTCCGATTACCGCCGCCGGTGCCGAAAAGTTGAAGGCTGAGCTCGACGAACTGAAACGCGTCAAGCGTCCGGCCGTTGTGCAGGCGATTGCCGAAGCGCGCGAAAAGGGTGACCTTTCCGAAAACGCCGAGTACGATGCCGCCAAGGAAATGCAGGGCCACATTGAAGGCCGCATTGCGGAACTTGAAGGCAAGATTCCCGCGTTGCAGATCATTGACCCGAAGACGCTGCAGGCCGGTGACCGCATTGTGTTCGGTGCGACGGTTGAGCTTGAAGACGAAGACGGCAAGATCAACGTCTACCAGATCGTGGGTGATGACGAAGCCGACATCAAGCAAAACCGCATTTCGATCTCGAGCCCCGTGGCCCGCAGCCTTATCGGCAAGTATGAAGGCGATGAGGTGACGTGTCCGGCTCCGAAGGGGCTGATTCACTACGCGATTGTGTCGGTGAAGTACATTTGATCGTCACCGGTAGATTTGCAGTCCAAGCGAGCGCTGAGGAAGAGATTCCGAGGCGCTCGTATCGTTTGGTGGGTTTTGAATTTGCCTCTATCACTGAAAAAGTTTTCTCGTTTGCCCGCAAATGCTGAAAGCGATTCAACGACAGGAGTTGAATATGCAAGGCGCGAAGTTGGCAGAGGTTCTCCGGCAGCGAATCTGACACGCCTAAGGTTATTCGAATAATCTCAGCAGATAAGGCAAAAGAAACGGTGCGGCAAAAGCCGTGAAAAGACCGGTTAATCCCATGGCCAACCCGGAGAAGGCACCGGTATCGCGATTCATTTGAAAAGCGGTTGCGGTGCCGACGCCGTGGGCAACCAAACCGATGGAAAAGCCGCGAACCGCATCGTCTTTTTCTCGAAGAATTCCCAACAAGCTTCGAGCCATCAAAGAGCCGACAACACCGGTGATCACGACCAGTGCTGCAGTCAGAGCCGGAATGCCTCCGAGGTGTTCGCTTACAGCCATGGCAATCGGAACAGTCACGCTCTTGGGAGCAAGCGAAATCATTGTTTCGGGGGAGGCTCCGAGCGCTCCAGCGATTAGGACAGCCGAAACGATGGCGACGGTGCCGCCTGCTACAAGTCCGCAGGTGAGCGCCACCCACATTTTCGCCAGACGCAGACGCTGTTCGTAGAGCGGAACGGCCAAGGCAACCGTTGCGGGCCCCAGCAGGAAATTGATGTGCTGTCCGCCGTTGATATACGTCTTGTAGTCGGTGCCGGTGACTTCAAGCGTTACGACAAGTAAAACGATGGCAACCAGCAACGGCGTACAGATGGTTTTGTAGCCGCTTTTCTTGTAAACCCACATGCCGAACGCGTAGGCCAAAAGCGTAGCGCACAGCCACAGAGCCGGATCGGCAAGCAGGGTGTCGGCCGTCAAACCGAAACGCGAGAGAATCGACTCAAGCACGGCGCTTCTCCTTGGTGTTGGACCCCTTCAGCAGGTGCGCCACCAAACGCGTTACCAAAACGGTCGTAACCATGGCAAGGATGGAGGATCCGATGATAGACGCCGTAATCGGCAACCATTCGGCCTGAAGACGATCAACGTGTTCAATGATGCCGACGCCGGCCGGGACAAACAAAAGCGCGAAGTGAGCAAGCAGTACGTTGACGACGGGCAACGTCTTTTCCAGAAGACCGTTGACCGTCATCAGCGCGAAAAGAAAGAGCACCATGCCCATTACGGGACCGGGAACCGGCAACCCGAAGAGCGTTACAAGTAAAAGCCCTGCCAGCTGAAAAGACAGCAGCAGGGCAATTGTTAGAATCATTTGGTATGAGTCCTGCGAACCGAGAGAGTTCGCAATACTAATCCGTTTCTTTCATGTCGCGCAGGTTGCGGCGAAGAATTTTTCCGACGGCGGTCTTCGGCAGTGCTTTGACGAAGACGATCGTGCGCGGGCACTTGTAGCCGGTAAGACGTGCACGGCAGTACTTCACAACGTCGTCGCGGGTGAGCGCGGGATCCTTTTTCACGATCACAGCCTTCACCATTTCGCCGACGCGCGGATTGTTGACGCCGACAACACCGCATTCGAGCACGCCCGGCATTGATGCGATCACGCTTTCGATTTCATTGGGGTAGACGTTAAGGCCGTTCACAATGATCAGGTCCTTCTTGCGGTCCGTGATCGTGATCGTGCCGCGTGCGTCCATAAAGCCCACGTCGCCCGTGCGCAGCCAGCCGTCGACGAGAACGTTGGCCGTTTCTTCCGGTTTTTCCCAGTAACCGGCCATGACCTGCGGACCCTTGACGCAGATTTCGCCCGTGTGTTCGGCAATTTTTTCCGGATCGGAACATACGCCGAGGTCAACGAACTGTTCGCCGCGGATGGACACGAGCGTGGAGGGCAAGGGGTAACCGACGGAGCCGTCCCAGGGAGCGTCGGGCAGGTTGCCGCACACGCCGGGGCTGGTTTCCGTGAGACCATAAGCTTCCAGAATGTGGCAGCCCGTGGCGTTGTACCACTTTTCAGCCACAGTACGCTGTACCTGAGCGCCGCCGCCCACGGTCATCTTGAGACGCGTGAATTTGTGTTGCTTGAATTCCTTGTTGTTGACGAGGGCGTTAAAGAGGGTGTTGACACCCGGAATGATCGAGAAGTCCCACTTCTTGATGAGTTCGACCAGGCCGGGAATGTCGCGCGGATTGGGAACCATCACCTGAGTGGCGGCAAATTTGGAAAAGCACAGCGTCGCGGTGAAGCTGAAGATGTGATAGAGCGGCAAAGCGGTCATGGCCACTTCTTTGCCCATTTCAAACGTTTGGCTGATCCAGGTGCCTGTCTGTTCGACGTTAGCAAGGACGTTGCGGTGCGTGAGCATGGCGCCCTTGGCAACTCCCGTGGTGCCGCCTGTGTACTGCAGCAAGGCAACATCAGTGTTTTTGAGTTCCACCGGAGTAAAGCCTTTCGCGCGGCCGATTGAAAGCGCCTTGCGGAAGTTGATGTGACCGGGGAGACTGAATTCCGGGACCATCTTTTTGACGTAACGCACGACAAAATCGGCGGCGGTGCGCTTAAGCCAGGGAAGCATGTCGCCCACCTTGGTGGTTACGATGTGCTTGACGGGCGTTTCCGAGAGCGTGTTTTGCAGCGTCTTGGCGAAGTTTTCAATGATGATGATGGCTTTGGCACCGCTGTCGGCAAGCTGATGACCGAGTTCGTGCGAGGTGTAGAGAGGGTTGACGTTGACCGCAATCATGCCCGCGCGCAGGATGCCCAAAAGGCTGATGATGTACTGCTGCAGATTGGGCATCATGATGGCCACGCGATCGCCCGGCTTCATGTCGGGCAACGACTGCAGGTAGCCTGCAAAGTCCTTCGAGAGATCGCAGATTTCCCGGTAGGTGAGCACCTTATCCATGCAGATGAAGGCAGGTTTGTCGCCGTAGGTTTCGGCAACCGTATCGAAGAGCGCCGGGATGGAAGCGAACCGATCGGGATTGATTTCGGCAGGAAAGCCTTCGGGATAGTGCTTGAGCCAGGGAAGAGAGGTCTCGGACATGGATGAGTGATCCTTCTTGTAACGTTGTGTCAGGGCGAAACGCTGCGACACATCGCCTTATTTCAGTCAATCGGGTGGTGACGCCGGGCGTCTGACAAGCGTCACGTAAATACGCTTAACGACGGGGCGAGCGGCGGGCCTGCAGTTTGTCGAGCTGCAGACAGTGGCGCGCGTAGGCTTTGACGTCGTTGTAGTCGGTGTAGTCGATGGCGACGCTCGAATCCGTGGGACCGTTGGTGATCTTCATGATGATGCGGATCATCATGCGCTCGAAGAAGTTCCAATTGGGGTAGTCCACCTTGCCGGCAAAGCACTTCAGGTCGCGGGGTTTCCAGGCGCTGCGTTTGACGAACTTCTGCAGATAACGGTTACCTTCGGGCGTTGCCTTTTCGGGCGAGCGGGCCACGACGGTGACGTTAAAGAAGCTGTTGGGGCGCGACTCGATTTCGTTTTTGTACATCGAGCAGAATTCCCAGACGATCTTGTTGTAGACGCCGTACACAATGGGAGAACCCACGATCACGATGTCGTATCTTGCCCAATCCACACCTTCGCGGACAGCCTCCATCATGTCCACCATGTCGCACGCGTGTCCCTCGGCAACAATCGTTTCCATGATGGTGCGTGCGATGCGGGCCGTGTGGCCGGCGTGACTGTAATAAGCGACGAGAACGTGATGAGACATTGCGATTCCAACTGAGTCTGCAGGAAAGGCGAGCCAAATCGACTCAACCTTCTAATTTAATTTGTATCCACGGCAAAAGGGATAAGGCGAAAAATCGGTACAAACCCGATTGTTACGCTCGAATTTTAGCGGTCGCCCGATGAAAATTGTACAAAACAAGCCGGCGGCGGCCTTTTTGACGTATTTTCGCCTACCGATGTTTTCTGAAGCTGAACGGCGTCCAATCGAGCCAAAATTTCCCGACAGGCCACGCCGATCAAAATTCCCTTAAAAAAATCTTGGAAAAACAGCGGTTCGCTGACTAAAATGGCGCCTTCACTAAACGGTTGCGTGAAAAATGAATCGACAATCGGGTCGAATGCGCCGCAGCCGCTATTTATCACCAACCCAACCCCAGCACGGCCTGCTGATCTTTTTGTTGTTCTGCCGTGCTCTACAGGATTTATGGCAAAAGAAGATCTGATTGAAATGTCGGGCCAGGTGCTCGAAGTTCTCCCCGACGCCCGCTATCGTGTCAAGCTTGAAAACGGTCACGAGCTCATCGCCTACACCAACGGCAAGATGCGCAAGCACCACATTCGCATCCTCGCCGGCGACAAGGTTTCGCTCGAGCTCTCTCCTTATGACCTCACCAAGGGCCGTATTACCTTCCGCCACATCGAAGGTCGTCCCTCTCCGGCTCTGGCTGCCGGCAACCAGTCGCGTCGCCGTTAATTCTTCCTGCCGACGGTTATGCAGCATTTTGTTCTGACGTACCGTTACGTTGACGACTACATGGCTCGGCGCGACGCTTATCGTGCTGAGCATCTCGCGCGCCTGCAAAAGGCTGTCGACGACGGTTTTGTGCTGGCAGTCGGCGTTTTGCCTGAGAGTCTCTCGGCTCTCATTGTCTGCTACGCAAACTCGGCTGACGAAGTGCGCGCGTTTGCCAAAGACGATCCTTATAACCACGCAGGGCTCATTACATCCTTTGAAGTTGAGCCCTGGATGGTGGCCGTCGGATTGCCCGCGATCGTCAAGCCGCAATGACTGCAGACGAAGATCAATCCCTGCAATTGCCGCCTGCGGTCGGCGTCTCTTCAATTCTGCGCCGCATCAAGGGCGGCTTGAATCGTCTGGGATTGATTCGCATCGAAGGCGAAATCCATTCCATCAAACCCTATCCGTCCGGTCACGTCTATCTGGATCTCAAGGACAACGAAGACGAGGCGATTTTGCATTGCGTGATCTGGCGCCGCAATGCCTATCGGTTGGAGAGACTGCCCAATCAGGGTGATGCGGTGGTTCTCACCGGCACGCTTGATGTCTTTGAGGTGCGAGGTCAATTGCAATTCAACGTTGTTGCCGTGCAGGCTGCCGGCGACGGTGCGCTTTTTGCCAAATTCGAAGCGCTCAAACGCAAGCTTTTGGCCGAAGGTCTCTTTGATGCTTCGCTTAAAAAAGAATTGCCGCGCTATCCGCAGACGGTTGGCGTGGTCACAAGCACCGAAACGGCGGCGCTTCAGGATGTTCTCAAAACCCGGGCCAATCTCGCTCCCTGGGTTCCCTTTGTGATCTATCACGCGGGGGTTCAGGGGGAGTCGTCCGAATCGGAGCTTCTCTGCGCTCTTCAAAAAGTCCGAGAAAAGAACGAAGTTGACGTGCTGTTGCTTGTGCGAGGCGGGGGCTCTCTGGCCGATCTCTGGAGTTTTAATTCCGAAGCGCTTGCCAGAGAATTGCGGGCGATGCCGATGCCGGTTGTCACAGGTATCGGACACGAGACTGATTTTACGATCGCCGATATGGCTGCCGACGTGAGAGCCCCGACGCCGACTGCTGCCTGTTCTTTGGTGCTGCAGCACTGGGCCGCGGCGCCGCAATGGCTTTCTACGTTGCAGACGCGTCTTGAAACGGCCATGCATTCCGGACTGCGTTTGAGTAAGGCGCAGCTTACTCAGGCCGCCCGTTTGCAGTCGGCTATGCAAAACGCCATCTTGAGATGGCAGGCGCGTCTGCCGGCTCAAAAAGAGTGGCGTGAGCGTTATGAGCGCTATCTCGACGCACTCACCGAACGGCTCGATCGCAATGCGATGGCTCTGGCGGCCGAACGACGCGTGACGCTGCAAGCGGCTTCAGGCAAGGTTGCGTTGGCGCAGATGAATCTGCGGCGAGTGCGTCCCTCTTTCGGGCAAGCGCAGGCCGAGACCGTGCATCTTGAACAACGCCTGAAGCAATCCGTTTGTTTGTGTATTGAAGCCATGCGTGCAGAACTCGAGCGATTCACCCTCTCTTTGAACGCTTTGGACATCACCAAAACGTTGGCACGCGGCTTTTCTCTGACGACCGACAGTCAAGGTCGTCCGGTACGCGCTGCCGAACAGCTCACCGAAGGCGAAATGGTATCCATTCTGTTCGAGAAGGGATCGGTGCGCGCACAGGTGACCGAACGCAAGCCCAAATTTTGAAAAAATTTCCTTTAAAAAGAAAGGAATTTACGTTCGGCAAGCGTTGTTGCACGGAATCCCGAAGATTTCGGACTATTATCTGTTAGTGACAAAGGGCGTTTCGTGAGGCAGTAATGGATCGTGTCCGATCCGGCCTCCATCCCCGGAGGGCAATTTTGGAGCTCACGCGCCCTGTATGCAGAGAAATCCGATCGATAACCGATTCTCGAGGAGAAGTCCAATGAGCCAGTTCGTTTTGCCCAAGCTTGATTATGAAATGGACGCCCTTGCCCCGGCCATCAGCAAGGAAACGCTGGAATTCCACTACGGCAAACATCACCAGACCTACATCAACAATCTCAACAGTCTCATCAAAGGCACGATGTACGAAGCCGAGTCCTTGCGTGAAATCATCAAGACGAGTCAGGGCCCGATCTTCAACAATGCTGCTCAGACCTATAACCACGCTTTCTACTGGAAGTGCCTGACCCCCAATGGCGGCGGCCAGCCGACCGGTGCGTTGCTGGAAGCCATCGTCAAGCAGTGGGGTTCTTTCGAGGGCTTTGTGGCGGACTTCTCGGCCAAGGCAGCCAACAACTTCGGTTCCGGTTGGACGTGGCTCGTGAAGCGTCTTGACGGTCAGCTTGAAATCTATTCGACTTCCAACGCCGGCACGCCTCTGACGGAACATTTGAAGCCCTTGATGGTTATCGACGTTTGGGAACACGCCTATTACATCGATTATCGCAACGCTCGCGCCGGCTACATCCAGGCCTTCTTTGACAAGCTCGTCAATTGGGACTTCGTGCAACGTCGCTTCAACGGTGAACCGTGCGACTGCGACTGCCGCGGGGAAGAAGGCTGCTGCTGCGGATCCTGCGGTTGCGGCGCCTAAAAACGCATAGACAATTCGGACGCGCATCTCGTGTTTGGTGCGCGTCGCCGTCTCCGGCGATAACGGAACAAAGAGAGGCAGTTCGATTCAGTTCGTTCTGCTTCTTTTGTTGTCAAAACGAACGATCAAAGCACCAGTGAGAGTGCTCATTGGGCGGCGGTATCGGCGCTTGTGTGTTTGCAGTAGCGATTGTCCGCAAGTGCCGGGATCAGGGTGCCTGCCTTGACGTTATTGCGGGCAAACCAGCCGGCGTTCATTTCGATGACGCGGGAAGCGGCAACACGGGAATGGTGCAGTTCAAGGGAGCCTTTTTGCATCGAGACGATCTGCGTGATGCGACCGCACGCATCGATAAAGGCCGCATCCAGATCAATCAGGGTGTTTTTCATCCACATGGCGGTGGGACGCGGTGCGGCAAAAACAAAGAGCATGCCGTGATCGGCCGGAAGATAGGAGCGGTTCATCAGACCGGTGCGGTGCTCAACTGAGGTGCGCGCGACTTCGAGTTCGACGATTTTGTTGCCGATCTTAACGGCCACGGTTTCATCAAATGTCTGTGCTGCAAGCGCACAGCTGATGAACGAGAGAGTCAGACCGAGAAAAAAACGCGACATGATGAACAACGAAGGAAAGGAAAAACGCCCTAGGTAATATATCGTATATTTGCGCACTTGCGAAGTGGTGTTGTTGCCGATTGTGTGTCCGACAAAGCACACGATGCAAAAAGACAAGTCCGCCATACGCGTGAAAGCCGCAAGATGGCGTAATGTTGATCATTGAAAAAGAGAATTTGCGTCGCTGCAAACGCCTAAAACCGCCAACGGACGCGAAGACTCTTACGAAATCAAACCAACATATAAAAAGAGGAAAGATATGGCACAGGGAGTGGTCAAGTGGTTTAACGACGTCAAGGGCTTTGGTTTCATTACGCCCGATGACGGCGGCGAAGAGCTTTTTGCTCATTTTTCCGCCATCGAGATGAAAGGGTTCAAGAGCCTCAAGGAAGGTCAAAAGGTGACCTTTGAAGTTGTCGAAGGTCCCAAGGGCAAACAGGCCACGCACATTAAGCCGGTCGAAGAGTGAGTCTTGGCAAAGGCGGGCGGATCGCGTGTTCTGCCGGCCGATGCCTGTCAACAAAAGCGTAATAAAAACAAGGCGGTTGCCGGTGTTCGGACATTGGCAATTCTTTGCTTGATCGTGTATTATTGCGCGTCTGATTTTCACCGTGCTTTCAGTTCCCCCGTTTTCCACTGGACTGATGGCGACAAGCGGCAAAAAGAAAATCAACAAGAAATTCCCGGTAAAAGGCACTGAATTCGGTGCACGGCGAAGTTAGAACGCAGTGCGCTTCGGTGGTTTTTGCCTCGTTTTTGTTTATTGACGCGAGCAGGCCGTTTAACAGCTCCAACCTGTGCAAAGTGCAGGCGCCACCCTGTGCGAGGCGGTTCGAAACTCATCTGCTGCGTCCTTTTGTGAATCAGGTGACAACAATGAAGACCTTCTCTGCCAAGCCGCTCGAAGTACAGCGCGACTGGTACGTGGTCGATGGCAGCGACAAGGTGCTTGGCCGCCTTGCTGCCGAAATCGCACTCCGCTTGCGCGGCAAGCACAAGCCCGAATACACGCCGCATGTCGATACGGGCGACTACATCGTCGTGATCAACGCTGACAAGCTCAAGCTGTCTGCTGAAAAGGCCGGTAAGAAGACGTACTACCGTCACACCGGCTATCCGGGCGGTATCTACGAAACCACCTTCAAGGAAATGCAGGCCAAGCACCCCGGCCGTGCTCTCGAAATCGCGGTCAAGGGTATGCTTCCGAAGGGCCGTCTCGGCTACGCCATGATCAAGAAGCTCAAGATCTACGCCGGCGCCGAACACCCGCACACCGCACAGCAGCCCAAGGTTCTTGACATTTAAGGTGGAAAAAAGATGATCGGTAACTACAACTACGGCACCGGCCGTCGCAAGAGCTCTGTGGCTCGCGTCTTCATCAAGCGCGGCACGGGCAAGATCGTGATCAACGGCCGTGATCTCAACGAATTCTTCAAGCGCGAAACCGGCCGCATGATCGTTATGCAGCCCCTGCAGCTCACCGAAAATGTCGAAACGTTCGACATCATGGTGAACGTGACCGGCGGCGGCGAATCCGGCCAGGCCGGTGCTGTGCGCCACGGCATCACCCGCGCTCTGATCGACTACGACGCCGGTCTCAAGCCCGTTCTGTCGGCTGCCGGCCTCGTGACCCGTGACGCCCGCGAAGTCGAACGTAAGAAGGTTGGTCTGCGCAAGGCCCGCCGCGCCAAGCAGTTCAGCAAGCGCTAATCGTTCATTCGCAAGCGTTTTGCCTCGGTATACTTTTGCAAACTTTGGTTTGCGAAGAAAGCCGGGGCAAGAAGCGAAAAAACCGTCTCCCTTTCCCGGGCGGCGGTTTTTTTTATGCTCGTTGCCGGAAGGTTTTCTTTTTGCCAAAGACATCACAACAAAAGAGTCTTCGGGGAGTTTTCGACATGCAAGAAAAGAACATCAAGGCCGGTATTGTGGGAGGAACAGGCTACACAGGGGTGGAGCTGTTGCGTTTGCTGAGCCGCCATCCAAACGTTAAGGTTTGCGCCATCACGTCGCGCAAGGATGCGGGAACCAAGGTGACGGACATGTATCCGTCGCTTCGGGGTTTTATGGATGATCTGGTCTTTACGACACCCGAAGAAGCCGAACTCACAGCTTGCGACGTGGTGTTTTTTGCAACGCCGCACGGAGTGGCCATGAGCATGGCGCGCGAGTTGACCGTTGCCGGCGTCAAAATCATTGATCTGGCGGCCGACTTCCGTTTGCGCGATACGGGTGAGTTCAAGACCTGGTACAAGCTTGATCACGCTTGTCCGGATCTGTTGGAGGAATCGGTCTATGGTCAACCCGAGACCATGCGCGAGAAGATGAAGAACGCTCGAATTCTCGGCATGGCGGGCTGCTATCCGACGTCCATCGAATTGGGCTTGTTGCCCCTGATGGAGTACGAAAAGGTGCATCCGGGTACGTTTGATTTGAAGACCATCATTGCCGACAGCAAGTCAGGAATTTCCGGCTCCGGCAAGAAGGCTGACGTGTCGATCATCACCGCCGAAATGTCGGACAACTTCCATGCTTATGGTCTCAAAGGGCATCGTCATACGCCCGAGATCGAACAGCAGCTGAAGATCCTAGCCGGTACGGACGATCTGAAGCTCACGTTTGTGCCGCATCTGTTGCCGACCATTCGAGGGATTCATTCGACGATCTATATTCGCTTGAAGGACGCGTCGACCGAGATTGACCTTCAAAAACTTTATGAAGATCGCTTTGCCGACGAGTATTTTGTGGATGTGATGCCGGCTGGATCCACGCCTGAAACGCGAAGCGTGCGTGGCTCCAATTTCCTGCGCTTGGCGGTTCATCGACCGGGCAATGGTGATCTGATCATCGTGCTGGCGGTGGAAGACAATCTAGTCAAAGGTGCTGCAGGGCAGTCCGTGCAGGCGATGAACATTCTCTTCGGGTTGGATGAAAAGACGGGACTGGATGCACCGGCGCTGGTGCCGTGACAGTGTGACTCAAAAAATCTTCAGTACATTGAAGAATTTTTGCGGTCAACGATGCAGGGACAGCCCAGATCAATGACGGAAATGTTTGCCGCAGGCGCATTGCAAAATTGCAAACAACAGCTGACACTGGTAAATCTCTAATGCATTTTTTCGAGGCTCTTCAAGGATTTTCCGTATAATCCGTAGGCTTTGCAGTGCACGCCGGCGGCGTCGCGCGAGAAGATTTTTAACGAGAAAACTTTAAAAGAGGTAAGAAGTGTTTTCCATTTCTGACGCAATGGCTCAGACCGCAGGTGCGGCCGCTGCCGGTGGTACCGGCGGTTTGCTGATGCAGATCATTCCGATCATTCTGATTTTTGTTGTGTTCTGGTTCTTCCTGATCCGTCCGCAGCAAAAGCGCCAGAAGGAACATCAGAAGATGTGCGAAGCGCTCACCAAGGGCGATGAAATCGTAACGATCGGCGGTTTGGCCGGCCGTATCGCCGAAGTGAGCGAACAGTATGTCGTGATCGAAATCAGCCGCGTTGAAGGAAATCCTGTGACGATCACGATGCAGCGCGGCGCCGTGCAGACGGTTTTGCCCCGCGGCACGCTCAAGTCGATCGACAAGTAAAAGCGGCTTTTATGCAGCGGGCGGGCCGTATCCGACAAACAAGGATATGGCTGACGCCCGCTTTGCCGTTTAGTTAATGCACCGCAATTGGTCAATGACCTGTTGCGGTTGTTGCGCAAAAAACGGAAGTGTTTGCACAATCACCTCGTTTTTTGCCGAAACAAAACTCTCCGCGGGAGAGTTTTGTAGGCTAAGAGAAAAATCCCTTTTGCCGATTTGATTTTCGCAACGAAAGGCAACTGTGACTGATCTTGAGGGCAATCGAAAGAAAGGATCACGGAATGGCCCGGAGTTTTTAGTATGAATCGATACGCTCTTTGGAAGTACATCGTCATCGGAGTGGTTCTGCTCATTGCGGCGCTGTACACCTTGCCGAATTTTTACGGTGAATCGCCTGCAGTGCAGGTGAGTTCCGGAAAGTCGACGGTGAAGATCGACGAGACGGTGCTTGCACGTGTGGAAAAGGCGCTTGCAGACGCGCAGTTAAAGCCTAACGGCGTTTTCTTCGAACGGGGTGCTCAGCAGAACACCGTTCGTGTGCGCTTTGATCCGACGGAAGCTGAAAAGCAGCTTCAGGCCCGCGAAGTGCTTGAACGCGCGCTTAATCCCGATCGCACGGATCCTTCCTACATCGTCGCGCCTAACCTGGTTCCCAACACCCCCGAGTGGCTGTTGAAGATCAATGCTCTGCCGATGTATCTCGGTCTTGACCTTCGCGGTGGTGTGCACTTCCTGTTGCAGGTCGATATGCATTCGGCCATTGAAAAGCGCGCCGAATCAACGGCAGCCGATCTGCGTACCCAATTCCGTGACAAGCGTATCCGCCATGCCGGTATCTCTCGTCAGGGCAATACCGTTGTGATTGCCTTTAACGACGAACAGGAACGCGCTCGTGCCAATGACCTTCTTCGTTCCACGCAGCCTGATCTGGTTGTGACGGAAGGTAATCGAGCCGGCAAGTTCATTCTCTCGGCGGAACTTTCGCAGAAGGCTATTCAAAACGTTCAGGAATATGCCTTAAAGCAGAACATCTCCACGTTGCATAACCGTATTAACGAATTGGGTGTGGCTGAGCCCGTGATTGCGCAACAGGGTGCTGACCGCATCGTGGTGCAGTTGCCCGGTGTTCAGGATACGGCCAAGGCTAAGGATATTCTGGGCCGTACCGCAACCCTGGAAGTGCGCATGGTCGACGATTCGCCCGAAGCGTTGACGCAGATGGCTCAGGGGAATGTCCCCTTCGGCGATGAAAAATATTTTGACCGTGAAGGCCGCCCGATTCTTGTGAAGCGTCGTGTGGTGCTTACCGGTGAAAACTTGAACGACGCGCAGCCTGGTTTCGATTCTCAGACGCAGGAACCCACGGTGAACCTGACGCTTGACAACAAGGGTGCCCGCATCTTCCGCGATGTGACCCGTGACAATGTCGGCAAGCGCATGGCCATCATCCTTTTTGAAAAGGGTAAGGGCGAAGTGGTGACGGCACCTGTCATTCGTCAGGAAATTGCGGGCGGCCGCGTGCAGATTTCCGGTCGTATGACGACGATTGAAGCGACGGATACCGCATTGCTTCTGCGTGCCGGTTCCTTGGCTGCTCCGATGGAAATCGTCGAAGAACGTCTGATCGGTCCGTCCTTGGGTGCCGACAACATTGCTGCCGGCTTCCGTTCGACACTTTACGGCTTCGGTTTCGTTGCGGTCTTCATGATCCTCTACTACCAGGTCTTCGGTATCGTGACGGCCATCAGCCTGATGTGCAACGTGATGTGTCTGGTGGCATTGCTCTCCATGCTGCAGGCGACGTTGACGCTTCCCGGTATTGCCGCTATTGCACTGACGCTGGGTATGGCTGTTGACTCGAACGTGCTGATTAACGAACGTATTCGTGAAGAACTTCGAATAGGGCGAACGCCGCAGCTGGCCATCAGTGAAGGCTATGGCATGGCATTTGCGACGATTGTCGACTCCAACGTCACCAGTTTGATTGCCGGTATTGCCTTGCTGATCTTCGGTTCCGGTCCGGTGCGAGGCTTTGCTGTGGTGCACTGCTTGGGCATTATGACGTCGCTCTTTACCTCCGTGATTGTCTCGCGCAGCATGGTGAACTTCATCTACGGTCGCCAGAAGAAGTTGACGCGAGTGCATATCGGTCAGGTCTGGCGCCCGGATACGGCGCAGACGCAGTCGAAGTAAAGAATTAAGAGAGGAAAATCATGGAGTTTTTCCGAATTCACAAGACGATCCCGTTCATGCACTACTCGCATATTCTGAACGCGATCTCTTTGCTTTCATTCATTGTTGCCGTGTTCTGGATCTTCTATCACGGTCTGGCTCTGTCCATTGAGTTTACGGGCGGCACCCAGGTTGTGGTGCAGTATCCGGAAGCTGTTCAGACGGAACAGATCCGCGAACAGATCCAAAGCAAACTCGGTGTTGAAGCAGCCGTGCAGAACTACGGTACGGCGCGCGACATCATGATTCGTCTTCCGATGAAGGAGGGCGAAACGTCCGGTCAGATGGCCGGGGAACTTCTGAAGGTGCTTCAGGAAACCGCTCCCGGCGTCAAGATGCTCAACAACGAGTTCGTGGGTCCGCAGGTCGGTGAAGAACTTGCGACCGACGGTTTGACGGCTTTGTTGCTCGTTGTGGCCGGCATCATCATTTACCTGTCGATGCGATTCGAATGGAAGTTCGCTATTGCCGCCATCATCGCCAACTTGCACGACATCGTGATCGTGGTCGGTATCTTTGCCGTGATGAACTGGGAATTCTCGCTTCCGGTTCTGGCTGCAGTGTTGGCCGTGTTGGGCTATTCCGTTAATGAATCCGTGATTATTTTCGACCGCGTGCGCGAACACTTCCGCAAGATGCGCCGCACAGAAACGGTTGAGGTGATCAACTCGGCTATTACGGCCACGATCTCGCGTACGGTGATCACGCACGGCTCGACACTCGCGATGACGCTTGCGATGTTCTTCTTTGGAGGTCCTGCGTTGCACTACTTCGCGTTGGCGCTGACGATCGGTATTCTTCTCGGCGTTTACTCGTCTGTGTTCGTGGCAGCTGCCATTGCCATGTACCTCGGCGTGAAGCGAGAAGACCTGGTGAAGCCCATCAAGAAGGATGAGGTGCAGGAGATGGTGCCGTAAGAGGCAGTTGAACAGTGCCAGAATTAAGAAAGCCCCGTTGGTGACTAATGCATCAACGGGGCTTTTTAGTACAAGGAAAGTATATAGGTAAGACTTCTTAAATTGTAATAGATAAGCTATGTATGTTTGCTGTTGTTATTGCTCGATAAGTGTTAATACTATATAAAATAACTATACCGGACCAAGGAAAAGGCATTTCCTTATTGTGATAAAAATATAATAAATTACAGATTAAAGTCTAGAATGGATTCATATTAAGAGCTAGACTTGAAATAAAGGTAAAAGTGGTTTTTAATTTAAAAATGTTGGTGGCAATGCATTTTATGAGGGATGGGTTAAATTAGAAAAAACTACTTGCCGTGGTTTGATTGTATTGAATGGACATGAGTTGTGTCTTTACTGATTATTCATTAAATTTAAAAAAACTTAATTTTCGTTAAATATGATCGAAAGAATTTTTCAAGAAATACAACTAAAGGATATTGGAGAGTCTGACAATCTGTCGTATCTTCTTAGCTTGGGATGGTCAACGGGTGAAACCTGGGAGAGGTTACTTCAATCAAGCCGGATATTAATGATGGGTGAGGCGGGAGTAGGAAAAACCTATGAATGCCGTAACCAAGCAAAGCAATTGAAAGAGGCTGGTGAAAAAGCATTTTTTATTGAATTGTCGGCCTTAGCTACAAATGATTTAATAAATAACTTAGATCCAGAAGAGGAAAAGCAATTTAAAGATTGGCTTGATTCTCAGTCTGAAGTAGCAACCTTTTTCCTAGATTCTATCGATGAGCTCAAATTAACAGCATCATCATTTGAATCGGCTATCAAGCGATTTAAGAGAGATATACATGGAAAATTAGATCAAGCACGAATTGTTATTACGACACGCCCGACACCGTTTGATCTGGATGTTGTAAAAAGAATACTGACAAAGCCAAGAGTTTCAACAGTAGAGACAAATGCAGAGAATTTTGCAGAAAATTTAATGAATAGAGGATGTGAGAATCTTTATTCTAGAAATACAGATCAACATTGGCGTATTGTTACATTGATGCCTTTATCAGATAATCAAATTAAAGAGTTTTGTCGATTGCAAGAAATAAGTAATCCTGAGCAAATAATTGCTCATTTGGAGCAGCATAAAGCAATGGAATTTGCTCGACGACCTCAAGATCTTATTGAATTGTGCGCTGATTGGCGTGAGTATGGCTCTTTACGGCGTCATCAAGATCAAATATGTTCAAATATTAAAATAAAACTTAGATCAAGGATTGATAGACAAGAAACTGCTGATCTCGAATTTGAAAAAGCATTAGAGGGAGCTAAACATCTAGCTCTAGCTAGTCAGTTAACCAGACGATTAACTATACGAAATGAAATTTTTTCAATAAAAATGAGGTCCTTAGAGGATTCAATTGATCCGTCTTTGATTTTGTTAGATTAGCCTTTAAAGAAGCAACAAGCATTATTAGAACGCCCTTTATTTGAATTTGCCTCGTACGGCAGAGTTAGATTTCATCATAGGTCAGTCATGGAGTATTTGGCGGCATGTTACCTAAGAGATATGCTGAACAAAGGAATGTCGTTTAAAGTTTTAAAGCGTATTCTTTTTATTGAAGTTGAAGGTAAAACGTATGTTTATCCATCAAAACGAGCAATATCGGGATGGTTATCAATATTTAATCGAAGAGTATATGAACTTTTACGAGATAATGCGCCAGAGGTGCTTTTGGAAGAAGGAGATCCCGAATCTTTGACTCTTGTTCAGAGAAAAGAAGCTCTTAGAGCTTTTGCTGGTCGGTACGGATCTGGTGGATGGCGTGGGTTGAATACTCCAGAACTCAAGCTTTCTCGGTTTGCAACAAAAGATATGGGAGAGGAAGTTATTGATATTTGGGAACAAAAGGTTGAAAATCCCGAAATTCGTGAATTTTTAATTCGACTAGTGGAAGTTGGACGTATTGATTATTGTGCAGATTTTGTTTTCAATATTGCTATTGACAGTAAGATGCCTAATATTGAACGAATATTGGCAATCAAAGCCTTAATTGCCATTGAAGATGTGAGATTAAGGGATATTGTGAGTGAGATGGTCTCGGGGGGTGGATCCTGGATGGAGAAAATTATTTGTAATGTATCACTTTGGCTTTTTCCAAAGTATATGTCTGTTAGTCAGCTTTGTTCGATAATTAAACTTGTGTCTCCTTGTAAGCACGATTCTGAATATTTTAAAAAAGAGTTGCCAAATTTAATAAATAATTCATCTCTTGATTTAATTCAGTTAGAAGAGTTGCGCGAGCAATTTTTATTACTAGTAGAAAATCACATAAAGGTTAAAAATGAGGCTGGTAAAAAAACTTGTCCTTACCTATACATTAAAGGCGGTCTTGTTGCGACTTGTTGTCTTGGGTTAAATAAGAGTCTTGATTATAAATGGCTTTACGCTAGTGCTGTTGCTCTGAAGTGTAATGGAGATGATTATAATATAAGGAAATTAGAGCAGGATTTAATAAAAAAGATAACAAGCTTAAATGAAGAAGCGACTTCGAGATTGTTTTGGATTGTTGATGAGGTAAATCAAAGATTTGAATTTACAGAAAATGCATATCGAAGATTTGTCAATATAATTTCGTTGAGTAATATAGTTTCGTTAAATTTGGGAAAGGATTTTGAATGGCTGCATAGACAGCTGGCGGAAAAATCGCGAAATATTGAAGATAGAGCATTGCTTTTAGAGACTTTATTGTATCTTGTTAGAGATCCTAATTTTTCTGATGAAAAATTGGAGACGGTTAAACGCGATATTGAAGATTCTCCAGACTTGATGGCTAAACTTGAAACGTATCTCAAAACTTCAAAAGAAACGAAAGGTCTTGACTTGATAAGAGAGTCGAAGAAGAATTCTGAAATAAGAAGAGAGAGGGAACGGTCTCATTGGATCAGGGTATGGAATTCTATTTCTGGAGATTCAGGTATTAGATTATCTGAAGAAAAATATAAAAATATAGCATTTCAATTATGGCATGCTATAAGTTCTCAAAATGGAAATATCAGAAATGAAGGGCGGCTACGACATTTTTTTGAAAAATATTTTGGTAAAGAAAAATTAAATGAATTTAAGCCTATTTTAATGAAGGTGTGGCGTGAGTTAAGCCCTACATTACCAAGTCAAAGAGAGGTGGATGAGCGCAATTCTTATCCAATAAGTTGGCAATTTGGATTGGTTGCTATTTATTCTGAAGCAGAAGAGCAAGATTGGTCAACTAAACTTACTGAAGCAGAGACTTGTCTAGCTTGTAAATATGTTCCATTAGAATTAAACGGTTTCCCTGAATGGGTAGCTTCTTTAGCCAGACAGCATCCACGTGCCATAGATAGCGTCCTAGGTAACGAATTGTCGTGGGAGTTGAAACAACCGAATCGGGTAACTCAGAGTGTCTTAGATGGGTTAGGATCAGCTACAAAGGAAATTGTTACGCTGTTTCTTCCGCGGTTGATAAGTTGGGTGAAGTCTATTTCATTTTGTGAAAAGTCAAAATTAGAAGATTCGCAAGAGCTAGTTAGAAAAATAAATAAAGTTGCTAGCCTTATCCTTGACTATGGTGATTCTAACGATAGGGATAAGCTACAAAGTAAAGCAGTTGATGCCTTGCATGCTTCAAATGATCTTAGTGTGTATTCTGCCTGGTTGTCTGTTCTAATGAATATGGATCAAGACAAGGCGATTCGTTATTTGCAGGAAAGAATTGAGTTAGTTATACCTTCTCAATACTCTGATGCTGTCTCTATTTTTGGAAATGTTTTTGCGCAAGACCAGAATACATTATATGTGAATTTGAAAAAATTTACTCCGAAACAATTGCTGAGTCTTGTTTGTTTAAGTTATGATCATATCAAGATTCAGGATGATGTCTATCGAGAGGGCGCTTATTTCCCTGATGTTAGAGATAATGCCGAAGAGGGTCGTGACAGGCTCTTTAACGCTTTGATGGATACTAATGGAATAGATGGATATCGTGTTAAGTTAGAGTTGGCAAATATGCCGTTATTTTCGCATATAAAAGATAGAATAATTTATTTGGCCGAATCATCTCGTGTCTCTGAAGCAGATCAAAACGTAATGACCTGTCAACAGTTTGTTGACTTTGAAAAATCTTGGATTGTCCCTGCAATTACAAATCATGACATGTTTCAAACTTCAAGAGATAAATTGTCTGAAATTGAAGAAATTTTGTTGTCTGATTTATCACCGCGAGAAACATGGGCTAAATTATCTGAAGTTGGAAATGAAAAACTTATGAGACGTGAAATTGCCAGGACTCTTGATAATATTTCAAATTCTGTATATGTTGTTAGTCAGGAAGAAGTAACGGCAGAGGAAAAAGAAACGGATATTCGCCTTTGTTCGCGAACATCGAACTGCGAAACTGTGATTGAATTGAAAATTGGCAATGATCGATCTGCGCAATATTTGTGTGAGACAATTGAGAAACAACTATATGCGAAGTATATGGCTCCGATGAATCGAAAATCAGGAATATTGTTAATTGTTCTTTCGAAAGATAGAAATTGGGAACATCCTGATGATAACAAACATATTAATCTTGAAGGATTGAAGTTATTGCTGAAGCGAGAAGCGGAAAGAGTACAGCATAAATTTGGTGACATTTATCTTGATGTCCATATTCTTGATTTGAGACCGCGGTTATTGACTGAAAAGAAATCAAAATTATCAAAAAATAAATTGAGTAACCATACCAATTGAGAGAATTCTCGATTTGGATTTTATTTAATCAGCCCTGATCAAAAAAGTTTGGCTTCAGAAATCAAAAAGGGAACTATGGTAAGTAGTACATTGAGGAGAAGAGATGACTCTCGATGTTAAATTGGCTTTCCCTATAGGAGCTTTGGCTGTTTATGATGTGGGCAGTGATCTGTCAAGGCAACCTGTCAGGCGCTTAAAGATAAGAGTATCGGAGCTGGGACTTTCAATTGCATGCGCGTTTTAGATAAGCATATGAGGTGGCTAGCCTTGGCCAAATTTCCTAAGGACAACATTTGTAACAATATATTGTTGATGATATGAAGGTCTTGAGATTTGGCGTTGTAATACGGAACGCTGCTGACGATTGCGGAGTCCTTGAACATCAGTTGCAGGACATTACAGCGGCACCGTCAAAACGTTTTGACGATTCTGGGACTTTCATCTCCTCAAGATGCAAGAGAATTTCTGCAAAAAGTTGAGTTTCCAGAAAAAGTTTGAGTGCGTTTGGTAGATAAGTTGTAAGGATTAAAGACTGGCTTGCTATTTATTAAAAAGACCTCAAAAGAAGCTCTTAAAAGTTTTTGAATTTGTCGGTATGACATAGCTAGTTGACTTCCATTTAACGTATTGATTTAAAGGGAAATCTTAGAAACCGCAAAATGAGTTGTTAAAGCAGAACAACTGCTTTAAAAAAATTTAATACCCAGTGTCAGAAATAACTTGGCAGTGAGGGTTAGGGCGATTGTTAGACTGAATGCATGCAGTTGGAGCTGCATTTGAAAAAGTCTCTTACGATGTCTTTTTAGGAGAACAGTCTTGAAGAACATCGCCACAGTCAAGAAGAGCACGTACTTTGATTCAGTTACTCTCATGGGAGTCAGCAAACGACTCGAAAAACAGGAGGGTATCGTCAAAGTTTCCGTCAGCATGGGGACGGAGCTCAATCAGGGGCTTCTCAGAGAAGCTGGTCTTAATACTCCCGAAACAGATGCGGCAGGTCCCAACGATCTGATGATCGTCGTCGTTTGCGAAGACAATCACGACGAGGCGGAGATTCTACGTTTGGTTGAAGACGCATTGACGCGCCGAGAAGCTGCTGATGCGGCTCACGAGGCGGATCCGGCAACTATTCGTACAGCTTTGCATCGTACGCCGGACGCAAATCTTGCCTTGATTAGTGTTCCGGGTGTGTATGCGGGGTTTGAAGCAAAACGTGCACTGCAAGCCGGTTTGAACGTCATGATCTTTTCGGACAATGTTTCCGTCGAAGAGGAAGTGGCGCTCAAAAAACTTGCGCATGAGAATGGCCTGCTGGTGATGGGGCCGGACTGCGGTACGGCGGTTATCAACGGTGTGGGACTTGCGTTTGCCAATGGTCTGAGACGAGGTGAAGTCGGCGTTGTCGGCGCTTCGGGCACGGGTATGCAGGAAGTGACGGCTTTGCTGGACTGCGCCGGTGTCGGTATCAGTCAGGCGATCGGAACGGGTGGACGGGATCTCTCGGACGCTGTTGGAGGAGTCATGACGGCCGATGCCCTTTCAATGCTTGCGGCCGACGAACAAACGAAAGTGTTGGTAGTGATTGCGAAGTCGTGTGCTGGAAAGGCCGCGCAAAAGATCAGCGCAACGCTCGCCAATATCGAAAAGCCCACGGTTCTGTGTTTCCTGGAAAGTGGGGCCAGGGTTGTGGCGGCGGGCAACGTTGTGGTTGTTGATACGCTGGAAGATGCCGCACGTGAAGCAGCTCGGTTGGCAGGTGCTGACTTTGATGTTGAAAACGAAGCTGTGTTGTTCAACGAGGCTGCTCAGAGTCTTTCTGATTTGGCAGAGACTCAGCGGTATGTGCGCGGCATTTTCTGCGGTGGAACGCTTGCCAACGAATGCCGCAAGATCTTTAAAAAGGCATGTCCGCAAGCTTCGGTATTTTCCAATATTGCACACGAAGCCGATGAGAAATATGACGGCACACAGGTGAAGGCCGATCTGTTCTTGGATATGGGCGACGATGAATTTACGGTGGGGCGCGCACACCCCATGATTGATCCGTCCATCCGCAATGATCGCGTGCTTGCAGAAGCGACCAATGAGAATGTTGGAGTCGTGCTCTTTGATGTTGTCCTCGGTTACGGTGCTGCGAGAGATCCTTTGGACGGATTGACGCAAGCGATAGAAACGGCACAGGCGGCTGTCAAAGAACAGGGCCGTCACGTGATTTTCTTGGCGCATGTGCTCGGCACGGATTCCGATCCGCAGAGTCGAGCAGCCGTTGTGGACGCCCTTCGGAAACTCGGCGTGATTGTTGCAGCGACCAACGCGCAGGCAGCTCGTCTGTGTGCTCGCCTTAAAAAGGAGATGGACAAATGACCGCGAGCGAACTCTTTTCCAAAGATCTCAAGGTTCTGAATATTGGCCCGACGTCCTTTGCCGACGAGCTGCGTGCACAGAATGCAGATGTGACGCAAGTCGCCTGGAAGCCGATTGCCGGTGGAAATCCTGAACTGTTAGGTGCGCTAGCCTCATTGGATGATGCTGCGATTGATGCGGCAAACCAGGAGGCTTTGTCTCGTTATCTGGAAGGTGAACCGTACCTTATCGATTACAGTCTTGCCAAAGATGTGATTCCCGGAATGGAAGACCATATGCTTTTGCATGCCGGCCCTCCTATTACGTGGGATCGTATGTGCGGTCCGATGAAGGGCGCCATTATGGGGGCCATCATTTTCGAAGGCTGGGCAAAGACGCCAGAAGAGGCTGAGCAGTACGCCGCCTCAGGAAAAGTGAAATTTTCTCCGTGCCATGAACACAGTGCCGTGGGACCGATGGCCGGTGTAATTGCTCCGCACATGGTGGTGTCCGTGTTCGAGAATCGGCGTTTTGGCAATCGGGCGTACTGTCCGGTTCCAGAAGGTATGGGCGGCAAACTTTTGCGTTACGGCGCCTACAGCCAAGAAGTGATCGATCGCTTGCATTGGATCCAAACGGAATATCTTGAAGTACTACGTGCTGCGCTTGCGGTCAGCGACGGTGGCATCGATACGAAGTCGCTTCAATTCCAGGCTCTGCATATGGGTGACGAAGGTCACAATCGCAACAAAGCAGGCACGAGCATGTTCCTGCGGGCGATTGCGCCTTTGATGATGAAGAGCGGTTTACCTGCCGAAAAAGTCATTCCTGTCTACGACTTTATTAACGGCAACGATGGTTTTTACCTGAGCATCAGTATGCCGACGTCGAAAGTGACGCTCGATCCGGTCAACGGCGTGAAGAACTCGACCATGGTGACAGCGATGGCTCGCAACGGTGTGGATTTCGGCATTCGAGTCGCAGGACTTCCCGGCGAGTGGTTTGTGGGACCCGCACAGATGGTCGACGGCCTGTATTTCCCGGGCTACGGGGATGAAGACGCCAATCCGGATATGGGTGACAGTTCCATTACGGAAACGGCAGGTCTGGGCGGTTTCGCTTTGTCCGGAGCACCGGCCATTGTCCAGCTGGTTGGCGGTTCGGCGGCGCAAGGTGTGGAGATCTCCAAGCGTATGTACGAAATCACCATCGGCGAAAACCTCAACTTCTCTCAGCCGGTTCTCAATTTCCGTGGATCTCCGACGGGGATTGACATCCGCAAGGTGGTTGAGACGGGGATTGTGCCGAAGATCACCACCGGCAGCGTGCATAAGTTGCCGGGCGAAGGTCAAATCGGTGCCGGTATCACGAATCCGCCGCTTGAGTGTTTTGAAAAGGCATTGATGCGATTTGCTCAAGTCTACGGACGCTGATCCTTTGACCTAAAGGGGTACGGCGGTAAAGCGAATCGTGGTTTTGCCGCCGTGCGAAACCAATTTATTAGAGCGTGAAATCATGAACGAAATTATCAACAATCCCGTCTTATGGCTGATCTGCTCGGTTACTGTCTTTATCGTTGCCTTGCAGGCGGGGCTTTTTGTGCGGTTGGCTCTGCGCAATGCTCAGAGTTTTGGGCTTTCCAGAGAAAAATGCTTTAAGGCGTTTCGTATCGGTATGGTGACGGCCTTCGGTCCGTCGTTGGGCATTCTCATCGTGATGGTCGGTCTGATGACCGTGCTCGGTGAACCGCTGACCTGGATGCGTTTGTCCATGATCGTGTCGGCAGCCAATGAATTGACGGCGGCCCAAATCGGTGCGCAGGCTGTTGGCATTGAATTCAACAGCCCCGACTTCGGTACGGCAGCTCTCTTTGTGGCCTGGTTCGGCATGGCCATCAACGGTATCGGTTCGTTGGTGGGAGCTCTGGCGTTCTCGGGATCGCTTGAGAAAATGAAGGAAAAGATCAATGCCTACAACCCGAAGATTCTGCTCTTTGTGAGCGGTGCGGCCATGGCTTCGATCTACGGCAACCTTTCTTCCGGTGAAATCAAGACGGGCGGTGCCAACTTGGCAGCCTGGGTCGTCGGCGGCGTGTCGATGTACGTGCTGCAAAAGATCGGTGAAAAGTTCCCGAAGATTAAGGAATACAACCTCGGTTTGGCGATGATTCTGGGCACGATTGCTGGTGCTGTTGCCAAGTTTGCTTGACGGGAGAAAGGATATGTTGAACGAACAGACTTATCGTCAAAACTGGATTAATCCCGTACATCGAATCGGGCGTTGGACGCTTTCGCTTGTATGTATTACGTCTCTTTTCCCGGTGGCCTATCTGTACTTCGGCTATGACGTATTTCCGCCACTGGATTGGATTTGGAAGGATCTGCTTCTGATTACGGCGGGCTTCGGTCTGATCTGGATCATTGAGCCCTTGACCTTCTATCCGGCACTTGGTCTTTCGGGGTGCTATCTGGCTTTTATTTCCGGCAACATCGGCAACAGTAAATTGCCGGCGGCGATTCTTGCGCAGGAACTGACCGGCGTTGAACAGGGGACGAAACAAGCGGAAATCATTACCACTTGCGCCGTGGCTGGAGCAACGACAACAACGCTTATCGTGGTGGCAATCGGTGCTATCGGCGGTTCGCTGATTTTGGATCTTTTCCCGCCGGTCGTTGTTGAATCGGTAAAGAACTACGTTGTTCCGTCCATTTTCGGGGCTCTGATCATTTCCTTTGCCATGAAGTTCCCGAAGATCATTCCGTTTGCGGTACTCGTGCCGTTGGCTTGTCGCCTCTGGACGCCCTTTATCCCATCCTACTGGTACGTGTTGATCACGATTTTGGTAACGGTGGCCGCAACGCTTGCGATCTATCGACAGCAGATTTATTCAAAGGAATAGCAGTTGCGATAGTTGATCTGCACTTTCATCTTCACGACAGCGAGCTTCAACAAGCTGTCGTGAAGTTCACCTTTTTGGCTAGTAACAGCAAATCGGTATGCAAACCTTTCAGATCGCGCCCCGCCTCAATTTTGAGGAAATCCGTACTTTTGCCGCCGTTGTGGAACTCGGAAGTTTTTCAAAGGCAGCGGAAGCTCTGTTTCGAACTGCGGCAGCCGTTAGTTACCGCATCAATTCGCTTGAGGAGACGCTCGGTGTAGAACTGCTCGAACGTACGACACGAGGGGTGGTGCCGACGCCGGCCGGCGCATGGCTCTACGACAAAGTGTCTGCGCTGCTGATCTGGCAAGAGCATGTTCCGGCGGAAATTCAGCAGATTCGAAACGGCGTGGAATCGAAGTTTGTGTTGGTCATCAACAACCTGCTCTACGACTCGACGTGTGTGGCCAATTTGTTGGCGATGATCCGCAAGCGTTATCCGTACACGCAGCTTGAGGTCATTGAGAGCGTGTACAACGGGGTATGGGATGCGTTGATCTATAAGGAAGGCAGTGTTGCCATCGGTCTGCCGACGCATCACCCTATTGACGATCGCTACGAAACCAAGCCGATTGGAGTGATCGAATGGCATTTTGTGGTGTCTCCGACGCATCCTTTGGCGAAGTTTTCCTCTATCACGGGGCAGGACTTGCTTGAATTCCCCGTCATCAACATCGAGGACTCGTCTTTGCAGATGCAAAAACGATTGCCGTGGCGCATGCCCGGGCAGGAGGAAGTGTTGGTTCCCGATATGGTCACCAAAATCGAATGCCTGGCTCAAGGTGTCGGTGTGGGATTCCTGCCTTACTCGAGTGCACGCCCATTGATCGAGAGCGGGCGCCTGGTTGAATTGCCGCTTTCGGAGAAGTTGCGATCCTCGTCGCCGATGTCGATCGGTTGGCCGAGAGCCGGCAGAGGTCGCATTGCAGAGTGGTTATTGCAACTCTTTTCGGAAAACTCTCCGATTATCCAACCGCTTCTTGAGCCATTGCATCGAAAAACGACTTCGTAGGGCTTTGCCGCCGATTGCATAGCGAAAAAATTTAAAAAGGAGCGCCGAATGTCAAAGTCCGACTCCACCAAACTCCTTCAAGTGACTCTGGCTTCCCTTTTCGGGACGATGCTGGAGTTTTACGACCACTTCATTTACGGCACGGCTGCCGCGGTGATTTTTCCCACGGTCTTTTTTGCAGGACTTGATAAAGATCTTGCGCTCCTGTTGTCCCTTGCCGTGTACGGAATTGCTTTTGTTTCGCGTCCTTTGGGTGCTCTGCTCTTCGGTCATTTCGGCGACAGAATCGGACGCCGCACGATTTTGATTGTTGTCTTGGTCTTGATGGGGACGGCAACCTTTTTAATCGGTTGCTTACCCAGTTTTGAGACGGCCGGCATGTTCGGCGCCTGTGCGCTAGTGTTTTTGCGACTGATGCAGGGGATTGCCTTAGGCGGCGAATGGGGCGGCGCGGCATTAATGGTCAACGAATATTGCCGCGGGACGCGCTATCAGGGTCTACTCGGCAGCATTGTCCAGATAGCATCTCCTTTAGGCTTCTTGTGTGCTTCCGGGGTGTTTGCGATTGTCACGTATGTGTCGACACCTGAAGAACTGATGAGCATCACTTGGCGTTACCCGTTCTTCGCAAGCATTGTGCTGGTGGGACTCGGTGTTTTTATTCGCAGTCGAATTGACGAATCGCCGGAATTTGAAAACCTCAAGGCAAATAAGGATCTCTCCGATCATCAACCCGTCTTGATTGTGTTCCGTCATCACTGGAAAAACCTGCTGCTTGTAATCGGTACTCGCATCGGATCGGATGCGGCGTTTTATGTGTTCGCGCTGTTTCCTTTGGTATTTTTGCCCGCGATTGGAGTCGACAAACAGGTGGCGATCAATGCCGGGATTGTGGCTTCAATCGGTCAGGCAAGCGGCATTCCGCTCTTTGGTTGGCTCTGTGATAAGTGGGGAACGCGCAAAGTTCTGTTGCTGGGATCAATCATCAATATCGCATGGCTTTTGATCTTTTTCCCGATGCTTTCAACGGCGTCGTCCGGAGTGATCTACTTTGCGGCATTCGGAGCGCTTTTCTGTCTGGCTGCAATGTGGGCGCCGCTGGCTGCGCATTTGCCGAAAATGTTTCCGGTGGAGGTCCGTTTTACGGGGGCCGGAGTTGGTTTCCAAGCTGCCGGTATTCTGGGCGGAGCCATCGCACCGACCATTTGTGTTTCTCTCTTTAGCGCCTGGCAATCAACAGTGCCTGTCGTGGTGTATCTCACGATACTTCTGCTGCTTGCCTATGTTTGTGTCTATACGACAAAAACGGAATAAGGAAAGAGGGAGTTCGGCATGTCGAATCAAATTCAGGCACTTAGGCACGCGGTCAGTCGACAGAGACGGATGGCTGGCGACTTAAACGGCCGTGTGCACTCAGTGTTTCGGCATGCCGTTAATTTCTTGATGGAAGACGATTGTTTCGTGACGCTGATGTTGTCCGGCAAACCTCTCTGTCCGGAAGGGATTGTTGTGTCACCTGATGCCTTTTTAAGACAGACTGCCGGAATGCTTCAACTGTCTGCTGACGGCTTATTGCCGTTTAAGCAAGGCGAAGCCGTTTGTCTCAAAGAAAATTGGCTCCTCAGCAAAGCGTTTGCCATTGATTTGAATGGTGCGGAATCGGTGGAGTTATCTTTGTCGGGATGTGCTGTTGCCGAAGATGTGCAACAAAGGCTGACGCAGTGGTTGCCGGAGCAGCTTGATAAGCGTGGCCTTCTGACGGGCTTAAGGCGCGATGCGTGTTGTGATCATGAGAACATTTCGGCGTTTCGGGAAGGCTTGCTCGAAACAATGAGTCAGCCGGATCTCGACAGAGCTGTACGTTTTGAAATATTTAGCCGACAACTTAATCAGTTTATCGGCTTAGGTGAAGGCCTTACACCTTCCGGGGACGATTTTCTTGTGGGATTGCTCTGGGCGTTGTGGGTAGGTGAGGCAGATCGTCTTCCGGGATTCGCCACATTTTTATATGCAGTGCAGTCGACTCTGCACAAAACAAACGATATCAGTGTACAAATGCAGCGGTTCGCGATTCGTAAGCGCTTTACTGAACCGTTGATTTCATTGGCTCGAGTATCCGATCCAACGGATTGTGCGGAGGCTTTCAAACGAATCGCGGCATTTGGGCACACATCCGGTTTTGATACGCTTTGTGGGTTACTTGTTGGCCTAAAAACAACTGAGCGTATCGCTTATTCCTTTCTCAAATCAGCTCCAACTGCTTCAAATCACGCTTAAAGAAGAATTTGTATCAACTTGAGCGTTCTCTGAACAGGTATTTCTGAAAGGATTTAGATACATGAAAATTGTGATTACGCTTGGCGGCAATGCCTTGCTTCGACGAGGAGAGGCGCTTAGTGCTGACAATCAGCGGCGAAATATTGAAGTCGCAGCGCAGGCGCTTGCAAGACTGGCTGCAAAGCATGACTTGGTCCTCAGTCATGGCAATGGTCCTCAGGTAGGCCTTCTGGCACTGCAAAACGAAGCCTATGCAAGAGAGAATCCGGCTGTACCGGCATATCCCTTCGATGTTTTGGGAGCCGAAAGCCAAGCCATGGTGGGCTACATGTTTGCTCAAGCTTTGAGCAGGGCGCTACAGACAGTCGGCTCCGACCGGCCGGTGGCTTCCATTCTGACGCAATCGGAAGTTGATTCCGATGATCCGGCGTTTGCGAATCCCACCAAATTTATCGGTGCCATGATGACGGAAGCAGAAGCCAAGGAGGCTGAGCGAGAACACGGTTGGAGAGTGAAACAGGACGGCAAGGGGTATCGTCGTGTGATTGCCAGTCCGAGACCGCTTCGAATCGTTGAATTTCCGATCATTAAGAATCTTGTCGACACTGGAACCTTGGTGATTTCCTGCGGTGGTGGCGGGGTGCCGGTTATCAAAAGTGAAAAGGGACTTCAGGGTGTCGAGGCAGTGATCGACAAGGATTTTGCGGGAAGTATTTTGGCAACTGAGTTGTGTGCCGATTTGCTTCTCATTGCGACAGATGTTGATGGTGTGTACGAAAACTGGGGGACGCCTCAACAAGGACTGATCGAGCGCATTACACCGCAAAAACTTCTGCAAATGGGATTTGCTGCTGGTTCCATGGGACCCAAGATTGAAGCGGCTTGTCAGTTTGTTCTGGAAACGGGGTGTCCGGCAGCGATTGGTCCTCTTGACAGAATTGAGGAGGTCGCGGAGGGGAAAGTTGGGACTTGGATTGTTGCCGAGGATACCTGACGGCTGTAACCGAAGTGAGTGTGCGGTAGGAAACGCGGTTTAGGCCTTGCACACGACCTTGGGTATTATCGCGAAAGGGGAAGTACGTTGAGGTCATCTCGGTACTTCCTTTCTTTTACGTAAATCCGAGGGCGACTACCGATGGGACTAGATGTAATGATATTTGCGCATGGGAATGGCCAGAAACATTATGTTTGGTTATGACGAGTTGCTAACGCAACTTGTGGAAACGTCAAAAAAGATTAATCGGACATTTCCCTTTGATTTAGACATCGATTTAGACATCGTCCGGATTGCGACTTCATTACGGTAGAACATGGCGTAAAACGGAGACTCGTGTCAGAATAGCGAAACTACAGTTCCCGATTGCGGGAGGGGAGAGGTGTATCTTCGTTCTTACCGCAAGGTCTTATTCAGAATACAAAAATGAGTAGCTCGCAGCGATTGATTTCTTTGATGACCCTTGGTTGTGTAGGTGTGGCAATGACTGCTCTTTTGGCAGGGTGTTCTTCGCCGAGAGGGTTGGGGCATGAGCCCTCGCCTCGATTGCCGGTAGCAGATGCGGCGCAAAGCGAAGTAGAAAGTGCTTTCGCAAGGGAGGCAGGCGTTCTTCCAATCGGCTCTTCAGCGCTTTTTGATAAAACGCCCATCGGTACTGCTCAGGTGAGTGCCTTAATGCAATACACCAACGGACTGGGGGAAGTTTGTACAAAGGTTGAACTAAAGACTCAGACAAGTAAGTCTCTGGCTGGTCTTTGTGAAGGCAAAGACGGCGTGTGGCGCTATGTGCCGCTTTCCAATTGAGTGATTGTCGAGTGGAGAATCAGGCATGACGCTTGATCAAGAGCTCAGAAGTGGGTTTATTGTTCAGTGCCGAGTGATTGCGGCATTGATGCTGCGCGAAGTACACACCATTAACGGCAACAGCAAACTGGGTTACCTATGGGTGCTGGTGCAAAGTGCCTTTTCTATAGCTGTCTTTTGGGGACTGCGTGAATTTATGAATGCCCATGCGCCACACGGAATGAGTATGGCGCTGTTCTTGGCTTTGGGCTTTGGTGTGTGGGCTGTTTTTAGTGACGGCGTTACCAAAACGATGTCCGCGGTTTCAGGAAACCGAGCTTTGCTGACGTTCCCTCAGGTTACAGAATTCGATGTGATGTTCGCGCGCATCCTCGTGTTGTCTGCAACACAGCTTGTCGTAACTGCAATTATTGTGGCGGTGAGCCTTCTTTTTGGTTATGTGTTTCGACCTGGTGATTGGCTTTTGGCACTTGCGGTCATGATACTCATTCCTTTGTGCGCACTGGGAATGGGCATGATCATTGCTGCATTAGCAGTTTTTGTTCCGGTACTTGAAAAGATTGTGCCGATGGTCTTTCGAATACTTTTCTTTGTCTCTGGAGTGTTCTTTTCAGTGGATATGTTCCCACAGTACATTGCCGAAATTCTCATGTGGAACCCAATTTTGCAGGCGATTGAACTGATGAGAACAAGTTTGCATCAGGGATATACCGTTGCAGGGCTGTCTTTTGGATATCTTGTGATATTCACGGTTTGCTCGCTGGGATTGGGCGGGTTTCTGGAACGTTACGTGCGTTCAAGGAGAGTGGATCAATGATTGAACTCTCCCATATTCACAAAGCTTATCCGCTTAAAAACGGCGAACGCAATATCGTTTTAAACGACGTAAACCTCAAGATCGAAGAAGGTAGAAGTATTGCGATTTTGGGATTGAACGGTGCGGGTAAGTCCACTCTGATGCGCATTATTGGCGGAGCAGAGGCGCCGGACTCAGGCAAGGTGATTCGTACGTCCAAAGTTTCATGGCCGATTGGATTTTCCGGATGTTTCCACGGGTCGTTGACTGGACGAGAGAACCTTCGCTTTGTGTCTCGCATTTACGGAGCAGATATCAAGGCGGTGACGGAGTACGTAGAAGATTTTGCGGAACTGGGCAAATATCTGGACATGCCGGTGAAGACATACTCTTCCGGTATGAGAAGCAAGTTGGCTTTTGGTCTTTCTATGGCCATCCAATTCGATTTTTATCTGATTGATGAGGCGTTTAGCGTTGGAGACGCAACGTTCCGAAAAAAGGCTAGTGAGGAAATTCAAAAGCGAACATCCAGTGCAACGTTGATTTTTGTTTCGCACTCGATGGCCGCAGTCAAACAATCCTGCGTCTGCGGAGCAGTACTTTATGGTGGAGAACTCTCCTACTATCCTGAGTTAAACGACGCAATCCAACACTACGCGGAAATTTGTAATGGCAAACGTTGAAAACAAAACAGCAGCAGTGCCGCCGGTCGAATCTCAGCAGGCACCTAAAGCAGTGGCAACACAGTCTCAAGCGCAGGCAGCAACAGATCCTGCGGAAGTATCTGTTGCTGTGGGGCAAGCTGAAATGCCTGCTGGAGTTACGGATAAGGGACTGAGGCGTACATTGTCCCCTTGGGCTGAGAAGATCAAAGACTGGTGGGAGAAGCGATCATCCTTTGAAAAGGAAGTGATTAGTTTCGTAGTTGTGCCCACCATTGCCGTCTTCGGGTATGTGTCTTTGTGGTCTTCCCCCATGTACATTTCCGAAACGCAGTTTGCAGTGCGATCCGGTACTGAGCAGCCGATGGCGGTGGATTTAACCTCGCAGATTTTTAGAACCAACACTCAATCGGTTCAAGATGCTCAGGTTGTTGAGGCATATATCCGATCGCCGGATGCATTCGCGGCTGTTGATGACAAACTCAAGATCATTGATTACTACAGTTCGCACAAGTGGGACATTATCAGCCGCTTAACGTCGGAGCCAACACTGTTTGACAAGCAGACATTCTGGAATCGAGTTTCCAATCCGGTCGTTAATCCTGACAACGGGATCGTGACTTATCAGATCAAAGCCTATGATCCCAAGATGGCTCAGGCTATTGGTGCGGAAGTTTTGCGTCAGAGTGAAGGTCTCATCAATGAGATGAATGAACGTGCACGCAAAGACACGTTGGATCTTGCACAAAAAGAGGTTGATCTGGCTCGTGATCGTGTGTCCGCAGCGCAGAAAGCATTGGAAAATTTTCGTGATAAGCATAAGGAACTGGATCTTCAAGCAACAGCGACAGGTCTGCAGTCGTTGGTAATGCAACTCGAGGGAGAACGCGCGAAGATCAAAGCGGAAATCGCTGACGCTAAAACCTACATGCAAGAAAGCGCTCCAGCAATGGTAAGTATGAAGAGCAAACTCGCTGGCGTCGAGCAGCAGCTTGCTCGAGAAAAAGCGCGTCTTGTAGGTACACGTGAAGGGCTCGCAATTAACGCCTGGGTTTCTGAATACGAGACGCTCATGATTGAAAGCGAGTTTGCCAAGAAACAACTTACGACAGCGATGACGGCACTTGAAACGGCGAGAGCCTCGTTGCTTGCAAAAGCTCGATATATCGTGCCCATCGAAAAGCCGACATTACCGGATGAATCCCGTTATCCGTTGGCTTGGGTGTTCACTTTAGTGACTTTCTTGGGGCTCTTCTTGCTTTATGGCCTCATCCGATTAATCATTGCTTCAATCCGCGAACATGCGGGTTTTTAAAAAGACCAAATAGGTTGTTGAAATATGCATTTCACCAAGCAAGGGATCGTGCTGGCGGCACTGGCGGTAACTCTGCCTGCTGTTAGTCCTGCAGCATCGGCAGCCGACGTATTGACGGCTGCTGTGTTCGGCAGCACAGGATCATCCTCCTACGCGAGCAATTCTCGCTCCCAATCGCTCGGGACGAGTACAAACCCGTCGCCTGCCAGTACCGGTATGGCAACCAATCCAGCCAATATGCCGGCAGGTACGGTTATGGGCCCCAACGGCACGGTCATGCCGGTAGCCGGGACACCTCTGGTGATTCCGACCGACACAAACAACGTCACGGTGGCGCCTCCTGCCTGGGCGCAAGGTGCCTATAGCAATTCAACATCAATTGCATTAAAGCCCTTTGCATCCAAGCTTTTTGAAGGGCGATTTGCTTCCACTTTCAGTGATGCGGCAAGCGGTGACTATGTTCTGGCGCCGGGCGATCGTGTTGTTGTCCGTATTTGGGGTGCTCGTTCATACGACGATGTTCTGATTGTTGATCAACAGGGCAATCTCTTTATCCCGGAAGTGGGACCGGTACACGTGGGCGGCATCAAGAATTCGAGCCTGCTCTCCACCGTCCGATCGGCTATCTCTCGCGTCTATACCGACAATGTACAGGCCTATGTCAGCCTGCAAAGCGCTCAGCCCGTCGCTGTCTATGTGACGGGTTTTGTCAATCATCCGGGGCGGTATGCCGGTGGTTCTCTTGATTCCGTGTTGTCGTTTCTGGATCGTGCCGGAGGTATTGATCCCGAACGCGGCAGCTACCGCCGAATCGAAATTATCCGCAACAAGAAGGTCATTGCCGATTTGGACCTTTATCAGTTTGCATTGGCAGGAAGTGTCAACACGCTTCGCTTGAAGGATGGAGACGTCATTCTTGTTAAAGAAAAAGGCATCAGCGTCTCAGCCTACGGTCTGCTGCGAGAGGAAGCGGTTTACGAGTTAGCACAAGGGAATTCCGCAAAAGATAAGAAGGCATCCACGGGAGCAAAACTTATCGAATTGTCGTCCCCTCTGAAAAACGTCTCGCACGTAAGCGTAAGCGGCACACGCAATAAAGCCCCCTTTAACCGCTATTTCTCTCTCGACGAATTCAAGAACTTCACACTGGCCGACGGTGACATTGTTGAGTTTGTTGCTGATATGCCCGGTCAAACCATCATGGCAACTGTCACAGGTGCCATTACCGGAGCGTCGCGCTACCCAATTCATAAAACTGTGAAGTTGCGTGATCTGTTACGCCGAATTGAGGTTGAACCCGAACTTGCTGCAACAGATTCCATTTATTTGCGACGCAAGAGTGTGGCACGAGATCAAAAAGCGGTCATCCAGGACTCCCTGCGTCGTTTGGAACAAACCGCGCTTACCGCAACCTCGTCTACTCCTGAAGAAGCGCAGCTGCGCGTGGATGAGGCACGACTGATCCAGGACTTTGTTAAACGAGCGGGGCAACTTGAACCGGACGGTGTGATTGTCGTTTCCAGAGGAAAGGAAGTCAGCGATATCTGGCTTGAGGACGGAGACGAAATCGTTATTCCGCAGAAATCCAATGTGGTGCAGATCACCGGCGAAGTGGTGATGCCCAAAGCTGTGGCCTTCGAAGAGGGAATGTCGCTCGACGACTACCTGGCTGCCGCGGGAGGTGTTTCGTCACGAGCCGATGACAAAAACATTCTGGTGGCCAAACAAAACGGCGAAGTCGGAATGGCAGAACGTTTGGGAATAAGCCCCGGAGATCGAATCTTAGTACTGCCAAAGGTTGATACCAAGGGAATGCTCCTGGCTAAAGACTTAATGCAGATTATTTATCAAATTGCAGTGGCTACTAAAGTGGCTGTAGATCTTTAATAAAAAAGAAAGAGGAAATACATAATGAACAAAGTCAAAATTATTGCAGAAATTGGATGCAATCACAAAGGCGACATACAAATAGCAAAGGATTTAATTAAATCTGCCAAGTTGTGTGGAGCTGATATTGCCAAATTCCAAAAGAGAACGCCAAAAGAATTGTTGACACCGGAGCAATACAATGCTCCGCATCCCAATCCTGCAAACTCATATGGTGCAACTTATGGTGAACATCGTGAGTTTTTAGAGTTTAATGCTGATCAACATAAAGAATTGAAAGATTATTGCGACGAGATTGGCATTGAATATTCAACTTCAGTTTGGGATATAACCTCTGCCAAAGCAATTGTTCCGCTAAAGCCTCACCTGATCAAGATCCCCTCTGCTGTAAATAACAATGAACGACTTCTCAAATGGCTTTGTGAGAATTATGGAGGGGAAATCCACGTCTCATTGGGGATGACAACAAGAGAAGAAGAAGATCGTTTGATTAGATTGTTTGAGAATGAAGGTAGAGCGAAGGACGTAGTGGTGTACAGCTGCACTTCAGGCTATCCGGTTGCCTTCGAAGATATTTGTCTTCTCGAAATTAATCGTATTCGCGATGCATATGAATCTAAGGTTAAAGGCATCGGTTTCTCCGGACATCATCTTGGCATTGCGGTGGATATTGCAGCCATTACGCTTGGCGCAAAGTGGGTTGAACGTCACTTTACATTGGATCGCACATGGAAAGGTACCGATCATGCAGCATCACTTGAACCGCAAGGGCTTGCAAAGTTGGTCCGCGATATTCATAACGTCGAGAAGGCGTTGACGGCAAAGAACGCAGAAATCCTTCCGATTGAAATCGCTCAGAGAAATAAGCTTAAGTTTAAGGCCTAATAAATAATAGAGGGGCATGTCTGTATTGACATGCCTCTTAAAGTACTAGGATTGAAAATGACTAATATTCCAAACTTTGTCTATTGCTCACATCATCCGCTTGAAAAATCAAGTTCACCTTGCGCGTCAATTTATCAACTTTTAATTGGTCCCAATCGTGTTAAAGATTTGACCGATTACATCTATGTAAAACAAGTGGTGGGCGAGACAAGAGAAAAACTCGAAACTCTTAAAGATAAAGATATTACATTTCTGTTTAACAGTTTTTGTAGCTTACTTGAAAAATCTTCTTTAGAAATTTTAAAATTTGCACTAGAAAATAAGAAACCAATAGTTATTTATTGGCATGAAACAGCATGGAATTTGCGCGATTTAAGTAAGAGAGCCAAATTCGACTTTGTTGAACTTTCTTATCTATTAAAGAACAATAATATCGTAAATTGGGTTCCGACAACACAATGTCTTCATGCTGTTGCAACATTATTTGGAATGCCGATTGAAAGCTTTAAAATTGTGTATGAAATATATGATTCAGATAAATATAAAGCCAACTGTAACCACAAAAATAAAAAATTGAGATTTATTGGTTCTGGTTTACTAACGGCCAGAAAAGGATTTGATTATTATGTATGGCTTGCAAAAGAAATATCGCAAAAATTTGATTGTGAATTTGTTTGGTATAAGACAACTGAAAGCAATCCCACAATCAAGTTCGATCCGGTAAAACTATTTGAACGTACAGATCAATTTAACAAGGCATTACAAGACTCTTCTATATTCATTCTGACTAGTCGAGATGATCCTTCTCCACTAGTCGCACTTGAGGCTTTAGCATCTGGATTACCTGTATTTGCCTTTAAATCAACTGGATTAGGTGAGGTACTACCAGAAAACTATTTAGCTGAAGATGCTTTAGAACTAGAAGAGAAAATTATCGCCTATCTTCAGAATGGTGACAGTATAGAATATTCTAAGATCGCAAACAAATACGATGTACATAATTTTGTAGAAAAAGCGTTCAGAGAAAGATATTCAATTAGTGTCCCCCTTCCCAATTTAAAAATTAATGACACCATTCTCGGTTATCAAAAAAAATATAGCATTGCAGTTCAATGTAACGAGTTTTCTAACGAGATGAAGGAGAGAAGGAGTGTCTTAAGAAAGGAACTTTACAAGTTTAATCTGTTGAACTATTTCCGTAAACCTAGAGTTTGCGTGATTGGAAATTCTCCTAAATTAATCGGTAAAAAATTAGGTAGCATAATTGACAAGTATGACATAGTAATCCGTGTAAATGACTTTAGAACAGCCGAATACAAGGAAGATGTAGGAACGAAAACTTCATATGCAGTTATTACTCCTGCTATCAAATACGAAGGCGAGATCACTAAGATTCCAGTTAAAAATCTGAGAATTTTCATTGCAAATAGAACAAAAGGGTACACAATGGGGGTTTTATATGACAAATATAACATTTTGCTAAATGAAGATAACTTCCTAAATAATGAACTGTACTTTGATATTCAAAATGCCATTTGCAATTTCCCTCAAAATGTTTGGTCATCCTCAGGATTGATAGCATTACAATGGGCGCGAGATAAATTTAAAACCATCATTGATTTTGCAGGAATCGATTTAACTCTAGAGAATGGGAGAATTCCGCATTATCAGAAGGGATCCACGAAATATGATGGATGCCACAATTTCGAGTTAGAAAAAGAAAGAATAAACACGATGATTAAAACAAAACAAATTAGGAAAATTGACTGATGATTTTTATTCACAATGGATGCGAATTGAAGCCAATTAACTGCAGATTGCCATCAAATGCTCGTGTCGCCGAAGATGCTGCTCTCGTATTAATTATTGAAGGCTTAAATATCGATAATTTAAAAGATGAAGAACTTGAAAAAGAGATCCTAAGATTCCCCTCCTTAAAGCAAATTCGACTTGTTATGACTTCAGGGGCAATTTTCATTCTATTTTTAGATACCTCTCGAAAATCAGTCGATATAACAGTCAAATCGCACGGGCTAGTATTTATAGGGAAAAATACTTTTATGGGGGGGGGAAGATACGATGTGAAGATTGTAATTTCGTTTTGATAGGGAGTAACTCACTGATTGCGGAAGACGCTTACATAAGATCAAACGATGGGCATGCACTGGTTGATTTAAACAACAACTTACAAATAAATGATAATTACCGTTCTGGTCTAATTATCCACCCCAATACATGGATAGGTTGCAGGTCTACTATTTTAAAAAATTCAGAGTTAGCCTCTGGAAGTGTTTTGGGCGCAGCGAGCCTTCTTGTCTCGAAAAAAATTCCCCCTAACACAATCGCTGCGGGCGTACCAGCGAAAGTTATTAAAAGCAATTTTAGTTTTAGCAGGGAGAAAAAGTTAAACATAGAACAACTCTATAGAGAAAAAGACTGGAACTTCGTTATGGATGACTTTAAGAATTTCTTCTACAAAATAATAAGAAATGATATTGAATCAAAAATAAACCTCTATCTTAACAAATTACTGTGATGAAATTTGAAGATTTCGTAATATATAGAATTATTCGAGATTTCTTGTTTTTTAGGAATGACGAACTTTCAGATCTATTCTTCGAATGGAAGTTTGAAAGTGATTTGCTGTTTAAGCGTATACTACTAAAGCAAGAATATTTGAAATTAATTCTTAAGAAGAATGTCAATATTATTTCAATTGGACAAAATTGTCTACCTCATACAGTGTCCATTTGGAATGGATTGAAATTGCCAAACTATCTTAATAAGCAACCACGCGGATTTTTTGATCTTTCTGTCACTAATTTGAAGGCAGCCTCAATACTGCTAAATAACAAGAACTATGAACAAGCGATAATTGTAGATAAATTATGCCGAATTGGTTCTGACTACTTTTTCGGGTCCTATAAACTTAGTTTGTTGTTTAATCATGATCCTTGTGCGTCAACAAATGCGCTAGAAAAAGCTTTTGACGATTTTAATGCGACATTGAAAACTCGATTAGATAATTTTTACTATCAAAGCACTAAAGATAGGAATTTGTTTATTATCAATATCGAGAAACCAGAAAAAATAGAAGACATTGAATTTATTTATTCGTTTATTAGGGCAGCAAACACAGAAAATAAATTGTTGATTGTAAATCAAACGAATGTAAAATATGAAGATGCACTTAAATTTAATGATTTGCACATTATAAATGTCATTAAACCACCAAAATATATTTGGTACAAGGACGTAGACAATAGCACTGAAGCAGGGTGGAACTTTGAAAACACTTTATGTCAAAAGATTAGCGAAATAGTATCAGATTATCCTGATGAAAATGGAGTAGACACTGAAGAGTCCATATTGTCAAAATCGCACAATTCGAAGTTCTATTTGAGATTACAGCTCTATATTGCTGTTTATCGGAGCAATTTTATCATTTTTAATAAGATTATAGAAAAAGATCCAGATTTCAACTTTCTGAATGAATCTGTTTTAAATAATTTATCACGTTTTTCAATGCATCAAAACTTTTTAAAATTTTTTGAAAATCAAATTGATAAAAAAAGGGGGAGGCTAAAATATAACAACTGACCTGCATTTTCTGTCCTATAGCAAAAGCTGTTATAAGATCCCTGAATTAATTGAAAATTACCATTTATTCGGACGATGATTCTCATACATTCGGACACCTCAATTCTCGAACATTCGGACAGTGGTTTCGATGCCAATGATCGAGAAAGCGTGGTTGTTCCGAGTGCTTCTTTACTGTTGATGTTTCTACCTCTCTATCCCAGCTGGCGTTCGACCTGACGCTCATGTCGTTAAACAATGGGCAGTAGGCAGGTCGGAGCGACGGCTGGAGCATCCCGTGTAATCAGAGCGAGAGCATGCAGGCTGCCATAGCTATTCATCCGCGCGGAGCGAATGCGGAGCGCGCCCAGAGTCACAGCCGGTCAAACTCAAGATTCGAGAGATGCCGGTCTGAAAGACTTTCACCTTAAGACTTCAGCTTCTTCCCATAGGGATCTTCAAGTGCGCCGCACTCTATTCGGCTCCGCATAGACGGTCCTTCCAACTTCAGGCGCCAAGCTCGATGAATGAGCCTGTCCAGAATGGAATCGCTAAACGACACGTCCCCGATACAGCTCGCCCAGACATCTACCGGAAACACGCTTGTAACTATCACGCTTTTGCCTCCTTCGCGCGTTCTCTCATTTATGATTTCCAACAGGTCAGCACGTTGATTCGCGGTTAAGCCGCCTAGGCCGAATTCATCAATCATCAGTAGGTGATACCTGTTCAGTTGTTTCTTCTTACTCGCTCGCAACGTAGTATTGGAGGCACTTTCGGCGTATTCGAGCAAAAGATCGTTGACGCGATAATACTTTGCTCTAAATCCTGCTCGGATTGCGGCATTCATCAACGCGCTGGCCAACCAAGTTTTGCCGCTGCCGGTGGCGCCTGTGATGACGCAGTGCTCGCCATTTCGGATCCAATCGCAACCGGCCAAACGCTCAATCAATCGGCGATTCAGATTGCGGTCAGGTGCATACAGAGTATTTTCAATACATGCGTCCGGATAGAAGCATGCTGATTTTTTGATCCGCGTCGCAACCTTTCTCGTTTGCCTTCGAGCCGCTTCGCTCACGAGACATTCGTATAAGAACTCCACCGGATCTAAGCTTTGGTAATTCGGAAGCTTGACAAGTTCCATCGCTTTTATCAGGACGCCGCCGGCGCACAGCTCAAGGCAAACCTCTTTAAGATCCATTACCGATCGACTCATCGTTCACCCCTCATCGATAGTTGTTTCTGATATTGGCGTGAGCCGGAGACAAATAGCCGTCCGCGATCCTTTGATCGTTTCCAATGTTGGGCTCCAGATTGTTTTCTTTGGCCCAAATGAGCTGCTCACATCTTTTGCGCGTTTCTTGATAGGTGACGTTGCCGTACTCAAGACGCGTACTCAGAGCCTGATAGATGATGGAGACAGGGAAAAGCTTGAAGAACCTCATCAGGGCATTGCAAGCCCGGCCGCAAGGAAAGTTGGTTTTTCCTTTTTTTAGATGCCGCACCAGACGATCGGCAAAGTCTTCCGGCAATCCTGCCTTGACAAATTCGGCAATCCATTCGCGAGGTTGGCGTCGGTATTTTCTTTCTGCGTCAGTCAGGTGTTCCGGCAATAGGTGGGTCTTGTTGCCCTGTGGGTTCTTGTATCGCTTGTGCTCAGCGATTTTGCCCCACGAATCCAGGTCATAGATGTAGATCTTTTCATCGGTGATCGTTACGGAAACGCGCTTGCCGGTGTACTCCGGCGGCGTGCTGTAGCGATGACCATCACCTGAGATGCGCACGCAATGGCCACGATCAACGACAAGGACGCGAATATCCAATGGGCAGAAGGTTTGGAGCGGCAGACGACCAAGAAACTCACGTTCTTCATCCTCAAACATTTGCCTGCGGGAGTTTGACCTTTCTGTTGCAGTAAACGGCGCGTTGTTAAGCGCTTCGAGTTTCGCTTTTACCTGTTCGTTGAGGTGATCGAGATCGCGCGCCATCGGGGTACGCTCCAGCTCCATCGCAGCAATGATCCGCCGCTGTGCGAGCCCTACACCGGCCTCGACCCGGTTTTTCTGCTTGGGGCGACGAGGCTGACACGCCCATGGCTCAATGTCATAGTAGTTGCACAGGGAACGAACCGTCAGCTGCACTTCGCCTTCGTACCAGCTCGAGTGCTTGACGAGTGCCTTTGCATTGTCCATGACAAGGACCTGCGGCGTGCCGCCGAAGTATTCGAGTGCGTGAACGATGCCGGAGATCCAGCTCTGTTGCTTCTCATTGGGAAAGGCCTCAGCGTAGGTGAGGTTGCTGTACGGCAACACCGCGATAAACAACCGCGCACGTTGTACCTCACAGTTCGGATCAATCCACTTGAGGTTGTCGCCGGCGAAGTCAATCTCCATGCGCTCACCGGGGATGACTTGGACGTTGCCGTTGGGTACGCCAAGGCCGTTGGCTTGCCGCCACTCGGAGTAGCGGCGACAAAAGGAAGTGTAGGTGTATGCGCGTCTGACGACTTGTGACTTATAGCCGTCGTACAGCAATTTGAGCGTGACATTCCGACGGGCCAGTTTTTTGTGAACTTCTACTCAGTCTGGTTCTTGGTACGCCTTCGTTGTCGGTGGGTAAAAAGTCTCCAATAGCTGCGTGTCGGGCAGTTGGATTAACTCAGCCACATTGGCGCCGCCTCCATGCGATGGCGCTGTTTGAGAAAGAAGACTCACAGAGGATTTGGAAACCCCCAACTTCTGGGCGGTGACGCGGATTGAAAGGCCGTCCTGCATGCAACCGAGCAATTGCCGCAGAAGGGAAACTGGAAACTTATTCATAAGTCCTCCGGTTGGTTAAACAGAGGACTTGGTCTATCACTTCCATGTGTTCGAATGTTTAGGATTGAGCCTTAGCCGGCTGTTCAAGTGTGCGGGAAGCATCGTGCGAATGCTCGAGATTTCGTAGCCAGAGAGGGCACTCCGTGATACATTGATCGACAACGAACATTTACACCTGCACAACCTCATCATATCGCGTGAGTGCATCGCGCTTCCTTTGGCTGATTGAGCCCCACTATCAACGTGGAACTGCTCTCAGACGCAAGCGTAAATTTTCACTTTGACGCAACGAGATCTTTCCACCTAAA
>OMGQ01000281.1_pt1 | contig 63170 bp, 81 predicted proteins | sample 1646071 | NCBI WGS metagenome assembly OMGQ01 (sample SAMN05578585, study PRJEB25193) | human gut metagenome | biome: Human Microbiome; feature: human-associated habitat; material: feces | host: Homo sapiens | place: USA:Birmingham
CCGGTGTTGCCGCCGGTGTAGCCGACATTGCAGAAATAGTCAATGTTGCCGTAATAAGGGGAACGCAACCACCACCACACCGCCGAGGCGGTGCTGGTGTGATTATTGGCTACTTTGCTGTTACCAGCTTTGTAATAATCATATTGCACCTGATAATTTTGTTCATAGCTATTTGCATAGCTTCTGGAACCGAACACTTCATATTCAGCCAGTAAAAACAAGTAATCGGTGGTGCTGGTCACATTGCTTTGGGTATTGCCGGTATTGTTGCCCACATTATCCGTGTACTTGGTTACAGGCTTCATCACATTCCGCAAGGCGGAAGGCAAAGCCGCCAACAGCGAATTGGAAGGGGGGCTTGTGGGTGTGCCGGTGTTGCCCAACAGCGTTTTCCGCATATAGCTTTCTTTCCAACCACCACTATTGCTATTATTAGGATTCATATTGAAATAGCCATTGTTGTTTTGATTACTGTTATATTGGCTATCGCAAAGGGCAACCGCTGTGGTGCCGATTTTGCCAATCTGGAAGTGAATTTTGTTATTCCCTTCCTTGCCGCTGTTGTGGTTGAAGCCCAAAATGAAGGTGTTGATGGTCAGATTGGAGAAAGTGAAGTTCCCAACCTTGCCGTTGATCTGAATGGACTTCATATCACCAACCGCCCAATAGCTGGAACCCTTACCGGAATCACTGACTTGTTTAATGGTGGCCCAATCGTTATCATTCAGGGTATTCGTGGGAAGCGTGACATTAACGGAACAGGTTTTATCAGCCGGGGCAGTATAGTTGGTATCTGCGGCCACGCTGACGGTAATTGTGGCGTTTCCTTTTGCCTTGCCGGTAACAGTTACCACATTCCCGGAAACGCTCACAGAAGCCACGCTGGGGGCGCTGGACACGGCGCTGATTACGCCGGTGCCGGGGCGGGTCACGGTGATTGTGTCAGACATTTTAGAAACATTCAGGGAAATGGAAGATTTGTTCAAAGAAAGGCTTCCTGTGGCCTTTCCAATCGTCCAAGCAACGGCTTTTTCCGCACTTCCCCCATCCGCCCATTGGTAATTAGAACCGGGGGTGAAAGTGGCGTTATAGCTTCCAGCGTTGGTGCCGCTGGTAGTGCCGCCGATGGTCATTTTAGAACTGTCATAACCGGCCCAAGTCGGGCTTTGAGTGGAACCGGTATAAGTAAGGCTTCCGCTTTGAGAAGGGACAGAAACCGTGGCCCTGTTGATTGTCCAAGTTACCTGTTTGGGGGTCTGCGTTCCATCTGTCCACTTATACTTTCCTTTGGGGGTGAAGGTGGCGGTATAAGTTCCCGCATTGGTGGCGGTTGTGGTTCCGCCAAGGGTCAAAGTTTCCGGGTTGTAGCTGTTCCAAGACGGGCTTTGTTCCCCGCCATTATAGGTTAGGGTGCCGTTCTGCGACGGAACAACATCAATGGTATAAATCAACCCTGACACAGCTTCCAAGGCCGAATCCGCCGTTTCCTGTGCGATCTGTGCGGCGGAAAGGGCTTCTTTCACAGTTTCCCGAATATCAGCATGGGCGGAAGGGCTTTCATTGTGGGTGTTAATGGCTTCTTCAATCGCTTCTGTGGGGTCAGAACTGGAATCGGGAAGCTGTTCAGGCTTCACCTTACCATCTTCCCCAAGATCCGCTTTTCCGGCCAAGGAATCATCATGGGCTTTTAGGGCCGTATCAATTTTATCCATATTGCGGTTCTGATCGTCCACATTGTAGAAATCTTCTTGGGCTGGTTTCACCAGATCATAATTAGGTGTGAACTGTGCCATCTGTCATTTCCTTTCTGATAGATTTGTTTTCCAGCCCTCCAAGCTGGGCATGGGTGAAGGGCCGAAGTGTTTTGTGTGGGGTACATTCATGGGTTTGAAGTTCTTCTGTTCTTACTTCAGAATGGGTGTACCAAGCAAGTTGGGCATGGGTAAACCCGCCCAATACTTGGTGAATATTGAACAACTGTTGAACTACCAAAACCAAGTTGACTGGGGCAACTCTTTTCAGCAAGGTTTGAACATCTTGGAAATTTTTCTTTGCGGCCACACCCACCTTTACCAAAAGGGTGTAATCTGCCACATCAGCCGAATAGTTACCAGCTCCGCAAAGGCTTTCCAAGATCACCCGCAACTGTGGCAAGGTATAGGGCAGTTCTTCATTCAGGCGGGTAAGCACCCGGAAGCGGCGATCATCCAAGGTATCTGTTCCTTTTGGGGTGATACCCAAGATTTTTTCCCATCTGGACAACCCAAGATTTCCAGCGGTTTTGATAAACTGATTATTCAGAAGATCATCCACCGCCGCCCATGCGTTTTCAAACTCCGGTTGCTCGGCTCCGGTAATCCCTTGAAATTCCGCATAATCCCGGACAACATAAGGAAGGTAATTGATTAGCTTGCGATCCATTCAATCACCTTCCTTTATGCGCTCTGCTTACCGGTTGCCGGGGTAATAGTACCAAGAACCGGGATATGATCAAGGGCCAGTTCATAGTTGGCCGCTGTTCCGTTGATTTTCGTATCAGCAATATCCAGAATCCCGCTAACCGCCAACAGGCGGCTTTCAATCTGACTGACACGAACCACAAGGGGTTGTTCCTGATCCGCCCATGTTTGGGCCAGTTCCGTGAAATATGCCTTGATGGTAGTTTCCACATAGGTTTTTACATCTTCCCAACTCCATTCCTGCTGATAGGTCAGCGTGAAGGACAGGTTCACGGTTTCATTCTCCACCCCGTACACCTTCACCACATGGCCGATGGGCGCAATACCCACGCCTTCCCCGGCGTTCTGCAAGGGGTCAATGGTGGTCTGCACCAGTTCCACCAAAGGTTCTGAAGGCTCCGCAAAGGTGCTGTCAATCACCACCAGCTTGACCGTTCCGCCCACTGTCAGCTTGTTATTGTTTGCGGCGGCATACACGGCATCAAGCCAAGATTTCACGGCTTCAGGCACACCGGAAAGGCCGCTGATCCATTCGCTTGTTCCTTCAGGGGGAACCAGTTCAGCGGGGCGAATATCGCTGTTCCAAGCCCGGTAAACCTTCACCCCGCCCACACCGGGAATGGCGTTCACCTTTTCGATATAGTCAATCTGGTTGCCGCCGAATGCTTGTGCGTTCAGACTGTCAAAATACCGTTGACGGAAAACTTCAGTATCTTCTTCATCCTCACCGGGAATCAGCAAAGCGGTAATGGTACAGGTTTCAAGCCCTTCCACATACTCAATGGGAATAACCGTGGCCCCATAGTCATTTCCAACTTCTCCCGCCGTTTCACAGGTGATTTCATACTTTCCATTCCCTTTTTCAGCGGACACATAATAGTTCAGATCACCAATAGAAAAACGGGTGTCCGGGGGAAGTGTCAGGCTGACCGGGGTAATAGACAGTTCCAGCACAGCGGGAGTGGCCGCATAAGGGGAAAGGCCCCGTTCTGCCGCTCTCAAAATCAGGTAATCCCGGCTTGCTGTGTCCGCAAAGGTTTCATTCAGGACGGTATCAAGCTGGATATACAGGTTTTGAAGTTCCACGGCGGCGGGGGCGTTGCCAAGCCACACCAGAGAACCTTCACGGGTATCAAGATTGTTGTTGATGGACAGGGCCTTTTCCAGCATCCGGTTCAACAACAGCGCATAAGTGATATTTTCATACATCAGGTTTCCACCTCCATTTCCGTAAAAATGGGGCCAAAAATGCTGATCACTGTGAAAGTGGTCAGCACCTTTTTCTTGTTCACTTCAAACTGAAAATTTTCAACGGCGGTGATCCTATCATCCTGAAGCAATGCTTCCTTTACCCGCCGTTCAATTTCTGGAATGCAAAAATCAACCGGCTTACCAATCAGGCTTTTCTTCTCAAAACCATAGTTCCAAGAATAAATCAGCCATTCATACCGTTCCACATTCAAGATCAGGAAAACCGCCTGTTCCACAGCCCTTACTTCATCAATGGTGCCGGTTATGGTTTTGGTATCATGACGCATTTTGAATGTGCGGCTTGGAAGGGTGGTAAAGGTGAAATCCTGCTTCAGATCGTCTTGAACCTGTGGAATCATGCCCATTCCCCCTTCAGGGCCGGGTTCGGCGCAATCCGATCCAGCACCAAGAATTTCTTGCCCTTTTGAATTCGGGCCATAACCACCCGATCCCCAACCACAAGGGCGTTGTGGACTTTGAACTTCTTCCGCCCTTTGATGGGGTGGTTGTGGTCAACATCTTCAGCGGTGCCGCCCCCGGTATAAGTATCTGTAACCGGGTGGCCGTGGCTGATTGTAACAGTCTGGTGGCTTACCGTCATATCCACTTCATAATCCGTGACATTCCGGGCCAACACCAGCATTTTTTCTGTGTAAATGGCCTTTTGGTCAACCTGAATTTTCAGCGGGGAAGCGGAAATCACGGTTCCAAACAGAATGTGAACCGGCTTGCTTGCGTCCACGGCTTCCACAGCGGCCTTCTTTACCAGTTCCACCGCATTTGTCGGTTTAGGCAATGAATTCACCCCCAATCAAGGTTAAATCCATGAAGTGTTCATCCCCCTTGAAATTATGGGTGACTTTTTCAACCATCAAATAATTGTTGGTGATAATATCCCCCAAATTCAAGGCAACCACCACGGCGCAACCGGCCCGAACCCGCACATCTCCAAAAGCGTTCTTCACCGTCAGCTTCCGGGTTTTCTGGTCATACAGCTTCAGAAGGGCATTGGCTTTGGCGGCGGCTCCGGTGGCGCTTTGCAAGGCTTCAAAATACTGCAAAACGCCCCACTGGTTCATCTGCTCCCCGTCCTGTGCAATATACAGTTCCCGCTTGCCGGTCTGCTCATTATCATAGGTCAGCTTGATTTTATTGTAGGTCTGTTCATCAATGCTGGATGAATAGTCAAAGGTTTCTCCGGTTTCTTCATCAATCAGCAAATTCAGCTTCATGGAATTGATATTTTTCAAAGTCAATTTCCCGGCATCATCATAAAGGCAGAACAGTTGGCCGGTATTCATCAGGGTTTCATCAAGGGCATTTTGGATCATGTCAAACAGGGTGCTATCTTCCTCCACAATGGTTTCAAGGGTGTACCCTGTATCTTCCACGCTCCCAAGGTTCAGGCGGAAATCTGCCGCCAGCCGCTTCAGCAGGTCAGAAGCCTTCAGCCCTTCTTCCGTGATGGTGTCCTTGTTCTTCAGGTATCGCAACTGATCATAGGCCACAACATCAATGGTCACACTGTTTGCCTTGCGGCTCTTGGTGAACGCAAAGCCATAGAACATGGTGGTGCCGTTCACCGTCAGCTTTACCGGGTTGCCTTCCTGAAAGTTCAAAACCCCGTCTTTGATTACTGTGAATTCCAGCTTGCCGGGGGTGCCTTTCCGCTCCCATGTCAAAGAAACCCCTTCTTCAACAACCGGATAATAAATTGTGGAACCATTCTGAATCAGAAGTTCAATAGACAAGCGGATCACCCCTTTCAGGAAGGCAAAGTAAGAACCTGACCGGCATAAATCAGGTTCGGGTTTTTGATTTTATCTTTGTTCAGGTTGTAAATCTCATTGTATCGGGAACCATCCCCCAAATATTTCTTGGCGATATTCCAAAGGCAATCCCCGGATTTTACCGTATAGGTGGATTGCTTGGGGGCCTGACTGGTTTCCCGTTTGGGCGGCTCCACCGTGGCGGTGGGCTTTGTTGCGGGGGTTGGGGCCGGTTGGATGGTCACAGTTTTAGTACCATAGTGCCTGTATTGCTTCAGGCTCACGGTCACTGTAATATCAAAGCCTTCTTCCGCATCGTCTGTGATCTGGTAATCTTCCATTCCCACAGTCAGATTGGTATAAAACAACCGGCTCCCATTGGGCTTTTCACGGTTCAAAATCCATTGAAAAGGTTCTTTTGCCGTTTTCAGCCGTTCAAAAAGAGAAAGGTAATAATCTGCTGGTTGCGCCCCGCCATTTGTGAAGGGATAGGGGACTTGGGGAAGAAGCAAGTCAAAACTTACATCAGTCAGCCCCGCCGCCTTCAGGATATTGATTTCTTCACCGCTGATCAGTGTCAAGGTTTCATTCTGGTTATTGATTTTCACTTTGACCTTGGAAGGGGTGATGGGCATAAGCACACCATCCAAGTACATTTTGTATGCCATTACTCATGCACCCCTTCTTCAGACACATCCAGCTTTTCAGCAAAATCATTGGCCCACGCATCCATAATCCCGTCAAGGTCGGTATCTTTGGAAATGTGGTTTTCATTGTGCTGTTCAACCTTGATTTCAGCGGTGGTGAACCGGTTGATTGCTTCCCGCTCGGCAATATCCCGCATATAGGCCAAATCTTCTTCCGCAATGTCAAGGGCATCACTCATGGCGGCGGTGTTCCCCGCCGTGTCCCCGGTGTTGCCATAGATACCATCAAGGGTGTTCCCAAGGTTGAAGGCATCCAGCCCATCAGCGGCCCCCAAGCTGTCCATTGCGGAAAAGTCGAACAAGCCGCCAATGGTATCTTCCACGCCTTGGCCGAACTCATAACCCATATCAAAGGCGGCTCCATACTCGAAGCGGCCCAAATGAAGATCTTCCGCATTCAGCTTTTCCATGACTTCTTCACCCTTGCCAAAGGTGGAATCCACCCAACCGCCCAAGCTGTCACGCCAGCCTTGGACGGAACCGGCAAGGTTAGAACCGAAGATAGTATCAATGGCCGAAGCCAACGCCTGAAGGACGGAAAGAACCGTGTCCGCCAAGTCGAAAAATAGACGGGCCACAGCCCCAACCGGATCATTGAATACATTTCCGATGAAGTTTGCAACCGTAGCCACAAGGTTATAGATCATCACGAACACATCTACAACCAAGTTCCACAGGGCCACAAAGATATTCCCGATGAAGGCCAGCGCCGCCATAAATGCGCCACAGATCAGGCCGGTTGCGGAAACGCTTGTACCTGCAAAGTGATTGACCGCCGCCACAGCCGCATAGAACAGGGCTACAAGGGCGATAATCAGAATGATAATCCATGTAAGGGGGCAAGCCATCAAAGCCGCATTCAGGCCGTATTGGGCCGCTGTTTGGGCAAAGGTGGCGGTGGTCTGTGCTCCGGTTGCAACGGTAGTCATAGCCAGTCTTGCGGCCTTTACAGTTTCCAGCGCATTCACAATGCCGGTCACTGTTTTATAGGCAAGCATGGCTCCATTCAAAACAAGAAAAGCCGTTGCAACACCGCCAACAATAGGGGCAAGCCATGACCAATTATCCACCACCAAAGCGGCACCGCCAATCAGAAGGTCAAGCACCACCGTTGCAACAGAAGCGATCCCGGCAAGGCCGTTGATAACTCCATTCGTTACTTGGGTGAACTTTTCGCTATTAGCAACTTGATTTACCTTGTTCAGAATAGGATTGAAGATAGACAGGGCCTTGTTCTTCATCCCGATCCAAATTTGCCCCCAAGTTTTGGGCATATTTGAAAACTTGGTTTCAATATCATCCGCCGCCGCAAACATGGCATTTTTCACTACATCGGCGGTCAGTTGACCTTCTGCGGCCATAGCCCGGATTTCACCAATGGAAACATCCAAGTAATCTGCTATACTCTGAATAATTCCGGGGGCCTGTTCAAATACGCTGTTTAGTTCTTCACCACGAAGCACACCGGAAGCCATTGCTTGGGTAAGCTGGATCATGGCGGCTTGCTGTTCCTGAACACTCGCACCGCCAATAATAAACTGTTTGTTAATCAGTTCTTGGAAGGCAATCACTTCATCCATACTTCCAAACGCATCACGGGCATTTAGGCCCAATTTTGCAATGGAAGAAGCGGCATCCATATAGGAAGTTCTGGATCGTTGCGCCGAAGCCATTACCTTTTTTTCAAGGTCAGTAAGGGAACCGCCATCATCAAAGTTGATCATGGCGTTATTCAACCGGGCATTTGTGCTGGTAAGCTGGTCAGAAACCCCAAGAATTTTCTTTACAGCCGCCAGCCCACCCACGGTGGCCGCAATGCCTTTTAGCTTGCTCCAAAGGCCATCAGCGGCGGTGGTGCCGTCCCTGATCCGCCTGTTGAAGCGGTCTTGCTGGTTGCCAGCATTCCGAATATTTTCTTCAATGGAATCGAAGGCGGCCCCGGCTCTTGCCAGTTCTTCACGGGCTTCCCGAATGGCTGAAGTGTCCACAGAATTACCCGAAGCCCGTTGCATGGCTTCAAAGCTGTTCAGCACAATGTTCATAGCCTTGTGCATAGACTTCAGCGGGGCAGTAACACCGTCATATAGGGCGATTGCCGTTCTAATGGTTGCCAATAGGGGTTCACCTTCTTTCCATAGCAGAGGGCCGGGGCCAACAGTTACTTTCTGCGGCCCCGGCGCTGTTTCCGTTCAATTTCTTTCTGTTTCTTCTTTTCTCGCTCCACCCGAATATCAATGGCCGCAATAATGAAGGCCCGTTCTTTCCGGGGCAAGTCCAGAAAAGCAGATGGTGTCAAATGCAGTTCGTGAAGGCAATAGTAAGCGATATTTGCTTCACCATCACCTTCTTCAATTAGTTTTTTGCCTCGTCCACCTCATCCTGAAGGGTGGTTTCAAACCCGCAAACCTCCTGAACTTTGGTCAGGTAATCGGCATACTCGCCGGGGGTCAGCATGGTTTTCAGAAGGGCTTCAGCGCCCATCACTTTATAGCTGTCCTGAAGATCCTTGTCATTCAGGTTGGGAAATACCGTACAGGCCACAGCCAGCTTGCCAAGGTACATATCATAGTCGGTTTCCTTCTGATACTGGTTTTTCTTGCCGGGAACGGGAAACCGCTTGGCACAGGACTTCCGAAGGGCTTCATCCTCGGTGCCGGTAATGGCCTTAATCTCCCATTCCATAGGCTTCCGCTTGCCCTTATCGTCCAATTCATCAGACAAAAACCGCTTGGAAGCAACAAACTTCACATTCTCAACGGACAGGGCATTTTCAGCCAAAAAAGCAGACAAACTCATTGTTAAAATCCTCCTATTTTGAAATTGAAAAAAGAAAAACCCGCCCACATTATCAAAATGGGGCGGGTTTTGGCAATGTTACTCCATTCCCGCAAGCAGGGTAAAGGCTTCCGGCATCTCGAAATCCTCAAAAGTGAAGTCCATATCTTCATCCAAGTATTCCGCATCAGCGTCAAACTTGGTAAGAATGCCGCCATCAATGTTGCAATCCTTCAGGATCACGGTTTGACGGCCCACAGAAGAAGTGGGATCTTCATTGGTCACTTGAATGTCAAAATAGACATCCTCGCCGGTGTCCTTGTACTGCTTCATCATTTGGCGGAAAATGCTGGTGTTATAGTGGAAGGTTGCGGAACCCGTACCACTCCAACCGGTGGATTTGTTACCCTTGCCGGTCTTGCCCAAAATGGGAATTTCTGTCTTATTCTTCTCAAAATTGGCTTCAAGGTTGATAGCCTGCATGAAGTTATAACGGTTATCCCCAATGGTTACAAAGCATTCGGCCAAAGAAGCGGAAACAGCGTCCTTGGCTTGCATTACAGTTGCCATATACTCTTACACCCCTTTCTTACTGGACATAGACAGTCATATAAAGCTGGGCCATAGCGTTGACCGGGGTAACATAGTCCGTCACCACAACGGCCTTCTTGGTATCGCCTTGGGCAACCGTCACATTATCGCTGGAGAAGTTCTCAATAGCCCGGATATTCTGAAGCTCCTGATGGTGCTTCACAATATCGTTCCACAGGCTGATCCGCCCGGAAGCGTCATTGGGAACTTTGCCAAGGTACTTCTTGCCGAACAGAACAGCAATATCATTGGCAATCTGATCCAGAACCCGGATTGTCTGATTGCTGGAAAAGTCCCCGGACTTTTCATCCGTCACGGAAATGAAGGTGTTAATATCCTCCAAAACCACAACCTTTTCATCCACCAGATGGAACATGAACGAACCTTCCAGAATACCGGCTTCCAATTCGCTTTGGGTATAATCAGTATCAATCTGATATTCCCCGTCATAGTCCATATTGGTTGCGGACTTATTCACGGCGGTTCCCGCAATCACGCCGGTTGCCCACGGGATCAGGGCGGGATCATCGGTTTCACCAACAATGGTGTTCTTCACACTCACGGTGCCTTCATAGTCGGCCAGCTTGCGGAAACATACCACCTGAAACTTCTTGCCCACATCATCCCGCATCCGCTTACAGAAGGCAGAAAACAGTTCAGCAATGGTGGATTTATTGGTGGGGCAACCCATAGCGTTGAAGGTATAGGCTTCCATCTTATCCAGATAGGTTTGATAAGCCGCATCCTCCACACTCCCATTGGTGCCGCTGGTAAGGGGGGTGGAAGCAGTCACAGCAAGGCTTCCTTCTGTTTTGAAGTCCACATAATCATTGGGCTTCAGGTCAGTCATTTTAGAAATGGCCTTCTGCTGATCCACTTGGACAGTGCCAAGGAAAGTGGAAACATCATACAGTTTGCTTTCCGGCTGACTGTTTTCATTTTCCTCAATGACAATACGAAGGTCATTCCCACGGGTGCCGGGGTATTTGGCCGTTGCATAAGTGCAAGCGGCCTTTGCGCCGCTGGAATTCAGGCGGAAGAAGTGAACCGTTTGGGCGTGTTTGAAAATCTCACGCATGGGCTTCAGTTCGTCCGCCGTGTACGCATAGCCGAAAATCTTTTGGGAATTCTTCTGGAACTCCCCAAGTTCAACGGTGATAACCTCACCTTCAGGCCCCCAATTCATTTCAAGGGGGATGGTCGCAATACCACGATCAGAGAGGGTGGCGCTTGCATTCGCAACCGAAATGAAGTTGATATATGCACCGGGCAGAATCTTGTTCTGCGTCAAAAAAGTGCCGCCGCCAAGGGCCATATCAATTCACCTTGCCTTTCTTGAAAAAGTTTTGAAGCAAGCTGTCCACCTGCTCCATCGTGTATTCCTTTCCATCTTCCAGCAAAACGGACAGAAGATCACGCCGCTTGGCATATCGCTGGAAGGTCAGGATATTTCTTTTGGTGAAAACCGGGACATTGGAAACAGGCGGGGCCGCTTCCGCTGTCTTGGGCTTTCTGGTTTTGGTCGTAGGCATTTTTAATCCCCTCCAATGGTTCCAACTTCGGTTTCCAAGGTTTCCATATAGGTTTCTTCAGCGGGGCGGATCATGGGCAAGTTATAGTTCACAAAGAAGTGAAGTACATTGTCCACAATCTCATAATTCACGCTGGTTCCATGAAGAAGATCACCGCTGGGAAGCGTGATGAAGTCCAAGGCTTCCATCATCGTTTCCGCAACGGTGAACATTTCCGCATTATTGCGGGGGTTGGTCGGAAAATACTGAATGTCAAATGGGTTCCGCTTGATAAAGCGCCGCCCAAGCATGGGCGTGATTTCCGGTTGTAAAACGGCAATCAAAAAACAGGGTTCTTTCAAACCCTGTTCCACATCATTCTGATAGATTTCATACCCATCCCCAAAGGCGGCGTTCAGTGCCATTGAAATTCCTTTGATAATCTCATTAAGCATCGAAACACCCCTTCAGGAACAAATACAACTTCTTTTCCAGAATTTTAGGCGCTTGCTGTTCCAGTTCTTGTGTGGAAATGGTCAGCATATAGCGCCCCTTTACCCAATTTTTCTTCAGCACCATCCCGCCTTCCGCATCGGGATCATAAACAAAGCGGTCACTTTCCCAATAACCGGGGATGAACCGCCCCGGCTGTTGCCGGTGGCCGTATTCAACATAGGACGCATACTGAAGGTTATTCAGCACAACAACTGTGTAATGGGTTCCCCTGTGACCCACAGGCATTACTGCCCACGCATCCCGCAAGGTGCCATATACAACAGGTGTCCGCTTCACAACCTTATTCAGCAAGCGCCCCGCCAACTCTTGGGCGGCTTGGCGGCAAAACCTGTCCAAATCCGCCCCCATCAGCTTTTCCATGTTCTTGTTCAGCCGTTCCAGTTGCTTGAAATCGCATTTGCCCCATTTAGCCATCAGGCATACCCCTTCCACGGCTCCAACTGGATTTCTTGATGGTTGGTGAAAACCCCGGCTTCACCGCTTTTAGAATAGGTGAACTTCCGTTCAAGATTGTTGAACCGTGTCACAACGATTTTACAGCCAGCGGGGATTTCCACATCAGGGGACAAGAACAGCTTCACGGTTTGGGCAACAGCGGCCACGGGATCACCGGAACTTGAAGTTAAGGTTTCAAAGGACAATTTACAGGGCTGATCCTGAAGAAGCGGCTTTTCTTCAAAGTCAGTCAGGTGTGTGGTTGGATCGGTGACTTTCTCTTTTACGAAAATAGAACACCGATCCTTCCACAACCGTTCAAGGGCTTTTCTGTGGGCGTTTACCATACAAACTTCCTGAATCGGTAAAGTTCACGGCTCCGCCCATTGGTCAGGTAGTCAATCAGACTGTTCAACCGCTGTTCAGGGGTCAAATTCCCGTCCCCAATGGCAAAAACCGTGTTGGTATCGCCTTCCTGAATTTGCTTGATTGCCGCTTCAAGGTCAAACCCTTCCAACTGCCCGGAAACCTTCTTCATGTTCAGGTATTCGCCAACTGCCATATAGACGGCCACACTCACCAACCCTTCAGGCATATCCTTCCGGTTGGTTTCGTTTTGAACCCTGTATTGAACATTGCTGATCACAATATCCAACAGGGGATCTTCAGCGGCCCCCGTCACGCCAAGGGCCGTAAGCATTGCAATAACCTGTTCACGCAACGGGAATCACCGCCATTCCATCAGCCCAAAGACTGAATCCGGGCAATGGGAATGGCCTTGTGGTTGATATAGGTGCGCTGGGAAGCGGTGCTTTCCCCGCTGTGAACCAGCGTCCAGTTCTGCCCATTCTCCAAGTCAGTGTCCGTGGGGGACAGCTTGGTCTGACTTTTCTTCTCATAGCTGATACCATAGGGGCTGAACACCTTGCGCTGACGCATATACAGGGTATCAACACCGCCGTTGGTCTTGGGGTCACGGGCCATTTCATAAGGAACCTTGGCCCCAATATCTTCATAGGAAATAGCGCCGTTGCCCATGATGAAGGTGGTGTACTGCGTAGCGGGAACCACATACATATCAGCGGCAAGGGTACGGGTGCCAAAGTAGGGGGTTGCCTTGGCAAGATCAATTTCAGAAGCACCGGAAGCACCCGAAGCCTTGATCACCAAAGCGCCGGGGGTGTCCGCTTCAGCATCGGCATAGCCGGTCACGGCGGGAAGATCATCGTCCACAACCACAGTGCGGCCATTCCAAGTGGCAAGGGTCAAATCCTTCTGAATGCCGTCCCCGTCCGTCTGCTTCATGAACTCCAACAGCTTCATGTTTTCAAGGTTGGTAGCAACATCACTGTGCATGAACACCAAAGAAAACTTCTGCTTATTGGCTCCACAAGCCTTGTTCACGGCGCTGTTCAGGGTGGTGGCGCTCATAGGAGCATAAATTGTGGTGCTGTGCTTCTCCACAAACTCCTTGTTCTTGGCATCGGTGGTGGGCATGGCAAAAACACCCTTCAGGATGGAAAGAAGGGTTTTCTGATCCAAGGTGTCCTTGTACTCCGCAACCTGTGCGGACACATTGCCCATGAAGTCCACGCCGCCCGTAATGTCATAGCTGAAGTCCTTTTCAGTCCATGCCTTGGCACGGCCAACAACCACCATGCCCTGTTCAAAGGTCTTGGTGGAAGTGGCGGTAATGTCGGTTTCACCGTCATAGTTCACCGCATCCCCATCCAGAAGGCCACGCATGGCAAGACGGGCATAGCCGGTGCCATTCTGACTGGTGAACACCGCCCGAATATCAGGGTTCCCGGCCAGCGCACGGGACTTCTTCAGGGCGTTCAGGGTCAGGTTGGGCACACGGCCAACCATGTACTTAAACGCTTCTGGGTTGAAAGACTTTGCATCAAACTTGCTGTTAGCCATCGTTCAAACTTCCTTTCTGTGTAGTCAAATTGTGTGGGTTACTCCAAAACCGCATCCGGGTTTTCCTCCATGTACTTGCACAGTTCGTCATAGGACATTTTGGAAAGATCATCCCCGGTGGGCTGATTGTGGGGATCACTCTTTTCAGCGGCTTTGGCTCCCTTAAACTTGGCCTTGCCGCTGGTGTCGAACAGAAAAGCCGTGTCCTCGCCCTTGGTCAGCTTGCCAATTTCATCATCCAGCCCTTTCACCGTGCCATCATCGGCCAGTTCCGCCTTCTCCAAGAATGTGGCCAACAGTGCCTTTACAGCGGTGTTGTTTTTGGCCTTGGCATTGGTCAGGGCCACATCAACGGCATTGCTGATCTTCAGGGCCTTGATTTCATTGGCGTGATCCTTGTCCTTCTGCCTGTTCGCTTCCTGAAGGGCGGTGATCTGGTTCTGAAGTTCCGTGTTGTCACCAGCGGATTTCTTCAGGGTTTCAATCTGCCCATCCCGTTCAGAAACTTGGGCTTTCAGGGTCTTGTTTTCCTCGTTCACCTCATTGAACCGGCTCTTGGTTACAAAGGAACCGTTCAGCCCTTCCATAACCTTGTTGGCCTGTTCCTCGGTCAAGCCCCACTCCATCAGCTTTTCTTTCGTCATAGTGTGATACCTCCATCATAAAATCCTTTTTTACCGTGGGTAAGGAACCACGATTTCCCCCGGCTCTGTTTTCCGCCCACAACCGGGAAACGGCGAATAGGTATGAAAAAACCACCACCGGCCCGAAGGCCGGGGTGGTTCAATCAACAATATTGTGGATCAGTCCCAATGCTGATCCGGGCTGAAGTTTTCAAGAACAGAATAATAATTGGGGATTTGGTCAGGCGGTTTCCCATCCTTCAAAGCAGTAAGAACTTCAATTTTTTCATCAAGAAGTTCTTCACTGTCCGCATCAAAGAAGCGGTCAACCAGAACATCAGAAACTTCAGCCAACAGCGCATGAACCTTCATCAGCTTTTCTTCCCGTGTCATATTAACCACCCGCTTTCTTTAACATATCCTGAATAACTTCTTCCAAGGCTTCTACCAACTCCGGTTTATCCTTACGAAGCATTTCTATCAGGTCAGGACGGACAACCGACAAAGCGCCATAATTGGCAAGGGTTTCTTCCGCTCGTTTCCCAATATCCCGGTAATATTTGGAACCGTGACCATATCGCACAAGGCCAGCATCACGGGCCGAACCACCGGAAAGGGCATCGTAAATATCTTCAAGGGAGCTGATACCGCCGCCCATAGCGTTTCGGCATTGGTAATCAATTTGTTCACTTGCTTCACGCTTCAGCTTATTGAAGGCTTTTTTGTAGTCAGAATAAGAAATGGATCTTGCATAGTATTGATCCGTCAAGGCAGAAGTGGCGGTTCTCAATTCAGCGTTGATTTCCGCCGTAATACGCTTGCATTCCTTATCGAAGGCTTCAAAAAGGGAATCAATATCATCCGCAATATCGGTGTTGGCTTTCTGGAAAAAGGAACTTAACTTGGCATGGCTGGAACTGAACCAACCTGAATACTTTGCCGGGTCTGACCGGTTGAACATATCCATCAGGTGCATTTCCTCATGCAAGGTCGTAACCACTTGGCCGGTAAGATCATCCCCTGCCAGCTTGGGAATAATCAATTCAACATCCGCAAGCTGATCATTCCGGGTATAATAGCGATAATTAACCGCATAGCCTTTCCCGTGGGAAACCTTCATGGGAATACCGTTGGCCCTGATGTTTTCCATAGCCCCCATTTTGGAATAAAGGGCAACCACATCAGGATCAGCGTTTTCACACGCATTCACATAATCAATCAAGGCTTGGGTGTTCTTCCGTTCCTTCTTGTCAGTCAGGTATTCAGGGAACATTTCAGCCTTCAGCGGCTCCAATTCCCTTTTCGCCTTCATTATAGCGCCCACGGTGGCAACCGTCAAACCATCCTTCACGCCATCCACAAAAGCCTTCTTCCAATCGGTATATTTCATGTTGGCCGGGACATAGTACACCTTTCCATCAGCGGTGCGGGCGGCTCTTTCGCCGTCCATATCGTCATAATGGGGGCAAGTGGTTCCCCGGCAATTTGGGTGGAAGGGCGGAACAGTCACCCCCGGCTCATATTGGGCCAGCGGGATCACCGTTCCATCAAGGGGCTGACATACCGCACAGGTGCGAGAATCCAGCGTTTCCACAATTTCAATCTGATCCACACCCAAATCTTTATACATCTGGATTTTGGAAACAGCGTTGAAATAGGTGGTTTCCGTATGCACCAACCGCCTTGCCTTATAACGGGCTGTTCCGAACTTCTTTTGAATGGCGGTGATAGTCTTGGCCGGTGGATCACCCCGCAACATTCCCTGAATCAGTTCCTTGTTTACGGTGTCCACCAATTCATCCTTGTTCACCCAACAGCGATCCCGAAAAGTGCGCCCGTCCGTTGTCCAAGGTTTTGAAAGTAAGGTTTCAAGTTTCTTTTGGTTCAGGGCGGTGAAATCCCACCCAAGGCCAATGCCCTTTTGGATTTCAAAGGCCCCGTGGGTGTACCCGTTGGAAACCAGCTTCTTCAGAAGATCGTCCACCCCATCAACCTGATTGCCATACAGAAGTTCAATCTGCTGTTGAATTTGCAGTTGGATTGCTTCAAGGCGGCTGACATGGAAACGGGTTGAAGCATTTTCCAGCTTCTTAATCCATTCCGGGGAAAGGTTGGCTTGTTGTGCGGCTTTCACATACTGTTCCGCCGTCCACTTGAATTCTTCAAGCTGTCCGGTGGTCAGCATTTTCCGGGCTTCCGCCAAAGTCACATTGTTATTGGTTGCAAATCGCTGATACCAGCTTTCAATATCCCGCTGAACAGTGTGTTCAGTTTCCCGGTAAATATCTTCAAGTGTCTGAAGGTATTCATCCGCTTGTTTGTGGGCCGAATTTTCAAGAATGGCGAACCGGCCCCGCCAATAGTCAGCATTTTTCACGGGGTCACGCTCCCTTCTTGAATGGCTGGGGTGGTTGGAATCGAACCAACGCTTCAGGGGGTCAAAACCCCTTGCCTTACCTCTTGGCTACACCCCAATATTGGTGCCGGGTATGGGATTTGAACCCATACGCCAAAGGCGGCGGATTTTGAATCCGCTGTGTCTGCCATTCCACCAACCCGGCAAGTGGTAGCGTGTACGGGGGTCGAACCCGTGTTCCCGGCTTGAAGGGCCGGTGTCTTAACCGCTTGACTAACACGCCATAGAAAGTGCCGGGGAAAGGAATTGCACCTTTGACCGGGTAAGGAGGTGAACCCCGGCCCCGCCCCATTATTGCCCCGGCATATAGGGAAGGCGGGGATTATTCGTCCCCGCCTTCATCACCATCAGGATCTTCTTTCTGAACATTCCCAAAAGCGCCGTTGTAATCCTGCGCCTGTTCCATTGCTTCTTCCTTTTCCTTCTTGATCCGCTCCAACTCCAATTCCACATCCGTTGTCCACGGGTGCTGGGCCACAATGGTTTCATTGGACAGAATACCAACGGACTTCCCACAATTTTCAATGGCTTCACTTTCGTTTACCGGCATATCCCGGTTAAAAACAATGGTGATTTCTTCTTCCTCAAAATCACCCCGGCCAGTGTTGGCGAAATCCTGATTGATAAACCACAGAAGATCATCAAAGGCCGCTTGAAACTCGGTTTCCATCCCGTTTGCGTCAAGGTCAATATCAGAATACATGGATTGAATATTCATCTGATTGGGGTTGTTGCCCATGCGATCATCCTTGGCATTGTAGCCACGGGCGTTTTCAATCAGTTTATCCTTGAACAGCTTCAAAATGGAATTGAAATTTTCAGCGTTGACTTCCACAGTCAGGGCTTCTACTGCACCATCAGACAGAACTTTTACGGCTCCGAAGGTCGCAAGGTTGCGGCGGAACTCCCCAAGGTTTTCACCATCATAGTTCTTCAGAATCAGAATGGTGTTCCGTGCGTCCTCTTGCATATTGTTTTCAAAGTCGGAAATCATAGTGTTGATACCGTCCTGAAGGGTTTTCACCCTGCGGATCAGGGGGATTTCCTGCTTGTTGTACTTAAACGGGATCAGGGGAATCCGCTCCCAATTCAGTTCAACCGTTTCTTCCCCATTGTCAACACTGAAATAGTTTTCATGCTCCCCCAACTGTTCATCCGGGGTTAAGGTAGTTCCATCGTACACATAGCGGTAAAGGCCATCTGATTTGAAGATTTCTACCCGCTCCACAATTTCCTTGCTGAAACCGTTCCAAACCTCTTGTGGGTAAAGGCGAACAGCACAATCAAGGATGGTGTGATCATCGTCCGCCCAAAAGGGAAGAATTTCATGGGCCGGGAAGTGTTTGAAGGCAAGTTTGCCATCATCCCCATAGTAGGGGTACAACCAGCCAATCCCGCCTTTCAGGGCATCTTCACACACATACTTCAGAAGCCGCTTGAACCGCTTATCAAAAACTTTGTTCAAAAATTCGGAATAGGTCTTGTTTTTACAGGTCAGGGAAAAGGGCTTGCCCACAAGATAGTTGGTTTTCTGATCCACCATCAAAGCAAACTGGTTATCCACCAGCCGATTGTTGGGAAGGTTGTCAACTTCCTGAAGTTTGCCATCCTCGCCAATGATTGTGCGCTTGCGGGTCAGAATGTCATGGTAGCCTTCATAGTAGGCATTCCCAATAATCTGTTCTTTCCGCCTGCGGCTCCGCTTCCATTCATCAATTTCAGCGGCGAAAAACTGAAGTTCAGTCATGCCGGTATTGCCGCCCATCAGGATCAGGCGATTGATCCGGGCCGTTTCAGTATCAGTAAACAGGGGCATATTCAATCACCGTCCTTTCTCTCTTGGGGGGGGGGGCTGAAATCCAATGAGGCGCTGTCTGGTTTTCTTCAAGGTCAGCGTTTGGTTTGAAAGTTCCACTTCAATCTTCAAAGACTGATAGGGAAGCCGCTCCGCCCACTGTTCAATTTTCTTCAAAATGTGCTGTTGTTCAAACATGGGCGGTTCCTTTCTATTGGTCAATGAACACCAAACCCCGAAAACATACGGTTTCCGGGGCTGTCTGTTACTATCCTGTTATTAGTCGAAACTGAAAACGGGGCCAACCAGCATATCTTCCAGCGCATAACGCATAGCGTCCATCAGATGGTTGAAATCATCAATGGGGGTGTTAATCTTGGCCCCGAACTTATCTTCAGCCCAAGTATAGTTTGAAATTTCAGTGATGAAATTCACACACCGGGGATGAATGATGATGATATAATCCTGAATGTACTGAATGCCATTGTTCACGCTGTCCTTGCCCTTCCGGGCGGCTCTGATACGATGAAGGCCAGCTTCCCGCAATTCGTCAATGCTCTTGGGTTCTGCACAATCGGCCTTGATACGCTCTTTGGCATAGCCCATAGTCGTTACCCGGTCACAAATGGCCCGGTTGGTCAGGGCTTTTTCATACAGTTCATCGAAAACCCAAATGGTCTTTTCTTCCTTGCTGACAAGGCCACAGAAAAGCGCCGTTGGGTCATTGGTATAACCAAAGTCAAGGCCGAAGGCGGATTTCACACCGGCCTTGGCGCTGATTTCAGCCGGGTTGAACAGTTCTTCCCGCCAGTTCTCATAAATCAGGCCATCCACAATGCCCCAACCACCCAAACCGGCCACTTTATAGCGCCTGGGATTAGTTTCCTTCATGGTCTGGAAAACCTTTAGGTCAGCTTCATCCAGCCATTCATTACACAGGTAATTGGTGGTGGTGGCGTAAATCTGCCCATCCGGGGAAGTCCAGCTATCATGGAATTGATATGTGGGGTTCCCTTGGGCATCCTTGCCGGTGATTTCCCCAAAGAACCGCTTCCTGATCCAGTGCTTTTCATTCCACGGGTTGAAGGTCAGGGTGATTTGCTTGAACAGGCCGGTTTCTTCCGGGATAGCGCCACGGATACTTTCATCAAGCATATTGAAATCATCTTCATTGGTGATTTCATAGGCTTCTTCAATCCAGCACCAACACAGATACCCGATTTCAACCGTGATGGAAGTCACCTTCAGGGGATCATCAAGGCCCCGGAAGTAAATCTTCTGACCGGTGGGGGTATAGGTCATTTCAAGGGGGCTTTCCTTGATTTCCCAATAAGCCTGAACCCCAAGCCGGTTGATTGCCCACTTCAATTCCGTGAAACAGCTATCCTTCAAGGTTCTGAACACTTTACGAACCACAAGGGTATTGGCTTCCGGGTATTGCATCATCCGTTTGATGATGTTCAGGGCCGTGGTTTTGGATTTCTTGCTTGCACGGCTCCCCTTGCAAACCCGGTAGCGGCCTTTGAAGTTCCAAAAGGTCTTGTACCCTTTGCCCACCACTTCAGGAAGGCGGATCACCTTGGCCTTGGGGCTAATCTTCAAGTTGATCATCCCCCATGATAACCACGGGAACAGCACCGCCCAAGTCCATCTTGTCACTGAACAGGGCATAACGCTTGCCAATCAATTCAGCGGCCTTGATCCGCTCTTTGGCGGAAACATCAATATCCGCCACAGTCTGAATGCCATCACCCACCAGCTTCAACACCTGTTCGGTGTGTTGGCCCCGCATTACAGCGGTCAGGTATTCAAGAACTTCTTGGGCATCGGCAATCTTGGCGGAATGAAGTTTTTCAAGTTCAGCGTCAATGTACTGTTTCAGGTCAACAAAGGTCAACAATCTTTGTCCGATACTCTTTGCGGTCTTGGGCGAATACCCCGCCTTGATTGCCGCATCGGTGGCATTGCCGCTGATCAGGTATTCATCACAAAACTTCCTTTGTCTTGCCGTCAAGGTATTCACCCCCCCCCTTTTTTTCAGCATAGAAAAAGCGCCCCCGGTGTCCCCGTTGGCGCAATTTCATACATACAGAATATCAGAAAAAATACTAAACTTTCAACCGGTCACTATCAACTTTCAGAAAGTCAGCGTTGGCGGTACAGAATGACAGCAAAGCCTTACCGTGAATTTCAAAAAGCCATTGGGTGGTGTATTCAAACTCTGCCGCTAAATCCTCCCATTTTTTCATCTGGATATATCGCCCGATCAAAACATTCTGCTGATCAAGGTCAGGGATTTTGCCGATCCGATTGAAGGCATCCTTCTTCATATCAACAAGTTCATCAATCCGGGCATTTATATCATCTTTAAGGGCAATGATCTTCACAACCGTTTCACCTAAAGTATCTTTTGCACCGGAAGTCTGCACCTTGTCGGGCTTCAGATCATAGTTTTGGCTGGTCAAGCTGGAACGCAAGGTGTTCACTGTATCTGTCAACCGCTGGATCAAGCGATCAGTTTTCCGAATTTGGGAAAAGTAATCCTTGGCCCTTTGGCAAAGTTCTTTTTCAGTCACTATGTATCACACATCCTTTCAGATCATGTTGAAGGGGGTCAAAGGCTCACAGCATCAGGGTTTCTGGGATTTCCTTCAACATTCAAGATCAAAAGCGCATTCTTCACTATATAGCTTTTTTCTTACTATATATTTTTTTCTTTTATTTGAAATGAATATATGAATGATCTTGAATGTTGAAGGATTTTCCCGAAAAGCAAGGTATATCAAGGGTTTCCGCCCCTTCAACATCCATTCACCATTCCAACCACAACCGCTGAAGTGTTTTGGCAGGGGCGTTTTCTTGAAAGTTAATTTTCAAATAGTGGTTTGTACCAAAATGTAGTACAAACCACTTTATTCTGTTGAAGCATTAACAACGGTCAAATTCATACTTGCCATTCAGAAACTCCAATGATTCTGCCACAGTTTCGTTAGTCTGACTGTCCATTAAATGCGGGGAATTGCAACAGCCGCAAGCCCAAATATAAAGCCCATACTTTTTCTCTAATGCTTCTAATTCAGCAACAAATTCATCAATTCTATCCATTATTTGAACTCCTTCCCGGTCTTTTTGTCCTTCAGTTCAACCCGGTTCAGAAGTTCAAACCCGGCCAAACGGATAATGTACTTCAGAACAAAGATCAGAGTGTTCAGGCGCTTTTGCTGTTCATCTTCTTCCCGAATGATAGGCTTCAGTCCTTCATAAGCCGTAGGGTCAGCATACCCTTCTTTATTCTGCCAAGGTTTAGTTCCCACGATCCTTCAACCTCCCATCTGAAACAATAGTGATACCGGTTTCTTCCTTCAGGGTTTTGTGAATATCTTCAAGGGACACATAACCTTTTTCAAAGCTATCATACAATTCAAGAACAGCATCCGTGAACCGTTCACACCGAACCGGGCCGAAACCAAACTTATCATGAAGGATCATCACCGGCAATCCCAACATCAGAAGGAAGGCTTTGTTGGCCGCATCCTTGGAAGCGTCCTGTTTGATCTTCTCAACATCCGCCACTTTGATATTCACCACGGGTTCTTTTTTAACCGGAAGCCCCGCTTTCTTGGCTTTCCGTCGTTCAGCCCTGTTCATGGTATTCACTCCAAATATCATCAAAGCAAACCGGGATCATGGAATGAACTTTGTCCAGAAGGATCAGGGCCACTTCCCGCATCTGCGGGTGTGCGGCGGGGGAACAGCGTAACTTCAGGAAGTGCCGCCACTCCCGAATGTCAGCGGTCATAACCACTTCCGTTTTCAGGCTATTGGGCAGAACAGAACGGGCTTCTTGCGGGGTGGCTCCTGCATTTAATAATGAAAAATAGCACCGTTCAGCAATAAGACAGCCGTTCTTCCAGCCCCAATACAAATCATCATCTTCATTCCAGAAGCAAGGCTTGATCACCGTGATTTCCGAGCCAAACCCTTCCTTGGAATAATTGCAATAGCGGGTGGATTCTTGGCAATATGCCGCCAGCCGGTGCCGAACAATTTCATGGGAAACCCCACGATCACAGATGAACTTCACCGTGAAGGAACAGTGTTCCAGAACTGCTTCATGGCCCCGCTTGATGATCCCGGCCACAAATGCTGGGGCGCTGGTGTCGGTGATCTTGGCTTCAGACTTATAGCAAACCCGCCCACACTGTTCAAGGCGCTTCAGGATTGCGGCCCCATCAATCGGGGTAATGAATTCTACATCAGCATTGATAATTTTCATGGTGTTCATCCTTTCTTCTGGTAAGCATCATATCTCTGATCATTCAACCGGGAACAATGGCCGCACACAGAATCATTCCAAGGGCGGTTGATGTTTGCACAGCCTTCACACGGATCACCAATGGTTCTGGTTGGTATATCCTGAAGTTCTGGGTGTTTGATTTCCATGTAAAGGGCAAACAGGATGTTCCAAGCCGCCGCCCGAAGGTGGGGTTCATCCTTCATGCCCATCATGTACTTGGCAAGGTGGCGGAAGGCCGAATCAATCAGGCTGTGAATGGGAATGCCCTTTTCACAGTTGCGTTCCCCGTACTTCAGCGCCCCTTCTTCACAATGCTTGGAAACTTCCACAAGGGCTTCCCACGGCAATAAATCCATGCGGCCTTTGCCGGTGTGCATATCCCGAACCGCACCGGTATCAAACCGGGTGCGCTCTCCACTGTCTTTAATCATGCCATCCAGTCAACCTTTCTAATTCTTCTAACAGGTCCCACACTATTTCCCTTGCTTCATGGGTGCCATCGTTTTTAGAAATCGCCTTGTTAAGCTGATCTTCAAGAAACCCCCGATCCAGCGGGTGGCAATTCTCCAAGGAATCTGAAAGTCTTTTTATTTCCTCGTGTAGAACGGCACACCGATTTTCCAGCCGCTCAATGACTTCCCGAAGAATCGGCTTCTGGTATTTAGCGATTTCTTCAACCTTCCGCTTCAGTTCAGTGTTTTCACCATATTCAATGGCGGAATCCATATCAAGCCCATGTTTTGAACAAAAGGTTTCTGCATTGAATAAGTTGATAAACACTCGCCGCCCCACTTTGGCATAGGGGATATTTTTCTTCTTGAATCTGGAATATTGATGGTTCATGCTTCACCATCCTTTCAGTTGAACCACTTAATCACCGGATCACCGGTAAACCCTTTTTCCCATACATACCACGCATAGGCAATGGCGCTTTCAGGCTTGGCGCTCATATCCCCGTTCTTATAGCAAGCCAACCGGGAACGGGATATGTAGACGGTTCGGGGGGGGGTGTCTTTGAAAAAGGCCCCCCGCTTTTGCCCCTCCAAGAACTGAACCTTCAGGAACATTGCCACTTTTCCACCGGGGCGAACGCTTTCAAGCGCTCTTTGAACAAATTCAAGCCCCGCTGAATATGGGGGATTGGTGATAATATCGCCTTCAAACCCTTCCAAGGTTTCCTTTAGAAAGTCCAGCGGTTCAGGATCACCAAAGCCCCGGTAAACAAGATCGGTGCTGATCACTTCATAACCGTGAGCCTGAAGAACCTTGGAAATATGACCTTCACCGCAAGCCGGTTCCCAAATCACTGGGGAAAACTGTTCCAGTTCCAACAGCATTTCCACGGCTTTTGGATCGGTGGCGTAGTAGTCAAAGGCTTCCCGTTCTTCAGGCACATGGTTTGAACTCCCAAGGGTGGTGAACACTTTCTTTGAAGCGGCCATCAGGAATCACCACCTTTTTCCGATACAAAAACCCGGCATTTTCCAAGGCGGCTGATCCACTTATCAACCACCATGAATCCACAGCGTTTGGTGATTTGGCGGGAAAACTCAATGTTGGAAAGTGCCTGAAAATTATTTGCAATACAGTATTCTTTGTACTTCCGGTAAACCGTTTTTGTCAGTTCATTTTCAATTCCATCCAGCCCGATTTCCTGAATAAAACCAATGATGGGGTTGTTGTTTTGCTCGTATTCGTCAAGCTGTCCCTGAACCCGGCTGGAAGTGGTGAATTGTGCATTCATCAGAACACGCTTCAGGGCATTCAAGCCCAACTGGATCAGATATTCCATTGAACTTTGTTCACACAGTTCATCTTTAATGAATGGGCGGAAATCTGCATCATTGGGGGTAAACTTGGCATCAAAGGGAACAATCACCAAGCGTCTTTGAACGGCTCCGGTCTTATCCTTCATGCGGGGGATCACATTAGCACTAAACAGGAACTTGGAATAATTATTGAATTCAAAGGGATCTTGGCCCTTCCGCTCCACATTCACCCGTTCGCCTGTTACCAGTTTGCGGAATACAGACGCATTGGCAATAAATTCATCCCCAATATCATCACCAATGTTCGCCAGTTTTCCGAACAGTTCAGCGGTTTTGAACCTGTCCCCAAGTTCTTTCAGGTCAAGAGAAGCAATATTCTTATCTCCCAACATATTTTTGACCACATGAAGGAAGGTGGATTTGCCGTTGCTCTTATCGCCAATCAGAATGAAGGCTTTGCCAAGTTCATTGCGCCGGTAAAGACAATACCCAACCATTTCTTCCAGCAAAGCCCGGACTTCAGGATCATTGCAAGCCAGCCGGTTTAATGTATAGTCCAAAAGGTCATTGTGGGCGGCGGGGTTGTAGGGCCACGGAATTTTATTGGTAATCACAATTTCCGGGGTAAAGTCCATGAAAGAACCATCCCGGATATTGTAAAGGCCATTGCTGAAGGCAATGATATTAGGGTTGGTGGCTCTGGTTTCTCCCTCGGTCTGAAACATTACTTCCAGATAAGCTAAAACCTCTGACCGGTGCGCCCGTTTTAGGTTTGGGATATGCTTGATCATCTGCGCTTCAATCTCCATAGCGCCGGGAACATAAATACCATCCCGGTAAATGTGAAGCTGGTTATTGATTTTTACAATATGGTTGTTGTTCTTCAGGTAAACCGCAAACTTATTAAACAGAAATGTTTTATCCTTGAAGAAGATAGGCTTTTTGAAGGCATCATCCCGAAGGATTGTTTCAAGTTCCCGGTCAGAAAGAGGATCTTCCAGCACATACCGGTTGATCATGCGGATAGTTTCACGGGCTTCTTCCTTGGTGAAGTCCTCGCTTTGAAGGGTTAGAATGTAGTTGAACAGGGCTTGGTTCCGTCCGTCCCCGGCTCTCATATCCAAGAACTTCATGTTGGTTTTTACCGGGGTCAACCATTTGGGAAGGTCTTGAATTTCATCTTCCGGGCAATCCTGAATGATTTCCCGATCAACCCCATTGAAGCGCATAATGGCATAGCTGTTGTTCCGCCCAACCTTGGAATCTGTTTCAATACCAAGCGCCAAGGTCTGTTTTGTCCAGCTTTTTTCCACATACCCTTCAGGGTTTCGGAAATAGAAGTGTTTGCCCCGTGTGGTGGAATACACCCGGCATTTCAGGCCCAAATCCTGAACAATCTGGAAAAGAAGATCACTGGTTTCCGTATCATCCACATCAATTAGAATCGTTTCTTCTCCAAGAATGGCGGCGTATTCGTCAAGGTCTTGAACTTCTTCAAGGGTGTTCAGTCGTTTTCTTCCCTTGAACTTTTCAAGGCATTGTTTATCTTTTGTCGGGACATATCCCCTGAATAGTTGCATGGTTCAAATCCCCCCCCCTTCCCGGTCAACTCCATAATCTTTTAGGCGCTTCCACGCCAAATCAATATAATATTGTCTGTCCAGTTCATCAGGAACGGGAAGATTTGTCACATCATCATTGATAATGAAGCAATGTTCCGGGGTGTTCCCGAATTTTTCAGGGTTTTTCTTGCGTCCCTTTACCACTTTACCGGACACTTTGAACAATCCGCCCTTGCTCCGGTCAGTTGAAGCGAACACACGGAATGTTTTATCAGTTTGAACTTCACCGCCGCTGAACCTTTTCACATTTTTTGAACGGCCTTTTTCGTCCCTGATTTTCTCCATAGTGATAACAGGGGAGTAAAGCGCACATTCATATTTGCTGGAAACTTTTACAACCTTTTGGAAATCCCGCAAATCTCCACACCCCATAATGGTTTCCTCTGGTGTGGTTTTGTGGGAAAAGTATTCACTAATGGCCCGGTTGACAATAGGAAGGTCATAATCCAGATCAGACAGTTTTTTTACATAAGCGCCCTTGGCTTTAACCGCCCCGGTTTCCCGGTCAACCAAAAAATAGTTGTTTACATCTTTCTGATAAATGTCACCCATGAAAGTATCAAAGTCCATCTTCATTCCGGTTCTTTGCTCCCATTCCCAAACCACATCATCAATCTTTTCAAAATCCCGGTCATAATCTGCAAGCTGGACAATGATACCATCCGTGTTGTTCTGAACAAGTTTGCAATAGGGTTCAAGGTGTTCAACCAAATCCAGAAGTAGAAGTTGGCCGTTGATACAAATAGTGTTGTTGCTCATGGGGTCGTAAAGGGCCGATTGTGGTTGCTTCATCTGCCCTGAAATAGCATTGTCCATGATCTTGAATGGCTGACGGGCTTTTTTATCTCCCTTGCGCTTGAATTCAATATTGCTATCATGGATGAACTCAAAGTTTTCAGGATGATCCATTACCCGATACCCAATTTTGAATTGCTTTTGCAAGGATGGGTAATAGGCTGTAACATCAATCACCAAGAAGATCCCGTGGGCGTGATATTTGGGAATAGCGCCATGCCCACCGCCCCAAGCAAAGGTATGTGGAACACCGGCAACGGTTATATTCTCCTGCGCCTTCCCATAATCATGGTTAACGGGATTTTTGTACCAGTCCGCCACAAAACGGTATTTTTTCAACCGTAAGCAATCTAAAATTGGAAAGTCAAATTCATCATCAAAAGATTTTCCCTTCCCATTCCCGCCCAAAATCTCTGCGGCAAGCTGGGCTTTGGTTTTCCCAATAGAATTACTTCCAAGATGAAAGTGATTTACAAAGAACATTGTGGTGTTGAATTCCGCAATATTGCGAACCCATACTTCCACAGTTTCTTCCACATCATGGCGGCAATATTTGACCGTTTCCGCCAGCTCCGCTTCTGTCAAGGGCCGGTCAATATCGAAGGGAACTGTGGTTTCCTTGATAGAATGTCCCATAAAGGCTTCCAGCGCCTTCAGGCTGATAGGCGGATTGGGCATCACATCATAATTGATCAGGGGGAAATTCCTGAACAGACTGGAAAACCGGTAGCCGGGTTTATCATCAAGGATGATCCAGTCATTCACTTTCTTTGGGTTGAACCCGCACAAGATACCTTTCAAAATGAATTGGTCATAGTGGCGGCTGTTGTACCCAGCCCAAATGGTTTCCTTGTGGCTCTCATAGAAGCCCTTTAATTTGTCAGGGTCATTGATGATCACGGTTTCCTGTTTGGCGTTCAAGTCGATCAGGACAACCAGCCAATCATAAGCGAAAACCTCAAAATCATAGAAGATCATCTTGTCACCCACTTTCTGAATATACTTGGTGAATCAGTGAAAACAGCCCCGCCACGGGAAGGCTTCACCTTGGGGCCAACCGGGGCGATTGCCCCGGCCTTTTTTTGAAAGTTAAGGTTCAAAATCCCTTTGAATGTAGACTTTTTGCCTACAATCATTGTAAAAAATTTTGCGCTGGTTTTCAATCCTCAACTTCAAAGACTTCATCAATGCTGATGGAATTGAAGCGACTATCATCGTAATCCACCGCATATTCCAGCTTCCCATCAATGGCTTCCGCTACATCAAGCACCAACTGACGGAAAGGCTCATAGCCATTGAAGCTGATGGGTACACCGGAATCCAGCTTTTCAAGGAAGCCGATTGCGGAAGCAATCATGTTCTTGTCGTTCTTGGTGCCGTACAGAACCCGGTTCATAAAAAGGCGCTGGTTCTTGTACTCACCGGAAAGAATCTTGAAGGACACAGACAGCATGGGGCGACCATCGGATTTAGTTCCCTTAACCTCCAAGGTTTCCACTCTCACTTCATACTTGCCAGCGGGAATGGTGGGGAAGTCCCCGCCGCCGTTCTTCTTGGCTTCCTCCACATCGGCCTGAAGGCCCTTCAGATCAACAGTCTTATCAATCTTGGAAAAATCGAGTGCCATAATTTTTTACCTCCAAAAATGTAATTTAGATGTTCTTCAGAATGTCGAACAGGCCGGAAATAGCTTTAGCGGTTTTCTCTGCTTCCTCCATTTTGGCCCGTTCCTCGTCAGTAGGTGTGAACCCCCCAACCGGCTTGAACAGATCATCCGTAAGGATGGTGTCAAACAGGTTATCAAAGGCCGCTTCAGCCAAAAGGTCACTGAAATCATCATGCTTCTGTGCATATATGATCAGGGCTTCTTTTGCGGCCAGCTTGTGAATGGAAATCAGGGCTTCCGGGTTAAGGCCGGGCGGGGGGGGGGATCAGGTTTGCGGCAACGGTGATCTTGCGGAAAAGTCCCCGCTTTTCCATTTCTGCTTTGAACTTGTTCAGCGCATCATTCATGGTGTTTACCTCCTAAAGTTGATTGGAAATGATCTTTCCTATTTCCCTCACGGAATGGGCGATTTTTTGACGATCAACCCGGTTCCCTTGAAGAACTTCCATAATGGCGGCGGCTTCCGTCTGAATATCCTGAAAGGCTCTGCGGTTGCTGTCCAGTTCGCTTTCATAAGCGGTCAGGTCAGTATCAATCTTGGCTTTGGTATAATCAGCGGCTTCCTCCGCCTGTTCCACATGGGTTCTTAACCATTTGGCGGCATCATAGCCCATGTGATCTTTCACCAGTTCCAAGAAGTGGCGGAACTCAAACAGCGTGTGAACTGAACCATCCTTTAGGCTGACCACACAAGGGCAAGGGTCAATTTTCATGGGGTTCACGCTTCTTTCTGGTGCGCCGGGGCGGGTTCACATCCATCTTGGGTGCGGGATCATCCTCTTTGGGCCTGTCCCACAGGGGGCAAGCATCGGGGCCGCCTTCCTTGTGGCAACACTGAAGGGGATCAATGTTGGGGCAAAGGGGGATTTCTGGGTTGTCCCGGTTCTGCTGGAAAATCCGATCCCCATCAGGGCATTTAGGGAAGTCAGTAGAATTGATGGAATCATCCACATCCCCGCCGCCCGGTGTCCATGTACCATCAGGATCACCAGCCGCCGCCCGTTCAGCATCTTCCACATCTTCAGGATTAGGGGCCGGTGGCTCTTCCTCTTTGGGCTTTCTGCTCCGTCTGGTGGGCTTCTGTTCGCCGCTGTCAGCCGTTTCCGGTGCGGGGGTAGCCGGGGTATTGCCGCCATGTTTCATGGCTCCTGCGGCCTTCTGATTGGCTTCCTCGTAGACTTCACAGAAGGCTTCATAATCCAGCGGGATTTCCTTGTTGTGGACAGTCAGCCGCCCACCACCAAAGATCACTTCCGAAGCCTTGAAGGAAAGAACCCGGTCATTATCATCCGCCACGATACGGGCCACAAGGTCAACCATACCGGCAACCTTGTTGGCAACCTTTTCCCGAAGATTGGGGCGGATAGAACTGATTTTGTCACCGCTCTTGCGGGTAAGGTCACGGCTCCGATCCTCATGGCTGATCAGGATGATGTTTTCATAGTCCAGATTGACCAGCCGCTTGACGGTGTTCAGGAATTCGGAAGTTACCATATCCCAAGCCCGGAAAGAATCATCACTTTCATGTTTCCACCCCTGCCGGTCACAGATATACACCCGGCAAGCCTCATAAGTATCTTCCAGAAGGTCAACCACAATGGTTTTGAAATCGTTCTGTTTCTTCTCCAACTCTGTCACAGCATCGGAAAAGACTTCCCAAGCCAACTGCCGCTTGGTCAACCGACCTTCCACCGTTACCGTGTCCCGGATAGCGATATAGGGGGCATCCACAAACTTGATATTGCCATCCGTGTTCAGCATCAGGGGATCAGGGAACTGGTTTGCGAAGAAGGTCTTGCCGCTGAAGGGTGCGCCATATAGCCAGACAACCTTCTTCTTGGTGGCGTTCAGATTGCGCCGTTCATTTTTGGGAAGTAACATATAATCCCATCCTTTCTCACAGTATTCTTGATATTCACACCAACCGCAAAAGTGGTTAGGGTTCTTGGGAAAATCTGTGGCTTCAACCATGTGCTTTGTGCCGGTCAAGAAGTCCACAATTTTCATGGGGTCATACTGAACCGGCAATAAAGATGGTTCAGCGTCTTTCAAAGCATCCTGCAACCTGTCCCGGAATTGCTGAATGGTTTCCGTTTTCTTCTGCCTGATTTTCACCTTTGGGACAATCAGAAAATACATATTCCTGATCCGGTGGCCGGGGTGGGTCAGTTCATACCAATACTTGTATTCATGCAACTGACCGGAAACGGCGTAGCTTTTGGCATTGTTGGAATATTTGAAGTCGTACAGATCAAACACCTGAACATCTTCACCCCAATAGTTGGAAGGGTGCCTTGTGTTCATCCATCCAGCGGGCCACAGATAATCCATAAAGCCTATAAAATCAGCGTTTCCAATAGGAAGTTCAAAGGCTCCGCCCGGTGGCAATAGGGCCTTGGCCTTGGGGATCATGGCTTCCAGCTTCATCATTTCATTCACATGATCATCCGTCAGAATTGGGAAGCTGGACTGGTAGAAGTCAAGGGCCTTTTCAACCCCTTCTTCAATGCCCGTATGAAGGGCGGTGCCAAGGATTAAGGCGTTGTCGGGTTCCGTATCAGGGATAGTGTTCAGCCCTTCCACATATCGCAAGCGGTATCTGTATGGGCATCTATTAAAGAGATCAACCCGGCTGTGGGAAACTCGCATTGTTTCACCCCTTTCACAATTTTCTTGAAGGTTTCAAAGCCTTCCGGGTACAGGATGAAGCCGAAGCAACCGGAATTGTTGATTTGGGCAATGTTGCGCTTTTGCAGTTCTGAAGGGGTGCCGGTAGTAGCCTTCAGTTCCACTTCAAAGGCCAGCCCTTTCACCACAATCCGCATATCAGGAAGGCCACTTTTCACATACCTTCCGCCGCCCCAACGCTTTTCCCAATACCCACAGGGCGGGGTTCCCATCCGGTCAACTGGTTCACCCAAGGGATAAATCCCTTCACTTTTCAGCCACTTTTTCAGGCGGGTTTCAAAGTTCTTTTCACCGGCCACGGCTTTTCACCCCCCCCGCCGAATCAACCCATGATCCCAAGCGTGTTTTGTGTTTTCTGATACGGTGGCCCACTCCAACTGGGAAGCCCTGCAATCATGCTTCTTCCCGTGTTTATGGTTCACCACAGGCTTGTTCTCCGGGTTTGGAATGAATGCCAGCGCCACAAGGATATGTAACCGGCAATTCTCACCATCCAGTTTCACCCGAAGATAACCGGAACCATCGTCATAAGGCTTTAACAATTTCCCGGTTTTCACAGAACGAACTTGGGCCAAACGGTTGATTTGATAGTTAGGGTGGCCGGGGCATGGGTGCCATTTAATAATCATTCACGGCTTCACCCCTCCAATATCTTGATCAGGTTGTGAATTCCACGGGCTTGAAGGCCCTGAATCTTGCCGGTTCCGGCATAGAACTGAAACAGTTGATCATCAGACTTCCGCCAGCAATGGAAATGGCCGGTTTGCTGGTTCTTCAACTGGTATTCAATCCCATGGGCTTCAAACTGCTGGATAGCATAAGCAATCCGATCAGGGTTCTTGGAAACCCGTTCTTGATGGTTTCGGTGGGCGTGTTCCTTCAAGGCGTCCCAAAATTCATCCCTTGCCATCAGCTTCACCAATCCCCATCATCAAAATCATCTTCCGGTTCTTCCGTGGCGGCATCGTAGGCATCCTTTGTGATAACCGTTACATCCTCAACCGGAACATTCAGAAGATTTGCCGTAATGCGGCGCTGGGCTTCTACAAAAGAATCATCCGCCTGTTCTGGGTGGGAAACCCCTTGGAATGAAGAAGCGGAATACCCAACTGAACCGCTTCCACCATACATTTCACTGTTTCTGATTTCAAAGTGAAGTGTGATGGTTACAAAACATAAAGGGTTCATCATTACTTTTCACCACCTTTCAGGGTGATCTTTACATAACCGGCCTTGGCGCTGGATTTGGAGCATTCCGCCGCAATAGCCGGATATTTCTTTTTCAGCTTGGCGGCATCAATGCTGGTGCTGGTGGTGGGTTCAACCAAAGTCAGGTTCAGAACATCACTTTCAAACTTCTTGATCCCGAACTTCACCATAGCATCATACAAGGCCGCTTTCATGGTCTTTTCCTGCTCCTCAATGGTCTTTTTGTGGGCTGTCAGGGAAGCAATAGCGTTCAGGGTGGCAAGCTGGGATTGCTGGAATTCCTGAAGGCTGGTTTCTTCATCAAAGGTTGCCGTTCCACATTTATCAGGATGTTCCGAACAGGCATCGGGGCAAGTGTGGAAGCTGGGGCATTTATGGCAACACCCATCAAACTTCCCCAAGGGACAGGGGTTTTCACATTTGATCATCGTTTGCACCTTCTTTCAAATAAACATCATGATACTGAAGCCCAAATTCACGGGCCGCTTCATGGTCATCAAAGTAAATGTCAATCAGGTTTTCCCCATACTTATCAACCGCCCATGAAGAAGTTCTGTCCTGAACTATGTAGGTTCCAACCCCTTCAATTTCCACAACAGTTCCAAAGGGTAGCGGGGAAGCACAGGAAACGCCGGCAACCAGTTCTTCACCGGAAGCGCCATAAACAATTCCATCAGGCCGGTTTTCAGCCCACTTGCCGCAACAGATTTCACAGGAACAATAGGCGGTGATCCTGAATTCTCCTAAATATTCCGGCTCCACAGTAACTTCCGGCATGGGGATCACAGATTGGGTGGGCTGAACTTCAGTGGATTGGGAAGGCTCTTGGTTCGGCTCTTCCGCCGAACATTCAAGCATAAGAACCGTAAAGGCTCCAAGTAAAAAGCCAATCGCCAAGCCTACAAGAAGTGCTACGGTGAACATCCGTCTGAACCATCTGTTCCTTTTAGCCTTTTGGGTGGCTATCCTCGTATTTTCTGAACAGTTCATCGTTGTAATCCTTTCTCATTTGTAGGGTGGAATAAATATCTTCCTCCACCGTTCCCGGACAGATCATCCAGTAATAGAAACACGGGCGATCTTGACCAATGCGGTGAATTCGCTTTTGGGATTGCTCCCACAGTTCCCACCCTTGGGGAAGGCTGAAATAAATGATCTTGTTGGCCTTCTGGAAGTTGCCCCCCATAGCCCCGGCCTGATATTGAATGAAGGTCACAGAATTGGAATGGAAGTTATAGGCTCCCAAATCCTTGACTTCACCAGACAGGATAGAAACAGGGCGGTTCATGGCCTTCACAATCCCTTTCATGCGCTCCATTTCTTCTGTGAAGTTATAGAACACAAGCAAGCGATCTTCCGTACTTTCCACCAGTTCCCGGAAAGCCTTATACCGGTTCGGATTATATAGGCCACAAAGCTGACGGGCATACAAGCGGCGGGTCAAGCTGGTGTCACCAATCAATTCCCGCTCATAGCTTTTATTGGAACCCCAAAAATCTGAATCAAGTTCAAATTCTTGAAGGGTGGCGGTGTTTATACTGATCACTCGATCCTTCCAGAACTTCCAATATTCCTTTGCCGGTAGCGTTCTGACCGGGATCATAGTTCTTTCAGGAAGATAAATCCCGGCATCATCAGTGGTCATAAACACGGCCCCATGTTCGGCCAGCTTCTTCTTCAGACGATCAACATTTTTATAGCCGGTGATCTTCTGCCGCCAAAACCCATCATTTTCAACCCATTCCGTTTGAATGTACTGCTTCCAGAACAGTTCCTTGGATATGCCCCACCCCAAAAGTTGGCATTGGCTCCACAGCTTTTCATATTTGCCACCAGTGGGGGTGCCGGAAAGAAGAATCACATTTTCAGGGTTCAAGGAAAGAATGAACTTTGAACGCTTGGCGGTTTCGTTCTGGATCAGTGAACTTTCATCAAGCATCAGCGTAAACCCGGAAAGGGTTTTCAAAATCTTCCGTCTGAAGGTCAGTTCATAGTTGATCACGCCGATCATCAAAGTGGGAACTTCATGTTGAACCTGTTCCATGAACCATTTGAAGGTTTTTGGTTTGGTCAGATCAAAAACACAGTTCCGGGTATAATAGGTCTGAAAATGTTCAATCCAATCAGGAACCTTTGAACACTGACACACCACCAGATTGATCCGGGTGTTCAACTTCTTCATCTTTTCTGAACCAACAAAGGTTTTCCCAAGGCCCATATCAAGATAATAGGCGCATCGGTTATGGCCTTCTGTCTGGTCAAGGGCCTGTTGCTGGTGCTGGAACAGCGTAATCATTGAACCTGAACCACCTTACCCAAAACCTTTTTGGCATGGGTGGTGGAACCGAACAGCTTCTTCACAACCGCCGCACAGAAGCCGCTATAATAATCGTAGGTGTCACCCTCCCCGCAAGAAACAATGGTCTTTGTGCCATCCGCCCACAGTACAATGGTTTTGGGGCCGCTGAAGATAACTTTCTTCACATCGGGAAAGGGAATCCGCTCACGCTTTCGGTGCATCCGGGAAGTTCCTTCCGCCAAAGTAGCGGTAAAAGCGGCATCGTTCATCAGGTATTCCACGAAAGTCTGGGTCTGAAGAACTTCCACCTTTTCCACGCTGAACCAGAACAAACCGCTTTCACAATCGTTCTTCATGCCGGGGAACTCCACACCAACCTTGGGGCCATTCTTGGCGCTTCCGTAATACTTGCCAACCTTGCCGGTCATACCGGTAAACTTCCCGCTATATTCGGCATTGGGAAGAATCAGAACCGTGCATCCAATCTGCATCATCGTTACCATCCTTTCTTTAGGCGGTCAATCCAAAGAAGCTGTTGAACGCTTCAGCGCCCACATACTCCCTGAACTTGGTGGGGTTAATGTAATAGTTCCAGTTGTTCCCGGTTCCGGGAACAGCATTGCCAAAGGGGAGAAGGCCACGCTGAAGGCCGATCCGCACAAACTGATCAGATTTGCCCATGCACCGGGCCGCTTCCTTCACGCTGATCTTCTTCACCGGGGGCGGGGCATCCTTAACCGGTGCGCCGCCATACCCCATCAGGAATTCAAAGGTTGTGCCGGTGGCATCGGCCAAAGCCTTCACCCGCTCCGGGCCGGGGGTGTTCTTCCCGGAAAGATACTGACTGATTGCGGCCTTGGAAATCCCGGCCTGTTCGGAAAGGGCCGATTGCTTCAAATCAGCCTGTTCCATTGCGTACTTCAAACGCTCTGCAAAGGTGTTCACACTTATAACCTCCTATTCATTTAGTTCGCAAGATGAAATATCCCATCGTATCTTGTCCAATTAGGTAACAAGAATCTGGATATGCTCTTTCCAACTTGGCTTTCTTTTTTGTGGCTTGCCGGTAAGATTTACACATTACCCGGACTTTTCCGCCCACAACAGGATTTAGGTTCAGATCAATCCTCATTGGTTTGACCTCCCCAATACTGATCCACCAGTCTATGGGCCATTTCCTTACCCATAGCCCAAACCCATTCTTTACGGGCTTGCTTGGCTTCAGCTTCCTTTTCGGCCTGTTCCGCCACATAATCCCGGTTCAGGGTGTCAGGGTGGTAATAGCGGATAATGGGGGTTCCCCCGTCCACATTGGAAATGGTCATCTTGATCCGGCCATTGTGATTGAACCAATCATTTTCACACCGGATTTCCAGCCCTTCAGGGCCGGTGGAAGCCTTGAAAATCGCCACATCAGGCGGGGTGGCTTCCTGCTTGATGTTCAACCGGGGGTGAATCCGGCTGATCAGTTCCCAAGCCTTCCGCTTGGTCAGTTTCACATTCATTTAGCATTCCTCCTGAAACTCACAGTCACAGTCCGCACAGATCACACGAACTTCTTTTGTGGCTCTGATAATGGCCCCGCAACAGGGGCAAACATACTTCCGGGAACTCGAACCGCCCTTACTGGAACCCTTCAATCCAAGGGGCCGGGGGCGTACAAGGGTGAAACCCTGTTTTCCAAGGCTCTGAACAAATTCAAGGGCTTCCGGGGAAAGTGTGGTTTTATGCCATCCGTACTTTTCGCCCTTCTCCACCGTCAGGCCGTGGGCTTCAGCGGTTTCCTTGAACTTCTTGTTGTGATAGGTTCCAGAACGAGAAGTGTCCTGAACACCGTCCTGAAGGTTCTGAAGATGAACCATTTCATGGATAAGGGTTCCACAGGTTTCTTCAAAGGGCCGGTTCAGGTATTCAGCGCACAGATTGATTTCATAGTGGCCTTCATCCTCACCAGCCTTCCAAGCCTTCCAGCCGGTACACCAGCCATAGGCCCCACGGGTATGATCCGGGGAAACGGTGATCACAGGCTTTTCCAGCTTGTCAGCAAAGAACCGGGTGTTGAACTTTGAAAATAAATCTTCAAGTTCTTCAATGACCGGCTTCAGGCTTACTTCATTCATGGCTTCTTCTCCTAACTCTGATTGTAGACTTTTTGCCTACTTAACAGGCGAAAAAAATAGCAACCCTTTCTTCCTCGGTCAAATTAAGAAGATCATACAGGGCTTGAATTTCATTGGCCCGGAATTCACTTCTATTGTTGATTTTGTTCAGAAGTCCCTGATAGGTAATCCCGATCTTGTCCGCAATGAACCGAAGTTTATACCCGGACTGTTCGATCTTCTCCCGCAACAGTTCTGTGTTAGTCATATAGCGTTCACTCCTTTCTGCTTTCGAGTAGGCATCTTGTCTACAATCACATAATAGCACCTTGTAGCCTAAATGTCAACATTATTTTTGAAAAAACTAAAAACTTGTTGACAATACGCCAACAGCGCCGTATAATTAGTAACAGAAAGGGGGAATGAACCTTGTCCACAATAGGAAGTAGGATCAGAAATCGCCGTGAAGAACTTGGTTTATCCCAAGATGAACTTGGAAAAAGGTTAGGTTACAAATCTCGTTCATCAATAAATAAAATTGAACTTGATCAGCGTAGTTTAACGCAATCCAAAATTAAAGCTATCGCTGACGCATTAGAAACCACACCATCCTATATCATGGGCTGGAATGAACCGGATGTAAAATTGGATGAAGAAGATCTGAAGTTCTTTGACAACCTATTCCCCATTGCAACAAAAAAATTTCCTTTGCTTGGAAATATCGCTTGTGGAAAACCTATCTTTGCCGATGAACAATTTGAAGCCTATGTGGAAGCTGGGGCCAATATCAAAGCTGACTTTTGTTTAAGGGCTAAAGGGGATAGCATGATTGGGGCCAGAATTTATGATGGTGATATAGTTTTTATTCACAAGCAAGAAATGGTGGATGATGGAGAAATTGCCGCCGTTCTAATTGATGATGAAGCAACCCTAAAGCGGGTGTATTACGATCAAGAAAATAATGTTATTCAGCTATTTGCAGAAAATCCGCAATATAAAACTATGCGGTTTGTTGGGGAAGAACTGAATCATATCAGAATTTTAGGGAAGGCTGTTGCCCTCCAAACAGATATTAAGTAAAGGGGTGATCAGCTTGTTTGGTAAAAAGAATGTATGTGACTGTTGCGGTCTGAAACTTCATGTGAAGCCGATTCAGATCAGTGACGGTGGTATTTGTATGCTCTGCAATACCATTTGCACCAGATCCCCCATGACAACGATTGACAAGGTAAAAGCGGCTTGGGATGAAAACAAGGCCAGACTTCAAACCTTTAGCCCCAACATGACTGTAAATGATTTTGGTAGCGGCTCCATCTTCATTGATACAGAAAATAAAATGGCTTGTATCACCAATGCAAAGAAGTTTGACCAATATTCCATTGTGTTCAAGTTTTCTGAACTTGAAGAATACAAAATTGAAAAAGTCGGGGAAAAAACCATCACCAAGACCAAAGGCGGGATTACAAGGGCCGTGGTTGGCGGGGCCGCTTTTGGCCTTGCCGGGGCCATAGTGGGCGCTTCTACTGCCAAACAGGAAACCATGAAAAAGGGCGGGGTGGCTGTCCTGTATCTTGATCTTGACTTGGGGGGTGTGAAAACTACCGTCAGCATCCAGCGTCCACCTCTGAAGGCACCTGAATTCTTGGACAACATCATTGATGAAAAGTAATTCCTTCAACATCCAAGATCATGTTTCAGTCGCTTATATTTTTCTTCTCTATATATATTTTTTTCTTATATTTGATTTGAATATCTGTCACATCTTGAATGTTGAAGGATTTTAGAAAAATGATAGGCGTTTCAATACCTTCATACGCTTCAACCTACATTCAATATAGGTGAAATAAGCAAAAAAAAAGACCGCCCCCGGTGGTGGCACACCAGAAGCGGTCAGGCGAAACAAAACCCGTTTGAAGTTAATGTTTCAATCCCCATTGGACATTATATCACATCGGGTTTGGCTTTGCCATACCCATTTTCCTGAAAGGACAGGTGATATAATGCGGAATCCCAATGGGTATGGGACTGTGGCGAAGCTGTCAGGCAATCGCCGCCGCCCATTCATTGTGAAAAAAGTGATTGGCTGGAATAACAAGGGCCATCCCATCTATGATATTGTGGGTTACACAGAAACCCGTGAAGCCGGGAATTTGCTATTGGCTGAATATAACCGTGATCCTTGGGATGTTGACCGGGCCAAGATCACCATGAAGGAACTGTTTGAACTTTGGAAAGAAAAGAAGGCTCCGAAGCTGGGAGAATCCAACCGTTCATCTTTGTGTTCAGCATTCAAGCATTGTTCAGCGTTATGGGAAAAGCCCTATAAACAAATCAGGTCATATCAAATGCAAGAAACTATTGACGGTTGCGGGAAAGGGTACAGCACACAGGCGGCAATCAAGAACCTTTGGGGCCATCTTGACAGGTTTGCCCTTGAAATGGACATTATCACCCGTTGCTATTCTGACTTGCTGACTTCCGATCCCATACCGCCTACCAGCCGCCTTCCCTTCAGCAAGGAAGAAATCAAGAAGGTTTGGGAACATCAGAAAGAACCCTGGGTTGATACGGTTCTGATCCTGCTTTATTCCGGTTGGCGGATTAGCGAACTACTGAACCTGAAACCGGAAGATATAAACCTTCAGGCCGGGACGATGAAAGGCGGAACCAAAACCAAAGCCGGGAAAGATCGTGTGGTTCCTATCCATTCCAAAATCAGGGCATTGGTTGAAGCCCGTCTTGCTGAAGGTGGCCCCCGGCTGATCAGCTACAACGGAAGGGCCTGTTCCCAAACCCAATACCGGGTATTTTGGGCGGACATTATGAAGGCTCTTGAAATGAACCACACCCCGCATGAATGCCGCCACACCTTTGAAACCCAACTGGACAGCGCCGGGGCAAACCGGAAATGTATTGACCTTCTCATGGGCCATGTGTCCAAGGACACGGGAAACCGGGTCTACAATCACAAGACCTTGGATGAATTAAAAGCAACGGTTGAACTAATTCAGTAAGCCCTTGAATTTTGTCAAATCCTATGGTATTCTTTTGATGGTGCTACCGATAAACGGCAAGCGGTTAGTTCCCCTGACCAGATCAGGGGCGCTTCTTGCCCCCTGATCTTCATAGAAAGGGGGGCTGTCAAATGGTTACATATTCTGATCTGATCCAGACAGGTATTTTAATCGTTGGCATTATTGCCCTGTTCATGCAGGCCAATAAAAAGAAGTAATCGCCGCACCCTCTCACAGATCGGCGATTACTTCAAACATCTCGTAGGGGGCTAACCGTTTGCCGGTAGCACCCTCGTTCTATGTTCAGTATAATTCAAAGCCCTTGAAATGTCAATAGGGGCCGTTCAAAGTGGTGAACATTATAGGCCGCTGAACACTGAACTATTAACACGGTAGTAACAAGAAAACCCCGAACCCCTGAAAAATCAAGGGTTCGGGGTTAATCTGTTTTTATGGTACCATGCCAAAAACCAGAGAAGGAGGTCTCCCGCATGGCGTATTTGTTTTTGGTACTTGGTATATCGCTCCTGCTTCCGCTGCTCCGCCTAGCCATTCGGCTCCGCCTGGGTGTCCCGATTCTCTTTGCCCTTGGGATGCTCACCGTGTGCCACGGCTGGTATCAGGCCCACACCGCCCTGGCGGACGGGATCTTCCTGGCCCTGGTGGGGCTTGCGGCTCTCTCCTGGGCGGTGACCTTCCTCCGCTGGGCGGCGGAGACAGTGGGCTATGTGCTGGCTGACTGGCTGGCCGGAGCTGCCCTGGCCCGCCGGGTGCGGCAGGCCAGAGCTGAGGGGCGCTCCATGGTGGACACCCAGGGCCTGTGATCAGCCCAGGCCCATCAGCTCCCGGATGAGCCGGTCACTCATCTTGATAGCCCCCACCAGCACCAACATATTGAACACCAGCTCACCCACATAGTTCCACACGATGGTGGCTGGAGCCAGGGTACTGTCCACAATGGCAGGCGGCGTGGAAGCAAATGCTGAGAAAATGACACAGGCCAATACAATGACACAGCCCTCCAGGCAGATGGCGGCATAGCTTTTGACAAAGGCCATGCCGATACTGCTGGAGGGCTGTCCCGCGAAGCTGGCCAGAGGGACGGGCGCAATGGCGGTGGCGATATAGAGTTTGAAAAAGCGGGAATACACAGTGAGGATCATGACCAGAGCCAAGACCCAAATGAACAGGGAACCCAGTAGAGTGACGGCCCACAGGGGAATGCTCTCGATCAGCCCTACATCCTCAATGATCGTCACCATTTCATCTGGGAGCGTGGTGGCAGTCAGAGCCGAGAGACCAGAAGAGGATATGATGGAGGAGACCATTCCCTGAGCGACACGGAACACAGCCATCATCAGTTCCATCCCATGTCCTACTGCTGCCTGGGCCAGAATAAAGCGGATGAAGCTCTTAAATACCAATTCCGGCTTCTTAAATTCCGTAAAGCTGCCACAGGTCTTGACTATGCCCATCACAAAGAACAGTACCAGCAAGGCATATCCAATGGCCTGTAAGCCGCCGTTGATCCCCACGATCACATCCCAGATCCCACCACCTTTGAACTCCTCCGGGCTGGTGCTGATGAGCTGCCAGATCTCTGCCAGTTTGTTGTTCCAGGTGTTTAGGGCGGAGTTCAGGTTGTCTACGATCCAGTTTCCTCTACCCAATTATTTGTTCACCCCCCACCTGCCCGGAACAATATGTCCGGGCAGGTATTTTTTCTCCTCCATCCTCAGCCTCCGGTAATCAGAGTGAGGATCTCCTTGGTAAAGGTGATCACGATACCGCCGGCGATGGTGAGGATGCCGTTGGAACGCTGGGAGGGGTCATGGGACTGGAGGGACAGGCCCACCTGCAAAATTCCGTAGCCCAGCAGGATGAGCCCCACCGCCCGGATCAGAGAGAAGATAAAGTCGGACAGGCTGTTGACCACAGAAAGCGGGTCGTCGGCAGCCAGGGCCGGGACGGTCATCACGGCTGTCATGCTCAGGACGCATACCAGAGCAGCGTATGCCCTGTGGGCGCGACGTTCCTTTTTCCTGCGGTCACTCAGATTTTGATTTTGATTCATGCAGCATTCTCCTTTTCGGATCTATGCTCAGCGGAAAATGCCGTGAAGAGAGGAATACCAGTAAACGCTGGCGTTTGATGCCTGTGATGGATGTAGGGCGGCCCACCGCCGTCCACTGTGTGTCGGATGGCCGGATGCCGGGTGAGGTCGTATTTCAGATCCATGACCGGCTTGGCGCCTCGGATGAAGAGGATGGCGTATCGGTTGTCCAGCGCCCGCACCTCGTCCGGAGTGAGCAGCTCCCGGCCGCTCATCTGGAAGTTGGTGGACCAGGAACCGGAGCGTCCCTTACTCTGACCGTGGGTCCTGGTATCAATGGTGGCTTTGCCCAGGGCCTCGGAGATGTACTTGTGGGTGCTGGCCTCGTTGCCGCCCAGGTAGAGGATGGTGTCCGAGTTGCCGGGGATGGTCTCCCAGGAGTCCTTATACAGCTCCTTGATCTGGGCCATGTTCTGGATGATGGTGCTGGCGGAGATGTTGCGGGACCGCATAGTGGCCAGTTCCCGCGTGAACCCCGGCAGGGGCATGGCCGCAAACTCATCCAGCACGAAGTGGACATGGCGGGGCAAGGCCCCGTGGTGGATCTGGTCGGCGCTGTAATAGAGTGCTTGGAACGTCTGGGAGTATAGCAGGGACACCAGAAAATTGAACGTATTATCATTATCGGGTATGACGGCGTACAGGGCGCATTTCTTCTCCCCCAGGGTGTAGAGGTCCATGTCATCGTGGTCGGTGATGGCCTTGATCTGAGGCAGATTGAAGGGGGCCTGTCGGACAGCGGTGGAGACCAGGATGCTCTTGGAGGTCTTGCCCGCCGCCAGCTTGAATACCTTGTACTGCCGGACAGCCACACTGTCCGGCTTTTCCCGTTCCATAGCCTGGAACAGGAGATCCAGGGGGGAGACATACTCCTCGTCCTCCTCCTTGACCTCGGCGTATTCCAGCACCCGCATGACCATGGAGAAGTTCTGCTCATACTCCGGAGCCTCCTGCCACAGCATGAGGATGATGGCCTGGAGCAGCGCCGTCTCCGCCTTGGTCCAAAACGGGTCCGATTCATGGCTGCCCTTGGGGGTGGTGGCCTGGATGAGATTGTTCACCAGTTTGAGGGCGTCCTTTTCATCCCGGATATAGCGGAAGGGGTTGTAACCGTCACTCTCTGCCAGGTTGACCAGATTCAGCACCCGGATGTCATAGCCCTGGCTTTTGAGATACCCACCAGTGGCCAGCAGCACCTCCGATTTGGGGTCGGTGATGACATAGTTGGTGTTGGCCTCCAGGATGTTGGGCTTTACATAGCTGCGGGTCTTGGCGGCGCCGCTGCCGCCGATGACCAGCACATTGAGGGAACGGCGGTGCTTGTGGGTGTCCAGCCCCAGGCGGACGTTTCGGGTCAGCAGCTTGTTCTGCTTCTGGCAGAACTGGGCGTTGACCTGTTGGGGTGTGGCCCAGGCTGCCGAGCCGTGTTCCGCGCCGTCTCGCCTGCGGCCCTGCTCCGCACTGTGCAGGGCCAGGGCCATGACATAGGCGCCGGTGCAGACCAGGATGGTCAGCAGGCTCTTGTCCGTCCAGCGCACCACCCAGGGATGTCGAAGGGCATCGGTCAGCTTGGCGATGATTTCCGGCAGCCCCCCTCCCAAGGATTGAGCTAGAAGCAGCGCGCCCCAGACCACGGGGATATACAAGAACAGGCAGACCAGCAGGCCGCCTGATTTGATTGGAGATCTCAGTAACGATCACCTCACCAAACTGCAAAAAGAGGGGGCGTCGGAAGAGTTCCGACACCCCCTGTGAGAAGGATCGCCTGTATGATCGTTTCCTGTTATTTCGTTTTTGTCCGATTTTTGGTTCTCTGTCTGGCCGGAACAGACTGCTTCCGCATCTTCTCCCGGTACCCTTTGAGCCGTTCCTCAACCGAGGGCCGGTCATGGGTCGTCCTCATATCCGCGCTCTCGCTGGGTGTAGAGGATCTGGGTCTTGTATCGGGTGAGTCTCGTTCCGACCGAAAATCTTTTTTTGGCGGGTCTTTCTGATGCTCAGGCACAGGGACGTCCTGCCGCTCCTGTGGGGCTTTCTGCAAGTCGGAAACGTCCTTCTCCTGACTGGATACCTGGGACAACAGCCGCTCAAAGATCTGGTTGGCCCGGTCCAACTCAGTCACCGGCAGGATCACATCCACCAGCTTGCCCCGTTCGTCCTGATCCCGAATGGTGCTGAACAGCAGCTTTTGTTTTTTTGCCAGCTTTTCAAACTGACGATACTGCTCCGGGGTCATGGGGAATTGACGCAGATCCCTGGTCTCCCGCAGCATTTTACCCAAATTGACCTTCCCGGAGAGCTGCTTATGGTTCCTGGCCAGGGCCAGGGAGAGGGCCAGCAGGTTCTTCAGCGCCGATCCGGACAGCCGGACAGCCACTTCGGTCCCAGACAGCATCATACGCACCATCTGGTCTGCCGCCTCACCGCCTCCTACGTTCATCGTGTCTCACCTCCTCTGGTTCCATTGTATATTGGATACTGCGTTCCATTTGCGGCGCCTCTTTCTGGATCTCCCGGCATATAGCCAGCTTCTGCCGCTCTTGGCGGATCTGGCGGTTCACCTCGGCAAGCCTCTGGTAAACCTCCGCCTTTTCCTGGAGAAGCTGCTCTCTAGAGCAGCCGCAACCCTCCAGCCGCTCGACGGCATCCAGATAGCGGGTGAACTGTTCCTCCATCCCAGATACGCCATCCTCATAGAGCTCCTTGGCTATCGCCAGGGCCTCCACATCCGCCAGAGCCGTATACAGCACCTGTCGTTTCTTTTTCCGCACATTGAGGATGGTGCGCTGCTTTGTCAAGCTGGCCAGCGCATCCTCCGTGCGAGTGAGAAACGCCGCCATGTCCTCCGGCGTAGCAATATCGTTATCCCGCAGGAAATAGAATCGCTGCCGGTATCGCTCCGCCTGTGCTGCGGCCTGCCGGAGCTGGGGCGTCATGCGGGGCGGATACTGCCGCTGCCTAGCCTTGCCCAGCAGGTAGAGGTAGTGGACGTACAGTGCCAGGAAACCCTTGTACTTGGGATGGGGCCTGAAGGGGCGGTACGCTGGCCGGTGGATGACCGCGGGCCGCAGGCCCTGGTCGATGGCGGATAATTCCTCTTGGATCGCAGCCTGGATGCCCTCCTCAGTGAACCGGGGGTCCTGCCTGCCAGGGATGAGGAACCGCTCCTGGCCCCGGAGACGGAAACCCAAACAGTTGCCATGCTTGATCTCCCAGCCCTTGTGTTCCATGAGCAGGAAGAAGTGGCCCAGGTCGTTGGCGTCCTGGATGGCGTCCTGGAGATCCGCTTCCAGCATGGCGCGGAAGGTAGGCTGGCCCCTGGACTGCCGGAGCCACTCCGCATAGCTGACCGCCCTGGCCCCCTGGCTCTCCAGGATGACGGACAGACCATGTTCCCGGCACAGCCGGTCCGAGATGGCCCGGATCTGCCGGTAGTAACTCTGGGGGCTGCTGTGGTATTTCTCTCCAGTATCCGCATTCACCGAGTTGAAGATGATGTGGGCGTGGATGTGTTCCTTATCTACATGGACGCCGATGACGGCCTGGTAGCCGGGCAGGTGTTCTTCCACCAGCGTCCGGGCGATCTCCAGGGCCAATTCCGAGGACACCTCTCCAGGCCGGAAGGACTGGATCATGTGGTAGTACTGGACGCCGTCCTCCTTGCCGTACTGAGCCTTGGTCTCCATCATCTGCCGCAGTTCCCGGCCAGGGTCACAGTCCTGGTGGGCGGTGAGGATCTGCTCCTGGGTCTTATCCCCATTGAGGACATAGCGGATACCCACATCCAGCCGCCCTTTCCGCGCCAGGATCTTGGTGATGGCCATTACTTTTTCGCCACCTCATAGAGAAGTTCATATACCTGGTCCAGCAGGTACAGCCCCCGCTTGGCATCCTCCGCCTTGGCGATCCCGGCGTTGACACTGCGGGCGATCTGGTTGATGTTATTTCCAATGTGGTGGATCTCCGTGCGCAGAGCTTTGATCTCCTGGGATGGGCGGGCCTTGACTGGCTTGCCCTCGATGAGCCGCACCAGAAAGACCCGCTTGCTCAGGCCACACTGTTTAGACTGCTGACACAGCAGTTCATATTGCTGCGGTGTCAATTCCATGTGGAAATGGTGTCTCTGTTCCGAAATGACTTCACGCTCCTTTCCTTTGGTATGCAAAAAGCCGCTGCACCAGCAGCGGCTTTTACGATCTTCTTTATCCTATCACCGAGCTACGATCCCCGTTTTGATGGGGAAGGCAGGGTCTTTTTGAGTCAGGGCCAGGAGGCGGCAGGCAGTCCCTTCCGGGTGGTTTCTTCCAGCTTCCCATGCCTCTACCGTTTTTACACTGACACCCATATACTGTGCAAAAACAGCCTGAGTAAATCCTGTGCTTTTCCGAATCTCCCGGATCTCATCAGCTTCGTAATGGTCCACAGGCAGGACAGACAGCTTGGTCGTCTTTGCTCGTAGCGCCCCCCGCTCATAGGCCACAGCCTCTTCCAGACCAGTCTTGATCTTATCGAACATTCCCATACCAGCACCTCCTATTCCTTCATACGCAGTTCCTGTTCCAGGATCTCCACTAATTTTTTCAATTCATTACGTTCTGCTTTGGTCAGGTTCTCCGCCTCATTCTTAGCATATGCAGTCAACAGATACAATTTCCCATAAGCAGGGAAGTCGATATAAATGACCCGGATGCTGCCGCTTTTGCCGCGGCCCTCATAAGCAAAGCGGATCTTTCGGATGCCGCCAGTCCCCTGCATGACACGTCCGGCCTGCGGGTCAGTCAACAGTTCCTCCTGTAGACGACGTAAGTCACCATCCGCCAGTCCGAGCGCCCTCCAGTCATTTCGGAAGGAGGGTAGCTCCACAAAAAGTCTTGTCACATTTTTTCCTCCTTCGATTCAAATTATACCCTATTAAATAGGGGGTGTCAATCTTGTTTTCTCCTTCTGTACTCCGAATATCCGCCCGCAGGCGGCATGGGGGTCAGGGGTTTATCCCCTGCAAGCGCGCAAAATGTACATTTGCGCTATGCTTGCGCCGTCGCCGCCTGCGGGCGGCATAGGCCCCGGCCCCGGTGGGGCCGCATCTCAAAAGAAAAACTCCCACGCTGTTCCTGCTGCAGATGGCCCTCCTTGGTCGCCATGCGTCCTCCTTCCTTTGGGTGCCATGTATTGACACCCTTATTTGATGAAACTGCGCAAAAAACTGAAGCAGGGTGTCAATACATGACACCCTGCCCCTGTCCGTCCGTGAAAAATAAACGGCAGGGCATATACACAAAATGCCCTGCTGTACCCACTCTTGAAATCATCGTTCTTTTAATTTTAAGTCCAAATTATCCCGGACCACACCGTGCAGATCCAGTGCCTGCTTGTTTGGGACATAAGCCGCGTATCTGGCATAGTGATAACCCTCAGCATCCACAAGGATACCATCCTTCCGATTGCGGCTGGTGACTAGCAGACAGCAGAATCCTCCAGTTTCCCGGTCATAGCCGGTAAGCTTGGTCCTGGCCGCGATGTATGGCCGCTCTGCCAGCAGATCAGACTGGAAACGGTGGTATTGGGCATCTGTGAGGATGATCTCTCTGATGATTCGAAAGGGTGTAGGGCGGATGATAGCGGTACTATCCATCAAACCTAACACATGAGTTGGTTTTCGGAAAAATTTGGCCGAAGTTTGCTTTTCCATTAAGATGCCACTCCACTCAAGTCCTCGTAGACACCCACTTCCTTTGCGATCCGCTCCCTAGCCCGGTGGGCGTACTCGTCAGTAACTTCAATGCCAGTGGCAGTGTAGCCCTCCAGCACAGCAGCCAATACCGTGGTGCCGCTACCGGCAAAGGGGTCCAGGATGTGGCCACCCGGCTCCACGATCTTCACCACATCCCGCATGAGCTGAAGGGGCTTCTCAGTCAGATGGATGCGATTTTGGGGATTGCCGTACTTGAACACACCGGGCAGACAGGGCACCGGGCGGCTCAGGGGCATATCCCCGTTGGAGCCCCAGACGATGTACTCCGCCTGCTGACGGAAGCGACCCTTCTGGGGGCGGCTGTTGCCCTTATCCCAAACAGCGGTACCCCGCCAGATCCATCCCGCCCACTGGAGGGCGTCGGTGGCAGCGGGGAGCTGCCTCCAGTCGATGAACATACACACCGGTGCTCCGGGCTTACACAGCTTCCGGGCCTCATACAGCCACTCTGCCGCCCAGCGGGTCCAGGAACGCTGGTCCTTGGCATCCCCCTCGAAAGGAGGGGGCGCATTCTCTCCCATGCTGGAATACTTGGATGTGGTAGACTTGTTTTTCTCCGCCTGAGTGCGTCCCCCGGAGGCGTAAGGCGGGTCGGTGATGACGGCATCGAAGGTGCCGGGGGCAAAGCCCTCCAGCACCTTCAGGGCGTCTCCCTGGATGATTTTCCACTTATCGCTCATGTTATCGCTCATGGGCATCCCTCGCTTTCTTTTTGTTGGATTTCTGGTGGATGGAAGGCGGTGTCAACTCCGTCTCCACATACTCGCTGATGATATGCAGGGCCTTGTTATAGTCACTACAGGAGGTAACGCGGTCGATCATCTCCCTGTTCTGGTCATGCATTCCTGCCATTTGAAGCAGCTGGGAGGCGGTACCCATAATAGAAAAGATATTCCCGTCGCGGCCCACCAGCGCCATTTTGGGCTTTGTGGGCCTCTGTTCCTGGACAAATCCGCCCAGCCGGTTGGGGACATAGTCGCTGAGCCATGTGCCGCCGAACTGTGCATGGGTCTGGAGCCGCCATATAGCCAGCTTTCCCACATCCAGCTGAACACCATCAAAGGGAAACAGCAGGTTTGTCAGGCCGTCCTGCTGAAATACTGATACCCTGCCAAATCGGCTTCCCGATTGCAGGATGCCTGCCTCGGTGAACAGATCATTGATGCCGTCTACCCACTCCTGAAGGTTGCCGCCGCAGCCCTGGAGGACAAGACCCTCCTGATCCTCCATCTGCCGCAGGTCATCGGCAGTGACTGTCTTGATCTCTGCCATCGTTACCTCCTATCTGGCCTGTCCACGTTTGGAGCGGCTCTTTGTTTTCTTCATCTCCGGCTGTTCCTCCTTCACTGGGATACCAAGTTCCTTTGCATGATGGATCTCCGCCTGCATCCCCGGTGTTCGTACAGGGCCATACACATTGACCTGCTGGCAGGACTCCACCAGCCGCAGACCCATCTCCCGCGCCGCCTGATCCTGCTGGGGATTCTCCGGGTCAGCGATAGGCGGGAACATCAGGTGGGGGCAGACAGGGATGTCGCCCGCCTGGAACACCTCCTGGGCCTTTTGGCGGGCGAACTTGATGTTCTTTTCCACGTCACCCCGGAGCGGGGCACAGATGTACACCAGTTTGGGGCCATTTCTGGTCCGCTCCAGAGTCCGGTCCCGAAACACATCCAGATAACGGCCCACAGCCTGCCGGACTGTCTCATAGTCGGCCTCTGTGGGGCGATATGCGTACCACTCGAATTTCCCATAGTTATCCCAGATGTGGGGAGCCACACCTTCCCGGAAATTGGGGTTGCCGGGGATGGGCTTCTTGCCCAGAATATCCCCCAGTTTCAGTACCTGGATGTCCACCGGCCCATTGATGCGGTTCAGAACAGTCAGCTTCAGGGCATCGTACTGGCCGGAAATGTGGGTGGAGATAAACTGTATCCGCACCCGCAGGTCCTTGTCCAGTGTCCCGTAACAGCTCTGTCCGGAACAGTAAGGAGTGTCGATGACCTGCTCATCGCCGAACAGATACCACAGCTCCTGTTCAAAGAAGTTGCTCACCGCTCCACCTCTTTTCGCTGTTTCTTTTCCTGCTGCGGCTCCGGTATCTGGGGCGCCAGTTCATCCCTGGCGGGATGGCGGATAACAGAACGATTCTGGCCGCTGATGACCAGGGTGTCCAGAGTGTCGTTATAGATCTCCTCACCGCTGATGATCACTGTGCTCCCGGTCAGCCGCACATCACCAGACACGTTCCCGTAAACTGCACAGTGGCCTGAGAGGATCGGGGGGTGACCGCTCTCCCGGGAACAGCGCACGACAGCGCATCCGGAAGCCCGGGCGTGGCCGTTGAGGACAGCGCCGCGCACATAGGCGCTGTCCTCGACCCGGCTGTGTCCACTCACGACAGCCCCATGGGAAATATAGCCGTCGCCGCACACGATCGCCTCATTTCGAAGAACAGCGCCCCGATCCGCGTAGCCGTTATTGCAGACAACGGCGTCGTCATAGATCCATGCATTGTCCTCCAGTTCAGTGGAGAGGTTGCTCTCGCTCTCTACAAAGCCGCCCAGATCCCCAGCTTTGATGTCCGGCCTAATGTCCCGCAGAGCGCGGATACGGTGGAGGAAGGGGTATTTTTCATGGGCAATGTCCGTGATCTCATACTTCTGGTTGCTCGTTTCTCTCACTCCTTTTTTCTGCTATGCTGCATTTCCGGCTGCTTCATTGCAGGCGTCCTCCTGACGGAACAGTGCGTCAATATCGGAAAAGCGCCGCTTGCGGTCAAATTTTTCGGATACTTTCCCCGGTATAGCCTGCAATTCCAGCATCCTATTCCACAGATCCGGGTGATGGTCGTAGAGGTGCCGCAGTTCTTTCTGCTTGGCATTGGGGCAGAACCAGCAGCCGCCCCTGTCTGTGAATTCATAGACAGGCGAAAGGAGCCCTGCCGTTTGGCAGAGCTCCTTGGCGTCCTGTTCGGTGAAATCATATTTCTCCAGCAAGGAGATCTTTTGGTCTCCGCCCAGCCGCAGCAGCCGCGCTTGCTCATCTTTAGCGATACCAATGTATTGAACGGTATCCGGGGGAAGTGTTTTTCGGTATCGCTCAATGGGCCGCAGCTTGCAGTCCCGCTGGACATAGCACTTCCCACACACCGGGAAGGAGCGTACCATCCCCTTTTTGGGTCCACGGGTCACACGCCCAGTGAACAGATCCACATAGGTTTTTTCTGAGCGAAGGATGGTGACCTTAATGCCCATCTTCTCCAGGGCGGGGATACCTTTGGTGTAAATAAAATCCCGGTGCTCCGGGACTTCGCCTGAAATCGTCTTGTCGAACATGACTTCGCAGTAGACCGCCTCATCCAGCGGTTCTCCATGCTTCCTGGCCAGTAAGATAGTGGCAAGACTGTCCTTGCCAAAGGAGCAGGAAGCAACATATCTCACCGGCTGGAGACACCTGCTTCCTTGACTCTGCACACGTTCCACAGCAGGTCCGCACAGTCACACTGCTCCCAAGGTGCATCCTGATGGGTGAAGTGCCCATAATTACAAAACTGGGCGAAGATGGGCTTGTCCAGCCCCAGTGTGCGGATCATCCCGGCGGGCGTCAATTCAAACACCTGCCGCACCGCCTGAGCCAGCACATCGTCCCCGTACTCACCACTGCCGTGAGTATCGATGTCCACTGCGACTGGATCAGCTTTGCCGATGGCATAGGCCAAGCTGACTGTACACTTCTCTGCCAGACCCGCCGCTACGATGTTCTTTGCGATGTATCTGGCCATATAGGTCCCGCTGCGGTCCACCTTGCTCCCGTCCTTCCCAGACAGTGCCCCTCCGCCGTGAGGCGCAAGACCACCATAGGTGTCCACCATGAGCTTGCGCCCCGTCAGCCCAGTATCCGCCTCAAAGCCGCCCAGCACAAAGCGCCCGGAGGGGTTGATGAGGATCTCTGTTCCTTCATCTGGGGGCAGTTCCCGCAGGGCAGGCTGGATGACCTCCGTATGGATCTCCCGGCGCAGCATCTCCATATCCTTGTCAGGATCATGCTGGCAGGAGACCACCACACTGGTGATCCGGCTGGGCTGGCCGAACACATACTCCACAGATACCTGTGCTTTGCCGTCCGGCCCCAACCCCTGGATGCGCCCAGTCCTGCGGACGTGGCTCAGCAGACAGGTCAGCCGATTGGCCAGGACAACGGGCAGCGGGAGCAGTTCCTCCGTCTCCGAACAGGCATGACCGTACATGATGCCCTGATCGCCTGCGCCAAGCTGGTCCTCCTGGGAAACAGCCCCGGCGATATCGGGACTCTGGTCACGGGTGATGACTTCCACCTCATAGTCCAGACTGGGGTATCCCGCTTTACAGGCTGTGCTGCAGGCGATGGCGGGGATATCCGGCAGCTCCGTGGCGGTGATCTCACCTGCCACGATGAGCTTGCCAGTTGTGGCCATGACTTCGCAGGCCACATGGGCGCCGGGGTCATGGAGCAGGCAGGCATCCAGAACAGCATCTGCGATGGTGTCACACAGCTTGTCCGGATGCCCTTCGGTGACCGACTCAGCGGTCAGGATGTATTTATCTCTCATAGAGTGCAAATTTCCTTCCTTTTGGTCTTTTTGTGGATATCTCCGTGTCATACTCATGGCACTGGGGCAGGTCAAAACCCAAAGACAGGATATCCTCGTCGGACATTGCCAGGGCATTGTGGAGAATGTCGTATAATTCTGCGCTGTCATACTGCTCGCCCATGCAGCCAATGATAGAGTCCATAAGTTCCTGCTGGTGTTCCAGGGCATCTGCCACATTGGTCAGGGCGTCTGCGTAGCCATGGAGCCATGCGGCGTTATAGCTGCTCTGATCCGGCTCCTGATTGGCGCGAATATGTGCCAGCTTTGCGGAGGCAGAAACAGCGCCTATGCTGGTTAGGTCGTAATTGGTCATAGGCTCCTCCGTGTTCACCGTTCCACACCACGTCTGTATTTGTGTGGATGGGGGGGGCTTGTGCTGGGGTGTCGTTTCTTTGGCTGCTGTGAGGACCATGACCCTATCATAATGTTCCTTGTACCGACGGATCTGCTCCTCTGTCAGAGAAACAAAGTCCTCTACACCTAAACCCACCACAAAAAATGTGCCGCAGATGATATCGTAGGGCAAATCATTTTCATCGAACAGTGGGCGATTGAAAGGCAGGCCCAGGTTCTTTCCTTCCTCGTTACAGACCACAGCTGCTTTATCCGGGAAGGGGTAGATGGCCTGGATATACCCGCCTACAAGTGCCTGCATCTCCTCCAGGCCGTTGATCTCTTTGGTGTAGCACTCCTTCATCGGCTCTACCACCAAAACCTTCACGCGCGTTCGCCTCCTGACTTTTGTTTTGCTCTCGGTTTTTTACGGTATTGGTAATGATAGTCCGGCGTGGGACGATCCTGCTTAAATTGATCGGGCTGATAGCAGAAGATAAAAAACTTCTGTTTTTGCAGGAATAGACGTAAATAATAGCGATACCGGCTGGTGTCGATACGAAAAGCAAAAAAGGTATCTCGCCCTGACATTTTTGCTTGGGGGCGTTCCAGGCAAAAACGCCTCATAGCCTGCGAGTCATCCAACGGCCCGTCCTGGCACAGGTTTTTCAACAGGTCCTTCAGCTCCGCGTCAAACTCCGGCGTACACAGGGTCTCATTCCCTCCAAACCAATCCACCGCGATCCCGCCATCCTGAAATCTCCCCCGCAGGCACCCCACGTGCGCCTGCTCCTGCAGCTTGTTTGTGAACAGGGGCGAGATGTCATCTTCCGGCACGTCAAAAAACGAATATTTTTCACCGCTCATGGTGCTTTTTCCCATCTTTTTTGATCTGCCGCACCGGCACCTGGGGAACAGGCGAGCGTTCCTGCTCTCGATCCATCTCCCTCAGCATCTTCAGCGCGTCCCGGAAGGCCAGATACCGCGGAATCTGCCGGGGATCATCGGTCAGGGTACAAATCGTTTCCCACAGGGGACTCCCGTGGTGGCTTATGTCCTCCTGCACAACGAGGACAGGGTGTCCACCGCCCTCGTCCAACATGACACGCTGACCCCGAACTTCTTCGGCGTGACTGTAGAGACCGTAGGCCAAACCGATGACTTTCATTGCTTCCAGTGCGTCCACGGTGGTGTAGATGCTTCCGGTACTGATATGCACCTCGCCAGTCAGCGAGATTTTTTTACTGGACATACCGCTCCTCCTCCCGCATCATAGTGTCAGCGGTCATAGCCGCCCCGCCGCTTGGACGGTCTGGTGCAGTTCGTAAAGTTGGCGTTGATCCGCTCTGTCTCCTGATGTACCTCCTGGACGGCGTGCTCCCATGCTTTTTTCAAAGATGCCTCCGGCAGGCCGTTCTGCCTGTAGCCCTCCAGAATGCCGTTGTAATAGGGTTCCGTAGGCAGCATCGGTTCCCGGAACCGCTCATCCATAATGTAGGCCATCACAGGCAATTCCCGGCCCAGACCGTCGCGTACTGTCACGGTCTGCTTATCATAAAAGCGGGGATACCCCTCATAAAGGTCCAGGGATCGCTCACACTCCGGCGTGATGCTCCACAGCAGGCCATGGACTCGTTCTCCCTTCTTTGGCTCGATAGTGGCAAAACCACCTCTGCGAAACAGCAGCTCGTAGTTCTCCAGTACCACCGGCCCCACCACCGTGGCATCTGGACAGCGGTAGTCCATCTGCTCCAGGTTGATGTTGCTCCCATAGGCAAAATACAGCTTATCAGCCATCCTCCAACACCTCCAGTGCGCCGACCTTGGCCAGAGCAGCGAACATGACCTGTGCCTGCTTTTCCAGTCCGGCCTCCGGCAGATGGCACTCCTGATCCGTCATGCGGATAAAATTGTTCTGGAGCTGCCAGAGGTAACTCTCCGCATCCGGGAACTCCAAAGGGTCAAAGGAAGCCAGCCGCAGCTGATCCAGGATCTCTGCTCCGGTCCCCTCATATATGGTTTCTTCTATCCGTATCTTCATCAGCGTCACCTCTCCGCTTCTCGTTGTTTCTTCTTTTTCCGATTGACCTCATAACTGTCCTTGTCATATCTCCAGGCACGGTCACCCTCCAGATTTGCCAGAAGATGATCTCTGGTGTGTTTGAACTCGTCTCCGTTGAGCCCCAGGCGCACCAGCCACACCCGGAACGTGAACAGTTCGTTGTCGCTGCGGGTCTTGCGCATGACGGTGCTGCGCTGGGCGATAGCCTGGGCGGAGATCGCCAGACACAGATTGACATAAGCTGCGGCCCGGCCTGCGTGGAGCGTAGAGTTGAAGCAGCGCCACTCCACGGTACCGCGGTAAAAGACAGAGTGGAGGTTCAGGGCGTAATAGCGGGTCCAGTTGTAATGTTCATCGTTGCCAATGTCTCCTTCATACCAGATGCTCTCCAATTGGGTCAGATCTTTTGTTTCTTCTGAGGATAATGTCCTGGCCTGTCGAAGCATGGGTTCCCGCACCTTCTGGCACCATCGGGAAGCACGGGACTCGTTTACCTGTAATGCCTTGAACAGAATGTCCTCTTTGGAATACATGATGCCGATGAGGTTCTTCAGGCTTTGGCGGTTATGGTTGGCAGCATCCACATGGACATGTATGCCGCAGGAACTGTTGACTTTGGCCCCTGCAGCCCTCACCCTACGGATACACTCCTGGAATTTGGGAAGTTCTTCATAGGTGAGTTTTGGTGTGACCATTTCCACACGGTAACTGGTTCCGGCATTTGAGGTATATCCTGTCCGTGTTTTTCGTTCCGCCCGGATACTGGCATCGCTCATCAGTTTCCATACCTTTCCCTCCGGGTCTGTAGCTCCCCAAGTGTCGTAGCCAGTTCCAAGATATTGTGGGCTTGTCCCAAAATAGTCTGCGAGAGCATGAGCGGCCTGCTCACGGGTGATGCCTGTCATCTCCACTTCCACACCGAAGCACTGGTCCTTGATGCCGATCTCGCTCATGCTGCAGCATCCTCCTTTCGGAGTTCCTCGTCCACCGCCCGGATACGGTGGCCGATGGCCTCGATGACGTTGACCGTCACGCCGTTGCCAGCCTGTTTATAAGCCTGGGCATCTGAGGTGATAGCCAGGATCTTGTCGATCTGCTCATCCTCGAACCCCTGGAGGCGAAAACATTCACGGGGCATCAGGCGGCGGATGCGCCCGCCGCGCTCCACGATGCCCTGGATGCTGCTGGTCTCCAGTGTGTGGGCAATGTCGTGGCCCACACGCCCGCGCCGGGTGTTGCTCCCAGCATAGCCCAGATCAACTGTGTCTCCTGGGTAAGCTGCTTTCCAGCCTTTTTTGGTGGCCTCCTTGATGTACAGTACTCCAGACCGTTCCCTTGGATGGGTAGAGAGTGTTGTCTGCCCATAGCGGGCGGTGAGACAGCGGGCCTTGTCTGTCCGGTGCGGCGCGCCCGCGCTCAGATCCACGAAGGGGGCCGCCGGCGGGATCAGGTACAGCCCGGTTTTCACACCGAGTCCGCCCCCACCAGCCGTCTGGGTACAGGCTACTCCTTCCGGGTCGTAGACCCGGTGTCCCTGCGACCCTCCAAGGACTTGTATAAGAGCTTTTCCATCTGTTCCAAAGACAGGAAGTATTTTTCCGGCGCATCGGGGATCAAGATAGCAGATAAGGAACACCCGTTTCCTTGATTGGGGAACTCCAAAATGTTTTGAGTTAAGCACAGTCCATTCGACATGATACCCCAAGTCATCCAATGCGGAGAGGATGGCCGCAAAGGTCTTCCCATGGTCATGCGATAAAAGGCCGGGAACATTTTCAAGCAGCAGATACCGTGGCCGTTTGGCTTCAGCCAGTCGGGCAATTTCAAAGAACAAAGTGCCTCGGGCGTCGGCAAATCCTTTCCTTCGGCCAGCATTAGAAAATGCCTGGCAGGGGAATCCCCCGCACAGCAGGTCGAATTGGGGCAGGTCGTCTGGGTCAATGGCTCTTGCATCTGGATAATATCGTTCCTCCTCTCGGATGTCGTGGATGGCACGGTAGCTGGCTTCAGCATACTTGTCGATCTCGCAGTGGCCAACGCACTGGAACCCGCCCACACGGGTCAGTCCAGCCCGAAAACCGCCCACCCCGGCAAACATATCAAAATAACGGATCAGGTCATATCATCTCCCTCCTGAAGCGCACGCAGAAAGCCGAGGACGCTTTCATCCACGTCCCCACCCTGCTTCGTTTGTTCGCTTTTACACTGGATATCCCGCAGTTCCTCCCGGATCAGGCCCCGCATGGCAGAGAGAAGGGCGTCCTGCTCCTGTGCTTTGCAAACCATCCGGCATACCGCGTCAGTGCGTTGTCCCGCAGGGATGGCTCGCAGGATACGCCACGCTTCCCGTTGGTAAGGGGAGGACAACGAGAAGGAGAGGTTCAGCCGCCGTTTCTCAGCCATCCCGTCCGCTCCGTTCTCCCCGCGACATCTGGGCCACAAGGCGTTCATATCCCTTGGCGTTCAGACATACGTCATCCAGGATAAAAGGCCGGAAAAGGCCCTCAACGGCCCCACCGTGCCGTTTCATCAGGGCTGCGCCGCCGCCCAGGAATACTGTGGGCATGGCCCGCACATCCAGACCGCTCTCCGTGATGGTGGAAAGCAGTCCCCGTACATACTTGTCCGCTTGGGCATGGATGACAGCGCGGACTCGCTCATCCATGCTGGCCGAGTCACCACGCAGGACGCTCTCGATCTGAGGTGCGGTCAGGGAAAGGCCAAACAGCCGCCGCACCTGCTCTCCAATCTCATCCACACAGCGGATCATGCCCAACTCCAGGCTGCGGCAGGTGGCGGCGTTGGGGATTCGTCTGTCCAGGCGCATCAGATCCACCGTCCAGCCCCCGATATCCGCCACGATGACAGAGGGTTCGTCCAGCAGTTCCGGTTGGGTCAGAACAGCCGCATAGCCCTGGGGGAACAGAGACACATCCGAAACGGTGATGGTATAACTTTCGCCCTCATACCGAAAGGTCACCGGCCCACCAGCCCGGAGCAGATAGTCACGGAATGCTTTCTTATCCCGCCCAAAACTAGTCAGGGGCAAGCCTGCTGCCAAATGGATATCTGCCATACCATTTGTTCCCCGAAAGCCCATCTCCATGGCGATGGCCGCAAGGGTCAGAAGGTAATAGTCCTCTGTCTGGGTTTTGTCTTTTTGGAGCGGCTGGCGGCCGCTGCCCACTACATAAAACTTTCCGCCATACTCCAACACACCTTTTCGGGTGTAGGGTTCGTGCTCATATTCCACCAATCCAGTGGGAAACGTACAGTGTGTAGTTTTCATGGCCGCATAGCCATGGTCCACGCCGATCATAATGGGTTCGCTCATCTGGTGTTACCTCGATTCTTCCTCACTTTTTCTTTTCTGGGCCGTCGCGCGGGCCGGTCGGACCTTTACGCCATTGGTGTGCCATGCGCCTTTGTTGATCTCTGCTATCGCGCATCGCCTCCTCTGCTCATTTTCTTTCCTTCTTTTTGGAGCGTTGGTTTTTCCAAACCCATACGCTCCAGCGCTTTGGCATAGAGCTGCCGTGCAAACGCCTGGTATTCTTCGGTGGAGGTATCCACCTCCCGCAGAATGGCCCGCTCATAGGTGGTCCCAGGCACGACCTCCCAGGAGACGGCCCCGAAATGGGCGGCGGTGAGGTAACGCAGGAGCTCATGGCCATTGGCCTCTTCAAACCGGCCACAGGCGTCCTCGTAGGGAAACTCCTCCCATAAGTTTCGGATGCCGGTGATCTCCCCAGCCGCACGGAACAGGCGGAAGCCCTCCGGGTCCAGCTGGGGGGCGGCCCCCTCATAACGCGCCCGAATGGTATCTGCGGTATCCAATACACTCACGATTCCTTCCTCCTACCCAGCATAAGATTTCCCACCAGACGATCCAGCACACGGATACGGCGGCGCACCTTGCCGGCGGAATCATCCAGGCCATTCATCTGGCTATGGATACGGTGGCGGATAGCCTTGAGGGCCTGCTGGTCGCTGCAGCACTCCACCACGATGTACTCACTGCCGCGGGCCAACACCTCGCGGCGCCCCTCCTCATCCCGGATACTGGCCATGAGCCGCTGCCCCAGCCGTTTCCGGTAGCTGTCCTGGAGTCGCTCCACGTCTGCCTCCACACCGTGCTTTTTCAAAATGGCAGCGATCTCCCCAGAGCCGATCCGCAGATCAGCCCCCAGCTTTTCCAGGATCTCCACTTCCGCCTCCAAGGGCAGGAGCGGCTTGCCAGGAGGCCCTGCCCCATGAATTGGCTTCTGTTTACGCAATGCTCTCGTTCCCTCCTTGATCCTTCAGCATAGTCCCCAGGATATTGGCGATGGCGGTAAACACCTCCGCCAGTTCACGGGCCTCCTGCGCGCTGTCCCTGATCTCATCCTGGTTCATGCGTGTACACTCCGCCCAGATCCGCACGTTTTCCTCTGTGGGTGTCAGCAGGACCGCTTTTTCAAACGCCTTGCAAAACAGCCCCGCGATCTTGTGCCTGCGGGCTGAGTCCTCATCCCCCTGGCGGATCTCCTTTTTTGCCTTTTCCAGTTCCACCGCCAGGGCTGCGGCTTCCTCCCGCCGCTCCTCCGGCAGATCCCGCACCTGACGGGTGATGTTGTAGCCCTGGTTGATGGACAGGTCCCCGCTGTCCAGGGCTTCCTTCACGGCGGGAGGAGCGTGTTCCCCGATCTGCATCACCTTGCCCATCGTGCGTTCGCCCAGGCCGACAGTATCCGCCAGCTCTTTGCGGGTATCAATGGGAGAAATCGGGTTCGGCAATGTTGCCAAACCCGATTTTGCATCCTCGCTTTTCTGATCTCCGCCCCCTGCGGACATATTCCTCCTGGCCCTGGCTTCAATGTCCGGTTTCAGCTTCAGGGCGATCTTGCCCAATTCCCACTTATCCAGGTTGCGGCGGCCCTTTTGGGTATCCAGTGCCCACTGCTTGGCCTCCAGCAGATCCACGAAGGAAAACACGGCCATCTCATAGGGAATGCCATGCTGCTGGCATAGCTTCTGGCGGTTGTGACCATCTACGATGACCATATCCTCATTGACGATGACTGGGGCATAGCAGCCATTTGCCAAGAGGTCTGCTTCCAGCACAGCCAGCTGCTCCTCGCTCAAAGGCGGGAGCAGCTCGGCCATCTCCGACAGCACAGTGGGCATACGCTCCTTGCTGTTGTATCGGATGCCGGTGTTGCGCATCAGGCGGCCTCCGCTTCGGCCTGAACACCTTCCTCCACCTTCCGGGGAGAGAGGAACTCCACCTCCGTGGCTTTGATCAGGAAACCGGGCTGGCGGTCAGGGTCATCCGCAAAGGAGATGGTCTCGAAGTCGCCTGCAGCAGCCAGCTTGCAGCCCTTCCAGGCAAACTCTGCACAGCGTTCCGCCAGAGGGCCGCGTACCTTGATGGAGATAAAGTCAGTGAGCCGGTTGCCGTCCCGATCCCGGTAGCGGCGATCCGAAGCAATGCGCAGGATGGCGTAGGGCTTTCCAGTAGTCTCGCTCACCTTCAGCTCCACGTCGTTGGTCAGGTTTCCGATGGCAGTGATCTTCAGCATAGTTCATTTCTCCTTTTCATGTTGGTGATAAATATCGTTGATGAATGTTGCAAAAATATCGTGGACCTGCCCCAGAGAGCAGGTCCACGATGTATAGATCAATAACCGGTACGGGGCAGAAGAATGGGTTTTCCATACACCTTCGTCACCCACCGGCTGATGGCCTGGACCCAGGTCCCGTTGTACACGCCGCCTACATCCGCGATGTTGACGAAGCTGGAACCTGCATTCAAATTGGAAACTGTGGTACAGTTCAGATAGGGCTTCTCCACCTGGGCAAAGCCTGCGGGAACCTGACCGAACACAAACATGATCTCGGTCACACGTTCATTGCCGGCAAGACCAAGAGCAGCCGCAGAGGCGTCCAGCGTATAGCTTTTGCTGGTAGAGAGATTGTCTGCCAAAGTGCGGTGCTCTCCGCCATTCACCCGGTAGGTGATCTTATAAGTACCGGGGAAATTCCAGGTCCCGGTCACTACCGTGCTCAATCTTACCTGAGCGGGCAGGGTGTCCCGGAAATAGAAACTGTCCAGACGGACGTTTGAGGTATTGGAAATACCGGAGAAGGTGTAACGGACCGGCTGGCCGCTCATTGCTTCCTTGGGGCCTGTCTTGGCGATGGACACACCAGTGGTCAGGCTCTTGTTGGTCACCTCAAAGCGCACGATCTGTCCCTCATGCTCCAGGTAGGCGGTCAGTTCCTGCTCATTCACGCCGTAGTTGGATGGAGCCTTGACCTCCCGGATGGTGTAGCGGGAGAGGGGCAGGGGCTTGGAAACCGCCAGCCCCCGGCTGTCAGATCGGATGGTGTCTACCACGTTCCCAGCCTTGTCCGTGATCTCAAACACGGCCCCCTCCAACAGCGTCCCGGCAGGCAGTCCGGTGGTGGGGTTGTAGTCGGCGGACTTCTTGACGATCTGGATTTGGCCTGTGATGGGGGTATTCTCCCATTCAACCTCCGTTACCTCGCCCGCTTTGACATAGACGGTGCGTTCCTGGGTGTCCGGGATATATCCCTCATTCTCTAATTCACGGAGATAGTAGCGGCCGCTCTCCGTCAGGTCCTCAAACCAGGCATAGCCCCGGTCGTCCGTGGTCTGCTGGTCGATGGGGTTGTGTCCGCTGTCGTAGAGGATGAAGGACACGCCGGGGATGCCCTTGCCGTCGGCGGTGGAAATTTTATGGAGCAGGATGCCGGAGAGGGGCGCGTTGGTCACGGTCTTGCTGGTAGTCTGGCCGTCCTTTACCGTGAAGTAAATCGGGGTGTCATCCAGTTTGAATCCGTCTGCGGCCTCGGTTTCCACGGCGTAGTAACTGCCATCCTCCAGGGGAATGTAGGCCCGGCCATCCCGCCCAGTGGTCACAGTGTCGATCAGAGCGTCATCGCTGACACGGCGGATTTCAAAAGTCACGCCGGAAAGGCGCTCCGTCTTGTCCGCCGAACTGACCTTGATGAGCTCCACGCCGCCGATGGGGTCATTGTAAAAATACAATTCCTGGGTATCGTCCGGGTTGATGGTGACGGTCTGGCTCCGGGTCTCCTCATGGATGGTGAAGCCCTCAATGGTTTTCTCCTCGGTCACTACCACTGTTCCGATGATCTGGCCGTCCTCGTTGCTCCAGTACAGGCCGTTGGAGGACTGCTTGCCGCCCTCGGCGTCCACAAAGGAGCCGTCCGCGTAAGTGATTTTGAACTGCACTCCCTCCAGCGGCTTCTTATCCTTGCTGGACAGTTTGTGGATGATGAGCTGACCCGTAGGCTGGTTGCGGAACTCCACAGTGACGGTCTGGCCTGCCTTGACCTGGACCGTCTGGGGGGTATCGTCCAACAGGTAGCCGGGCTTGGCCCTGGTTTCCTTGATAACAAGCGTAGTGCCAGGGGTGATATTTTCCACCAGGAAGGAGCCTGCGCTGTCCGTCACGAATTTGCCGTTTCTGTCGCCCACCACAGCGCCATCTGCCGTAGTTACAAAAAACTCCACATCACTCAAGGGGCTGTTGTCGGCGCTGGACACCTTCTTGACCAGGACGGCCCCCTTGGGCGCGTTGGAAAAATAGAGCGTTACAATGTCCTGCTCCTCGCCGCTGATGTAGAAGGACTGGGGCGCGCTGTCAACGACGTGGGCCCCGTCGCTCTCCAGCTCCTCGCAGATATAGTAGCCCTTTTTGAGCCCGGTCGCCGTGAAGGAGCCGTTGGCCGAAGTCACATAATTGCCGATGACTGTCCCGCCGCTGCCGCTGACCTCGCCGCCCAGGTATTTTAGTTGGAACCGACAGCCGGCAATTCCGGCCCCCGTCACACTGTCCCGTTTGTAGACCACCAGGGCCGACAGGGGCGTGTTGGATATGGTGACAGTCTTGTTCTCGCCGCCCTTGACATAGACCTCCGTAACCGGGTCCTCCGGGGCCTGGAATCCGGGGGCGGGCTTGGTTGAACAGGTCCAGTAAAAACGGACAATAGACAAAACACCCCCTGATGTAGGAAAC
>OMGQ01000312.1_pt1 | contig 57929 bp, 59 predicted proteins | sample 1646071 | NCBI WGS metagenome assembly OMGQ01 (sample SAMN05578585, study PRJEB25193) | human gut metagenome | biome: Human Microbiome; feature: human-associated habitat; material: feces | host: Homo sapiens | place: USA:Birmingham
GTGTGGTAAGATGTTTATAGGTCATTTGTGATTGCCTTTCTTTTGATTAGGGATATTCAAAAGTCTATCACAAATGGCTTTTTATTTTTTCTAACTTAATTTTACAAACGACGAAATTAAAAACTGAGGAAAATCGCAAAATTTTTCTCAGTTTTTTTGAGCTTTAAATTTCAAAGCTTATTCTTAATTAGTTAAAATATAAGTACTGATTTTAAGAAATGGGGTTGATATTAATGAATATCACATTTACTGATCAAGCTATTGAACGTTTACAGCGTTATGAATTATCTTCTAAGAAGATGCTCCTAGATTTTGATGATGGGGTGGGCCCATTTTCTGCCGTTGGGAGTTGCAGTTTAGATGGTGATTATCGACTAATCCTTGTTAAAGAGGATTTAGATACCCCAGATTATAATGAAAAAATTACCTCTAATTTGGGGGATGTTTTTATTAAAGACCATACAGCAGTTCAATTTGATGATGAAATGGAAGTAAGGTTTAATCCGCGATACTTTACAATGCCACTTGTCAGTCCTAAACGCGTTTTAACGGATAATCTTGAAGTTCTGGATCTTAGTAAGACAGACTTAAATTCTCAAATTGATCGAGCGCATGATTGCTAACAATATAATAAGGGAGCGTGATAGAAGCCAGATACGACTTCATGATCATGCTCCCTTATTGCTTTTAAAGGATAATCCTGAAAATAAAAGTGATGATAATTGCAAAAATTCCAATAATCGTTGCATAGGAAAAATGTTTACGTTGAGCTGGTTTAATTAATGCTTGCCTCCCCCATGAAAATTGTGAATAAAGCCCATAAAAAAGCGGCAATAAGCAAAATATATAATTTCCAGTTAATTGGAAGATGATGGTAAAAATCGCCATAAAATACCATCATGCCGATAAACATCACAATAGCATAGGCATAGTTATCGCGGTGAAAGTTAAAATTAAAAAGATAAGCAAACGCGCAAAATAATAAAATACTAATAATATCGTTTAAAATCATACCCTCTACACACTTCCTTATGGTTTTTATTATAGTCATTAACAGGATAAAGATAAAATATTAAGAAGCAATCGCAAATAATATGATATGATGGTCTTGTTAGAATTAATGAAGGCGGTGCTTACAGTGAAGAAAAAAGCTATGCGACGAGAAATAAAATTATTAACTGAAGAAAATCAACAATTACGTCGATATACCTTACTAGCATCAATCGGAATTTTATTAAGTATGATGATTGGGTTAGTTCGAATGGTTCAAAAAAATTAGTTAGGAAATTTTTTAGAGGGAAGTATAGTGGAGTTAGGATACCGAAAAGCGACACTTGAAGATTTACCAAAAATTGTTGAAATTTATAACCAAATTATTCCGTCAAGGTTAGCGACTGCAGATCTTACTCCGATAACGGTTGAGAAACGGAAAGAGTGGTTTGAAGCGTTTGACGAAAATTATCCAATCTGGGTAATTGAATATCAAAAAGAGGTTCTCGGGTGGGTTGCCCTTGAGCACTTTTATGGTCGTCCAGCCTATGATCATACTAGTGAAATTGCCATTTACCTTGATCAACGGTTACGGAAACAAGGGGTTGGTACAAAAACCATGGAATTTATTATCGGTCAATTGCCTAAATTAACAGTTGATACAATCGTGGCTTATATCTTTGGTCATAATATTCCAAGCCTAAAGTTATTTAAATCGTTTGGTTTTACGCAATGGGGGCTTTTACCACAAGTAGCAGAGCTTGATGGGATTAAACGTGATTTAGTTATTTTAGGACGTCATTTTAAATGATTATTGTGTAAATATGACATAAGTAAAGCCACGTCCATAAGAAGTAACCAGAATAGGCCTCCAACGCCCGGTAAAGCCGAATGCTGGAGGCCTATGGTGCATATGAGAGCTTCGTATTGAAAACGAAGGTGCCCGTGATGCTTTGCTCGTTCCCTTATTTTGTATCTTTTTTTACTTCTTCTTTTGTTTTAACATCATTGATATGTAGCTCAAACTTAACTAAATTTAAACCAGTCATCTTATCGATTGCACGCTGCACCTCAGAACAAACAGCCTTAAAAATTTCTGGAGCACTTTTACCATATTCGATGGTAGCTTCCATTTTTAATGCGACTTGCTTTTCACCAACATCAGCATCGATTCCCTTTGTTGGATTGCTTCCGGAAGTTACTTTATCTGCTAATTCACTAAACATATTTCCGTCGAGGGAAAGGATCCCAGGGACTTTGCTAGCGGTAATTCCAGCAATTTTTTCAATTACCTGATCATCAAATGTTAATTGTTCATCAATTGTTTTATTATTTGTAGTGGTTGTCATATTAATTCCTCCTTGAATTAGTTGGCAAATTTATCTAACATTTTTATCGCGAGTTTATTTAATGAATAGCCTTTTGCATCAAGAACATAGCCAATTCCGCCTAAGATAGTGACAGCTAACAGAATGCCAATCATTGGGAAAAAGCCCCACATAATCCAACTAATGCTGATAAGCAGTCCTAAGATAACGCCAATTGTAGCAAGTTTCATAGTGTACCTCCTTTTTAGACAATGTTAACTGATTCTTTGTTTGAGTATGGACTTAACTTAATATGTAATTTATTAAGATCAATGTCGAAGTCTCGTTTAAGGTTTTCTTTAATTGTCTGGAGTAGTACTGTATGAATTAGTTTTGGATTGGTTCTATTGGACATCATTCCGTGAATGGTAACATCTGCATTATGATTGTTACGGTGCATTTTGAGTTTAATTACTGGGTTATAAAGGTCAAATTTAGCAATTGAAGTAGTTAAGCTATGTTCAACTGCATGTTGATCAATTTGAACTTTATTAGCACCATCCTTAGCGATTGTCATTTGTTTAGTCGTTGTTGGGCGAAAAACGGCAATTGCTATTACGGTTAAAGCAACGATAATTAAAAATACTGCGACTCCGGCTGAGAAACTTTGACCGATGGGGCTGTGAAGCCAATCGTTAACTGGAATCGTCCAAGTTTGGTCACGATAAAACCATAATGATACGACAACGATTCCAATAATTACCTGAAGCATCATCACAAATGAAACCCACCATTTTTTCCATGCGGCCATTAGTACCACTTCCTTTCTATAAATGTTTTTTTGCTATGAATTAATAATAACATAAGAGAAAGCGTTTTACGTTGATTACAAAAATGCTAAAGGTAATATTAAGAACCTATTAACAGAATAGTCATAATTAAAAATCGATCTTACAATCATGTTCCGATGTAAGATCGATTTTTAATTCTTTAATTATTTTGGCGCTCTTGTAGTTTGGCAATTTCAGAATAAGCAGGGGCAAGCATATCTTCAATTTGTTGGAAGAGTGGAGTATAACGTTGATATACTTTTACTGCGGTTGGATCTGGTTGGTAAGAACTGACCTTACCAATGAACTTTTGTGGTGTATCAAGACTATCGATCATTCCCAAACTTTGCATAGCCATAACTACTGATCCAAGGCAGCCTGATTCAAATGAGTCTGGAACATTAACAGGACAGTTTAAGATATCGGCAAGCATTTGACGCCATACTTTTGAACGGGCAAAGCCACCTGTTGCGGTAACGCTTGCTGGTTCGCCAACTAAAGCCCGTACTGCTTGGAAGACTGTTGCAATATTCATGCTAATTCCTTCCATGACTGCCCGTAGCATATCAGCCCGTGTATGAATATGAGAAAGGCCAAAGAAACTACCGCGCGCTTTGGCATTCCACAATGGCGCCCGTTCACCGCCCAGGAAGGGATGGAAGAGAAGTCCATGTGCCCCTGCTGGTACTCCTTCAATAACGTGATTTGCTAAAGTATAAGGATCCACCTGTTCGTTCTTAACAGCGCTACTATCGACAAGGTGTTTTACTGCCCATTCATAGACATCGCCACCGTTATTAAGCGGGCCACCAACGACCCACAATCCTTTATTAATAGCATAGCAGAAGAGGCGTCGTTCTGGATCAATAACAGGATGGTCAGTTACGACTCGTACAGCTGCAGAAGTGCCAATTGTAATTGCTACTGTGTTTTGCTTGGTTGCACCAACACCAATATTTGAAAGGGCACCATCATAAGCACCATAGACAAATGGCGTATCAGCGGGTACTCCTAGTTTTTCTTGGGCTTCGGGCACTAAACCAGTTGCTTGAGTTGTTCCATCAACAATTTCAGGCAGTTGATCTTTGGTTATCCCTGCAACCCGGAGTGCCTGGTCATCCCAATCACAAGTTTTTAGATTCATCAAGCCAGTTGAGGAAGCGATTGACATATCAACCTTAAATTCATTAAATAACCGATAGAGAAGGTAAGCTTTAATATCAGCAAAATATGCTGTACGGCTAAATAAATCTGGTTCGTCTTCCCTTAACCAAAGGAGCTTTGTCAACGTTGACATGGGATGAACAGGAACCCCTGTCTTCATATATAATTGTTGTCCTTCAGTCATCATCTTGAGGTTATCTGCCGCGCGCTGAGCTCGACTATCAGCCCAGGTGATTAACCGTGAAAGGGGCTTCTTATTCTTATCTAATAAGAGGAGGCTTTGGTTTGCACTTGAGATTGAAACTGCTAGTAGTTTCCCTGTACTGAGATCAGCTGCCGTAGCCACATCATGGATAGCTTGTTCAGCAGCATTGATTACTTCTTCTGGCTCTTGTTCTGCCATTCCCGCGGCATTGCGGTGCAACTCGTAGCCATAGTTAGCTTGTGTGATCACCTGTGCATCTTGATCGTATAAAACGGCCTTTGTGCTAGAGGTTCCAACGTCAACACCAATTAAGTAGTTCATTTATTGTTCTCCTTTAAAACTCAATTTAATTCTCTTTGTAATATTATATGCTAAAGTGACTGGTGTGCAATGATTTCAACTGGTAAAAGGGTAGTGGAACTGATCGTGCTTTGTTGGTTAATTTGCGTTAAAAGTTTATTAGCTGCTAAGCTACCCATTAGCTCCATATCTTGCTTCAACAGAAAAATTCCATTAGCGACATATTGCGACCATTCCCAATCATCAAAGCTAACTAAGCCAAGATCTTCAGGGAAAGAAAGGTTTAATTCCTTAAAAATTGCTAAAAGGTCAAATAAAATGGGTCCCATTAATGAAACGACAGCAGTTTTGCCTTTAAGCTCATTTAACTGTTGCAGAAACGTTTTAGCAAGCCACTGCCGATCATGTCCTCGGGTTTCAATATTGTGATAGCTTAGCCCGTTATCAGCAGCAGCGACCTTTAAACCGGCAATTCGAGGAATCTGACCAGATGCCTCCGCAAAGTGTGCGCTGACAGTTAAAATATTCTGATAACCATTTTGATACAGAATCTTACCGAGGTTATAACAAGCATCACGATTAGCAGAAGTGACCTTGCCAACTGTAGAAGGCTGGTCATCAACTTCACGGTCGACAATTACGAGGGGAATGTCGTTATGAATAGCAGGGGCGAATTGACTAAAGTGACGGGAATTAGGCTGGACAATAATTCCGTCAACTCGTTGTTGGTATAGTCGCTGAAGAGCACGACTTTCATTTTCCCGTGAGTTGTTCGTATTCATGAGGAGGATATCATAGCCCGCTTGTTGCAAAACATCATCGATTCCTTTGGCAAGTAAAGATGAAAAGGGGTTAGAAATATCTCCAACGAGGATTCCGACAACGTGACTATGAGTTTGTCGAAGCTGTCGTGCGGAAGCGGTTGGAACAAAGTGAAGGTCTTTAATTGCTTTTTCCACCCGTTTCCGCGTTGCTGGGCGCATTTTATCATAACGACCATTGATAATACGTGAAACGGTAGTCACTGAAACACCAGCTGCTTTAGCAACGTCAGCGATAGTAGTATGTTGCGTCATTTGTTTATTCATCATCCTTATTAGTTCTACTATTAAGAATACCAAACCATACAAAAAGCGTCACTAGCTAATTCGCTAGGACGCTTAAATTGACTTAGACAAATAATGAAATGGCGTAGACGGCTCCTAACCCAGCAAGGGCTAAGACGGAAGTAAGAGTTGTCCACGAAAGTAAAGTTTCCTTTAATGAAAGGCCAAAGTATTCCTTAATCATCCAGAAACCGGCATCATTAACGTGTCCACAAAAGACAGAACCGGCACCGATGGAAAGAACCATTAATGTTGCCATAATTGAGTTACTACCAAATTGGTGAGCCATTGGAACAACAAGCCCGGCAGCAGTCATCGCAGCAACCGTTGAGGATCCGAGTGACATCCGTAATAAAGCAGTAATTAACCAAGCAGCTAGAATTGGTGAAATGCTAGTTTGAGCAAATAGTCCAGAAATGTACTTAGAAATTCCACCATCAACAAGAACTTGCTTGAAGGCACCACCACCACCGATGATCAAAAGCATAACTGAGATTTGCTTAATTGAGTCGGCAAGGGATGTCGAAATATCTTCCATTTTTTGGTTTCGTTGTAGACCCATCGTAAAGATTGCAAAAATTAATGAAAGAAGCATTGCAAGGTCAGGAGCACCAATAAATTGGATGAATTCATTAACGGGATTGTTCTTAGGGAAAATAAATGAACAAATAGTAGCGACGGCGATTAAGATAACTGGCATCATTGCAGTTAAAACGGAGATACCGAATTTAGGCGTCTCTTCAAGCTTGAATTCTTTATATTCGCCAAGAACTGAAATATCAATATTTTTACGGTAGACACGCGGATATACTTTTTGTAATACCCAGTTATAAACAGGACCAGCAATAATGATTGTTGGGATCGCGGCTAAAATACCAAGCAGCAATACGTGTCCAAGGTTAGCGCCAAGAATGTCTGTAATAGCGGTTGGAGCGGGGTGTGGTGGTAAGAAAGCGTGGGTAACGTTTAAGGTAGCCGCCATTGGAATACCGAGGTACATCAATGGCATATCGAGTTCCCGGGCAATGATAAAGATAATTGGTAAAACAACGACAAGCCCAACTTCAAAGAATAATGCTAACCCAATGATAAAGGAGGCAAGGATAACAGCAACTTGGATCCAACGCCGACCAAACTTATTAATCAGGGTTGTTGCAATCCGATAGCCACCACCAGCATCAGAAACTAATTTCCCAAGCATTGAACCGAAACCGAAGATGATAGCTAAGTGTCCAAGCTGGCCCCCGATCCCAGTTTCAATAGTTTGGGGAATCTTTGTAAGTGGTAAGCCGAGTAACAAACCAATGATGAATGATGTGATTACTAAACCAACGAAAGTGTTCATCTTTAGTTTAACAATCATGAAAATTAAGATAATAACTCCGATTAAAACAATAAGTAAAGGCATAATAATAACCCCCTAATGAATAGATTGTTGTTGTAATTTAGCGATGGTCGAATAGGCTGGTGTTAATAATCCCTCAACCTGTTGAAAGAGTGGTAAGTAATTTTGATAAACATTAACCGCCTCTTGATTTGGTTGATAAGAACTGATATCACCAATTAGTGTTTTGATGATTTCATAGTTTTCAATCATTCCTAGACTCTTCATGGCCATGGTGATTGCACCGAGACAACCGGATTCAAATGAGTTAGGGATATTGACTGGACAGTTTAAGACATCTGCTAACATCTGCCGCCAAACTTCAGCCCGCGCAAAACCGCCAGTTGCAGTTACGCTTGCGGGATTACCAACAAGGTCACGAACCGCTTGGAAAACAGTTGCAATATTCATACAAATTCCTTCCATTACTGAGCGCAGCATATCGGCACGGGTATGAATGTGGGAAAGCCCAAAGAAACTACCACGCGCATTTGCATCCCATAATGGTGCCCGTTCACCGCCAAGGAATGGGTGGAAAAGCAAACCGTGAGCTCCAGCAGGAACACCTTCAATAACCTGGTTAGCAAGAGTGTAAGGATCAATATTTTCATTTTTAACTGCACTAGCGTCAACTAAGTGCTCAACAGCCCACTGATAGACATCGCCACCATTATTAAGCGGACCGCCGATGACCCATAAGCCCTTATCCACGGCGTAACAGAAAAGTCGCTGCTGAGGATCGATTACTGGATGGTCAGTTACAACCCGCACACCAGCGGAAGTCCCAATCGTAATGGCAACAGTATTTTGCTTAATTGCTCCCACGCCTAAATTAGATAAAGCACCGTCAAAAGCACCATAGACAAATGGCGTGTCAGCAGGGATGCCCATTTTTGCTTGCGCTGTTGCTGTTAAGCCAATCGCTTGGGTTGTTCCGTTCACGATTTCTGGTAATTGGGAACGATCGACATTAGCGAGTTCCAATGCCTGATCATTCCAGTCACACGTATTGACATTCATCATTCCGGTACATGAAGCGATGGAAACATCAACCTTAAACGTATTGAAAAACTGGTGGAAGAGGTAGGACTTGATGTCGCCAAAATATGCAGTTTGGGCAACCTTATCTGCTTGTGTCTTGTTGAGCCACATAATCTTGGTCAATGGGGACATTGGATGAATAGGTGTACCTGTTTTAGCATAAATTTGCTGACCGGCTGGACTATTCTTTAATTCGTTTGCGACATCGCGCGCACGTGTATCAGCCCAAGTGATCACCCGTGAAAGAGGATTGAAATTCTTGTCGAGCATGATCACGCTTTGGTTAGCACTGGAAAATGATACCGCCAACAATTTTCCGTTTGTTAAATCTGCTTTTTGTGCCGCATCATGAATAACTTTTTCGACTGCTTCGACAATTGCAGTTGGGTTTTGTTCAGCCATTCCACTAGCATCGCGGTAAAGGGAATAGCCTTGGCTAAATTGGTCTAACACAGTTGCATTTTGGTCATATAGAACTGCTTTTGTAGAAGTAGTTCCAACATCGACACCGATAAAATAATTCATTGTAGTAATTCTCCCTTTATTAATTTGAAAACGCTTTAGTTTATCGTTACACCTAATAATATACTGTTGTATGTAAGCGATGTCAATAGCTTATTTAAGATTAGTTTATCGATTTCCTAAAAATTAAAAATCGAAAGTGATTGCATCTTAATATTGAGGTGTGATACTATTAATTGCTTAATTTGTTATGGTTTAGCTGTAAGCAACGATTTTAAGGAGGGATTACAATGAAAATCCGGAAAGCAACAATGGCAGATTTAGATGTAATAGTAGATATTTTACGTGATGGACGTAACCAGTTAGCTGAGCGGGGCGTTGATCAATGGCAGGGGGATTATCCGAACGTTACCCATGTAAAAGAAGACATTGAGAATGGCTATGCTTATATCGTTAAAGCAGATGATGGACAAACAGTTGGCACGTTAGCAATTGTTGAAGCACCGGATCATTTTTATGATAAACTCAACGGGGAATGGCTAATTAATACTGAAAATTATGTTGTAATCCACCGCGTAGCTATTCATTCACGGCATGCAGGAAAAGGATACGCATCCAAATTATTTTTGAGTTTGATTGAATATTTGGAGACTGAACGTCCAGAGATCAAATCAATTCGTTTAAGTACAAATGAAAATAATATGGCAATGCAACGGATCGCAACTAAGAGCGGCTTTAAAAAAGTAGGGACCCTCCATGGAGTTTTTCGTCCAAGTGAGTTGTCTTATGTTTATGAACTGTTAACAAAAGTGCGTGTAGCATAGAAAAGAGGAGGGCGTTGATCTTGTAACACCTTCCTCTTTAATTTCACTATTTTTCATTAATTTTCTTAGCATATTCGCGAGCGTTGTAAAGTTCGTAGACTACCCATGTTTCAATAAGGGTAATGACACAGATGAGAATAGCAGTATACATGTCTGGTAAAACAAACAGTAAGAGTAAGAAGATCCATGAAATCCATGACCACTGGGTTTCAATTGTAACGATTCGCTGAACTCGTTTAGTAGGTTCGATACGACCAGATTGGTTAAAAATGGTCCGAATTTGGTAAAAATAACGAAAAATAACGAACTTCAAAAATACTTTCGATAATAAAAATTGCTGTTAAGATGATTAATAAAATGTTCATCATAAATAAGAGCCCCTTATCTTTCGATTTATCTCTAATTTTAGAACTCTTGGGCAAGAGAAGCAATTTAGATAGTAAAAAAATAGGTCCCTATCAAAGATTGAGTGATAGGAACCTATTTTTAATTCTACATATCAAGAAATTAAACGTTCATTGTCTTACCATATTCATTATTAATGGTATCAACAACGTCCTTGGCATGCATATCATCTTCAACAACTGTTTCACCATCACGAAGAGTGTACTTTACACTTTCGTCCAAGTTATCAAAGTCTACATCATTACCATCTGCATCTACAAAATTGAACTTCGAATCTTGGAAGTTCTTAAGAGCATCTGCATTAATTTCCATGATTATGCTTCCTTTCGCCATTATAGTAACATTTAATTAACGAAAATTACAGTAATAAGATAAATGGTATAAAAGGTTTAAGATCATTGACACTTAATAAGGAAGTAGTATGGCGAGCATTGGCATAGATTTTAAGAGGGAAGAGAAAGGTATGACTAACAATAGCACATCTCAATGGTGTATTTTTGCTGGTACGGGATCACTACGGGGATGATTTCCAGAATGGCCAAGATAGGCTGAGAGAAGATTTTACCTTTACGGACATTAGCGCGGGATACGACTAATCCGCCGTAACATATGCTACAACAATTAGGTGCTTTTGCAAAGTTTACTCATACCTATGTTCTTTATTCTACTGATCAGAAGATTTATTGGGTTGCACTAATTTTACATTTTAGTTTTTCAATTTTCTTTGCATAATTTCTAATTTACATGGTACAGTATAACAAGACAAAATGGATTGCTATGTGGATGGTGCCTTCTATGGGATTCTTATTTGGATTGTATGGCATATTATTCTTATGGCTTTTGGGATATTCCATTTGATGAAAATTCTTCTGAATTCTTTGGACATATTATTTGAACCTGGTCGATCGTTGCTGTTGTATACTTCTTGATCGGTACGTAATATGTTAAGACTTTGAATAATAAGTATTTGTAAAACATTATTTTTATTAAGTGAGGAAACAATAAAGGATTGTTATCTCGTCTTTTTTATTGCATATTTTAAAATTGAAAGCGCATCCAAACGATGTATAATTAAAATGTAATGTACAATTTTGGAGGTATTGTAATGAAAAAGCATTGGAAATTGCGTTTTACTCTCTCCTTATTAGTTCCTTTAGGGTTCAATTTATTTTATTCTTTACCAACTCATGCGTCTGAAACTAACATTCAAACTAATGTTAAAGTTGATGCTCAAAGTTCAAAAACGATTACGAGCACTGAAAATCAATCAGCTCTTGTAACTGCACAACAAGTTAAAGATCAACAAATCGATAGTCAACAGTTAGTTAATGATACATATCAAAAAATAGCGGAAAATAAGGATCTTAATAGTGTGATTTATCAGGATCCAGTAAATGCACGGCAACAGGTAAATGCTTTGCCAGATACAAACACTACTTCAGAGCAGCCTTTTTACGGAGTGCCAATTCTAATTAAAGGGTTAGGCCAAGCATATAAAGGATATCCGAATACGAATGGACTTCCGTATATGGAAGATAATCGTTATGGTTATACTAAAAATTTTGTGGCAAAGTTGCAGAAAATGGGATTTGTAATTGTTGGTGAAACAAATTATCCTGAGTTAGGATTAATTAATGTTACAGATTCCAATTTATATGGGCCAGCGCATAATCCATGGGACCTCACGCGAAATGCTGGCGGATCTTCTGGTGGAGCGGCGGCAAGTGTGGCTGCTGGAATAGTACCGCTTGCAACCGGAAATGATGCTGGTGGTTCCTTAAGAATTCCTGCTTCGTGGTCAGGTGTAATTGGGTTAAAACCTACTCAGGGAATTATTCTTGGAGATTCATTAACGCCTTCAGTGGTTAACTTTGCAGAAACGCGGCGGATTGATGACACGATCAAGTTATTTGAGGGCTTACTAGATCCAAACCGGAAATCATTATTGAAGGAATTTCCGCTTAAGCTCCAAGACCTAAAAATTGCATATTCATTAAAATCACCAGTAGGTTCTGTTGTTAGTGTGGACGCTAAAGCAGCTGTTTTAAATGCAGTAACCTTCTTACGGCAACAGGGCTTTCAAGTAGTCGAAAAGGATAGTCCGGTTGATGGGGTAAAACTGATGCGTGCTTATTATTTAGGGGCTTTGAGTGACGGAACAGTTGCTAATTATCTGGCTCAACAAAAACTGCACCGTAATCTGCAGGCTAGCGACGTCACAGAGCATTTGGTTAGTCCGATGACATATGCGTTGTATGAAGCTAGTAAAAAAGCACCCAAAGAAATAAAGCAAACTTACAATAATGAATTAGCGTTAGTTGCTGCTCAGATGAAGAGTTTTCATGAAGAATATCCGATTTATTTAACGCCAACTACCGCAACGGTTGCACCATTAAATTCTGATCCAGCATTTTTACCAGCAGATGTTGCTAAAATTTTGCAAATGGCCAAGATGCCTTTTGATCAACAAATGGATGTTATTTACAATGCTTGGTATCATGGATTAAGTAAAACGCCATTTACGCAATTAGCTAATTTAGCAGGAGAACCGGCGTTAAGTTTGCCGACTTATGTTAACGCACAAGGATTGCCATTAGGGATTCAGTTAGAAGGAGAAAAAGGCAGTGACCTGATTTTATTAGCGTTAGGGAAATTATTTGAAGAGAAAGGTAAACTAATCTTCCTAAGTGATTACCAAAAGTTAAACAATGATACCCAGCCTAGTGAGCCACAAAATGAAGACGCAGCAAATATCTCAAAAGTTGTTGTCCACAATTTAGGCAAAAAATCAGTTTATGAATTCCAAACTGCCTCAAGTAAACTTAATATTTCAGATAATATTAGTCCGAAATATGTAGTAAAAACTTCGCAACAAGTGAATGCTAGGAAATTACAATCGACAAAAGAAAAGCAGTTACCACAAACAGGATCAAATAATAATGATGGGTTAGTTTTGCTTGGATTAGCTTTATTCTCATTAAGTCTGACAAGTGTTTATCAAAACAAGCGAAAATTTTGATAAACAGTTTTGACTAATCCTGTACATAATTTATAATATGAGTAGGAAGAGAATTCTTGGATTGAATAGGAGGAAATAGATATGTCATTGATGCAAAATACCTCAGAAATTAACAAGACTGATAAGCAGGTGTACTTAATCACTTTGTTGCGGAAGAGTACAAACATGCCACAATACATTGACCATATGATTTATGAAACTGCAGAAGGTGGTCAAGAATTTATGGCGCGCTTAGTCGAAGCTTTTTCACGGGCAGGTTACCGGGAAAAGAAGCTTAGCGACGACAAGTACAACCTCGATAACGGACTTGATAAGATCACTTTACGGGGTTCATACCAACCTATTTACAAGGGATAATTAAGGTTAATAACTAAATTAAAAGAGCTGATGCTACATTCGAGGCACCAGCTCTTTTAATTAATCATCGTTTCGTAATGATGGAACAGTAATATCATTACCGTAATTGGCACTCCACCACCCATGCTTGCTGACATAACCTGTTGGCAAGCAGAGAATCACTAAGAAGATTATATCAATGACTGAAGAAATAGTTTCCATCACCGCACTATCGTTACTTGTAAAAATAAGGGAAAGTAACCAGAAAACCAACACGGTCCAGCCAGTCAAACCGGTATCACGAACCCGCCGGACACAGATAGCAATTCCGGGAATAATAATAGCAATAGCGAATACTGCAATAACGAAGAGCAGGAAAATTAAGAATCCAACGCCACGATTATAGCCATTCATAATCGAAGTGACAGAAGCAAAACCAGCGATTGCTAGTAAGAAATATAAAATAACAAAAATGATGAAATTAACCAATACTGGCCACCAAAAATCCGCCCGCGTTGAAGTAGCCCGGTACTTAAAGGCATTTTCCCAGTAGTATTTGTAAGCTTCAAACATACAATTCTCCTCCTTTGATAGGTTTGCTTTGATTATAGCATTTTTGCGGGGATGTAGATTGACTTATGATTTGGGGAGGAGAAAAAATCCCTAACTGTGACTAACACATTAGTATGCTAACTTTTCACACTTTACGTTAGAGTATATAATTTATAGGATTACTAATTGTAATAAATATTGATTTTAAGGATTGAAAATATCATGTTTATAATATAAAGAATAGTTAATTATGATTTTTTAACAGCGTCATCAATTAATGAAAAAGATACGCAAATTTTATAAAAGTATGGAACGATAGGAGTTTTTATTTTGGCAACAAAGTCTAAAGAGCTAAATATTGAAGATAAATTATGGAAGGCTGCTGATGCATTGCGTGGAAGTATGGATGCATCAGAATATCGTAATGTTGTATTAGGATTGATCTTTCTTAAATATGCGTCAGATTCCTTTGAAGAAAGAAGACAAGAACTTTTAAAAACAGAATATCCTGAAGATGCAGAAGATCCGGATATGTATCTAGAAAATAATATTTTCTGGGTTCCTCAAGAGGCTCGTTGGGCAAAGATTGAACATGCTGCTAAAACACCTCAAATTGGTGAAGTGATTGATGATGCAATGACTGCAATTGAAAAGAGCAATGATTCATTTCGAGGGATTTTGAGTAAAAACTATGCTTCACCAGATCTTGATAAAACACGCTTGGGTGAAGTAGTTGATTTAATTTCGGACATTAAGGTTGGAACTAAAGAATCTACAGATAAAGATGTTTTAGGTCGTGTTTACGAATATTTCTTAAATGAATTTGCTAGTCAAGAGGGTAAACACGGTGGTGAGTTCTATACACCACGGTCAATTGTTAAAATCTTAGTTGAAATGATTGAGCCTTATAAAGGACGTATTTATGATCCTTGTTGTGGTTCAGGTGGAATGTTTGTCCAATCAGAAGAGTTCGTTCGTCATCATCAGGGAGAGTTGAAAGATCTTCACGTATTTGGTGAGGAATCTAACCCAACTACTTGGAAATTAGCTAAGATGAATTTAGCGATTAGAGGAATTGATAGCGACTTAGGCCCCCACCAAGGCGACACTTTCACTAATGATTTACATAAAGGTGTTCGTTTCAACTACATTTTGGCTAATCCACCATTCAACATTAAAAACTGGGGTGGCGAAAAGCTTCAAGAAGATGCTAGATGGAAATATGGTGTTCCACCAACAGGAAATGCAAATTATGCCTGGATTGAACATATTATTAGTAAGTTAGCACCGGATGGGAAAGCTGGCTTTGTTTTAGCTAACGGTGCCTTATCGACTTCTAATAAAGAAGAGTTTGCTATTCGTAAAGCAATTTTAGAAGATGATAAGATTGATGCAATTGTTGCTTTACCTGAAAAAATGTTTTATTCAACGGGGATTCCAGTTTCATTATGGTTTGTTGATATGAATAAGGAATCTGAGGATGAACGCTCGCGAAAGGGTGAGACATTATTTATTGATGCACGTAATTTGGGTGAGATGATTGATCGAACTCATCGTGCATTTAATGATGATGATATTAAAAAAGTAGCGGATACTTACCATGCTTATCGTGGTACAAACGATCAAGAATATAAAGATGTTGCTGGCTTTTGTAAAATTGCTAAGTTAGATGAGATCGCTAAAAATGATTATGTATTAACGCCTGGTCGCTATGTTGGCCTTGCTAAACAAGAAGATGATGGAGAATCATACGAAGTTAAAATGAAGAGACTAACTAGTGAATTAAAAGAACAATTTGAGGAGAGTAATAAGTTACAAGCTCAAATTAAAGATGTATTGAAGGAGCTTGGATATGAAATATAAAAAAATACAGCTTAAGGATGTAGCTGATATAGTTATGGGACAATCACCCAAGTCAGTCTTTTACAATACTAATGGAAATGGTACTCCGTTTCTTCAAGGAGTAAGAACATTTGGTGAAAATTATCCCCAAATTGATACATGGACTACTTCTTATAATAGAAAAGCGAAAAGCGGAGAAATATTGTTTAGTGTGAGGGCACCTGTTGGGAGAGTAAACTGGGCTAATCAAGATCTTGCAGTAGGGCGTGGATTAGCAGCTTTAAAAATTAAAAGTGGCTATTCAAAAGAATACTTATACTATCTTTTTAAGAAGATTGGTGGTCAATTAGATTCACTAGCTACTGGAACAGTATTTACTTCAATAAATAAAAAAGAATTGGAAGCTATAGAGCTAAAAATTCCTGTTAATTTAAGTGATCAAGAAAAAATAGCTGATTATTTACAGAAGATTGATCAGGAAATAGAGTTAAATAATCAGATAAATGATAATTTAGTTGCTTAAAAATATTTCTTAAGCAAAGTCTGCTTAAGTTTCGATAATTGTTGATTTTCTTTAATTAGGTTTAACCTTTGACTATAAATTGGTGCTAGTTGACTATCCATTTTCGCTAAAAATAATTGAGAGGGAATATATACTAGTGATGATTTTAAATCACTTCTTTTGATATGACCCATGGTTGTAGCTTTTCCGGCGGCAATTGCTTGAAACCTCAATAAATGATACTTAGTCCATTCATAAATAAACCATGCAGGATACTTATTAGAGGTAACCTTAAATAAATGTTGATTAAGACCTGCCTTGTCTCCCGTCCAATTTTTTACTAATAAAGTTCCTGACCACGAAAAAATTATGTCGCCAGTATTAACTATTACAGAATTATCAAGATTAGCCGAACATCTATCGGACGAATCATCAGTATTTCCTTGATTTAACTCTTTTATTTTAAGAACTGGTAAGCTTTCTTCATTAGAATTAGGTCTATACTTTTGCATAGCTAACCCATTTTTATAATTTGCAATTTGAGTTAAGTTTGATTTTTCAAAACCGTCATTAATCATATATTTTTTGAATATATTAGTTAATAAAGCATCTAAATTATCATTTAATCTACTAAGCAACTCTCTGTGGTGTATTATTTTTCAAAAACGGAGAATTGATTCATGCAAAGAGTAGAGTCTGAAAAATTGATTCAAAAAATGTTGCCATACTTGAATAATCAACAGTTATTATGTCTAAGAAATGCACTAGATGAACTAATTACTACAGAAAATAAACAAGTAGATAATCATAAGGATAACCAGCAGCTGCTTACTAAATACTTTGCTTCTAAAAGAGCAGAAGGATGCTCGGAAAAATCATTAAAGTATTATAAAACTACTATTACTAAAGCTCTGGCCTCAATTGGTAAAAATGCTAAAGAAATCGTAACAGATGAGTTACGTAACTACTTAACTAATTATCAAGAAGTTCATAACTCTAGTAAGGTAACTATTGATAACATTAGAAGAATCCTTTCCAGTTTTTTTAACTGGCTAGAAGACGAGGACTATATTATCAAGAGTCCAGTAAGAAGAATTCATAAGGTTAAAGTTTCAACAACTGTGAAGGAAACCTATACCGACGAAGAACTAGAAAAGTTACGTGATAATTGTAAGGATATTCGCGACTTAGCAATGATTGATTTTCTTGCTTCAACAGGTATGCGGGTTGGGGAATTGGTATTGTTGAATAGAGATGATATTAATTTTCAAGAGCGTGAATGCATTGTTTTTGGTAAAGGTAGTAAAGAACGAATTGCTTATTTTGATGCAAGAGCTAAATTACATTTGCAGAAATATTTATATACTCGTACGGATAGTAATGAGGCATTGTTTGTTTCGCTATACAGGAAACATACTCGCTTAACAATTGGGGGAGTTGAATCACGATTAAAGCATTTAGGTAAAAGATTAGGAATTTCGCGTGTATATCCACATAAATTTAGAAGAACGTTAGCTACAACAGCAATAGATAAGGGAATGCCAATTGAACAATTACAGCGTCTTTTAGGACATAAACGAATAGACACAACTTTACATTATGCGATGGTTAAACAACAAAATGTAAAGATAGCACATAGAAAGTATATAGGGTGATGAAATGATTTATAAATACTTAGGAGATATTGCTGAGATTAAAGGTGGCAAAAGAATGCCTAAAGGAACTAGATTGCAACAAGAAAAAAATCAACATCCGTATTTAAGGATTACTGATTATGATGGTAAAAGTTTTGATCGTAATAGTATTAGATATGTTCCTGATGAGGTGTTTGAAAAGATTAGTAACTATACAGTAACAGAGGGAGATATTTTTTTATCAATTGTTGGAACTATAGGGATAGCGACCACGATTGATAAAGAATATGATAATGCTAATCTAACAGAAAATGCAGTTAAAATAATTCCTGATGAGTCGGTAAATTCCAAATATATTTTATATTTTTTACAATCGATGTTAGGACAAAGACAAATGAATGAACTTTCTGTTGGCTCAACACAAAAAAAGTTGCCTATAAAAAACATTAAAAAAATCAAGATTCTTTTACCTAATTTAGAAATACAAAATAAAGTTGTATCTAATTTACAAATCTTAGATAAAAAAATAGCTTTGAACAATCAAATAAATGATAATTTAGTTGAATTAGTTGATTCATATTTTATAAATTTCCTAAATAATGTAACAACAGTAGAAAAAACTATTGAAGATATTGGTACAGTAGTTGGTGGTGGTACTCCGTCTAAAAAAATAGCTGCTTATTGGAATGGAGATATTGCTTGGGTAACTCCCAAAGATCTGTCTCAACATCCGTTAATTTTTACTTCAAGTGGTGAAAATTACATTACAGGTTTAGGATTGGCAAAAGGAAGTGCAAAATTATTGCCAACCAATACTATACTATTTAGCTCTCGAGCACCTATTGGTTATATTTCTATAGCTAAAAATAATTTAGCTACAAACCAAGGCTTCAAGTCTGTAATCCCTAATAAAGAATATTCATTTCAATTTATTTATGAATTATTAAAGCACGAAACTGCTGCAATAAAAAATGAAGCTAATGGTTCTACATTCAAAGAAATATCAGGTAAAAAACTCAAACAGCATATAATTAATATTCCTAATTCAGAAGATACTTCTAAGTTTAACGAAATTACAAAACCAATTTTTAAACAATTAAGAAAATTAGAAGAAGAAAACGAAAAATTATTAGCAATAAAAAAAGAGCTGTTAGAAAAGTATTTTTAACATCTAAATTATCATTTATCTCCCTAAATCAAACAGAAAGAGGTGATTTATTGTGGCAAGTTATCTTAACGAAGAAAATATAGAGGGCATTGCTTTAAGATGTCTTGATGAAGTAGGCTATCAAGTCTACAAAAGTGCTAGTTATACTAGTCCGAATGTAGAAATAGATGCTGAAAGAAATAATGACCATACACAACCTATTTTAAAAGGACAATTAGAAAACGCTTTACGCAAGTTAAATTCTGGACTTGATGATGAAGTATACCGTAATGCCATTCATCAATTTGAAATGCTAGCAGATAGCCCAGATATGATGCTTAATAACCATAAACTTCATGAATTAATTATCGGCGGAGCAAAAGTAAAAACATCAATTAAAGGTGAGGACCGGACCATTACTTTGTATCCGATTGATTTTAAAAACGTTGATAACAATACATTTATTGCAACAAATCAATTTACAATGAAACAAGGAGAACATGAAAGAAGACCAGACATTACTCTTTTTATTAATGGGCTTCCTTTAGTTACCTTTGAATTAAAGAACCCAGCAAATGCGAATGTAGGTATTCAACAAGCTTTTGCCCAATTTTCTACTTATAAAGAAGAAATATCTTCTTATATGCAATATAACGAAATTTTAATTGTTTCTGATGGAATTAATGCGCGAGCTGGGTCATTAACAGCGGGAATTGATCGCTTTATGCGGTGGCGCGAGCCGAAAAATGTAGATATTGACGATTCAATGATGGAATTAGAAGTATTGATAAAATACATGCTTACCCCATCTGATTTATTAAACATCATTCAGAATTTTATTCTTTTTGAAAGTGATGGAGACAAGACAATCAAGATTTTAGCAGCATATCATCAATACTATATGGTTAATAAAGCTGTAAAAAGAACATCAAAAGTATTGGCTGACCCTGATGACAAACGAATTGGTGTTGTTTGGCATACCACTGGTTCTGGTAAATCATTGTCGATGGTCTTTTATTCTGGAATAGTAGCTCGTAAACTTGGTAATCCAACTATTTTAGTAATTAATGATCGTAATGATTTAGATGATCAGTTATTTGGTACTTTTGCGGCTGCTCATGAATATCTACAACAAAACCCTGATCACGCTGAATCACGAGGAGAAGTTCGTAAATACATGAGTAAGAATTCTGGCGGGATTGTTTTTAGTACAATTCAAAAATTCTCACCAAACTTTGACGCAGGTGAAGAACATATGCCTATACTTACAAACCGTTCTAACGTTATCGTAATGGTTGATGAAGCTCATCGGTCTCAATATGGAATGCAAGCAAAACTAACCGATAATGGTATTCGTTATGGATATGCTAAATATTTGCGTGAGGCTCTTCCTAACGCCTCGTTTATTGGTTTTACAGGAACACCAATAAATACTGAAGATAAATCTACCGTGGCAATGTTTGGAAATTACATTGATGTTTATGATATTACTCAAGCAGTTAATGATCATGCCACGGTCCGGATTTATTATGAAAGTCACGTTTTCCCATTAAAGCTTAAGGACAATGCAATTGATGAATATCAAAAGTTAATTAAAGAAGCTGGTATTAATGACGATCCTAATCTTAGAGAAACTGAGCGACGGAATCGGGCATTTACTAGATTAGAGGCCCTTGCCGGTGCAAAACCACGGTTAGAAAAAATAGCCCAACACTTTGTTCATCATTTTGAATCACGACAAAAGGAAGAATTTGGTAAGTCGATGATTGTTGAAATGTCACGACAAAATGCAGTAAAGCTATATAATGAAATTGCAAAATTACGTCCTGAGTGGATAAATGATGATATTCATAAGGGAAAAATCAAAGTTATTATGACGTCTAATGCTTCTGATGGCCCAGAATTTGCTAAATTTAAGACAAGCAAACAAGACCGATTTACGTTACAACAACGGATGAAAGATAACGATGACGAATTACAAATTGTAATAGTTGTTGATATGTGGCTAACTGGATTTGATGTTCCTAGCATGAATACCATGTACATTGACAAGCCAATGCAAGGACATAATCTTATCCAGGCAATTGCTCGTGTTAATCGAGTATTTAAGAATAAAGATAGTGGGTTAATTGTCGATTACATTGGGATTGCTGATGCTCTTCGTTTTGCCTTAAATGTATACACAAAAGATGACCAAGGAAAAGTTGGAATTAATGTTGATCGTGCACTAATGCTTCTAAAAGAGAAATATGACATTATTAAAGAAGATTTCCTATATGGGATTGATTACTCAGAATTTGATTCTGATGATAGCCAAACTCGTCAGAAGGCAGTTACTCGTGTTGTAAATGAATTAGCTGCAGAGGACGATGAAACAAAACAAAAATTCTTTGATGTAGTAACAGAACTTCAAAAAGCTTATGCATTAGTTTCAACACAGCCGGAAGCCCAAGATTTAAGTGCGGAGATAGCATTCTTTAAAACGGTTAAAGTATTCTTAACTAAGCTTGAGGCTCCTGACGATCCAGATGATAGTAAAGAGATTCATAGTTCTGTTGATTATCGAATGCAACAACTATTAGATCAATCAATTATTTCAGAGCCGAACGTTGACATTTATCGTGACCTAGGATTAGAACGCCCTAACTTAGATTTAATCTCAGAACAATTTCTTGAAAAAGTAAATGAAATTACTGAGAAAGATCTAGCAATTACTCTTTTAGAGAAACTATTAAAAGGGCAAGTAAAAGCCTACCAAAAAACGAATATTGTTAAAGGCAAGAAGTTTGAGGAATTACTTCAAGAGTCAATTGATGATTACAATAGGCGGGGAATTACCAGTGAAATTGTAATTAGAAAGTTAATTGATATGGCTAAGGAAATTAATAAAGAACAACAAGAAGGTAAGAATCTGGGACTTTCAAAAGAAGAAGTTGCCTTTTATGATGCTTTAGCTGATCATGAGAAAGCTGTTCAAGAATTAGGAGAAGAAAAGTTACATCTTATTGCTGCTGAATTAGTAAAGACTGTAAAGCAACAATCAGGGGTTGATTGGGAGCGGCGCAGCAATGTTCGTGCTAAAATGCGTGTTGCAGTTAAACATCTATTACGTAAGTATGGTTATCCACCTGATATTGCTCCAGATGCCATTAAGACCGTAGTAAAGCAAGCTGAACAAATGGCTTCTCAAGAGAGCTAATTATTAAAGTAAAAAGACTAATTGCTGTTACAACAACCAGTCTTTTTACCACTCAATTATTTTCGGCTATTAATATCTTTTTGCAACTTCAAGAAATAATTGTCAGAGACATGAAACACTTGTCCTAACTGTTGCGAAATATCCGCATCAATTACTAATTTATTATGCAGAAGATGGTCAATTTGCTCTAAAGAAATAGTGGTTTTCTTTGATAAAGTTACTGGTGATATATCTAGTGGAATCATAAATTCTTCTTGTAAAATTTCACCAATAGTTGGCAGTGGAATTTTTGTCATTTTACTATCTCCCAAGTTCAAAAATTAATCTGTTTTAATTATAGCTTAAATTAAAACACTACTACTTATAAATTCTTTAAACCTGAAACCGTTTCCTTACATTATCGCCCAAATGCGTTATAATTAACTTAACTGATCAACAAAGGGGCGATTAGATATGAAGTGTCCATGTCATAACTTATCAAAGAACCAAAAGATTGTTTTATTAACCCTTGTCGCAGGAGCCTTAATTTGGCCAATGTACTTGCTATATAAGCTGGCAAAGAAAAAATAATTTTTATACGAAGAATCACTTGCAGGTGGTTCTTTTTTTCATGATATAATTTGAAAGTTAACTAAAAAGGAGGCGAGTCACATGTTAGATATCCTGGATTACACGAAACAAGAATTGATTTCTGATGCCGATTTTTGGCAATTCGCGGGTGAACATCTTGAAAAACCGACTGAATTTAGGGGCGTTTCATTTGTTTCTTCAATTAAGTTTATTGAGGAGCAACTATTACCGCGCTATGATAAGGTCACTTTGATCCTCGGCTTAAGTGATAATGGAAAAGAATCAATTGGCAAACGGATGAGGCAGTTAAATGACCGGACTGAATTTGTCAATTATGGTTATGAACACCCTGATAGTGAATTTACAAAGCGAATTTTAGATGGCAGCTTGCGACTTTTATTCACAAAACAAGAATTAATTCATACCAAAATGTACTTAATGACAAGTGACGACCGGTATCTCTCATTTGCCGGTTCAATGAATTTAACCGAAGCAGCAATTCATCATAATTTAGAACAACTCGACAGTGACTATGGAATGCAGACGGATCCGCTTTATCAATGCCATGTCCAGATGTTCAATGATAACCTTCACCATGCGACTGCCTATCTGGACGCAAAGAAAATGGCCGGGTTCATTAAGGCGAAAAATAAAGAGCAACTTCAGATTAATGTCTATACCGATACAGTGAATATGGTGAAAAACAAGGATAACGGTGACCAGGATGCGGTGATTATCCCGGCAGAAGAAGTAAAAGAATATAAGGATCAGTATAGTTCTGACGAGGAATTAAAGAAACTATCAGCTCCAGAAAAATTGAGTGTCGCCCAAACTGTCAAGCTCTTTGGCAATGCTGGCTATAAGAAACGCAATCTCGAAAATATCGGGAAAGAACTCTACAGCCTTACTCAAGTAGTTAAACATGTGTCTCGAAACGATGATAACTCAGGAAAGATTACCCGTGAAGAAGATCTCTATCCTAAGCCAGTCTTGTTTTATAACAATGGTCAATTATTTGAAGCGCCCCGTGTTGGCGATAATGTAAAGTCGGAATTAATAACATCGAATTTAACTGGTGCCCGTCTCCGTGAACAGCTTCAATTATTTAGCGATATTGCGCATGAGTACGATAATTACAAAGAAGTCGGTGAGGGGTGGCAAGCATGTGATTTCATGTGTTTCCTATTTGAAGCTCCCTGGCTATGGAAAATCCGTAATATGTATGAATTATCGCCAAGCAGTAAATCACGCGAAGATGTTCCCCTCGGAGTAGCCTTGATTGGTCAAGGACGAACTGGGAAATCGACGTTGGGAAAGCGGCTAGCAGCCAAGCTAACAGGAAGTGGTAACTTCCTTGATGGCGGTGTTTTTGATGCTAAAAATTATGCATTAGGAAAGTCCAATATCAATATGACTATTACAACGGTTTTAAGCGATTATATGTATAGTGCTGGGCCCGTTAATCCGATGATGATTGATGATATTAGCCCTGACTTAACAACACGGCCATATTTTGATCGCTTCATTAAAGAAATTACTAACAATCGTAGTTTAACTCAGCCACTCCCATCATTTATTTTTACGATGAATCGTCGTGAGGGTGACAGTAAATCGCAATTTTCCCTTAAACCGGAAATTATGCGTCGTTTATGGTACCTCAGCTTTGAATCAACTTTTGCCGGGGATGAAGATGAACGAGAAGCTAAGTTAAATGACTTGCTTGAGCGCGCTAACGATCAACTTTATCGTTATTGCCAAGTTGAACTTGCGAAATTTTTCAATGATGTGTCACCAGAGACAGAACAAAAGATTGAAAGGGATTACCTTTATCCAATCAAATATGTCTTGAAACAAGCGATGGACCAATTTGGGATGTTTGAGCTTGTTAAAGACTACTTTGAAGATAATTATGATTACTCACTTTTTGTCGGGCGAAATGATTGGACAATGCTGATTAACCAGGCGGAAGTCGGTGCTGATCTAACGTTTATTCAACAGGATGGTCAGTTAAAAGCGCAAATTAATAAGCAGTTGTTTAATAAGGTTTCAGATAGTACGGCGCGAAATAATGGGTCAATGATGATGGAACGGTACTTCCAATATCTGCCGCGAAAGTATCGAATTAGTTATCAATATACTAGTACCGGTTTTATTGTCGATGTTGCTAATTTTGATCGGTGGCTTAACAGTGATACCCTTCAGCAAAAGTATAATAGCAGCGAGGTAGCCCGGGATGCTCAAAAGGTAAATACTGATGCAAAAATGACTGAATTGCTTACCCGGTTAACAGAGGCACAAGAAAAGCAAGCGCATCGCCACGGGATATTTAGCTGGCTTAAAAAGAAATAAGGTGAACTTATGAAACATATTTGGAAACTTAACCTATTTCAAAAGATAATTGTTTGGTTATTTATAATTGCTTTAATTACCTGGCCCATATATTTTTACGTAAAGGCAAAATGGGGCTAAAATAAGAGTGTAGGTAGTGATAGGTTTTTGAACAAAGGAGTAGATTCTTATGAAGAAAAATAAAACTGAAAACAAAACTACACAACCTAAGAAGCATTCAAAGAAGAAGTTTACTATTTTAGCCCTTTTAGCTGGCGCTATTGCTTTACCAATTTATTTAGTAAAGAAAGCGTAAAATTATAACTTATATTGAAAAGGATCACGATTAGGTGGTCCTTTTATTATGTCTTTTTAAATTTTATTGATCAACATTAAACGGAATAATGTTCATTTGTTATAATTAATGTAACCGCTATACTAATGATTCACAAAGAAAGGATACCGATAACAAATGACCAAAAAGATAATTCTTGACTGTGATCCCGGACATGATGATGCATTGGCATTAACGATGGCCGTTGCTTCACCGAAGATTGATGTCCTTGCCGTAACAACTTCTGCTGGTAATCAAACACCAGACAAAACTTTAAATAATGCGATGCGGATGTTAACTTTACTCCATCGAGAAGATATTCCAGTTGCTCAGGGAAATCAAACTCCGCTGGTTGAGCCGCTTGAAACTGCACCGGAAGTTCATGGGGAAACAGGTTTGGATGGTGCGGACCTTCCTGATCCCGATTTCAAAGTTCAACCAATTCCAGCTATTGAGTTGATTGCTAAAACTCTTCGTGAAAGTGATGAGAAAGTTACCTTAGTAGTTACCGGTCCAATGACAAATGCGGCCTTATTCTTACGGGTCTATCCCGATTTGGCGAAAGAAAAGATTGATCAGATTGTCTTCATGGGTGGGGCAATGGGACTTGGTAACTGGCGGCCATCAGTCGAATTTAATATTTTTGTTGATCCAGAAGCAGCTAAAATTGTAATGAACTTCGGCCTGCCTCTGGTAATGGCACCGTTGAACGTGACTCATAAAGCTCAGATTATGAAGGATGAGATTGAGCAAATCGGGCAAATCAATAATCCAGTTGCCCAAGCTTTCCACGGTCTCCTAAACTTCTTTGAACAGTACCATGAAAATCCTAAGTGGGGCTTTAAGGGTGCGCCACTCCATGACCCATGTACGATTGCTTGGTTGATTGATCCCACCATGTTCGGTACTGACAAAATGAATGTAGATGTTGAAACTCAGGGCGATCTTACACGGGGAGAGACGGTTTGTGACTACTATCAGTTAACTGATAAGTCCCAAAATACTGAAGTCCTCCTTGATATTGATCGTGAGAAATTCATCCAATTGATCATTGATACCCTGCAAAGTTTCTCACAGAAATAAATTTGCTGTTTACAAAAAGAAAGTGAAGAGTTACACTATATGTAAATTTAACAATCTAATTTTCTTCGGGGCAGGGTGAAATTCCCAACCGACGGTAACAAGTACGCTTGGAGTCCGTGACCCGTTAGCATTTATGTTAACGGTTGAACCAGTGAAAATCTGGTACCGACAGTATAGTCTGGATGGGAGAAGAAAACTAAAAATGACACAATCAGTTTAAACGTAAAGCCCCGGATAGCAGTGATGTTATCCGGTTTTATTTTTGCCGAGCTGTTTTTTTAAGTTAACTATTTAACGTCCCGAGAGAAATCTTAGGACGTTTTTATTTTGGAAAGGATGGTTAGAGTGGAAGATGCTTATTTCATGCAAATGGCAATCGCTGAAGCAGCAAAGGCTGGCAATGAAACTTGGAAAAATCCTCGCGTTGGGGCAGTTGTTGTGAAAAATGGTCAAGTTTTAGCGCGAGGTCATACTCACGAATACGGTGGAATTCACGCTGAACGGGATGCAATAGGTAAACTTACGCCGAAACAGGGACAGGGGGCAACTCTTTATGTCACGTTGGAACCCTGCAATCACTATGGGAAACAACCGCCATGTAGTCAGGCGATTATTGACGCGGGCATCAGAAGGGTTGTGATTGCGGAAACAGATCCGCACAAGCTTGTCACCGGGAAAGGAATTGCTACGCTTCAACAGCAAAATATTATTGTCAAAACGGGCGTCCTTAAAGAAGCAGCACAGGCCTTAAATCCGTATTACGATTTTTTCTATCGGTACCAACGACCATGGGTAACTTTAAAACAAGCAGTGAGTCTTGACTATCGCGTGGCCGCAGAAAAAGGTCAACGAACGGCGATTACTAATTCTGCTGTGGCAAAAATGGTTCATACCGAGCGTGGTAATTTTCAAGGAATCTTGATTGGAAGCCAAACCGCCATTATCGATAATCCAACTTTATTAACGACTAGTCCGACAAAGTTTCCGCCAGTAAGGATTGTTCTTGACCGCCGGGGACGTTTAAAAGATAATCCAACCTTACACTTGTTGACTGACGGGCAGGCACCTACTTGGATTTTTACGGAAAATAGTTCGCTACAAGATCAGTTTGCTAAAAGCATTCAGGTATTTTATCGCCGGACGTGGTCAATTAACGACATCTTGCATGAACTTGGTCGACAAGAAATTCAATCTGTTTATGTAGAAGGGGGTCCGACTGTTCATCAAGCGTTTTTACGGAAAGGATTGTTTGAAGAGCTTATTACTTATTTAGCTCCCCAGATGCTTGGCGAAAAAGGGGTGCCAGGGATGGAGTCACCTCATCAATTACATTTAGCCCATCAGGAAATTAAAGTTTTAGAGAATAATATTAGGATTGCGGGAAGGAAGATGGAACATGTTTAGTGGTTTAGTAGCAGGAGTTGGTCGGATAACAGAGATCAACCTACAAGGAGAAACAATTGAACTAGCGGTTACTCCGCGAATTGATGACTTTTTAACTACCGTCCAACTCGGAGATTCAATCGCGGTAAATGGGACATGTTTAACGGTCGTAGAAATCAATAATAATCAATTTACGACAACTCTAATGCCGCAAACGTTTGAAAAGACAACGTTCAAAAACTTGGAAAAAGGGTCCCTTGTAAATCTTGAACGTTCATTGCAAGTTGGCGCACGGCTAGAAGGTCATATTGTAACGGGGCATGTTGACGAACTATCACGAGTTTTAAAGCGGACTGTCAATGAAAATGCTATTGAAGTACAATTTAGTATTCCACACCGCCTGCATGGTCAAGTGGTAGCGCAAGGAAGTGTCGCGATTAATGGCGTAAGTTTAACCGTGATGGAAACTGGTAATGGCTGGTTTACAGTTGGGCTGATTCCGCACACTCAACTCGTGACTAACTTAGATACGCTTAAAGTAGGGGATGAAGTTAATTTAGAAACTGATATTTTAGGAAAATATGTTGTCGCAAACTTATCAGGAGGCAAAAACTAATGGATGTAAAGAAAATTCAAGCAACGATTAAGCATCTGCAAGAAGGTGGTTTAGCAATTGTCATGGATGATGCAGACCGCGAAGCAGAAGGCGATTTGGTGGGGCTTGCTAGTAAAGCTACCCCTGAAAAAGTTAACTTTATGACTAAGTATGCACGTGGATTGATGTGTGTTCCCATGGCACCGGAAGTGGCTGAACGACTGAAATTGTCACAGATGACTGCTGATAATTCGGATCCGTTTGGGACAGCTTTTACAATTAGTGTTGATCACCATTCAACGACTACCGGAATTTCAGCCTTTGATCGTTGGCGCACCATTACTCATCTTGCCGCGCCAACTGCTAAGAACGAAGACTTCTACAAGCCAGGCCATATCTTTCCCTTGGTCGCCAAGAAAAATGGGGTATTAGAACGCGATGGTCATACTGAAGCCGCGGTTGACCTCGCGCGCTTGGCTGGAGTGGAACCAGTTGCTTATATCTGTGAGATTTTAAAAGACAATGGTGAAATGGCGCGATCAGTTGAACTTCATGAGAAAGCAGCCGAATTTGGCTTACCCATCATTACGATCAAAGAACTTCAGGAATACCGGCAAAGTTTAGCGAGCAAACCAGTAGAAGAGGTGCATCTCCCGTCTCAGTATGGTGACTTTCGCTTACGATGGTTTGATGACAATAATCTAGCGCTGATAAAAGGAGATATTGATCCAACTACTCCTGTAATGGTTTGCTTGCATTCAGAATGCTTTACTGGCGATGTTCTTGGTTCCCTTCGCTGTGATTGTGGTCCTCAACTTCATGAAGCAATGCGCCAAATTGAGAAGAACGGCAGCGGGATTATTATTTATTTGCGGCAAGAAGGACGAGGAATTGGTTTAGCAAACAAATTGCGAGCCTATCATTTGCAAGAACACGGCTATGATACTGTCGAGGCAAATGAAAAACTAGGCTTTGCACCAGATGAGCGACAATATGACCAAGCAATTGCGATTTTACATCAATTAGGGATAACCAAGATTAACCTACTTACTAATAATCCTGATAAAATTGAGCAACTACAACTTGGCGATATTGAAATCAATGAACGTCTACCATTAGAAATAGCGCCTAATAACTACGACGAGAATTATTTGATCACAAAGAAAAATAAATTTCATCACTTACTGAATCTGGAGGCTTAATCATGAAAGAATTTACTGGGAAATTTAATGTTCAAAGTGCAGAAATCGGGATTGTTGTTGCTGATTTTAACGAAACTGTCACTAAACAATTAGTGCAGGGAGCTACCGAAATGTTAGCTAAGTTTGACCTTGAAAACGTTGATGTATACCATGTGCCGGGAGCATTTGAAATTCCGTTTATGACGAAACAATTATTGGCAAAAAAGGAATATGACGGCATTTTGACGTTAGGCGCTGTTATCAAAGGTGAAACAGATCACTACGATTTAATTTGTCAAAATGTTGCTAGCGGCGTAATGAATCTTAACTTAAAGAGCAATATTCCAATTACATTTGGCATCCTTACTACCGATAACATTGAACAAGCAATGCAACGAGCGGGACTCAAAGCGGGTAATGAAGGAGCGATCACTGCACAAAGCTTACTAGAGATGATTTCGTTAAATCGACAAATAAATTAAAAATAACCTCCATTCTTGGATAAAACCTTGAATGGAGGTTATTTGCTAACGTTTATTTTTCTGAATCAAACGCTTGATTTCATCTAACTCAGCCTTTAGTTGGCGATTTTCATGTTGGATTTTGACTAACTGGGCGGAAATCTTCCGTTCGTCTTTTTTGGCAAAGAACTCAGTAATTGTACTGGTAAGCATCCCAATAAAACCAATCCCCAAGAGCATCAGGACAATCGCAGCTGCCCGGCCAATTCCGGTCTTAGGAATCACATCCCCGTAACCAATCGTAGTAGCAGTTGTAATTGCCCACCACAGGGCTGTTTCATAAGAGACTTTCTCCGAGATACAAAACATTGCTGCGGCTACCATTATGACAGCAATCGTAATGTACAAGTAGTAGAGCAACTCATTTCGCTCAAAGAAGACGCCCAGACGACCGGTAAATCCGACTAAACGCATAATTCGCATGAGTTTAAGCATCTGAAAGGTTCTACCAATTTGCCCAATTCGGAAGAGAAAGAAAAGGCTGCTGGCAGGAATGATTGATAGAAGGTCAAAGATGTTATCTTTCACAAATTCGCGTTTATTTGGTGAAATAATCAGGCGGATAACGTAATCAGTAAAGAAGACCAACCAAATCCCATTGTCAATCATATTGTAAGGGTAGGTGTCAATATTGATTCGCTTGGCATAATATGCGATCAGCATTCCAATCGAAATAACGGCTAAGATAGCCATAATAATTTGGTAGACAATGTAGGTAAACTTCTTATGCACGATTTTTCTCCTGCCCATAGATTTAATTTTATCTTAAGCGTCTCTTGAAAGGGATGCAAGGATTATTCTGCTTTACTTGCGCTTCCGTTCCCATCCGATCGTAATGATTCCGGCAAAAATGGTCCAGCCTAGGCCAATCAAACTGAGTAATACGCCTAATTTGATTCCCGGCAACTCGTAGCTAAAGGTAACATGGTGAGTTCCAGCAGGTAAGTATACTCCTAAGAAAGCCTGGTTTGTTCGTAAAGTGGTTGCCTTTTTACCATTAACTTTCACTGACCAGCCAGTAGAATAAGGAATCGAAGAAGTGAGGACGCCAGGACGAGTCGTTTTAATCATTCCTTGAACTTGGTTACGTTTGAATTTAACGTTCTCTAGGCGATGGCGCTGCAATGTTTTAACTTCACGATAATAGTTATTATCTAGTTTTTCTGCTACTACCCGGTACTTGAGCTCATAAGTTCCGAGTTTTGAAGGCTGGAAGGTGAGTGAAGTCGGCAGTTTACCATCATAATAACCAATATTAAGCGTCGAATTAGTAACATGCTTGAACAAGGAAAGGGTACTTTGCCGCGCCTGCTCAATCGTAGCGGTTCCAAACTTACTGCCGATATTAAGCTTAAAGCTAATATCAGGTGAACCGTTTAAAACGTGGTAACGCCAATAGCGATAGTGGGTATAGCGCTGATTAATAACATTTCCGGGATTAAGGACCGTTTCCTTGAGATGTGCTTGTTCGTAGGCAATCTGTTCTTTCATGGAGAAAGGAATGTACTTAATCTTGGAAAATTCAATATGCAACTCGCTGCCCTTTAATTTTTGCTGCATTTTTTTACTTTGCAGCTCTGGTAATTGTAATTGATAAGTTTCTTCACTATCGGTATAGGTCAGTTTAGCCGGGTTAACCTTATTCAAGCGGTTAGAAACTAACTCGCTTTTAAGGGGATAGACATGCGTCTTGAGCTTAGCGGCTTTCATTCCTCGGAGCTTTTCTTGCTTATCAACCAGAACACCGGTAGCTAAAACGCGTTCTTTTTCAGTTGGTGAGAGTGATTGATAATCTTTTTTCTTAATGTAGTTATCTTGCCAGTAAAGTAATGGGAAGGCATAGTTTGTTTTATACCGCATCGTTTGCGTGGGCACAAACTCATCCTTGCTTTGGGGATTGCTTGGTTGCCCTTCATCGTAATTGATGACTGGATCAGTTGCTTTATCTAAAAAGTAACCAGCGGGAATCTTTGTCGCGTTATCACCATTGCTTTGAACAAAGAGATATTTGACGCCAAAGAAATTATTCATAATTGTCCGATCATCGGCTTGCCGAATGGGGATGTTAGCCTGATACTGGTTATTTTGCAGGCTTGTATTAAACTGTCCCAAATATTTATTTTGCAGTGAATAGTAAGAATCAATGTTATGCAATCCAGAAGTAAGGTCATTATCAAGGTTAGGGCCGTCAATAATCTTATTTTGGCTAATTGTTGAAACGCGGTAAAAAGAATTGTTCTTCAAATCCTGATCAAGGTTACCGTAACGGTTACTGGTAATTGCCTGATACTCTCCCCGGCTCAACATACTACTAGAGAAATCACCATTATAAGGGAAAGCCGCGTAAATTGCGTTCACCCCGGCGTTAAGCATTGTAATCGCTAGTAACCACTGGTAAGGATGAGCAAGTTTGTTTAAGTGAATCAACCAGATGACCATTAGGGAGCCGATTAAGAAAATAACCGGCATAAAAATATCATTTTCATTGTCAAAGAAGAAGGTTGCGATCAAGACAATGAGGTAAATCCCCGTTGCCCAACTTAGGACCGCCATTGTCTTTTGATCAAGCATCGGAATGTTCTCTGCTAGAATACAGACGGTCATTGCTAATGGAAGGTAAATCAAGAGCGTCCAACGGTTAGACGCTGACATCATTCCGTTGAAGAAAGCGCCGACTGCTGGAATTAGCAGCATGATGAGCGCTAGACCAAGGCTGATCGTTAGCAAGGGATACTTTCGCGGACGGGAATAAATGTAAACAAGGGCGATAAAACCAATTGAAACGATCCCTAACGCAGACCAGAACATGAAATACCATTGACCACCGTTAATCAGTGATTTAGGCAAAAAGAGGTAGTAGTAAAGAGGATAGGTTTTTAAACCATTAGCAAATAATGATCCAGTCCGGGTTGAATTTGTGACCGCAATAATTTCGGGAACAAGCAAAACTGCTGATAAGAGGACACTAGTAATTGTTGCAAAAGCAAGTTTAAGCAAGGCTTTCCCATAATTAAGCGTGCGACGATAATGTGTTCCTACGCGAAGAACAAGATAGAGGAATGAACCAATTCCTAAAACATAAGCAAGGTAATAGTTGCTTACTAGCATCCATGTAAAGGCACCAGCAAGCGGCCAGGGCGATCCTTCTTGTAATATCCGTTCAATCTGAACCACAATTAACGGAAAGATAATAAATGGCGTGGTAAAGAAGGGCTGGGCGATACAGGCATAGAGTAAAAACGAATTGACCAGGTAGGTTGTTGCCCCCATCAAAATGACGCTATTGCGAAACTTAAAGTGTTGAGCGAAATAGACGAAAGCGAGGCCAACACAATACATCCGGATAATATTAATTACCTGGTAGGCGAGGGTAATCTTTGCGGCGGGAAAAAGCAGTGCAAGATAAGAGAAAATATCCCCAATTGTATAGTAAGAATATACTTGAAAGGTATCACTGCCTAGCCCCATTTGCCATGACCAGAAGTTTAGGCGGAGATGGTGGAAGAAGCTAACCAGTGCTTCTCGATACTTTGCTAGTAAAGGTAAATGCTGGTTGAGAGCATCTTTACTGAGAATAAAAGTATGACCAGTAACTAAATATGTCCCGAAAATACATAAGGCTAAGAAGATGAATAAAATAGTGTATTCACCGTATAGTCTTTTTACCGGTCGTTTTTTAAATGAGAAATCCATAATTCCTCCTTGGATTAACAATCATTTTTTAGGATATCTCTAATATTTTAACAAAAAAATATTAAGAGTGACGTTCTTAATTTTAGCGGACATTCTTAGAATTTGGGTGGTAAGTTCTAAAATGATCAATTACAATAAAAAAGATCTTTATATTAAAGGGGTAGTTTTATGGAAAATATAGGTAACTTTACAGTAGCAAAACGATGGGGATCTTTTTTGCTACTATATTTAGGATATATGATTCTATTTGCTGACCGAACAGTGATGAATATTTCCCTTGCTTACATCGGTAAAGACTTTCATGTTGGGGCAGCAGCATTAGGGGCAACCGCCAGTGCGTTTTTCTTAGGGTATACTTTAATGCAGATACCTGGCGGATACTTAACTGATAAGTTTGGCAGTAAACTGATGGTGATTATTTCCCTGTTTGCCTGGTCGTTGATGACGATGGTGACTGGCTGGGCGTGGTCCCTTGCTGCCTTGATTGCGATTCGATTTCTATTTGGGATTGCAGAAGGACCATATCCAGCAGCAGCCTTAAAACGAATTTCTGAAAATTATGATAAGAGTGAGAAATCACAGGCAACTTCTGCCTTAATTTCATCGAATTATGCTGGGGCAGCAGTAGCACCACTAATTATTGTGCCAATTATTGCTAGCAATGGTTGGCGAAATGCCTTTGTTTGGCTTGGGGTTGGCGGGTTTATTATTTTGCTTGCCTATTACCTGGTAGAACGGCCAATTAATAGCAGCCAAGAAAATGGGCAGGCTCGTCCCAAGATTGAATGGAAAAAGATTGACCACCGTGTCTGGGCTTTTGTAGTAATTGGACTTGCCCTGAATATCATTACTAAAGGGCTTGAAACCTGGATGCCAGTTTATTTCTTACAAGAACAAGGAATTAATTTGAAGAACTTGGCATGGTTAGTACCATTACCAGTTATTTCTGGAGGCATTGCAGCATTTATTTCTGGCTTTGTGATGGTGCATTTGTTTAAGAAGCATGAACGGTGGATGATTAGTATTGCTTCATTCCTGACTCTGGTTTTCATGTTTGGTCTCTTTAAGTCAACTTCATTAGTAGGCGTTGTGATCTTTGATGTCTTGATCTATTTCGTTAAATCATTGGCATTTACCGGTATCTTTAGTTTCATTGCACAGATTTTATCGGAGAAAACTTATGGATCATCAATTGGGATTGTTAACTTTGGTGGGCAACTTGGTGGTTTTGTTGGTCCGCTCTTAATTGGGTGGATTGTCCAAGCAGCCGGCTCATATTCAGCTGCTTTCTTCGGCCTTGTTATCAGTGCATTAGTTGCAGTGATTGCATGTTTGTTTATTAGGAAAGCATAAAATAAGGAGAGTGGAAAATAACCTACTCGACAAGGCGGTTGGCTAAGCTAGGACGATGATTAGCACGGCACGAGCTGATTATCGTTCGTACTTAGACTCGAGCCTTGTGGCGACGCGAAGCTAGTTCCACGTTATCTTTCTATTGTTCATAAAAGTAGTTGAGGCTGAGAGAAAACAAAAAGTTTTCTCCCAGCCTCTAATCTTATAAGTCCTTACTTCATTAATACTTTTAATAGCTTGCCGTGGCAACGATGCAAGGCACTTTGGACGCTCCGTTTAGAGCAATCAAGGGTACCAGCAATCTCAGTTATCGAATAACCAGTATGGAGATACACTAGTACTTTTCGTTCAAATGTAGAACAGTGGCAAAGTAAACGGTCAAGACTCTGCCGGCAATAAATAATGTCATCAGGGGAATGATGTAAAAAGTCGGTAAGTGTTTCAGCAAAATCATCGCTTAATGCGTAAAGACAGCCTGCTGGGATCCGTTTGTGAGCCTGAGTTTGTCGTTGAATATCACGAATCCGGTTGGTTAAGCATTCCTTAAAAAAGCAGCTAAACATGCGCGGACCTTGATTATTGTATAAACGAATAACTTCTAGCATCACAACACGGGCTTCCTGTTCCCAATCTGCCAATTCAAGGCCGCTAATATTATATCGTTGCCACAGTCGGCGAACGAGCGGCCAATAACGGCGAAATAACTCTTCGAAGTCTTTGTTGCTTCCGCGACGGGTATTGTTAATCAACTTAAGGTACTTTTCTCCATCTTCTTCATTGAAGCGCATATCAAAAATGCTCTCCTTTAAAACTATAATTTACGCGACATGCTTCCCATCATAGTGTTTGTCCTATTTATTTTTCTTCTCCCCAAATAGGTAAACTGACGACCTAAAAGAAGGGATTCATTCCTTAATTCAGGCAAGATAAAACGGTTTAATTTTATCACGCAGTTCGCCTCGCGTTGGTATTAATTTATCAAATGTCTTATTTTAGAACAATAACAGAATTTGTATAATCAGAACGATTAATCGAACGTTAAAGCGAAAAAAGATAGTAACAAAGGTGCATAACCATTTTTTATAATTTCGAATAATTTTATTTTCAAATACTAATTAAAGAATTGATCAGAAATTTACGGGTGAGGCTGGTTGATTAGGGTAACGATACTGGTACTAGTACATTGATCATTACAATGGATATCGACTTGCCAGGTTTGGATTCGTCGGCCACATTTAATCGGAACTGCAATAGCTCTTAATTCACCATTCGATACCGCAATGAGGTGCTCTGTGGTAATATTAACTCCGAGAGCTATTTGATCTTGTTGATGATCAGCTAACCATTGATTAGCACCTAAGGAAGCTGCGGTTTCAGCGAGGACTGCATTTATTCCACCATGAACGATTCCATAAGGTTGCTTGAGTTTATCACTTACTTTAACAGTGATAACGCACTTGTTGGCTGTGACTGATTGAGTTTGAATATCTAAATTTTCTAATAGGTTCATTATTATTGACCTCACAAAAGGAGTAGAGTAGTTATGACAACAGTTGATTGGCAACCGGTTAAAGATTATTCTGAAATTATTTTTGAACGAGCGGGAAAGATTGCAAAAATTACAATGAATCGTCCAGAAAAGATGAACGCCTTTACCCCCGTTACAATTCAAGAAATGATCGACGCGTTTACCATCTGTCGTGATGATAGCACAATTGGGGTGATTATCCTAACCGGTGCCGGTGATAAGGCTTTCTCATCTGGTGGTGACCAAGGAGTTCGAGGTAACGGCGGATATGTCGGCCCCGATAAGATTGCTCGTCTCAATGTCCTTGACTTGCAGCATTTAATCCGGATTATCCCTAAACCAGTCATTGCGATGGTAAAAGGCTGGTCAGTTGGTGGCGGAAATATCTTGCAACTTGTCTGTGACTTAACAATTGCTGCTGACAATGCTAAATTTGGGCAAACTGGTCCCAAGGTCGGCAGTTTTGATGCTGGCTATGGATCTGGTTACCTTGCCCGCGTGATCGGTCACAAACGGGCAAAGGAAGTCTGGTTCTTAAACCACTTCTACAGTGCCGAAGAAGCCTACCAGATGAACTGGATTAATAAAGTTGTGCCATTAGACCAAGTTGAATCAGTTACCTTGGACTGGTGTAACGAAATTTTGAAGAAGTCACCAACGGCATTACGGTTTATTAAGGCTGCTATGAATGCTGATACTGATGGACTAGCTGGCCTCCAACAACTCGGTGGTGATGCGACGATGCTCTTCTACACCACTGATGAAGGTAAAGAAGGGCGCGATGCCTTTAACGAAAAACGGGACCCTGATTTTGACCAGTTCCCTAAATTCCCATAAAAAGAGGCAATTTAAATGGAAACACAAAACTGGCTATTAAAGCAAGCGGCAACTCAGCCGAACCAGATTGCAATTGATGACGGTAATGAGCGCCTATCATTTGCTGAATTAAAAAAACAAGTAGAGGTACTTGTGGGAAAAATTGACCACCTTAATCCTGGTTCGCGGGTAGGCCTCCTAGCTACTAATACTTTGATGAGCTATAAATTGGCATTAGCAATCATGTGTAGTGGCCGCACGATTGTCTGGTTGAACTGGCGGCTTGCTGGTGAAGAGCTTGAACGACAGATTAAAGATAGTGGCCTTCAGTTGTGCTTGGTTGAAAATTCTCTCTGGCGATCAGGAATGACGAATCCTTTTAAGTCTTACAGTGCATTCTTGATAACAAATGCCGATCCAGGAGAGTTGATTCCGGTATTTAAATCAGACTGGGTAGCCAGCATCATGTATACTTCTGGGACGACCGGTAAGCCTAAAGGAGTTTTGCAAACTTTCGGCAACCATTTTTATTCAGCAGTCTCTTCTGCATTGAATTTAGGTTTATCGTCCGCGGATAAGTGGTTATGTGTAGCACCGATCTTCCATATTAGTGGTTTTTCGATTATTATGCGGGGATTAATTTACGGGATGACCGTTCGCTTGGTCGAGAAGTTCCGAGCCGAAGAAATTGAACGGATTTTAGCAAATGAAACGGTCACTATTATGTCGGTTGTGCCTTTTATGCTGAAAAAGCTCATTCAGCAGCAAAATAAGACTAATACGCACTATAATTCAGCATTTCGTTGTATGTTACTTGGGGGCGGAACGATTGATCGAGAAACGCTCGAGATATGCTTACAACGGTCAATTCCTGTTGTTCAATGCTATGGAATGACGGAAACATGTTCCCAAATTGTTGCATTACGGTCAGTCGATGCACTCCTAAAATTAGGATCAGTTGGACAGCCACTATTCTCAACCCAACTAAAACTTAGTAAAGATGGTGAAATTCTGCTGAAAACACCGGCTTTAACTCCGGGCTATCTTAACCTGCCTGATAAGTTGCCTTCTAAAATGATTGACGGTTGGTACCGGACAGGAGATATTGGTCACCTGGACAAAGAAGGCTACCTCTATATCGATGGTCGCGCAGATGAAATGTTGATCTCGGGCGGAGAAAATATTTTTCCCCAAGAAGTTGAGCAGGTCTACCAACGTTACCCACAAATTAATGAAGTGGCAGTCGTTGGTCAAAATGATTCTGTCTGGGGACAAGTACCAGTTGCCTTTGTCGTCAGTGATCGTCGTCTTTCTACAACCAAGCTAATGAATTATGGTTATGAACATCTGGCACGCTATAAGGTTCCTCAACACTATATTTTCGTTTCGGAATTGCCGAAAAACGCGAGTGGCAAGATTCGCCGGTTTATGTTACGAGAAAAATTGAATAATAAGTAAAAAAACGAGGCTGAGAGAAAGCAAAAGTTTTCTCCCAGCCTTAACTGTTTTCATGAACAATATTTTTATAATTGCTTTTTATTCTTTGCCAGCTTTTTGATTTCACAATCGTAGTCACAACCTGCACATTTACCTTGCTTGCCTCGTTGAAAAGTCTTAACAAGGAGGTAAAAGGCTAATGCAATAATTGCAGCAATAATAATAACGTTAATAATTAATCTCATTTTAAATCACCCAATAAACAATCGACCAACTTGAAAGATAATAAATGCAATCCCATAAGCAACGACTAAACTGGATGCAACAGAATAAAGCATCCACTTTGTAGAACCAGTTTCTTGCTTAATAGTTGCTAACGTTGCGAAACATGGTGCATATAAGAGAATAAAGACTAGTAACGTATAAGCAGAAAGCGGAGTCATAAACTGACCAAGGGAAGCGATAAGGAATGCTTTACTGCTTGTATGGAACATTACCATCATACTAGAAGTAATAACCTCTTTGGCAAGGATCCCTGTAAACAAAGCACTAATTGGCTGCCACTGGTCAATACCAATTGGCTTAAAGATCGGAACAAGGATGTGTCCAAGGCCGGCTGCAAAGCTATTAGCCGAATTAGTAACAAAACCACTAGGGCCAAAACTTGATAATATCCAGATTAAAACAGTTCCGGCAAAAATAATTGTCCCAGCTTTTTTAATAAATCCCTTACCCTTATCCCATGTACCGTGCCAAATTACATCAAGACGGGGAAGGTGATAGTGCGGAAGTTCAACTACAAACACTGAGCTTTCTTTTACTTTAAAGATTACTTGATAGAATTTTGCCATTGCTAAAGCCACGACAATCCCTAAGAAGTAGACTGATAAAACAATCAGGGCTTGGTGACGTGGGAAGAAGGCGGCAACGAATAAGCTATAAATCGGTAGACGGGCTGAACAACTCATAAACGGCATGATTAAGGTAGTGATCAGTCGTTCTTTAGGCTGTTCAATTGTTCGCGCGGCCATGATTCCCGTAACGTTACAACCAAAACCGATAATTAATGGAATAAAGGATTTACCGTTTAAACCAATCATCTGCATAACCCGGTCTGTTACTAAGGCTGCCCGCGCCATGTAACCAGAGTCCTCAAGCAGAGAAATACAGGCAAAGAGCATGAAAATTTGCGGAATAAAGGCTAAAACTCCTCCAACTCCGGCAATAATACCGTTAACGACTAGCGACCGTAATGCGGGAATTGCCCCTAGACTAGCTAAGGTTTGGTCGGCAGTAGTTGAAACTGGACCTGATATAAACTGATCAAGCATATCGGAAAGTGGGGTACCAACCCAATCAAAGGACAACTTAAACATTACAAAGAAAATTAAGACAAAAATTGGTAGGCCAAGAATCGGATTGGTAACAATTTTGTCGATGCGACTTGTTAGCTCAACTTGACCACCGTTACTAAGTGGATGCCGCGTCTGATCAAGCGTGTCCTCAATAAAGTGTAACCGGACTTCAAAAATCTGGTCAGCAAATTTTTGCGCGTCATAATATTTTTGTTGCGAAAGCAGGGGAGTTAGACCTTTTTCCTGGGCAAATTTGCGGATTACTTTATTCTTACTTATGAATTGAATCGCTAACCAACGCGCAACTTGGGGCGCAAAAGAATAATCGCTTGCCAGTGCTGTACTTGCCTGCCTGATTGCTTGTTTGATCATCGGGGGATAATCTAAGTCTAGTTGGGTAGGATGGAGCGAATTACAATTGATAGTTTCTTTTCGTAATTGATCAATTCCTTGGTGCCCGCGAGCATTTGTTGTCATTACTTTACAACCGAGCCTTTTTTCAAGCAGGTCAAGGTCGTAGTCGTACCCTGATCGGCGGAGATCATCAATCATGTTAAGAACCAATACAACAGGATAGCCGAGTTCCAATACCTCGATTGTTAACAAAAAGTTTCGTTTTAACTGACTAGCATTTGTAATATTTAAGACCATATTAGGTTGGTTATGCATTAAGTAGTTAGTTACTACTGCTTCGTCTTTTGTCAAAGGATCGAGTGAATATACACCAGGTAAATCGATGATAACAATATCTGTTCCCTTAAGCGTTCCTTGTTTCTTTTCAACTGTGACTCCTGTCCAATTACCAACATAGGCGTATTTATCAGTGAGTGTGTTAAACAGGGTCGTTTTGCCAGTATTAGGGTTTCCAATCAGCGCAACTGTTGTCATCTCACTTTGCCTCCGTAAGCAATGCGAAAACGGTGTACCGCAAACCGATTCGTTGGTGGTCATTTTCGATTATCACTGGGCCATGAAAGGGGTATTTTTGAACTACTTTAATCGGACACCCTTCACACAAGCCCATATCATGTAGTCGGGCGGCAGTGGCTGTATTTAAACAGTCAAATGAGTGAAGAATATAATTTTGTTGAATCATTATCGCCACCTACCTTATCGAATATTCCAAAATTATATAAACACTATATTATATCTTCATTATACACTTAAATCATTTGTTGAGAAAGCGCTTAAAATAAATTGAGATGAATAGTTTTATTTTTTTATTATTCGGATATAATAAGAATGTAAAGAATTTATTGATATTTATGGAATATTTACCGAGAATATTTTGGAATATTTCGGTCAGGAGGATGAATTTTATGGCAACACTAGAAATAAAGGATCTTCACGTTTCAGTTAAAGATGAAGAAAGCAAAGAAGAAAAGGAGATCCTTAAAGGGGTTAACCTTAAGATGAAAACTGGAGAAATTCATGCGATTATGGGACCAAATGGAACTGGTAAATCTACTCTTTCTCAAACCATCATGGGTCATCCTAATTATCATGTTACGCAAGGAGATATTCTTCTTGACGGGGAGAGTATTGTTGATATGCCGGTTGATGAACGGGCACGAAAAGGCCTCTTTCTTGCAATGCAATATCCAGCTGAAATTCAAGGGGTTACTAATGCTGAATTCCTTCGAGCAGCGATCAATGCTCGGCGCCCTGAAGATGATCAGATTTCAGTAATGGACTTTATTAAGAAACTCGACAAGAACTTGGAATTGCTTGATATGAGTCAATCCATGACTGAACGTTATCTTAATGAGGGATTCTCTGGTGGTGAAAAGAAGCGGAATGAGATTTTGCAGCTTTTAATGATTGAACCTAGTTTTGCGATTCTTGATGAAATTGACTCTGGACTTGATATTGATGCCCTTAAGGTGGTTTCAAAGGGCGTTAACTCAATGCGCGGCGACAATTTTGGTTCATTAATTATTACCCACTACCAACGCCTTTTGAACTACATCGTTCCCGATACGGTTCACGTAATGATGGGTGGCCGAATTGTTAAAACTGGTGGCCCTGATCTTGCCAAGAAACTTGAAGATGAAGGTTACGCTGGCTTACGTGACGAATTAGGTCTTGATATCAAACTTGTAGATGATGAAGACTAGGAGGCAGTTTGATGACAGAATTAAACTCAGCAAAAGAACAAATACTTGCTGCTAGTAAGGCAAATAATGAACCTCAGCAATTGATTGATCGCCGGCTTAATGCTCGTGAGCTAATGGAAAAGCTCCGTTTGCCACGGATGCAACGGTTCGATTTTCGGACTTGGCCCCTGATTGCGGATCAGCCATTGAAATGGATTAAATCAGACACTAACCTAGTTGAAAAACCTACCGCCGATGATGAAGTACTTAAGGTAACCCAGTTTGGGCAAACTTTGCTCCATGTTAACTTGCCACAAAAGCTTCAAGAGCAAGGTGTTATTTTAACAGATATCTTTACTGCTGCTCGCAAATATCCTGAACTTTTCAATAAGTACTTCATGACTGCAATCAACCCTGAAGAAAACCGCTTAACTGCTTATCATCTTGCTTACCTTAATGCTGGTCTCTTCCTCTATATTCCGAAAAACGTTGAAATTGAAAAACCAATTGAGGTCGAGATTATTCAGGATAGCACTCAAGACGAGCCCCTGATTTCGCATATTCTAGTAATTGCCGATCGTGGAAGCCGAATTAAATTTATCCAACACCTTACAACGGTTGGTGATCATGAAAATGCCGCTAATATGATGATTGAATTAATGGCGCAGGAAAATAGTGAGATCGACTTTTCTTCCTTAGATGAATTCGGCCCTCATACCCATACTTACTTTAAGCGACGTGCCGATATTGGCAAAGATGCACATGTTGAATGGGCAGTCGGCTTGATGAATGATGGTGCCACAGTTGGTGACATGGATTCCGAATTACTAGGTGATGGGGGTTATGCTAATTCAAAGATGATTGCCGTAACTACTCGTGACCAAGAAGTTGGCGTCAACAACCGCGTTACCAATCATGGCAAGTACACCACCGGATTAATTAACCAGCGGGGCGTTATTCTTGAAAAGTCTGAATTGATTTTTAATGGAATTGGGCAAATTATTCATGGTGCTCATGGTGCTAAAGCTGATCAACAAAACCGAGTATTGATTATGTCGGATCAAGCACGGGGGGATGCTAACCCAATTCTGCTGATTGACGAAAATGATGTTGAAGCAGGACATGCGGCTAGTGTTGGCCCGGTTGATCAACAACAAATGTATTACTTAATGAGTCGGGGAATTCCGCGCGCACAAGCAGAACGAATGGTTATTCGAGGATTCCTAGGAGCAGTCTTGAGTGGAATCCCAGCAGCGGATGTACGAAATAAGTTAATTACGATTCTTGAAAGGAAGCTCGCCGATGGACAACAATACGAATGATTATTTAGCCGACTTTCCAGCACTTAATCAGCGGGTTAATGATGAACGCTTAGCCTACCTTGATAATGCTGCGACTGTTCAGCGCCCGCGTCAGGTAATTCAGGCACTTGTTAACTTTTATGAACAAGACAATGCAAATGTTCATCGAGGAGTTCATACACTAGCAGAACGTGCAACTAAGGATTATGAAGAAGCGCGAAAAAAAGTGCAAAAGTTTATTAATGCGCCGAGCTCTAATGAAATTATCTTTACCAAGGGGTGTACGGATGGGTTGAATCTCGTCGCTGCAACCTATGGCGAACAAAATATTCAACCTGGTGATGAGATTGTTATTTCAATAATGGAACACCATAGTAACCTTATTCCTTGGCAACAATTAGCTAAGAAAAAGGGTGCTACCCTGAAATATATTGAATTAACTCCAGATGGCGAACTTGATCTTGCAGATGCTAGAAAGAAAATTACCGATAAGACAAAGATTGTGGCAGTAGCCCATGCTAGTAATGTATTAGGAACAGTGACGCCCTTGAAAGAATTAGCAACGATTGCGCACCAGCATGGGGCAATTATTGTCGGTGATGGCGCGCAAGCAGTTCCCCATATGCCTGTCGATGTACAAGATCTTGATGTTGACTTTTACGCTTTCTCTGGTCATAAGATGATGAGTCCAATGGGAATAGGGGTTTTGTACGGAAAAGAGAATTTATTACGAGCGATGCCTCCTTACCAATACGGTGGGGAAATGATTAATGATGTTCACCGGGATGAGAGTACATGGGCTGATATTCCGTTTAAATTTGAAGCGGGAACCCAAAATATTGCCGGGGCAGTAGGTCTTGGAGCCTCAATTGATTATTTAAATAGCATTGGAATGGATAGGATTGTGCAAAAGGAACAGGAACTTGTTAACTATGTTTTGCCTAAGTTAATTGCTATTCCAGACGTTGAAGTTTATGGTCCGCAATCACCGGCAAAGCATACTGGGGTAATTGCCTTTAACATCAAAGGCCTTCATCCCCATGATGTTGCTACGGCCCTTGATATGGATGGAGTAGCAATTCGTGCCGGTCACCATTGTACGCAGCCACTCATGGAAGACTTGGGAGTAACAGCAACCGCTCGTGCCAGTTTTTATTTTTACAATACTAAAGAAGATGCTGACCAATTAATTAACGCAATCAAAGAAACAAAGGAGTTCTTTAACATTGGGACTATCTAAGTTAAATGGTTTATACCGTGAAGTGATTCTCGATTATGCCGATCATCCACATAATAAGGGAGAATTAGCAACTACTACGAATGCAATGACCCTTCATAATCCGACTTGTGGAGATACGATTAATCTTCAGGTCGAAGTAGAAGATAACAAGATCAAAAATATTGCCTATACTGGGGATGGTTGTACCATTAGTCAAGCATCAGCAAGCATGATGACCGATGCTGTTAAAGGAAAAACAACTGAAGAAGCCCTTGCGATGGCAAAGACTTTTTCTGATATGGCAATCGGTAAAGAACATTCAGAAGCTGACTTGGATCAACTAGGGGATGCCCGGATTCTTACCAGTATTATGGAATTTCCAGCTCGAATAAAGTGTGCCACGCTCTCATGGTGGGCATTACAACGAGCCCTGTTGAAGGATAGCGAGGAGGAAGAAGATAATGAGTAATGATGCAGCAAGCATTATAAATAATAATGACCAGTACGAATACGGCTTTCATGATGATGTGGAGCCGGAATATTCAACTGGGAGAGGGTTAACAGAAGAAACTGTCCGCAAAATTTCAGCTGCTAAGCATGAGCCTAAATGGATGCTAGATTACCGGCTTAAGGCCTATAAGATTTATAAAGAATTACCGATGCCAAAATTTGGGCCAGATTTATCAGAGTTAGACCTTAAGAATATGCTTTACTACCAAAAGATGACGGATAAAAAGTTTCGCGATTGGGATGAGGTGCCCGAAGATTTAAAACGGACTTTTGATCGATTAGGCGTTCCAGAAGCAGAGCGAAAATACCTTGCCGGTTCATCTGCTCAATATGAATCTGAAGTTGTTTATCACAACATGAAAAATGAGTTTGAAAAGCTAGGGATTATTTTTACTGATACAGATACAGCCTTAAAAGAGTACCCAGAATTATTTAAGAAATGGTTTGGTAAATTAGTTCAACCAACTGATAATAAATTTGCGGCCCTAAATGCAGCAGTATGGTCGGGTGGTTCATTTATTTATGTACCAAAGGGCGTTAAGACAAAGACGCCAATTCAATCTTACTTCCGACTTAATGCGGAAAACTCAGGACAATTTGAGCGGACCTTGATTATTGTTGATGAAGGGGCAAGTGTCGATTATGTTGAAGGATGTACTGCTCCCAATTACTCTTCTGATAGTCTCCATGCTGCGGTTGTTGAAGTTAATGTCTGCAAGGATGCTTACTGCCGCTACACAACTATTCAGAACTGGTCTGATAATGTTTATAGTCTAGAAACAAAACGGGCCGCAGCGGCAGAAAATGCAACCATGGAATGGGTCGATGGAAACCTTGGCTCAAAAGTCACGATGAAGTACCCAAGTGTCTACCTTAATGGTGAGGGTACACGGGGAACCATGCTTTCCATCGCAGTTGCCAGTAACGGAATTCACCAAGATTCGGGAGCCCGAATGATCCACAATGCTAAAAACACATCTAGTTCAATTGTTTCAAAATCGATTGCTAAGACAGGGGGCTCAACTGATTACCGTGGAACAGTTCGTTTTGGTAAGCACTCCGATGGCTCTAAAGCCCACGTTGAATGTGATACGATCATTATGGACGACCAATCATCCTCAGATACGATTCCATATAATGAAATTGACAATGCTCATGTCGCAATGGAACATGAGGCTAAAGTATCTAAGATCTCTGAAGAACAACTTTACTATCTTATGAGCAGGGGAATTTCAGAAGCAAAGGCAACTGAAATGATTATTATGGGCTTCGTGGAACCATTTACGAAACAATTACCGATGGAATATGCAGTTGAATTGAACCGCTTGATCAGTTTTGAGATGGAAGGTTCAATTGGTTAATTGAATTAATAAATAAGTTTGGAGGAACGTTTATGGCTGACGAAAAAGATACCCCCTTTTCACCAATTGAAAATAAAGTAATGGATGCGTTGGAAGAAGTTATTGATCCAGAATTGGGAATTGACCTCGTTAACCTTGGCCTTATTTATGATGTTAAGGTTGATGATAATGGTGAATGTACGGTCACAATGACTTTAACGACAATGGGCTGTCCATTGGGCGACATCTTAAATCGTGACATTACCAAGGCAGTTACTTCTGTTGAAGGTGTAACTAAATGTAATATTAACCTTGTGTGGGAGCCAGTTTGGGATTTGTCAAGAATGAGCAGGTTTGCTAAAATTGCACTAGGAATTCACGGCTAGATATAGGAGGTTAGACATGGATATTAAACGCTTTGTTTATCAACGAAAGAGGCTTGGCTATTCACAAGTTGCCTTAAGCAAGGGGATTTGTACCCAGTCGACCTTAAGCAAGTTTGAAAGCAATGGCCAAGTACCATCACTCACGATTTTGGCGCAGCTTTGTGACCGGCTAGGACTAACGATTGATGATTTAAGTAAGGACAATACATCCTCAATTCGTTATATGAGAAGCCTGCTTGACCAGATTGAATTGGCTTTAATGATTGAACACTTTCCTCAGGCAGTTAGTAACCTTAAGAAGATTCGGCTTGAAGATTTAAAATCGCCACAAGACCGGATGCAATATTATTATTTAAAAGGGATGATTTACACTTTAACTAATAATAACGCGTCGACAAGTCTTTTTAATTTTACTAAGATTTTAGATGAACTTGATGAGCAACATCGGACGATCTTTTCACCATTAGCATATTTAGGATCAGGGATCTTATATGCACGACAAAATTCAATGGAACATGCTGATTTCTTTTTCTCAAAGGTTATTTCATTTTTAAGATCAAAGGCAGATGAAGACTTAGCGGGTGTTGATCGGAATTATTATCTACGGATTGTAACGATGATGTACTACGCTGCCGAGTACCATTCATTAAATAAGCGGCTAAAGGTTAGTAACCAAGTTTTGGAGGCTACAACAAAGATCTGTGCTAGTAATCATGTTACTTATTTCTTACCACGAATCAAATTACTAGAAGCAAATAATGCAATTGAGTTAGGCGAAAACTCGAAAAAAATACGCCGCCTTTTAACTGAAGCAGAGGTATTTGCCCGCTTCAATAAAAACAATGTTGTTGAAGTTCAAGTAGCTGCCCTCTTAAATAACTTTGATAAGACAATTAGTAATAAATGAAAATAATGAGGCTGGGAGGAAAAACTTTGTTTTCTCTCAGCCTCAATGGTTTTCACGAACAATAGTAAGATAACGTGGAACTAGCTTCGCGTCGTCACAAGGCTCGAGGCTAAGTACGAACGATAATCAGCCCGTGCCGTGCTAATCACCGTTCTATCCTTAGCCCACCGCCTTGTCGAGAAGATTATTTTCCACTCCCATTATCTATAGGTCTACTAATTGATGTTTAACTGCATAGTGGAGAAGTTCGGCGTGTGAAGCAAGGTTTAATTTTTGCATAATCTTTGTCTTATGGGCTTCAACAGTTTTAGGAGATATAAACATCTTAGTAGCAATTTCTTTGTTAGTATATCCGAGAACAATTAACGGTAAGATTTCTTGCTCACGTTTTGAAAGAGCAATGTAATTTCCTAAATCGAAGTGTGGAGAACCGCCTTTGATAACTAATAAATCTTTCTTTCTTACCATAATATTATTGTCTAAGTATTTTTCGCCATTAATAGCGTGTCTTAGGGCGTGAACTAGTTCTTTTGGAGAGGAGCTTTTAAATATATAACCGTTTGCGCCATTATAAATTGCCTGATTGATGTATTGAGGTTCACTACGGGAAGAAAAAATAATAATTTTGGTGTTAGGGAAATGTTCATGAATCCTTTTGATTGTGATCAGACCATTTTCACCAGGCGGCATCGCTAAATCCATAATAATGATATCAATGTCACCTTGTTCAACCCGTAATGAGGCATCTATTCCGGTTGTTTCTTCAGCAATTACTTTAAAATTATCTAGTTGTTCAACCAGATTTTTAACTGCCATTCGAATGATGGGATAATTATCCGCCACAAGTACTCTATACATCAATAAACCTGCTTTCATTCTTAAAGTTATCTCTTCTTCAGTATCTTCTTTTTGCTAATCATTATCAAGATCCAAAAGTTATTTTTCACACTTGCTGAAATAGTTTCAATAAACGGCTGGAATAATTGTGAAAATTTATTGCAGAATAAAACTAATGCTGTAAAATAAAAGAGGATCATTGATGACATGACAACATCAATGGTCCACAGTAGAAGTATGTTGGCGAAAGTGATTGCAGAATCACCTTCGCCTTTTATTATACCAATTTTTTGTCCTAATGTAATAAAGATTATCTTTTTATCTATAAATTATTTTATGAAAAGAGTGAAAAAGACAAGAAGAGCAATCAAAAAGCCAATTTTAATAATTTTATTAAGTTGATTGAAGAAAAAATAATAATCATCTAATAATTAATGCATTTACGGATTGTTTGATCTAGAATGTAATTATTAGCTATTCTTGAATCAGAGAAAGGTGAAGCATTGATGGCAGAAAAAACATTTACAACAACCGAGCTCGCTGAGTTCGATGGTCGAAATGGACATCCCGCATACGTTGCCGTTAAAGGTGTTGTTTACGATGTCTCTAACGTTCCGCAATGGAAGGATGGTAAACACCATGGAAACCTTGCTGGTCGTGATTTAACTTCAGTAATGCCTCGTTCTATCCATCTGGAATCAGTCCTTGAAGGTATCCCTGTTGTTGGCAAGCTAGTTGACTAGGAATAACTATGTAAAAAGCTAGGAATTGGTAGTTTTAAACTATCTCTTCCTAGCTTTTTATATTGTAACTTTGAAATAAGCTCGCAAGTATTTCGCCAGCCCATTATGCTCGTTATCAATTGGTGTTACATCATTAGCGATACTTTTAAGCTCAGAAATGGCATTATGCATTGCAACGCCACGTCCAGCTGCATCAAGCATCTCTAAATCATTATGCTCGTCACCAAAAGCAATAATATTTTGCCGGTCAATTTGGTACTGCTTTGCGATATAAAACATTCCTGACTCCTTATGAGTGCCACGATGGATCAATTCTAAGATATTGTAAGGGCCACCCCATACTCGTGGTTCAACAAAATCGCCGTATTTTTCATTAACTGCCTTAATAATTTCTTCTTGGTGTTCTGGTTCATATTGGATCGTCATTGCGATTGGATTGCCTGTTAAGTTAGCCGCGGTTAGGATTTGATCATCGCGCAACTTGTTCGGTAAGAATTCAGGTAAATCATTACTAGCTTGATTAGCCCATACATGATGTTTATTTTCAACGGTAATTGTTTTAATTCCTAGTTCTTTCCGGTGGGCTAGGAGATCAAGGGCTAGCTCCCGTGTTAATTCAACATCATATTCTTTATCCCAGTGTTCATGAGGTATATGTGTCAGAGCCCCGTTAAAGTTTACCATCGGGGTCTTAATCCCAATTTCGTCGTAAATATGTTTGGCAATCCGGTAAGGGCGGCCAGTAATGATGCTGACAATATGACCATCCCGGGCAAGGGCACGTAAAGTTGTAATTGTCTCATTTGTTAATTTTGATTGATTATTTAATGTTGTGCCATCAAGATCAAGCGCAATCAAGTGTTGATCCATTACCATCTCACTTCTCTTTCCATAAAAAATTCAATTATAATATTGTAAACAAAAACTTAACGCTTTGCCAAGTATTTTGACTTAAAAAGACTAAAAAATACGTTACAATAAAGATATTACGATAAAGAGGAGCGAGAAATTAACGTGCAATTACCAAATGAATTTGTCACGAAATACAAAAAACTAATGAGAGTAGAGGCCGATGAGTTTTTATCAGCACTTGCCCAGTCAAGTTATAGTGGTTTTCGCGAGAATCCATTAAAGAACGGACAACCAGTTGCAACAATTGAAAAAGCTACGGGGAAAGTACCATATGTGCCGACAGGATATTATGGCCAAGTGAATGGAAAATCATTAGACCATGTTACTGGGTGGGTATATAGTCAAGAGCCATCAGCAATGTTTGTAGGAGAAGTGGTTAACCCACAAGCTGGAGAACGAGTGCTTGACTTGTGTGCAGCTCCGGGAGGCAAAACAACCCACCTCATCGCTAAAATGAACAATCAGGGGCTATTAGTTGCTAATGAAATTTTCCCTAAGCGGGCGAAGATTTTGGCGGAAAACTTGGAACGATGGGGCGCAAAAAATGCAGTTGTCACTAGTGAAAGTCCCGCCGATTTAGAAAGACAATTTCCCCAATATTTTGACCGGATTCTTGTTGACGCACCTTGTTCTGGAGAAGGAATGTTTAGAAAAGAGCCCGCTGGAATTGAATATTGGTCACCAGAATACCCCGCTGAGTGTGCTAACCGCCAGCAAAAGATCCTCGCATCCGCAATGAAAATGCTAAAGCCAGGAGGAACAATAGTATATTCGACCTGTACTTTTGCGCCAGAAGAGGATGAACAAAATATTTCATGGCTGCTCAATAACTATCCAGACTTGAAACTTATCCCAATCGAAAAGGCGTCTGGGATGGATGATGGCCGTCCAGAATGGGCTGATGGCAATGAAGAATTGAAAAAGACAGTTCGGCTATTCCCACACCATCTTAAGGGGGAAGGGCATTTCATTGCTAAGTTAGTAAATGGTGAACCAGAGTCAACTGATAAAAAGCGCAAAAAGAAGAATAAGCGGAAAAAACAATCGATTGTTAAACCAGACAAAGAACAGGTCAAACTCTTTAACCAGTTTATTACAAGCGTTTTTCCAGACTATCAACCACACCAACTGATTTTATTTGGTGACCAGCTCTATGATTTGCCATTAGAAGAGGATAAGATCGAGGGACTAAATGTACTCCGACCTGGACTTCACCTCGGCACTTTTAAGAAAAATCGATTTGAACCAGCGTTGGCATGGGCTCTTGCCAGCTTACCACAGGAGGCAAACCGGATCATTGAACTAAGCCAGGAACAGTGGCACCAATATGTCCATGGAGATGTAATCAATATTGATGCTGACCTTCCGAATGGTTGGTACTTATTAGTATGCGAGGAACATACTGCTGGATTTGGAAAGTTGGTCGGTAAAACAATCAAAAACTTTTATCCCAAGGGGTTACGTTTTTAAATTAGGAGGATTATCAAGATGAAAGAAAAAGCAGCCTTTCACGTTAACGGCTACCTCGGGTTACTCGGGGCGATTATTATCGGTTTAATTAGTTTGTGGCTGATGTTTGTTGGTTTTACGCGTAATTTTCCGGTGATTCTGACAATTGGAATTATTTTATTCTTGATTGTGATTCTTTTTAGTACATCATTGACAATTATTCAGCCAAATGAAGCCAAAGTTTTAACTTTTTTTGGTAATTATATTGGGACTATTCGTGATGCAGGCTTATTTATGACGGTACCATTTACAAATAAGGAGACTGTTTCTCTTCGTGTCTGCAATTTTAATAGTCAAATTTTAAAGGTCAATGATTCGAAAGGTAATCCAGTCGAAATTGCGGCCGTTATTGTTTACAAAGTTGTCGATACCGCAAAAGCACTCTTTTCGGTTGATGATTATGAGCAATTTGTTCAAATTCAAAGTGAGTCTGCGGTTCGTCATGTTGCTAGTGAATATCCATATGATAGTTTTGAAGATCAAGATGCAATCACTCTTCGCGGGAATCCAACCGAAGTATCAGAACGTTTAACTGCTGAACTGCAAGAACGGTTAAATGTCGCGGGGGTCAAAATTATCGAAACACGGTTAACACACTTAGCCTACGCAACTGAAATAGCGAGTGCCATGCTGCAAAAACAACAGTCATCAGCAATCCTATCAGCGCGCAAGATAATCGTTGAGGGTGCTGTTTCAATTACTGAAGAAGCGATTGAACGACTAAGCAAGGAAGCTAACCTTGATTTAACAGATGAGCAACGTTTGCAAATCATCAATAATATCATGGTAGCAATTATTAGTGAGCGGGGAACACAACCAGTAATAAATACAGGGACACAAGGATAAATGATATATTTAACAATTTTGATGGCAGAGCGGGTTGGTTTAATTATTATTCTAGCGTTTTTGCTAGTTAGTGTGCCCTTATTCCGCCGCCTGTTATTTAATCAAACCATTAGTGCCAAAATTCAACTAACGATTCTTTTTTCTATTTTTGCTATTATGGCTAATATGACCGGAATAGAGATTGACGCAAATAACCAGTTGCATAACAAAATTATTCTTACGGCCATTTCAACAAATGACTCGATTGTTAATGCCCGAATTTTAGCTGTTTCAGTTGCTGGAATTATCGGTGGGCCATGGGTCGGTAGTTTAGTAGGGTTAGTAGCAGGGGTCCATCGGATTATTCAAGGTGCACCCCTGCAAGGTTGGTTTTATGTGCCCAGCTCAGTTTTGATTGGGGCGCTTTCTGGTTTTTTGTATCATGATCGAAAAAGTTATTTTAAGGTAATGACGCCCTGGCATGGCTTTATTGTGGGGATTTTGATGGAAAGTATTCAAATGCTTTTTATCTTACTGTTCAGTCCAACGGGATGGGTCTTAGTTAAATATATTGCCCTGCCAATGATCTTGGTTAATTCGCTGGGAACATCGATTTTCTTATCAATCATTTCAATGTACCTTCACCAAGAGGAAGAACTGCGCGCTATGCAAACTCATTCTGTCTTGCAATTAACAAATGAAACCTTGCCTTATTTTCGTCAAGGATTAAATAAAAGCTCAGCGCAACAAGTAGTCAAAATCATTAAAAAATATACTAATTTCGATGCAGTGAGTATCACCGATAGACAACGAATACTGGCGCATATTGGGGCTGGTGATGATCACCATATCCCAGGAAATAGACTAGAAACTTCTTTATCCAGTAATGTGATTAAAACGGGCCAGATAAAGATCGCAAATAATAGTAAAATGATTGGTTGTATCGATCCCAATTGTCCTCTAGAAGCAGCGATTGTTGCTCCTCTGCGAATTGGAAATGAAGTTATCGGAACGTTAAAAATGTATTATACTGATCAATGGCATTTAACACCGGTTGAAATTCAGCTAGCAATCGGTCTATGTGAGATTTTTGCTAACCAAATTGCATTGGGTGAAGCAGAAGTACAGGCGCAATTAGTTCGAGATGCTAAGATAAAAGCCTTACAAGCACAAATAAATCCGCATTTCTTTTTTAATGCTATTAATACGATTAGTGCAATTTTACGCCGGGATCAAGAGAAAGCGCGAGAACTTCTCCTTCAACTTAGTAATTATTTCCGGGCTAACTTAATTGGGGCCCGGGAGACCGAAATTACTTTGGGACAAGAGCGGACGCAAGTCGATGCATACCTTGAACTGGAACAAACTAGGTTTCCACAGAAATATAACATTACCTTTGATCAACAAGTCGAAAATGATGTTTACCTGCCGCCATTTACAATTCAAGTATTAGTTGAAAATGCGCTTAAACATGCTTTCGGAGCACGTAAAGACCATAATAATGTTCAAATAACAATAAAGCAGCTGGGAGCGCGGTTGGCAATTCAAGTAGCTGATAATGGAGAAGGGATTGCACCGGAACTTCTTCCTAAACTTGGGAAAGAACCATTGACATCTTCAAAGGGGAGTGGAAATGCGCTATATAATTTGAATCAGCGCTTAATTGGTCTATATGATGAGCGTAGTGCCCTTCAAATTACAAGCAGTAATAAAGGAACAAAAATTAAAATTTCTTTACCATATCACACTAAGGAAGGTGCAGACAATGAAAGTCTTAATCGTTGATGATGAACCGCTTGCTCGTGAAGAACTTCGTTATCTAATTCAGGGAAATAGTGAAGTTACAGAAATACTTGAAGCAGATGGGATTTTTATGGCAGAGGAACAAGTAAAAAGTGAACACCCAGATATGGTTTTCCTAGATATAAAGTTATCTGATGGAAATGGGATGGCATTAGCTGAAAAAATAAAATCATTTGATAATAGTCCTCATATTGTCTTTGCCACTGCTTATGATTCCTATGCGTTAGATGCCTTTGAAGCAGATGCAGTTGACTATATTTTGAAGCCATTTTCTGCTAAAAGGGTCAACGAAGCAATTATGCGTGTCGCCAAATTAATTTCGCCAGAGGATGATGCTACCAAAGCTAAGAGGGAATTAAGGCAGAATCCCCGAATTTCGATTCAAAACGACGAGCGAACGATCATTTTACAGAAAAAACAAATACTTTACGTACAGGCACAGCAAGGCTTTGTTTATATCTGGACTCTTAATAAGCATAAAATCATTAGTCGACAGACGCTCACTAATATTTATGACCAATTAAAATCTCCAGAATTTTTACAGATCCATCGTAGTTTTATTGTCAATTTGAATGGCGTAACAGAGCTTCAGCCTAGTTTCAATCATACTTATGAGCTGACATTAATCGATGGCAGTAAATTACCGGTAAGTCGTTCATATGTTAATACAACCAAAAAAGCATTAGGTTTATAAAAAAGGATTGGTGAATTGTTTATCTTTTCACCAATCCTTTTTTGTGTAAGGCATTTTAAGCTAACTGGAGGGCATTTTAACGCAAATTTAGGTTATTTAATAGTGAAAACGAATACAAATTGATAAAAATTAGTAAAATAGATTGTGATAAATGGTATTAACGTTAATGCCTAAACATATTTATCATGTTTAGGAGGATTATTATGAAGAAAGAAGAAAAGAAAAAGGAAGCGCCCATTTTAGTTCAAATGGGAATCTTTGCTGCAATTTTATTCGTATCACAATTAATCTCTAATCTTTTTCCTAAGAGTTTCGTTGTTCCTACACCATTAATTGGAATGATTTTATTATATATTTTATTAGCTTGCCATATTGTTAAGTTGGAACAAGTTGAAAAGTTCGGAGATTTCATGATTAGTTTAATTGCCTTTCTGTTTGTCCCATCAGGAATTCAACTTGCTGGGAGCCTTGGTTTAATGAAAAAAGAAGGGCTACAAGATGTAATTGTTATTATTATTTCGACAATTATTTTATTAGCAGTAATTGCTTATGTTGGAGCATTCTTTATTGGGGTACATCATAAATTATTCAAGACTAACAAGGGGGAAACTGATAATGACTAATGTATTTATTACCAATCTAGCGTTACCTTTTACCGGGATATTCATTTCATTGCTGGTTTACTTAATTGGGATGTGGCTTTTCAAAATTAGTAATGGCTTCTTCCTTTTCACCCCATTGTTAGTAGGGATGGTATTAGGGATTGTAATTTTGGCAATCTGGGCCAAAGTCGCCAATTCAACTACTGCTGCGGTTTACAAGAAATTTTACCAACCGGGTGGAAACTTAATTTTTTGGTTTTTGAATCCAGCAACAATGGCATTTGCGATTCCGCTTTATCGCCGAAATGATGTTTTTAAGAAATATTGGGTCGATGTAATTCTCACATTATTTGTGGGTGGATTCATTTCATTATTTTTGATTCAAGGAACAGCTAAATTATTTGCTCTTTCCCGTGTTTCAACCGCCGCTATGCTTCCTCAAGCAGCTACTACCGCTGTTGCGATGCCAATTGCAAAGGGAATCGGTGGTGATCCTGCGGTAACAGCGATGGCATGTATCTTAAATGCAGTTATTATTTATGCCCTTGCCGAATTCCTGATTAAGGTCTTTAGACTAAAGAAAATTTCTAAGGTCGGAACTGGTCTTGGTCTTGGATCCGCTGGTCACACTGTTGGATCTGCTAAGGCGGTTCAACTAGGGTCAATTCAGGGAGCAATGGCCGCAGTGGCAGTTGTTATCGTTTCATTAGCAATGGACATTTTGGTTCCTATTTATGCTCATCTTTTTATGTAAATTTTAATTAGGGAGAGAAAAAGAAGTATGGCGATAGAAGAACATCAAAAGGTTGTTTTAATTGGTGATGGAGTTGTGGGGTCCGCTTATGCTTTTAGCGTGATCCAGCAAGGTTTAGCTGAGGAATTAGTTATTATAAATAAGAGTAATGAGCGAAGCGTTGGGGATGCACTAGATTTGGAAGACGCAACGCCATTTACTGCCCCAGTAAAGGTCAAGGCTGGTAGCTATCAAGATTGTAAAGATGCTGATATTATTACTATTTGTGCAGGCGCTGCGCAAAAGCCAGGTGAAACACGGCTTAAATTAGTTGAACGCAACTTAAAGATTATGAAGGAAATCGTTCAAGAAGTAGTTAATACCGGATTTAATGGGATCTTCTTAATTGCTGCCAACCCAGTCGATATCTTGACATATGCTGTTCAAAAAATTTCTGGCTTTCCAGCACATAAAGTTATCGGATCGGGAACTTCTCTTGATTCAGCGCGCTTAAGAGTAGCGATTGGTAAAAAGCTGGCTATTGATCCCCGAGATGTTCATGTTGATATGTTAGCGGAGCATGGAGATTCAGAATTTGCTGCTTATTCTTGTGGGACAATCGGTGGAACGCCTTTAATGGATTATGTTTTAGCTAATGGATTAACAAAGCAAGAACTGTTAAAACTAGAAGAAGAAGTACGTAATAAGGCGTATGAGATTATTAATCGAAAAGGCGCAACATATTATGGAGTAGCGACTGCTTTGGCAAGAATAACGAAAGCAATTTTACATGACCAAAATACAGTATTACCCGTGAGTGCATATTTAGATGGTGAATATGGAGAAAAGGATATTTATCTCGGGACACCGGCTGTAATTGATAAAGACGGTATTCAAAAAGTAGTAGAATTACCATTAGATTCACGTGAACAAGAGGCTTTAATTAATTCAGCATCAGTTTTGCGTGAAACAACAGCAAACGGGATGACTAAAGCGGGGCTGTTGAACTATCTTTGGAAATAAATAAAATGACTAGGGAGCGAGACAGAAGTCACTTGTGACTTCGTTTTTCGACGCGAAGCTAGC